>Ga0193753_10003420_pt1 | contig 11718 bp, 12 predicted proteins | sample H1c2metaG_FD_144925 | JGI IMG/M metagenome (GOLD analysis project Ga0193753, IMG submission 144925) | Soil microbial communities from a riparian zone of the East river system, Colorado, United States - H1c2 | ecosystem: Environmental > Terrestrial > Soil > Riparian zone | place: USA: East... | reverse complement strand
AGCCGTGCGCTCGGCTTCTTGCGCGAGGTGCTGATCGCGCGGCTGATCGGCACCAGCCCGCTGGCCGAGGCCTTCTTCGTCGCGATGCGCCTGCCGAACCTGTTCCGGCAGCTGTTCGCCGAGGGTGCCTTCAACTCGGCCTTCGTGCCGATGTTCGCCCGGCAGCTCGAGGAGGGCGGGGCCGCGGCGGCAAAGCGCTTCGCCGAACATGTGCTGGGCGTTCTCCTCGCGGTGCTGCTGCTGGTGACCATGGTGGCGGAGCTCACCATGCCTTTCCTGATCCACGTCTTCGCGCCGGGCTTCAATGAATTCCCGGAGAAGTTCCAACTGGCGGTGCTCTACACCCAGATCACCTTTCCCTATCTCATCTTCATGTCCCTGGGCGCGCTGCAGGGCGGGATCCTGAACGCGTTCGGCCGTTTCGCCGATGCGGCGGCGGCACCGATCCTCCTGAACGTGGTGCTGATCGTCGTGCTGTTCGGCGTGGTGCCGTATACCGGGCATACCGGCGAGGTCTTGAGTGTCGCCGTCACGGTCGCCGGGGTGTTCCAGTTCCTGTGGCTGGCGATCTCCTGCCGGCGCGCGGGCATGAGTCTGCGTCTTCCCATCCCGCGCTTCACGCCCGATGTGAAACGGATGCTGGTGCTGATGGTGCCCGGCCTGATCGGCGGCGGGGTCAACCAGATCAATCTGACGGTCGCCACCATCCTCGCCACCCTGCAGCCCCAGGCGGTCGGCTATCTCTATTATTCGGACCGGCTCTATCAGTTACCGCTGGCGCTGATTGGGTCGGCGATCGGTGTGGTCCTGCTGCCCTCGCTGACGCGGGCCTTGCGCGGCCCGAACCCGGAAGAGGGGATGCGGATCCACAACCGCGCGATCGAGATGGGGTTCTTCCTGTCCCTGGCCGCAACCGTGGCCCTGGCGGTCGCGGCCGAGCCGATGATCCGGGTGCTCTATCAGCGCGGCGCCTTCACCGCGGATGACACGGTGAAGGTGGCGGCGGCGCTGACCGCAATCTCGCTATGTCGGCATCGCGCTCGGCACGGCAGCGGCGGCCTGGGTGAATTGCGCGCTGCTCTACTTCACGCTGCGGCGGCGCGGCTATCTGGTGATCGACCGGAAGCTGAAGCGCACCTTGCCGCGCCTGTTCCTGGCGGCGGCCGGACTCGGCCTCGCACTCTGGTTCGGGATCAAGCCGTTAGCGCCCTATCTTGCGGATGGGGAAGTGGTGCGCGCCGCCGCACTGGCGGTGCTGGTCGCAAGCGGACTCGGCGTCTACCTCATTCTGGTGATCGCGACCGGCGCCATGCCGCTCAGCGATCTCAAGCGCTTCCTCCGCCGCCGCTAGCTCATCCTTCGTCGCACTGGTCAAGCAACCGGGAACTGTGACATCGTCTCCGGTGTCTTGTCGTTCGCGTCACAGGGAGGCCCCAATGGCCAAAAAGTCGAAGACCAAGACCAAAGCAAAATCGAAGACGAAGAAGAAAGCCGTGAAGGCGCGCGCCAAGAAGACCGCGCGGCGGAAGGCTGCGCCGAAACGCAAGGCCGCGAAGCGGAAGGTTGCGAAGAAGGCAGCGAAGCGCAAAGTCGCCAAGAAGGCCGCAAAGCGTAAGGTCGCGAAGAAAGCCGCACCGAAGCGCAAAGTAGCGAAAAAGCCGGCGCCGAAGCGCAAGGTTGCAAAGAAGGCTGCGAAGAAGAGTGCGCCGAAGCAGGCCGCGCCGAAGCAGGCCGCGCCGAAGCAGACTGCGCCGAAGCCGCAGCAACCCCAAGCGCCCGCGGCTTATAGCGAGCCGCCGATGAGCGAGCAGCCGGCGGAAGCGACGGTGAGCGCGGAGATCACCACCGCGACGGAGCCGACTTAAGGCAGCGCATCTTCAAGCGAACCCTCGCCGCATTGTCAAAGCACCGGGAACCGTAACATCGTTTCCGGTGTTTTGCGGCTTGTCGTTCGCGTCAAGCGAGAGCCCGGATGGCCAAGAAGTCGAAGACCAATGCAAAATCCAAGTCTAAGAAGAAATCCGTGAAGGCCGCGCCGAAGCGCAAGGTGGCGCCGAAGGTGGCGAAGAAAAAGGCCGCCGGCAAGCACCCGATGACGACGGCGCCGAAGCGGCGGCCGGAAGTGCCCCAAGGTTACAGCAGCGTGACGGCCTACCTGGTCGCGGAGAATGCCGGGGCGGCGATCGACTATTACAAGGCGGTGTTCGGCGCCATGGAAGAGATGCGCTTCGCGGCGCCCGGCGGCCGGATTGGGCATGCCGAGCTCCGGATCGGCGATACCAAGATCATGATCGCCGACGAGCATCCCGATCACCATGCCTTCGGGCCGCGCCACTTCAACGGATCGCCGGTCAGCCTGACGCTGTACGTGAAGGACGTCGATGCCACGGTGGCGCTGGCGGTCAAGCAGGGCGCGAAGCTGCTGCGCGAAGTGACGGATCAGTTCTACGGCGACCGCTCCGGCACGATCGAGGATCCGGCCGGGCATATCTGGCACGTCATGACCCATGTCGAGGACGTGTCGGAGCAGGAGATCAATCGCCGCATGAAGGCGATGATGAATAAACAGCCGGTTTAGTACGGCGGAGCCCAACGCGGCACCGTCAACCCCCTCCCTGGCCCTTCCCCATCTTGGGGGAGGGGCTATTTGTGAAGGGCTTGCTTCGCGAGAACGCGAAGGTTCTCTCCAGCTGCGATGGCTCTATCCATCTTCCCGCCCCCAAGATGGGGGCGGGCCAGCGGACGAATGTCCGCCTTCGCGGACGGGGTGGGGGTGATGCCAGACGAAAAGCTCGATCGCGACGCAGCGCGCCTAAACCACGCGGTCGACCAGCGGTTTGCCGGCAAAGAAGGCGTCGAGGTTGTCGAGCGCCTTGAATCCCATGGCGTTGCGGGTGTCGACCGTGGCGCTGCCCAAATGCGGCAGCAAGAATCCGGGGTTCAAGTTGGGCTCGTTCTCGAAGACATCGAGGCCGGCCGAGAACAGCTTGCCCGACTTCAAGGCAGCGATCAGCGCGGTGTCGTCGACCAGGGTGCCGCGGGCGGTGTTGATAACGATCGCATTGTCCGGAAGCTTGGCGATGCGGGCGGCGTTCAGCCAATGGAAGGTCTCGGGACTGGCCGGTGCGTTGATCGAGAAGAAGTCGCTCACGGTCAGCAAGGCTTCGGGATCGGCGTGGAAGGTGGCGCCTTGCTCTAAATCGGCCGGCAGGCGGCGGCGGTTGGAGTAGTGAATCTCCATGTCGAAGGCGCGGGCGCGCTTCGCCACCGCTTGGCCGATGCGGCCCATGCCGAAGATGCCGAGGCGCTTGCCGGTCATATGGACGCCGAGCATGTAGGTGGTGGACCAGGATTTCCAGCTTGCCTCGCGGACCGCACGCTCGCCTTCATAGGCGCGGCGGGCGGCGCCGAGCATCAAGAGCAAGGTGATGTCGGCGGTGGCGTCGGTCAGCACGTCCGGCGTGTTGGAGACCGGAAGCCCACGCTTCTTCGCCGCTTCGAGGTCGATATGCTCGTAGCCGACCGAGAAGGTGGCGATCATCTTCACCGAGGCGGGCAGGCGCTCGATCAGGGCGGCGTTGACCTTGTCGGCCGGGGTCACCAGCAGGGCGCCCTTGCCTTGCGCCTTCTCGATCACCTCGTCCGCCGACATGATATGGTCGCCGGAATTGGTGACCGCGTCATAAGTGGCGTTGAGCCGGTCGGTCACCGCGGGCGGCAGGCGTCGCGTCGCGAGCAGTTTCGGTTTGTTGGCCATTCTGGTTCCCCTCATCGGACATGGACGCCGATCCGGGGGGCCGGACGGCAAGCTCTTTCAATGCAGGACGCAATCTTGCGGTTTCAGGTGTTGCGGGGCTGCCTGGAAACGGCTTGAATTGCACCGCAAACGACAATGGTTTCCCATGAAGCGCGGTGGACTTTCAAGATGCGTTGCGGCTTTGGCGGCAACGACACTCCTCCTTTCGGCGGAGAGCGCCGCGGCCGAAGGGCTGCGGGCGCAACATGCGACCTATATTCTCAGCATTGCCTCCAACAGCGGAAACGGCAGCATTACCGGCGCCGACGGGGTGATGGTCTATGACCTGAAGAACGTCTGCGACGGCTGGGCGACGGATCTCAAGTTCAAGGTCGTCATGGGGCTGGAGGGCGGCGAGAACCACGGCGTGCAGAGCAGCCAGGTGACCTGGGAGTCGAAGGACAGCACAGCCTACCGCTATACGATGAAGAACGATTACGGCGACGGCCGTACGATCCAGCTGCGCGGCGAGGCGCACAATGCCGACGGCAAGGTCACGGTGACCGCCGACCAGCCGACGCAGACCGAGGCAAAGCTTCCAGCGGACACCCTGTTCCCGCTGGCGCATACAAGGGCCTTGCTGAAGCAGGCTGGGGCGGGCGAGACCGTCTTCACCGCCAACTATTTCGACGGCTCCACTTCGACCGAGGCGATGCAGGCAAGTGCCGTGATCGGTGCCGGCGAGACGGATTGGGATGGCTTGCCGAAGCCGTTTCCGGAATTGAAGGGCGTCACCTCATATCCGATCGGCCTTGCCTTCTTTCAGGGCGACCAGCCTGACGGAACGCCGGACAGCGAGCAGACGATGCGGCTCTACGATAACGGCGTCATCGGCGCACTGACCTTCTCGCTCGGCAATATCAAGATCCGGGCGGTGCTGGATTCTCTGCAGTTGCTGCCGGATAGCGGCTGCTAGGCGAGGGTCACACGGCGCGAGATGCGCGAAAACAATATAATGTGTCACCGCCGGGCTTGACCCGGCGGTCTGCCTCAAGCGACTCAGCGCAGACCTCTGCCTTTTACGATCGCCTTGCCGCCGAGCTTGCGGCGGACTTCGTCCATGGCCTGCTCGACCTTGCGGCGGCGCTCGGCGTCGGGGTCGGCGAGATCGGTGGGGTCGGCATCTTCCGCCGGGTGGAGATCGTCGGCGCCGACGCCGATCAGCCGAAAAGAGACACCCGTCGCCTCGCGTTTCAGCAGTATCTCCGCGGTGCGATAGAGGCTCTCGGCCAGTTGGGTCGGGGTCGGGAGCCTGGCTTGGCGGGAAACCAGCTTGAAGCCGGCGGTCTTCAGCTTGAGATGCACGACATGGCCTGAGAGCTCGGCCTGTTTCAGGCGCGCGGAGACCTTCTCGCAAAGCGGCCAGATTTCCTTCAGCAACTCCGCGGGATCGGCGATGTCGGTGTCGAAGGTGGTTTCGGCGGAGATGCTCTTGGTCTCGCCTTCGGGATCGACGGTCCGGTGGTCCTGGCCGCGCGCGAGATGAAAGAGATGCGAACCCATCTTGCCGTAGCGGCGGGCGAGATCGGTCTCCGTCATGGTCTGAAGCCGGCCGATCGTCGTGATGCCGTCCTGCTCCAGCTTTTGGCGCATCACCTTTCCGACACCCCAGATCAGCGAGACCGGCTTCTCTGCGAGGAAGGCGAGGGTCTCGGCGCGGCCGATCACTGAAAGGCCGCGCGGCTTGTCGAGATCGGAGGCGATCTTGGCGAGGAACTTGTTGTGGCTGAGGCCGATCGAGACCGTGATCCCGATCTCGCGCTCGATCTTGAGGGCGAGGCGGTTCAGTGCCCGGGCCGGGCTCATGTGGTGCAATCGCTCGGTGCCGGTGAGATCCAGGAACGCTTCGTCGATCGAGACCGGCTCGACCAGCGGTGTCAGCCCCAGCATCAGGGTGCGGACCTGCTCGCCGACATCGCGGTACTTCGACATATTGGGCGGCAGGACGACGGCCTCGGGGCAGAGCTTCCGGGCCGTGAACATCGGCATGGCCGAACGCACGCCGGACATCCGGGCGATGTAGCAGCAGGTCGAGACCACGCCGCGGTGGCCGCCGCCGATGATCAGGGGCTTGTCCCGAAGGGTGGGATCGTCGCGCTTTTCGATGGCCGCATAGAAGGCGTCGCAGTCGATATGGGCGATGGTGAGTCGGTCGAGCTCGGGATGGCGGGCGATCCGGGTGGCCCGGCAGGCGGGACAGCGCTTGGCACCGGAGGGGATGTCGGCCCCGCACTCGCGGCAGAACCCGCCGGTTTCGCCTTGCGAAACGGGATTTTCGACGGATTCCGTAAGCTTAGGGCCGTTCATCTTGGTAAATTCGGCCTTTGAAAAGCAAGAATTCATTCATTATCATGGTTTATATTTTGTTCGGCAGCACAAAAAGATAGGTTGTGCTGCATCAAAGGCGCGTCCGCACTGAATCCATCCCGTTCGGGGACTTCAGGGGGAAGCGGGGGCAGCGTCCGCTACAGGCGCACGTTGGAGGGGTCATGACTGACAAGCCGGCACTTTCTCCCGAGGAGAAGCGCAAGCGCGCTGCCGAAAAGACGATTCTGATCGTCGAGGACAATGAGCTCAATATGAAGCTCTTCCATGACCTGATTCAGGCACATGGTTACAACATCCTTCAGACCAAGGACGGAATGGAGGCCTTGAAGCTGGCCCGCCTGCACAAGCCCGACCTGATCCTGATGGACATCCAGCTGCCGGAGGTCTCCGGGCTGGAAGTCACCAAATGGATCAAGGAGGACGACAACTTGAAATCAATACCGATCATCGCGGTGACCGCCTTCGCGATGAAGGGCGACGAGGAAAAGATCCGCGAAGGCGGCTGTGAAGCCTACATCGCCAAACCGATTTCCGTTGTCCAGTTCCTGGAAACCGTCGACCGCTTCCTGCAGTAGCGCCATGTCGGCACGCATTCTGGTCGTCGATGACATTGCCGCCAATGTGCGGCTGCTCGAGGCCAAGCTCGCCGCCGAGTACTTCGAAGTGGTAACCGCATCCAGCGGGCCCGAAGCGCTGGAGATCATCAACCGCAACGCCCCCGACATCGTCCTCCTGGACGTGATGATGCCGGAAATGGACGGGTTCGAAGTCTGCACCAGGATCCGCGCCAATCCGAAGACGCGCTTCCTGCCCGTGGTCATGGTGACGGCGCTCAGCGATCCCAGCGACCGGGTGCGCGGCCTCGAAGCGGGGGCCGATGACTTCCTCACTAAGCCGGTCAACGACCTCGCCTTGTTCGCGCGGGTGCGCTCGCTGGTTCGTCTCAAGATGATGATGGACGAATGGCGGATGCGCGAGCAGACCTCCGGCCAGTTCGACATGCTGACCGCCGAGGCCGAGCCCGGGCCGGAGGACGACCGCAACGCCGATATCCTGCTGGTCGAGAGCTTCCAGCCGGCGGCGCAGCGGATCGTCGGCGTGCTGGCCGGCGACGGCAACAAGGTCGAAGTCGCGGATTCGCTGGCCAAGGGCATCGAGATCGCGTCCAAGGCGCCGCACGATCTCATCATCACCAACATCCAGGTGGCGGGGGAGGACGGCTTGCGGCTCTGCTCGCATCTCCGCTCCCAAGAAGACACCAGGCAGGTGCCGATCCTGCTGATCGTCGAAGACTACGACATGCCGCGGCTGATCAAGGGCCTCGACATCGGCGCCAGCGATTACCTGATGAAGCCGATCGATCCCAACGAGCTGCTGGCCCGCGTGCGAATCCAAATCCGCCGCCGGCGCTACCAGGACCGCCTGCGTGCCAATTACGAGCGCAGCCTCAGCTTGGCACTCACCGACAGTCTGACCGGGCTCTATAACCGGCGTTATGCGATGCGCCATCTCGACGGCTTGATGCGGCGCGTCGCCGCGACCGGCAAGACCATGGGCGTCCTGGTCTGCGACCTCGACCGGTTCAAATCGGTCAATGACTCATACGGCCATGCGGCCGGCGACGAGGTGCTGAAGCAATTCGGCCAGCGCGCGACCGCCTGCATGCGCAACATCGACATGCTGGCCCGCATGGGCGGCGAGGAGTTCATCGCCTTCCTGCCCGATACCGACGGGCCGACCGCTTTGCGCATCGCCGAACGCCTGGTGAAGAAGGTGGGCGAGACCCCGATGGCGGTCGACAGCGCGCCCGATGGGGGTCTCACCGTCACCGTCTCGGTCGGCGTTGCCTCGACCAGCGTCGAGATGCCCGGCGAAGAGCTGATCAAGATGGCCGATGCCGCGCTCTACCGCGCGAAGGAAGGCGGCCGCAACCAGGCGGTCGCGGATCCGGCGAGCCTGCTGTAAAAGCCGATACGCTCTCCTCCTTTCGGAGGATTTATCGCCGTCGCCGACCCGAATACGTGCCAAGGCCTGAATCCGCAACCTAGTCGCGGGATGACGGAGTTTGTAGAGTTCACTGGGTTCATGCGACGGTCGGGCGGTGGTGAAGCACTTCGTATCAGCGACGGTTCTGGCTTTGGCGTTCATCGGCAGCGCCGCCGTTGCGGAACCGCTTACCGTGAAGCAGATCAGCCAGATCCTGTTCAAAGCCGCGCCCGGCTCCGCGCCGGATCTTTCGCATGCCGATCTCGGCGGGCTGGATTTGAGCGAGCTCGACTTTAAGCATGCGAAGCTCACCGGCGCCGATCTCTATGGCGCCAACCTGGCGCGGGCCAATCTAGCCGGGGCGGATCTCTCCGGGGCCAGTCTCGACCACACCATCATCACCGCGACGATTTTCGACGGCGCCGATATGGAGAAGGCGACTTTGTACGGCACAGCGGCCTATTCGACCTTGGACGCGATGAACAAGGCGGAGGCGCCGAGCTTCGCCGGCGCCAATCTCTCCGGCGCGCTGGTCATGTCGCCGCTGGCACGGGTCGATTTCAGCGGCGCCAATCTCAGCCATCTGCGGACCCAGCAGGGGCGGGCGCGGCTGGAATGGATTCTGTGGAGCGATTTCTCCGGCTCGGACTTTACGGGCAGCGACCTTTCCTATGCGGAGCTGCCTCAGGCAAAACTCCGGTTCGCAAAGCTGGTCAATGCGAACCTGACCGGCGCACTGCTGGCGGGCGCCGACCTCTCGCGGGCCGATTTGACCGGGGCCAATCTGACGGGCGCGGAACTGACCGGTGCGGATCTCGACGGCGCAATCCTCAAAGGCGTGATCGGGCTCGACCAGGCGAAGGGACTGAATGCGGCAAAGAACCGGGACAAGGCGATCTATTGACGTCGGCGCGGGTGTTGCGCTGATGCTTGCTGCCGCTCTGCCGGCGGCGGCCGAGACCTTGACGGTGAAGCAGGTCAGCCAGGCTTTGGTGAAAGCCACGCCGGGCCATCCCGCCGACTTCTCGCATGCCGATCTCGGCGGGCTGGATCTGAGCGATCTCGACTTCAAGGGTGCGAAGCTGATCGGCGCCGATCTCCTGGGGGCCAACCTGGCGCGCGCCAACCTCGCCGGCGCCGATCTCAGTGGCGCCAAGCTCGACCGCGCGACCATCACCAGCACGAATTTCGCCGGCGCCGATCTCTCGAATGCCAGTCTGTTCGACATCGCGGCTTATTCGACCACCGAGTTTCCGAAACCGGCCGAGGCACCGAACTTCGCCGGCGCCGATCTCTCGGGCACGCATATCCAGGCGCGGCTCACCGGCGTGAACATGCGGGGCGCCGATCTTTCCAACGCGCGCATGGGCCTGGCGCGCGAGCAGTTGAAGTCGCCGATCTGGCATGATTTATCGGGCTGCGATCTCACCGGCGCCAAGCTGCGTAACGCGGATCTCAACGGCGTCCATCTGCAGTTCACCAAGCTGATCGGCGCGGATCTGACCGGCGCCAATCTCCGCGTCGCCGACCTCTCGTACGCGGATTTGACGGGCGCGATTCTGACCGGCACGGATCTGACCGGCGCCGATCTCGACGGCACGATCCTGCGCGATGCCAAGGGACTGACCGAAGCCAAGGGGTTGAATGATGCGAAGAACCGGGACAAGGCGGTTTACTGAAGCGCTGGCGGCGCTCGTTGCCGCGTGGCTGCTCGCCGCTCTGCCGGCAAAGGCCGAGAGCGAGATGGTCGACACCGCCCTGGTGCTCGCGGTCGATGTCTCGCAATCGGTCAACGACGAGCGTTTCGCCCTGCAGATGGACGGGATCGCGAAGGCGTTCGAGGATCAAGAGGTGCAGCGATCGATCCTATCGGGGCCGCATCGGGCGATTTTCGTGACCCTGGTGGAATGGTCGGACAAGGCGGCGGTGGCGGTGCCCTGGACCCTGATCGCCAGCGCGGAGGACGCCCACGCCTTCGCCGCGGTGTTGCGCAAGACGCCGCGGAAGGGCGCGGAGTTCACTTGCATGTCCCGGGCGCTGCAGCTGGTCGGGGACAAGGTGTTGCCGTTCCTGCCGATACCGGCGAACCGCACCGTGGTCGATGTCTCGTCCGACGGTCACGACAACTGCAACCTCTCGCCGCCGGTCGATGTGCTGCGCGACGGGCTGGTCGCCGAGGGTGTGACGATCAACGGCCTGCCGATCCTGGAAGGCGACGAAGCGGCGACCTTGGAGGCCTGGTACAAGGCGCATGTGATCGGCGGCACCTCGGCCTTCATCGTGCCGGCGCATGGTTACGGCGATTTCGAACGCGCGATCCGGCGGAAGTTCGTGACGGAGATCAGCGAAGTACCGGCGAGCGATCCTTCGAAATAGACGACCAGGATGGGGAATGCCGAGCGAAGCTCGGCGCTTACCTGGTCGTCACCTTTGCCAAAACCGCACAGGCCTTCAGGAACGCTTCCTGCGGCATGTCGGTCGTCGCCCAAAGCGGGGTCATCCCGTGTTGCGGCAAGTCCGCGATGCGGGCGCGGAGATAGTCTCTTGCGACGACGTAGCGGCGGGCGATGCCGCTTGCGTTGGCTTCGCGGAACGGCTCGATCATGAAGGCGTGGCCGGCGCTGACGCGGGCGATCTCGTTCAGCGCCTGGTCGCGGATGCGCTCCATCTGCTCCAAGGCGAGCACGGTGATGACGAGGTCGAAGCTGTTCTTCTCGAAGGGCAGGGCGGAGGCGTCGCCGGTCTGGAAGGTGACGCGCTTGAAGGCTGAAGGGTCCTGCAGCGAGAGCGGGGCGAAGGCCTGGAGGTGCGTCGGCAGCAATTCGTTCTGCTGCTGCACGCGTTGGGCCGCGGCGGGTCCTTCGCTGGTGAGATCGATGCCGGTGAACTGCGTTTCCGGGAAGCGGCCGGCAAGCAGCAGCAGGTTGATGCCGTTGCCGCAGCCGACTTCAAGCACGCGCTTCGGCTTCAGGAGTTCAAGGACGCGGACCAGGAGCAGTTGGCGGACACGGGTGCCGCCGCGGTTGCTGGCGAGGGTAAGCTGGTTGCCCCATTGCCAGAGACTGCGCTTGGCCGACGCCGTATCGAGGCTGTAGCTGCGATGGTCGATGCTGAGCCATTCGTCGCCGTATTCGCGGGCGACGGCGGTCTTCAGGCGTTGCGCATGGCGGCGCCAGCCGAACAGGCGGCGGCTCAGGTATTGACGCCAGACCTTGCGGTTGCGCTTGGCGAAACGGTGCTGCCAGGCCTCGTCGTCGACTTGGACGAAGGGCGCGAACAGACGCTCGATCTCAAGCCTGGCGATGCCGAGCGGAATGTCTTCGAGTGGCGAGAGGGGGATCATCGGTAAGGGCTGGAACTAAAAAGGGGCGCGACCGCGCCCCTCTTGCACCGCCTGCCGGCGAAGGCCGGCGCGGTGCTACTTGATCTTCGCTTCCTTGAAGGCGACGTGCTTCTTCACGACCGGGTCGTACTTGCGGAACTCCATCTTCTCGGTCACCGAGCGGGGGTTCTTCTTGGTCACATAGTAGAATCCGGTGTCCGCGGTGCTGACCAGCTTGACCAGGATCGTTGCAGATTTCGCCATGGTGCGTTCTCAATCAAATGCT
>Ga0193753_10003419_pt1 | contig 11718 bp, 9 predicted proteins | sample H1c2metaG_FD_144925 | JGI IMG/M metagenome (GOLD analysis project Ga0193753, IMG submission 144925) | Soil microbial communities from a riparian zone of the East river system, Colorado, United States - H1c2 | ecosystem: Environmental > Terrestrial > Soil > Riparian zone | place: USA: East River... | reverse complement strand
CATGTTCGCAGTGCAAAAGAAGGGTTTGTTACAGGCATTGCAAAACCCATTCATATCGGCGCCAGTACACATGTATGGGATATAAAAATTTATGATGAACGCGAAAAGTTAGTTTGTGTATCGCGCATCACAGTAGCCATACTGAAACTTAATTATGTAAGCAGCAGCATTTAGAGTACTGAGATTTTTAGTACTTAGTATTGAGACAGGACGTAAAATAGTATTTGGACTTTTTAGCCGCGGGTCTGAGTACTCCATACTAAGTACTAAAGGTCTAAATACTAAGTTCCAGCACATCCTTAATGGAAGGAAAAGTATTCTTCAGTAATTCGGGCAACCCTGTTTTTTTAACCCACCGGGCTTCCGCTATATCTTCTTCTGCCTGGGGAGCAAGTGCTTGTTTACCTGTGGTAGTCATCTTATACCAATGACTTTCTTTTAAAATGAATTTTCCGCTTTCATGGTAGGTATGATATGTTGTAACCAGGGCTTTTTGCAAAGATATATTTTGCAAACCCGTTTCTTCTGCTACTTCCCTCACTGCGCATTGTTCCAGGGTTTCACCCTTATCAAGTTTGCCCTTGGGAAGATCCCATTTGCCTCTTCTGAATATCATTAGTATTTCATTATTTTTGTTGGTGACCAGTCCGCCGGCAGCCTGTATGATGGTGAATTTTTTCCAGAAAGCTTTTTTAAGTTCCTCCAGGTTTGAATGGATGAATATACCTGCATGTATCTTTTGCAGCTCCATTTCATGAATCATTGATTTGATTGCAGGCGCGGAAAATTCATCAATAAAAATGGCATCGTCGTGGTGCCTGAAAGGTTCGATGGCTGCATCCAGCTTATCACACAGGAACAGGGGTTTGTCGTTAAAGTAAATTTTTATATACATAGTGTTTTATATACTTTTTTATTTGCTTCGCGGATGATTTACTGTGCCCGGGTTGAATATTGAACCGGTTCAAAGCTCATAGCCAGGACTAATAGCTTCTTTTATTTGTTGCACGGATGATTTATCGTGCCACGGTTATTCCAAAGGTTATAGCCCAACAATAATCAACCGTGGCACGGTAAATCATCGAACCAGCTCACAGCTCACGGCTAATAGCTCATCGCTTTTTTTATATCTTCGCTGCATGACCAACGAAACAGCTGTAGCCGAAAAGCTTTTACAAATTAATGCTATTAAATTAAATCCTGCCCAACCCTTTACCTGGGCAAGCGGCTGGAAGAGTCCTATATATTGCGATAACCGCAAGGTGCTTTCTTTTCCTTATGTAAGGGAGTTTATTAAATCTGAGATGAGTAATATCATTTTTTCTGAGTTTCCTCAAACGGATTTACTGGCAGGTGTGGCTACCGCGGGTATTGCCTGGGGTGCATTAAGTGCCGATCAGCTTAAATTGCCCTATATCTATGTACGCCCCAAACCAAAAGAGCACGGGATGGGCAACCAGATAGAAGGTTTTTTCGAAAAAGGACAGAAGGTACTGGTGATCGAGGACCTGATTTCTACCGGCAAGAGCAGCCTGCAGGTGGTAGCTGTCTTAAAAAAAGCTGGTTTGGAGGTAATTGGGATGGTGGGTATATTCACTTATGGCTTTGAAGTAGCCGTAAAAGCCTTTGCAGAGGCTAAGCTGCCGTTTAAAACCCTTACCAATTATGAAACCCTTATAAAAATGGCCGTTGAAAAAGGAACGGTTACTGCTGAACAGCAAAGCATTTTGTTAAATTGGCAACAGGATCCTGCGAATTGGAAAGGACTTTAATTATTTTTGGACAAATATTAATACTATGAAAAAAGCAATCTTCCTGCTGGCTTTTACGACCGGGATTTTTTCCCTGGCAAATGCACAGCAAAAATCCGCACAAACCGTTACCATCAAAACACCCACTGTGCAGTGCGAAAGTTGTAAACAGCGCATAGAAAATACGCTGGCGCGTGAAGAAGGGGTGTATAAAGCCGTAGTGAACTATAAAAACAAAACTACCAAAGTGTCCTTCTACACTGACCGTACCAATATTGAAAATGTAAAGACGGCTATTGCCAATGCAGGGTATGATGCAGACGATGTAAGCGCCAACCCGGAATCATACAAAAAATTACCTCTTTGCTGCAAAAAACCAGAAGATGGGGGCGGACCGGTTAAAAAGCATTAAGAAATAACATAAACATATTAAAAAAGGCGCTGTATGGCGCCTTTTTTAATGCCCAATTGCTGATTTTGGGATGGGGTGATTTTGAGATTGCACCTACCGTACAAATCCAAAAATCCCGTCATCACAAAATCAGCAACCAATTACAAATCGATATCGGTTTTTTTGCTTCATTCGTATTTAGTAGGGCCTTTTTTAGTACCCCCTTTAGTACCGGATTGCTGATTTCGGAATTGCGGGATTTTGAGATTGCTTTAAACCTTGACATACGGACAAATCCCAAAATCAAAAAATCCCAAAATCAGCAATATATTCCTACAGATGGATATCAATTTTTTGTTTCCCTTCGTATTTAATAGGAAGGTTAAAGAAAATGCCACCCTTGCCCATTTTGGCGAAACCGTCGAGTTTTATTGTGACTTCATTTGATAGCAAAATATCAAGTGCATTTGAGTAAACCTGTTTCATATCCACCTTCATAGAAACCGGGATTAAAAAGCTATCCCTGGCCGGAATAACAGTCATTGTATCCAAGATTGTTTTGCCCAAAAAACGATTGTTCAGGTAAACGGCCGTCTCTCCATATTTCAATTTAAGGGTAAAATTATTAGGATTATAATATTTCAAATCTGCCGATATGGCCGACTCGTCAACTCCCAATGTGTTAACTCTTAGATTTTCTATGCTCCTGTACTCCGGAGCTATCGGCCTGCTGCATCCTGGCAGCAGGAACAGGCAATAGCTGGCAAACGCCAGCATATACAAAACAGTTTTATTCATACCGCTAATTAATCAAAAATGGGGGAGAAAAATCAAGTCGGCAAAATGACAACTTTTTTGGGCGATTTTTTGCTACTAAAAATAATAGTTTTTTGATGAAAGACCCTGACGCTATACTAATATTTTTTGGCTATTTTTTTTGGTATAATTTTACAAACATAAAAAACTATTAGTCATCTATATAAAAAATTAAAGTAAATATTAAATAAGTTAATATATTATTAATATCATCCATTTTTTTAAAAAATCACCCATATTGGAAGGGTCAATAATAACACAGTTTAACTATACTATTATCATATTGATTATCAATTAATAATAAAATTTATATCGCATTTTAATTGTTTTAATAAACAAGTTAAAATAATTATTAATGTATCGGCTGGTTAAATTTTGCATAAATAGTTGCTTCAACTAAAAATTGAAAAAAACCGGACTGTGTTGGATGGAGAATTCAAAAATGGGAAAAACAATCAGTGCTTCAGCCAGCCGGCTGATTGATATTTTTTTGTTCAGGTATAATTTTGAACAGGCAAATCCAGGAATTACTCCGAAAGAAAGACCTGACTAGCTGTCGTATAACATCGTAACAATTTTTGGAGAGTTGCTCCAATCAACCCTAACTTATTTATCTCAATAAAACAGGTGTTTACCTATTTTAGAATTAGGGGCTTGTAAAAGCGATTTAAATTAGACATCTTTGTAAGACCTCCTTTTCCTTTCAATTAAACGCTTACCTCCAATTCCTTCAAAGGCCATTTTATTTTACCAGGAAGCTGGTGTTTATAGTGCCCTGAAGTTTTAAAGTTTAAGATTACAACAGCTGCCAACAAGCCCAAAGACCGGCAATTTCAAACTTTCAAACCTTAGACCAGGCACCTGTATCATTGAGAATACCCGGGTATAACCAGTTAATAACTACTTATTCAATTAAATTGCTTTTTACAACCAAGTTAACCGCGATGAGGAATGGATTTCTTTCAATACTGCTGCTGGGTATCTCTGTAATTATACATGCCCAGGATTTCAGCAATAAGGGAAATGATTTCTGGATTGGTTATGGCAACCACGTGAGGATGTTTACCCCTTCGCAGCCAGCTGAACAAATGCAGGTATACATTACTTCAGATGTTAGCACAAGCGGTTCTGTGCAAATTCCCGGTATAAATTTTTCAGCGCCCTTTTCTGTTTCGGCCAACCAGATTACCACCATTGATATACCCCGTTCTGCGGCTTTGTTGAACGAAGGACAGTATAACCTGGGTATTCATGTAACCGCCGCTAAGCCGGTAGTAGTATATAGTTTTATTTATGTAAGCGCTATTTCCGGCGCCACTGTGTGCCTGCCAACTACCACACTGGGCAAGGAATATTATTCAGTTAATTATAACCAGGTTTCAAATGAACCAAACTCTTATTCCTATTTTTTTGCCATAGCCACCGATACCGGCACCACAACCATTGAAGTAACCCCTTCGCAGAATACCAGGGGCGGGTTACAGGCCAATACTGTCTATACCTATAATCTTACCCAGGGGCAGATCTACCAGGTATTGTCTTCCCTGGATTTAACCGGCTCAAAAATAAAATCCGTAAGCTCAGCCACCGGGGGTTGTAAAAAAATTGCCGTTTTCTGCGGCAGCGGAAAAATTTCCATTGGATGCGACGGAGCAGGCACTTCTGATAATCTCTACCAGCAGATGTATCCCATAAGTACATGGGGTAAAAATTATATTACGGTGCCCAGTATTAACGCGACTGATAAAAAAGGGCAAACCAATTTTTACCGGATTTTCCGTTCAGACCCGGCTGCCATCGTAACACTTAATGGTGTTTTGATAAACAGTTTTGTAAATAACCAGTACTATGAATTCAGCAACCGCCAAACCAATTATATCAGCTCGGATAAACCCATACTGGTAGCGCAGTATTTTTCAAGTGGCGGTTGCAGCAATAATAACGGCAACGGGGATCCGGAAATGATTTACCTGAACCCGATAGAACAAACCATTGCATCCGTTACCTTAAATTCTATGCAGCCTTCCAGCGGCTCAACCAATATTACCGAGCATTATATCAATGCCGTGGTTCCCAATTCGCCATCTGCCATTAATTCTTTCAAAATAGACGGGTCTGCTATTGCTTCCTTTACACCCGTTGCAGAAAACAGTAATTATGCTTATACCCAGACAGCCGTATCAAAAGGCTCGCACAATATTACCTGCGATTCCGGTTTTAATGCCATTGCCTATGGTGTTGGTAATGCGGAATCTTATGGCTATAGTGCCGGCACCAATCTCAAAGATCTATACCAGTTTATTTCCATCAATAATAAATATGCTATTGTAAACTTCCCGGCAGGCTGTAAAAATTCACCATTAAAATTTGCCATGACCTTTCCCTATCAGCCGCTGCAGATACGCTGGCAGTTCAACGGGTTGTTTGCTGATACAATTATTTCTTCACCCCTGTATGATTCTACCTGGGTAGTAAACGACAAAACATTGTACCGCTATTCGCTCAATAAATTTTTTACAATACCCAATATTGGCAGTTATCCCATAAAAGTAATTGCTACCAATCCCGGGGTGGATGGTTGCGGTGGCGAGCAGGAAATTAATTACGATCTGCAGATATATGACAAGCCCAAAATAGCATTCACTTATTCAAATAACGGCTGTATTACAGATCCGGTATTGTTTACAGACATAACAGATGGCAACGGAAGACCGGTAATTAAATATATATGGGATTTTGGAGATGGTAAAACGGCAGATTCCACTCATCCCGCACATACCTATACAAGCGGCGGCACCTACCCGGTAAAATTTGCCGTTATTACGGATGTAGGCTGTTTATCAGATACGATTTCGAATAATGTTGTTTTATTTGAGCCGCCCACCGCTTCTTTTAGCCTTCAGGCTGCTGCATGTCTCAATAAAGCAGTACTATTCAATGATAATTCAACAGCCATCAGTGGCAGCGCTATAGTTAAATGGTACTGGAATTTTGGAGATGGTTCAGTAGCCCTTGTAAAAACTGACAATAGTCCCTTGTCGCACACCTATACTGCCACGGGCGTATACAATGTAACCCTGCAGGTGGAAATCAACAGCGGGTGTAAAAGCAATATAAAGACCATCCCGGTTAGCGTGAATGTTTTGCCGGTTGTTAATTTTATTTCACCGGATATTTGTTTAAGTGACCCCGTTGTACAGTTTTACGACAGCAGTTATATAGCAGATAACAGCCAGGGCGCATTTACTTATTTATGGGATTTTGGTAATGGCGTTACTGATAATCAAAAAAATGGGCAGGGCCATTTTACACTGGCAGGCATCTATGATGTAAAACTGACCGTTACCAGTAAAGATGGTTGTGTAAAAGACAGCACAAAAAAATTCACAGTGAATGGCGCAGTGCCCATGGCGGTTTTTTCTGTTAATAATGCTGCTGTTTTGTGCAGTAATAAGGCAATCAGTATTACGGATGCTTCTACAATTGATTTCGGTAAGATCATACGTACTGAAATTTATTGGGATTATACCGGTAACCCATTGGCTAAAACAGTAGATAGTTTTCCTGTAAAAGGAACAATATATTCTTATAAGTACCCGGCATTTGGTTCACCGGCCAGCAAGAACTATCAAATAAGATATGTGGTTTACTCGGGTATCAGTTGTGTTAGCCAGGCCATTACTACTATTACGCTGCGGGCCATACCGCAACTGCAATTTGATGCCATGGCCGCGGTATGTGAAGAAGTGGCGCCTTTCCAGGTTACGGCCGCAAGAGACAATTCGGTTTTTGCCGGCACAGGTGTTTATTCAGGAAAGGGCATTACAGCATCCGGAATTTTTAGCCCGTCACTGGCGGGCGCTGGTATAGATTCTATCAGGTACACCGTTACCGCAGGCAATGGTTGTATAGCTGATACCAGCCAGGCCATCTTAGTGTATCCAACACCGTTAATAACTGCGGGCCCTGATAAATATTTACTGGAAGGTGGTTTTGTAACGCTGGATGGAAAGGCCTCCGGCAATAACCTTATTTATTTATGGACACCCGCTGATTTTCTTGATAATGCAGCCATTGCTACGCCCAAAGTAACCGCCCCCCGTGATATCATTTATTCATTACTGGTAACATCCGCCGATGGTTGCAAAGCCACTGATGAGGTAGTGGTTAAAGTATTAAAGCAGATAAAAGTACCCAATGCTTTTTCACCCAACGGCGATGGCATCAATGATACCTGGGTAATCCTGTATCTTGACTCATACCCGGATTGCACCGTTGATGTATATAACAGGTACGGGCAGGTAGTATTTCATTCAACGGGTTATACCAGGCCGTGGGATGGGCGGGTAAACGGTCAGTCATTGCCGGTAGGAACCTATTACTGGATTATCAATCCTAAAAATGGACGCACCCAGGTAAACGGGTCTGTAACTATAATCAGATAAAAACGAAAACAGCTTTACTGATGAGACAGCTATCTATGATTTTGTGCGCGGGAATAATGTTTACTGGAGCCGCTGCGCAGCAGCAGCCGCAATACACGCAGTACCTGATCAATAATTATATCCTCAACCCTGCGCTTACAGGCATTGAAAATTATACAGATGTTAAAATAAGTCACCGCCACCAGTGGGTGGGGTTGCAGGATGCACCAGTAACTACTTACTTAACCCTGCATAAGCCATTGGGCAAAAAAGATGATCGTACCACGGCCACTTCTTTTGAAACGCCCGGCGAAAATCCGCGCGGCAGAAATTTCTGGCAGGATTATGAAGCGGCCAAACCACACCATGGTATTGGTTTAAAAATTATTAACGACAGAACGGGTCCCCTCAATCGTTTTGCGGGTTATGTCAGCTATGCCTATCATATTGGCATCAGTGCGCAAACAAGTATAGCGGCAGGTTTTGAAGCGGGCGTACGGAATATTTCTTTAAACCGGAGCAAGCTTGATTTTGGCACTGCCAATCCTATTGATCCTGCCGTGTATAATTCAGGAGAAATTAACAGTCTTAGGCCTGATTTTGGCGCCGGTATATGGGTGTATTCGGCGGATTATTTTATAGGATTGTCTGCGCAGCAAATCATTCCTCAAAAAATCTATTTCTCTGATAACAGGGTGCAGCAGGAGCAGGGTAAACTGGTGCCCCATCTTTTTGCAACGGCCGGGTACCGCTTTTTTATTAATGATGATATTTCTATGATCCCGAGCATCATGCTTAAATACGTGCAGCCCACGCCCGCACAGTTTGATATCAATGCAAAATTTCAATACCACGATTTATTGTGGGCAGGAGTGGGTTACCGGCTGAAAGATGGTTTTAATGCGCTGGTTGGACTGAATGTTTCCAGTACATTCAATGTCAGCTATGCATATGATTACACTACTTCGCAATTGAATACGGTTACCAAAGGCACACATGAAATAGTGCTGGGATTTTTACTTGGTAATAAGTATGGCGACTGGTGCCCGAGGAATGTGTGGTAGAAAAAAACCGACCCCCATCCGATTTCCCCCAGTGGGGGAAGGGAGCCAGGCACAGCCCTCTCTTTCCTAAGTCGCTAATAAAGTCAGGCATTCTTTAGATTAAACATAACTGCTTCTTGCATAACTAACCTGAAATAATAGATGAAATGATTGACAAATATCAGTCACTTCGAAAAGCAGGGGCTGTGCTCCGATGGCTTCCCCATTTGGGGGAAGTCGGATGGGGGCCGGTTTTATCCTATTCTTCTGTACAACCATCCCGGCAGCATCTTTAACAACTGCGCAACCAGCCACCACCGTTTGGTAATATATACCCTGAATTTTTTTGATTCGATGGCCTCCCTGATTTGCATGGCTGCTTTTGCTGCGCTTGCTTCCCAGAAACGGCCGGGGCCTTTAGCCATTTTTGTTTTTACAAATCCCGGTTGTATATCTGTAATGGTTAGCTGTAATTTTATTTTTTTTGCTTTCAGGTAAAGACCTTCCATATAATTGCTCATGAAGGCTTTGCTGGCGCTGTATGCCGGTGCAAAATGATTGCCGGCAATGGAGGCAATGGAAGATGTAGCGGCTATTTGTCCGTAGCCCTGTTTTGCAAAAAAATTATATGCGTAGTTAACCATTTCAGCAAAACCATTCACATTGGTTAAGATGGTGGTTTTATCAATTTGCCAGTCCGGCTTCTCACTGACATCGCCATAACCCGCGTTGTAAATAAATAGATCCAGTCCACCCAGTTTTTGTATCAGCGATTCAAGGTGCGCAATATTATCGCTGCCCATTACATCAAAAACAGTTGTTTCAACCTGGCCGGGATAGTTGTTTTTTATTTCATCCAGTAATGCAGCGCGCCTGCCGGTAATGCCCAGGCTGCATCCTGCCTGTGCATACAATATAGCCAGTTCTTTTCCGATTCCCGAACTGGCTCCCACAATTATAATTTTTTTATTTAAAAACGTCATAAGCAAAGCGTATAATGGTGCCGGTTACAATTACCAGGAAAAAAATCCGTATAAATGCGTTGCCTTTCAGCAGCGCCAGCCTGGCGCCCAGCATACCGCCAATGCCATTGCAAACCGCCATGGGCAATGCGATGGTATAGATAATTTTTCCACTGGCTGCAAAAAAAACAATGGAACCTAAATTGGTAGCCAGGTTTACAAACTTGGCATGGGCGCTGGCCCTTAAAAAGTCAAAACCCAGTAAACTAATAAAAGAAAGTATAAGGAAACTGCCTGCACCCGGCCCTATAAAGCCATCATAAAAACCAATGACTGTACTGATAAGCGCTGCATACCACCATTCCCGTTTTACAGAATGCGTTTTTTCTGTATGGGTGCCAAAGTTTTTATCAGACCACGTGTACACAGCTACTGCAATTAATACAACCAGCAGCAGGGGTTTCATAAAATGATTGCTTACCATGGTAAGCAGTTTGGATCCCGCAAAAGCAGCAATAAATGCGGTGCCGGTCATTAACGCCAGCAGCTTATAATTAAACGAAATACGTTTACTGTACTGGGCTGCTGCAAAAAAAGTACCGCTAAAAGCAGGTATTTTTAATGTGCCGATAACAGTTGCAACCGGGTATTGCGGTAATAATATTAAAGCTGACGGGGTTTGTACCAGGCCGCCACCGCCCACAATGGCATCAATAAATCCTGCTGCAAAAGCGGCTGTACAAAGGAAAATGAGTTCTGTGGTCATGCCGGTTTAGGGATTTTGACAGTAATATTAGCGATGATTAATCCGCCTATTACAAGCAAGCCGCTTATTAAATGTATACCAGAAAAAGCTTCCCCTAAAAAGATAACGGCTTCTATGGTACTGAATACAGGTATCAGGTTAGCAAACAAAGCTGTTGTGGATGAACCCAGTTTTTTAATAGCAACATTCCAGCAAAAAAAACCGATGATGGAATTGCCAATCCCGAGATAAACGATGATGGAGAGCATGTTTACATTCCAGCTGACAGCGGGTGTATGCGTTGTTTCATAAATATAAAACGGCAAAAGGCATAAAGTGCCCAAAGTAAAAATGGTAAATAAAAAAACAACCGGGGAAATTGCTTCCGGTTTTTTCTTTACCAGTGTATTGTAAACAGCAAAGGCAAAAGCGCTGATAAACACCAGTGTATCTCCCTTACCAAAATGAAACCGGGCAAGTTTTTGCAGGCTGCCCTGCGACAGAAGAAATAAAATACCCAATATACAAATAACCATTCCCGTTATACGATACCGGCTGACCGGTTCTTTCAAAAAAACAGCTCCCATAAAAGTAACAAATACAGGTGCCGCGGTAGTGCCTATTAATGCCAGGTTGATGGCGGATGTGTAATGCCCTGCCATATAAATAAATGTATTGAAGATGGCAACCCCGGTAAGCGCCGTCCAGAAGATATATGATTTATTGGCAAGGATGATTTGCTTTTGCTGGTTGAATTTTTTGATGGCAAATGGCATGATGCAAACAGCAGCCAGCGACCAGCGGTAAAAAGCCAGGCTTACGGCCGGTATTTGAAGCGAAATTCCTTTTGCCACAACATAGTTGCCCGACCAGATAAGAACCGTGATCAGCGCCAATCCTGTGCCTCCGTAAATATTTCTTTGCGTATCAGTTAAAGCCATTCTTTTTGTGGAATTAGGAATTGGGCCTGCCCTTCAGGATGATTGAATTAATCAGGCCCGTTGCTTAAAAGCCTAATTTCCAATTCCAAATTCCCAATTCCTGTTTTTAACGGTGTGCAAAATCCATTTCAAAATTTCCTTTCATACGCTCCATAGGCGGGTTGAAATAACCAAATTTTACATTGGGAAATTCATCATGTATTAATTCCTGCAATTGTTTAACGCCCATGCATTCGCCGGTTTCTGCAACAGCAATTTTACCCAGGTACCAATCAGGGTCAATATTAAAATTGCGCCATTGTATCATACAGAGATCAGTTTCTTTGATCAGTTTTCTCAGTGCTTCATATTCTTCTATACTATCCGTCATGCCCGGAAAAACAAAATAGTTGATGCTTGTCCAGCCGCCATAACTGCGCATCACTTTCAGGCTTTCCACAATGTCTTCAAAACTATAATTGTTAGGACGGTAATAAGCTTCATAAATATGTTTCCTGGCAGAGTTGGTACTTACGCGAATACTGTTCAAACCCGCTTCGCACAAGGCTTTTACGGCATCGGGTTTAGAACCATTGGTATTAATATTAATGCTGCCGCGTTGCGTGTGCTTCCGCATTTCAATAATAGATGCGCGGATGGTTTCCC
>Ga0193753_10003418_pt1 | contig 11720 bp, 8 predicted proteins | sample H1c2metaG_FD_144925 | JGI IMG/M metagenome (GOLD analysis project Ga0193753, IMG submission 144925) | Soil microbial communities from a riparian zone of the East river system, Colorado, United States - H1c2 | ecosystem: Environmental > Terrestrial > Soil > Riparian zone | place: USA: East River... | reverse complement strand
CACTTGCGCACCCGGCGATCGTTCTCATGCTGCTCGCACCCGGCGGCGCCCAGACCCCGCCCGGTCACGTGATCGTCGGAAGGGAAGCCTCGCGCGCATCGCTGGTGGTGATGCACAACTCGGTGAGCTCCCTCCACGCGACGGTGATGCTCGACCGCATGATGGTCGTCGACCACGGCTCGACCAGCGGCACCTATCTGCAGGGGCACCCCATTCCGCAGAACCAACCGGTACCGCTCGACCCAAACGGGATCGTTGCGTTCGGCGCCATTCCCGTGCCCGTCGGTCTTCTCGCGCAATATGCACAGAGTGGCGCGCATGCGGGCGCTCGGCCGGGCCAGCCCGCGGCCGCGCATCCGCCCGGCGGCCCTCCGCACGGCGCCGGAGGCCCCGTCGATCCCGGTGGCGCGGGCGGGCCTGGTGCCCCGCCGCGCAAACATCGGACGGTCATCGGCGAGCTCTCCTTGGCGGAGCTCGCGAGCAACGTCATTAGCATCGGCCGAACGCCGGAAAACAAGATTGTCGTCGCGCACGCGCAGGTCTCGTCGCGCCACGCGCAGATCGTCAAACAGGGCGACCAGCTCTTTCTCGAAGACCTCCGCTCCGCGAACGGCACCTTCGTACGCGGCCAGCGTCTTTCGCCGGGCCAGCCTGCAATGTGAATCAGCGGGGAAAAGGTCTTCATCGGACCGATGCCCCTGCTGATTCACATTGCAGGCCAGCAGGTCAACGTCGTCGTCGAGGACCAACAAGCCTCGTGGGCCGGCAAACCGCTCTACGAGATCGAGGCCTGGGACCTCTTTCTCGAGGTCCCGGATCGCGACAACAAAGCCGCGATGAAAACGCTGCTCGATCACGTCTCGTTCAAGGCGATGCCGGGCGACATGATCGCGCTCATGGGCCCGTCCGGCGCGGGCAAGACGACCCTGCTCTTGACCTTGAACGGCTACATGCCGCCGACGAGCGGCCAAGTGCGCATCAACGGAGAGGACCTCTACACGATCTACGACGCCCTGCGCGGATCGATCGGATACGTTCCGCAGGACGACATCGTTCACCCCGAGCTGACCGTCTTCGAAGCGGTCAAGTACTCCGCGCAATTCCGTCTGCCAAACGACTACTCGGAGGACGAGATCGATCGCCGGGTCGAAGAGACGTTGCGCGATCTGGGCCTGGAAGGGGTGAAAAATCTCCAGATCGGAAAGCCCGAGAAAAAGGTGCTCTCCGGCGGCCAGCGAAAGCGGGTCAACATCGCGCTCGAATTGGTGACCGACCCGGTCATCCTCTTTTTGGACGAGCCGACCAGCGGGCTCGCGGCCGACGATACGACCGCCCTGATCAGTCTCCTATCCGAGCTCACACGCAAGACCGGCAAGACGATCGTCATGACGATCCATCAGCCGGCCAAAGACGAATTCGAGAAGTTCAATCTTTGCTTCATCATGGGCTACGGCGGAATACCGACTTACTTCGGCCCTACTGGCGACGCCGCGTACAATTTCTTTGGATCGATCATCGAGCGCAACCCTCACATCGGCACCAGCAGCACGCCGCGCAAAGTCGACAACCCGCGCGACATGTTCGACATGCTCAACGTGCGCGAGCGCGCGATGCACGAGGAGATGAAGCGCCAGGATCCGAACACGCCGCGCAACATCGCACGCCTCGAGGCGGCGAGAGGATGGCGAGCCGAATTCTTCCACGACTCGAACCCCATCTACCAGCGCATGTACGCCGGGCCCCGCGCGGTCGGAACCGAGGCGGCCGCGCGCGGAACGCCGCATCGCGCCGGCGTGGCCCTCTTTCACCAGCTCATGTTGCTGATGTCGCGCTACTGGAAGGTGAAAATACGCGACCGCGCGGGCGCCGCCATCATGTTCCTCCAGGCGCCGATCATCGGCGTCATGCTGGCGATGGTGTTCGCCGGGCAGAAGCAAGCCATTCCATTTTGGTGCCTCGGCGCGATTCAAGATCTGGCCAACCGCAGGTCAGACGCCGCGTCGAACACCGTCGACTTCCTGAAGAACATGAAGCCGACCGACGATCACACGGCGGCGATGTTCTTTCTCGTCGTCAGCTGCGTGTGGTTCGGCACCAGCAACTCCGCGCGCGAGATCGTCACCGAGAGAGCCATCTATTTGCGCGAACGCATGGTGAATTTGAATTTGTTCAACTACGTGATGAGCAAATACATCATCCTGAGCTTCGTCTGCTTTTTGCAGTGCTTCATGCTCCTCGCCATCGTCTTCCCGGTGCTCGGATTCGAGGGCGGGGCACCGGCCTTCGTCGTGGAGCTCCTGGTGCTCTTTGCCGTATCGATGAACGCTACCGCGCTCGGTCTTCTGGTCTCGACCATGGTCTCCTCCGCCGAAGCCGCGATGGCCCTGACGCCGATCGCGCTCATTCCGCAAGTCGTTCTCGGCGGCCTCATGGTCCCGATGACGACCAATCCCATGCTTAGGCCGCTCATGTACATCATGCCGGCGCGCTGGGGATTTCAAGGAACCATTGCCGAAGAGCGCGCCGCTCTCGCCAACGCGCCCGCGTGGGTCATCGACCTCGGCAAACCCAACTTGAACAGCGCGCCCGACTTCGTTCACGCGGGTCAGTTTCACTGCGCCATCGCCCAGATCGAGAGCGACTCCATCGCGGGGGCGTGGGGCTTCATCGAGTGGGCCATGCCGTGGGTACCGTTCGTCGTCCTCTACGGCACGACCGTTCTGATGCTAGGGCTGCTCTTCATTCTGCTGAAGCGCAGAGACCCGGTCTAGGCGGGTCCAGGCGCGCGCCGCGATCGAGGAGGACGCGCCTCGAGTCTTACGCTACAAAACGGGGGTGGACGATCTCACCCCCGGTTACGACTTCGGACAAGACCGATTCGATCTCACGAGAACCGAGGACCGCGAGATCGTGCGCTTCGTCCTCTCGCAAGCGTTGTACGGCGAGGCGACCGGCGTCTTTTGCGGAAAGTCGCTCTATGCCGCGGGGACCCTCGAGGCGGCAAAATTCTACGTTCGACAGGCGAAGCAAGAGCTGGCGCATTTGCAGCTCTTCGCGGACATTTTTCGCCTCCTCGGCCTCGAGCCAACGCAAGCGCACTGGGTCATCCGGCTTCTCGCGGCGCACAACAACTATTACCCACTGAAGGTGTTCATGGAGCACGCCATCGGCGAGGGGATGGTGCTCGACATCTTCAAGGATTTGCTCCTCCAAACGCTGCCCGATGACGATTCGCGAATCCCGCTCATCAAGAAAAAGCTTCGTGTCGTGTGCAAAGAAGAAATCGAGCACGTGTCGTGGGGCGAAAAAGAAACGCGCCGCCTCCTGCTCGAACGACCGTGGCTGAAGACGCCCTTTTACGGCATCTTCGAGCTGCAGATGGCGGTGCTGCCGCTCATGGTGCGCGCGTTCGAAAAGCGCGCCGCGAACCACCGCGTGCTCCGTCACCTCGGCCAATTTTTGGAGTACGTACGCGAGCGAGTACGCCGTCAGGGGCAAGAGCTCGGCTTCGTTCCCACCGAGCGCCCTGGTTTCCTTTTTCGCATGTGGGCGATGCTGTTCGGCGTCGCTCTTTTCTTGCGGAGCCAGTTTGCGCGAAGCACGTCGAAGCTCGACAAGAATTACTTGGACGAGCTCGGGTTCGGGCACGGGGCAGCGCTCGCGCCGCCGAGCGTGGCCGGCGCCCCATCGGGCGATGGCGAGCAGCACACGGCCGAATAACGCCGGTTCGCGGTAACCGAGCCTACTTGCCAGGGTGCGCGGCAGGCGCCGCGTCGGGGGCGCCGGCGTCCTCTTGTCCAGGGATGGGCGGTAGTTCACCGATGTTGGGCAGCAGCACGATCTCGATGCGTCGGTTTTCCTGTCTGGCCGCTTCGTTCGTATTCGGGGTTGCCGGTTCGTATTCTCCATAGCCGGCGGCAACGAGTCGCGCTGCGCTCATACCCGACTTCACCAATTGTTGCGTCACGGTGAGTGCGCGGGTCGTCGAGAGCTCGAGGTTGTTTTTGAACGGCGACGGCGGCCCAATGGGAACGTTGTCCGTGTGCCCGGCGACCATGAAGCGTCGATCGGAAAATTGCCGCAGCACGTGCGCTACATCCGTGATGGCCTCCTGACCGTCCTTCGAGAGATCGGCGCTCCCCGACGGAAAAAGAATACCCGCCGGGAGCTTGACGATCATGCGACCGTGCCGAACCGTCACCGCAAGCTTGCCGCTATCGATCATCTTGCGGAATTTTTCGGTGATGACTTTGAACGCCGCGAGGCGCTTTTCGGCCTCCGCATGCTCGGTGCGCAATTCCTCGAGCTCGGCCCGTGACGCCTCCAAGTTCGATTGCGTTTCGGCCGCCACGCGCTCGGTCCCTTCGCGCGTGGTCTTCTCCTCGGTGCGCCCTTTGCCGCATTCATCGAGTCGCTGTTCGAGATTCGTGGTGTGCGTGCGCTCTGCGAGTAACTCTTGCTCAGAGCGGTGCTTGCGCGTCCAGCCGTACCCGGCCAGAACCGTGACAGCAATCAAGGCAAGCGAGAGGAACGCAACCGCAATGGTGCTGCCGGCAGACTTGACCATGTCTCTAAGTCTCTCACGACCGGCGGCTGCTCCGTCAGCTCTTGCAGGTCTTGCAAGTCTTGATTGCCTGATTGTTCGCGCTTCCGCCGCGCACCAAGTAGACTGCGCACGTGGCAAAACCACACGATGCGAAAATAGGATCGCAGCCCGCCAACGTCGGTGAGCGCGGCGACGCCCCATCGACAGAAACGCTCGAGCCCGCGCAGGTCACGGCAACGGCGACGGCGAACGCTTCAGGTGGGCCGAAAAATTACACAGCGCCTTCTTTCGCGCGCGATTTTCCGCGCGATGACGCGCTCGACGCCCTGGTTCTCGCATTCCGCTCGGGCAACTATCGGCGCGTTCACGCGGAGGCGCCCGAGCTTGCCTTGCGTACGACGGACCCGGCCGTGCGAGACGCCGCCCGGACGCTTTACCAGCGCACCGAACCGGATCCGCTTGCGAAAATCATTCTGTTGGCGGCGGTTATGTTGCTTGCGGTGATGGCCACATGGTGGATAACGCATTCAGGAACGCGGTCGCCTGTCGGCGCCGCTTGGTCAGGAATGCGGTCGACGGTTGGCGCTGCTCGGTCAGGAACGCGGTCGCCTGTCGGCGCCGCTTGGTGCGGCGGCGTTAGCGAGTCAGCAGAGGCTTTGGTAGAGTCGTGAGAACGAGATGAACAAGAGGGATGAGGACGAGCATCAAATCGACACCGTCCCTCCTCCTCCGGGCGAGGATGATGCGTACAGTGCCGAGACGCGCATCGGTAAAATCCCCTCGGATTTGCTGCAGGCGATGAAGCGAGCGCACGCGTCCGAGTCGACACTCGGTCGCTCGCCAGCCGACGCCACCACGGAGAGGCCGCCCGTCTCGCGCGTGACGACGCCTCCGCCATATCCCGCCCCAATCCCGCGGCCCGAATCGAGGTCCTCGTCGATTCTCCCGCCGCCCCCCATCGCGCCGCCTCCCGCGATGGCGCCGCCTCCTGCGATGGCGTTCCCCCCCCCCGCAGCCGCCGCACCGCCGCTACCTCCGACCTTTCCCGTTCCGCTTCAGGACAAGTTCAACCCTCCTCCGTCGGAGGACGACTTGGACGACGACGATGACTACGTCCGCACCATGCTCATGGCCCAGCAGGGTCTTGCTCCCAGCGTGATCGGTACACCCATCGTGGATGTAAATGCGACATCCGGAACCGGGAACCCGCCGACGCCGATGCCGGGGTTGGGACATCACGCGCCGTTCGGATTACCCGAGCAGCAGGGCCACCCGCCATTCGCAACGCCGCCGAGCGCCGGGTACCCGCCCGCGAGCATGATGTCCGAGGGACATCACATTCCTTCACCCGAAGTCCTAAGGATGGTCGAAGAGGGGCGCGTCGACGAAGGGCAAATGTCGTTGGCCCCCTTCATGAGCCAATCGCGCCGGCTGAACATCGTGCTCGTGGTGTCGGTCGCCTTTCTCGTCTTTCTAGCGCTCGTCGTACTGTTCGTCCGAAAGTAGTGCCCCTTCGTGTCGCCGGCGGCGGCAACCAAAGTGCTTGAGCGGGCGAGAAAATCCACGCCCTTGGTCTCTTTGGTGCGGGGACTGTTAATCGAAGTTCGTAGTTCGATGTGAATTGATTCGAAGTGGTCAATGCGCGAACGCGGCCGATGTGGACGCGGGCCTCCGAATCCAGGGCGGAAACGCTGGATTTGTGTACGGCGCGTTGCGTCATTGTTTGCGCGACGCGTCATTCGTTACGGAAGAAACAGGTCCCCCGAAGCAGAATCAAAGCCGCATCTCGATGCACTGCAGGTACATTCGAACAACAACCGGCCACGACGTCCGCCGACTTGGGGAGTTGCCCATGCGCACGATTTCCGCAAACTTTGGTAAGCGAAGCTTCTTTTACCGTGTCGTTCCGCTTCTCATCCTTGCTGGCACGGGGGCAGCTTGCACGGATCTCGATACCAGCCGCAACATCCCGGCGCGCGGGACCGTGGGCGAGGATCTTTACGGCATCGTCTGCGATCGGGTTTCCGCGCAGGCGCTTCGTGAGGACCTCAACGGGTCGTCTTTTACGGCGATCTGCCACAAGAATGCCGACGGTAAATACGCCGACGACGTCGATCAGACTCGCCTCCCGCCGCTCAGCGCCGACTTGAAGAACGCGAACGGTGAGCCGGTCCCGCTCGAGGTTCAGCAAGCCTCACGGGATCACGCATTTTCGCGTATCCATGCGCTGGTGCGCCGCCGTGACGATTTGATTACCTCGTTTGACGCAACGTTCCCGGACATCCGCATCCCGGTGGTCGACGAGAAGAACGGAGACGCGACGAAGTCGTGCAACGTGCTGGACGATGCCGCGGCCGGTGATCGAGGTAAGTTGACGCAGCAGCTCAGCGACATGCTCGGCAAGCTGCAGGCGCTCTACAACGATGGAACGATTCCGCGCTCCACGGAAGCGATCGCGCGCCTCATGGACGATATCCGCGCCGTGGACCCGGGGGCCGACTCGACGCGCGCGGGGCTCGCCCGCTTCGAATCGCGGCGCGGGTACAAGCCGGAGGCCGTCGAGCAGGGCGCGCTGCGGCCGGTCGTGGGCTACCCTCACTTGCGCGACCTTTCGAACGCATCGCTGCGGCTTCTATCGTGGGACTCGGATCCGTACGCCGAAAATCCGCCGCGCGACGCGAGCGGGCGACGCGTTCCGGTCGCGGGCCCGGCGCACGCTCAGTTCGCGAAGATGCTCGAGGTCTCGCACGAAGAGCTGCGCACCTTCGCACCCGACCCGTGGGCACCGGCGCCGGTATCGAGCACGGATGCCGCCGGCCGGCCGGTGATTTCGCGTCCCCGTACGACGCTCGAGGTGGTCGACTACTTGATGCAGATGCAGGACCCGGCGTTTGCGCAGGGCGACGCGCCGCTGTACCTGGTGACGCGCGATTCACGAGGGTATGCGTCCGTGCCGCTCGTTGGCGGAGCGCTGCCCCTGCCGTTTACCCCCGACCCGAAGACCCCGGGATTGCCTGCGCTCGACGATTTGGGGCAATTCATTACGTCCGATGGAAAGCTGTTCCCGTCGCCGTTCCCGGCGCCCAATGGCGGCGCCGCGCTTGCGCGCGATCCGTCCGGCCGCGCGCTGGCAGCCGCGGGCGGGGCGCCCCTCTATGGGAGCATCGACACTTCGCAAACGTTCGCGAACGCATTGTTGAAGAACCTGCCGCCGTTGATCGAGCCGGATCCCGCAAAGAAGCACGAGACGTTGATGGACATGATCGCGGGTCTCGAAGTGCTCATGGGGGCGCGCGACGGCGGGTACAAAACGACGAGAGACTACGCGCCCGACCCGAAGCGGGTGGACGATTGGAAATTGACGCACCGAGCCGACGAGCCCCCGCCGCCGGACTTGGGCACACAAAAAGTGACGGTCGGCTACGACGCGTTCCACAAGGACAGCTCCGCGCTGTTGGACTTGATTTGGGCCGTGGGCGCGGTGGCAGGCGATCCGACGGGAGACGATCTCCTTTCGTTGGTGCAGACGCTCGCGAAGGATCACCTCAAAGACGTGGCGCGCCTGACGGTACGGGCCTCGTGATGAAGGCGATTGCCGACAAGCACCCGGAGGCGCACATCCCGGTGAAGTCGACGTTGTGGGACGAGATTATGGACATCCTCGTGAAGATCGAACAGGAGCCATCGATCATCGATGGGCGCACCCTGCTCGAAGACTTCATTTTGGCGTTGGGCGACGATCGGGTCCCGGCCTTGGGGCAAGCGTTTTCCAATCAGATGAAGTTCGATGATCTCGTCACCTACGACTACAAGACTCCCGGAAACATCGATGCCTCGTTCAATCGGACGACGCAGACTCCCGAGCCGCCCAAAACACCGGTGGACCGATCGAAGCCGGACAGTGGGCTCAATCGAAGCACGTTCCAAAGGTTCGCCCAGCTCGTCGCCGATACCCACAACGTAACGATATGCAATTCCGATCAAGCGATTCTTCATGCAAGAGGGACGCTTCTCGGAAATGTCGATCTTCCTCTCCCCCTCATCGGAAAGACGATTCACGAGTGCACCTTTACGAAGATCGACGATATCGCCGTCTTCTTCTTGGATTCCCTCGTTCACAAAGCAAACCTCTACGTGCGCTACAACGACGGGCGCGACGGTCTCCTAGGGTTCATTTCTCCCGCCACCGTTGGGATCTTCGAACAATCGAGCGGTATCCACGGATTTTGGGCGAGCGGCGATCCGTACAGCACCGGCATGTCCGATAGCGGCAATCGGACGTTCCTGCCGACGCCGAGGTTCTTGAGCCGACTTCAGTTTTTCGATCACGACCACGACACCGTCAATCCCATTACGAAGACCTTCATTACGGACCTTTTCGGGCCCAAGGTCGGTGACGGGCACGCGCGTCCGCATTCGCCCACGGCTCTCTGTCCCGAGAGGATCATCGACGATCCGTGCACGCCCGCGACCGGTCCGGGCAACGGCTGCACGGGGGAACCAGGTACGCAGAACGGCGCCAAGATCAAGTTGCGCGATGTGGACCACTGCGAAGGCAACTTGCTCGATCAGCGGGACGACAACGTCCTCTTCCTAACCGAGTATTTCGGATTCGCCGACAACATCAAGCCGCTCCTCGTGCCGATGACGAAGCGCAATCGGGAAGACATCTTCATCGAGCTGATGGAAACCCTCAGCCGACACTGGCAGACGGACAAAGGTACGCCCAACGAGTGCTCCGGTGATCCGAAGAGCAAGGGTTATTGCGCGCGCGACGGTGCCTCCACGTACGAACCGATCCTCGTCGACCAGTTCGTGACGGATTTTCTCCCGATGCTCCACGACACGGTGGCGACTCTCGGGGCCACCACCATCAATCGCTGCAAAACCGTCGACCCCAACACGCACCAGTGCACCGCGACCGAGGCGGTGAACGGGATCCGGGTTCTTCTCGACGGCGCGCGGGCTCTTTTGGATCCCAACGTCGCCAAGGCGCGCAAGCTCACCAACCGAGACGGTAGCGTTCAGGGGCTTCGCAACGACGGAGGGAAGAACCCACAGGTCACCCCGGCGTACCTCATGCTTCAGGCGCTCAGCAAGTTCGATGCGTCGTTCGCCGATTGGTCGGCGAAGCACCCCGACGACGACCGGCTCGTGCTCTGGCGCCGCGCGCGCTCGCAGCTCGTGGACCAATTCCTCACGGTGAACGGCGCGGCCGCCAACTCGACGTTCAAGAACCCCGTGACCCCGCCGCTGCTACCGCGGCTGCTCCAGCTTTTCCGCGAGCAGCTCCTGGCGCATTGCCCGGACACGTTCGTGAGCGGCGGCACCGGTACGTGCGCATGGGCGCGTCAGGAGCTCACGCAGAAGCTCGGCGACGTGACGAGCGGACCGCTTTTCGGCTCGGCGCTCGACGTCACCGAGGCGGTCCGGCAGGACTCTGCCGGGCGCTCGGAGCTCGCAAAGCTCCTCCTCTACATGACGGACCCCAAGTCCGTGAACAACGCGCGAGCGACGATGCTCACGACGTTGGTCGACTTCCCGCAGCTTCTCGCCGATGACAGCCTTGCACCGCTGATTCGCACGCTGTCGGAAGGTGCGGGCGCATCACTGTTCGACCCGGACGGTAACGTCGTGCGCACCGGTATCGTGGATGCCGTGACGGCGTTGCTCGCGCGTCTGAATGGACGCGCCATCGGGGGAGATGGTGTCGAGAATTGCGGGCGCGAGCTCGACCCAAATCAGGTCCTCACCGTGGCGCTGCAAAACCTCGTGAAGCCGATGCCCTCGAAGGATGGCAAGACTCCGCAAACGCCGCTCGAAGTGATCATCGACGTTATTTCGGAGGTCAATCGCGTGAATCCGGGCGACGACTCGAAGCTGCAAGCCCCGGATTACGGGACGATGACGCAGAACGTGAGTGAGTTCCTTCTCGACAAAGAGCGAGGCCTCGAGCAGTTCTACGAAATCGTACGCCAAGGAACCGTCGGCCTACCGAACTGACGTGTCGTGCGTTGCGAGGACGAGCTTGCGCCGGATTGTATCCGGCGTTCGCCTGCCGTCCGTCGAGAGAGGGCGCGGTTGCGTGGGGACGATCCGGCGTACACTGGATAGGCGAGCATCCCAATGCCCCGTCTCGACATTGACTTTGGCGACATCCGCGAGGACAAGGAACAAGAGCGCGCCCTGCTCGAAACGAGCAACGAGCGTTTCGACCGACTCGCGTTCGCTCAGCGCGCGCTCGATTTGGTCAACCCATTGCGAACGCGCATCGCCATCTGCGTAGAGCCTGCAAGACCGTCACGTTTAGGTCGGATCGCGCGCGTTCGCGTCGAGAGCGGGCGAGCGTGGGGGCACGGACCGGGCGCACGCTGGGCGATCTTGTCGATCCCTGCGCACGCATCGCGCCGCGCGATCGCCGCGGCCGTCTCCGAGTTGGCGGGAGAACCGCTCCCGTACGCTCTGGACGTCCTTCGCGATCTCGCCGAATCGCCACGTGCTTGGGATCGTTGAGAGTGGCCATCACGGGCGCCGAGTCCGATTGACTTTGGGGTCGGCGTGGCCAAACAGAGAGCGAGCGATCTCTTCGATCAAAGGAGGCGACGTCGAACAATGCCGAACTCAGAGCCCCAGCAAAGCCGGCTCGCTTCGATTCAAGAAGAAGGCGCTGCACGTTCGTCGCCCATGCATCCCGCTGCCGCGGATGTGGTTGCCGATTCCCTGGTCGAGGAACTCAACGAGACCCGGGAGCGAACGGACAGCCATCTGCACGAAGAGCGCAAAGTGGCGGACGAGGCCATTGCCACGGATCACGAGGCAGAGCTCGCTCTTGAAAAAAAGCGCGAGGAGACGGACGCAGATTTGTCTCGCGGTCGGCGTCAGGATAGACCTCTACCGGCGCCAGAGCGCGCTGTCGAAACGGACGGCGACGCGCGGCGCCTCGCGGAACTTCTCGGTGACGAACGAGAGCGGGCCGAGCGTGCGCTTCACCGTGAGCAAGAACGCGCGGACGAGGCGCTCGAAGAAGAACGAAAGCATGCGGACGAAATTCTGGAGCTCGAGAGGGAGCGTCTCCGCCAGCAATACCAGGAGCAGCTCGCTCTCTTGCGGGAGGTGACCGACGAAGTGCTCGCCGACGAACGGTCCCAAACGAACCAGGCCGTCGAAGAGATTG
>Ga0193753_10003417_pt1 | contig 11731 bp, 15 predicted proteins | sample H1c2metaG_FD_144925 | JGI IMG/M metagenome (GOLD analysis project Ga0193753, IMG submission 144925) | Soil microbial communities from a riparian zone of the East river system, Colorado, United States - H1c2 | ecosystem: Environmental > Terrestrial > Soil > Riparian zone | place: USA: East... | reverse complement strand
GCCGTATATTTTGTTCCTTTGGTGTCCAGCACAATTTTATAGCGGGTAATTTCAGGATTTGTTATTTCGAATATCTCCAGAATAACCGCGTCTTTAAATCGTTTGTCAAACGATGTTCTTACAGCTATAGGCAGCTGATCAAAAAATATAGTATTGACGGAACCCTGGAATTCTCCATCCCTGTCAAAAAATGCCATAACCCGTACATTGTTCAGAACAAAAGAAACTTTAAGATATTCATCCTGCTGCCCCCATTGTACCAGGGACGCACCGGGGAAATCTCTTGTAAATTTTTCTCTTGCTTTGTCATTCCCATCCGGTACATTATCCGCAAACACGGCAGATATTCCTAAAATAAAGGTCACGGCAAGTGATACAATAGTTCGTTTCATGATTTTAAGTTTATTGATTAGTAATATAATTACTGTACAAAAATACCTTCAGCATGATGAGATCAGATGGGAGAATAGACAACCCGGCAATTTGTGTCGTCAATAAACGCAGAAATAAAGAATTATCTGGCAAGCATGGTGTCAATATTGGAACGATAGGTTTCACTTAAAGGCAATTCGGTATCGGCAATGCAAACAAGGTCACGTTTGATCGCCGTTACTTTATCGGCAGAAACAATATATGATTTATGAATTCGTACAAAACGATGGGCAGCTAACTTTTCCTCTAACGCTTTTAAACTCATTTTGGTTATAACCGGTTTGCCGGAAGTGGTTATGAATATTTTAACATAGTCTTTCATTGCTTCTATGTAGAGAATATCCGCAATCGTAATTTTTACCTGATTATATTCAACATACACAAAAAAATAACCAGGGTGCTCCTCTCTTCCCTGAGGCTTTTGCTGAAGATTAAACAGATCCTGTGCTTTATTACATGCTTTTAAAAAACGTTCAAATGAAACAGGCTTCAATAAATAGTCAATCGCATCAAGATTGAATCCTTCCAGTGCATGTTCTTTATAAGCCGTTACGAAAATGATCATCGGCGGGTTCTTCAACGATTTTACAAATTGCAAACCGCTAAGGCCGGGCATTTGTATATCCAAAAAAATAAGGTCAATAGCTTCTTTGTGCAATAGCTCGGCAGACTCCATGGCATTCTTACACCGCCCCATTAATTGCAAAAAGGGAACCTTCTGAATATTGTCAACTAACAGATCCAGCACCAGTTTTTCGTCATCGACCGCGATACATTTCATCATGACAGGTCAAGTTTTAAATGAACAGAGAATATACCGGATTCATCTGTAATGGTAAGATCATATTTACCGGGGTATAAAAGTTTCAACCTGTTTTTAACATTCACCAACCCAATACCGGAATTTTTATCTTTTGAGTGATTGGCCGGATTATAGTTATTGGTGACAATAAAATTCAGCTGATTATCTTTTGATACCATGCTGATATTGATATAAGGATCTTTTACCATACCTACACCATGTTTATAAGCATTTTCAATGAATGGGATAAGCAGCATCGGTTCAATCATACATTCGGGGCAGTCATTTTTGATGTTTGTCTCAATTTTTACATCCTCTCCGAAGCGTAATTGCTGCAAGGCAATATAATTTTCCAGTTGTTCCATTTCCAGTCTGATGGAAATTTTCTCTTCCCCGGAATCATACAGCATATACCGCAGCAAATCGGAGAGTTTTAGCAGGGATGGTTCCAGTATGTCCGATTTCTTTCTTGCTAGTGAGACCATATTGGTAAGCATATTAAATAAAAAATGAGGGCTTACCTGCGAACGAAGAAATTTCAATTCCGCATCCAGTCGTTGCGTTCTGGCCTCCTTTTCCATCCTTTCAAAATGGATACGATCGCTGATCAGCCGGAAAATAATGCTGGCGACGACAAAGGGTATTAATGAAAAAAATATAATCCTCCCTTTTTCCGGCGTCAGAATAAAATCGGAGTCAAGGTTCAGGATATAGATTTTCAGGTGATAAGAGGCCATCACTATGGCCACGATGCAAATAATATACAGCGGCCATCTTTTTCTGGTCAGTAAACGAGGGTATAAAAAATAAGCGTTGAAATAGAAAAGCCCGATATTATAAAAGGTAGCGACAATAAAAAAGGTCTGTGTCAGTCCGTTAGATGTTTCTCCATGAAATATGATGGTGGGTATGCTGATCAGTAATAACCATATCATAACATGCAGGGCTCTTGAAAAATATGGCGGGCGCGACAATTTCATTATTCAAAATTAGCTATAGCCCGCAATTTATTCCGATCCGCCGGTAAATAACCTGATGTGTAGACAAGACGCCGATATGAGATGACAAATGAACCCCTATATTTTTTCATGTTCCTCAATCAGCTTTCCAACGATCCCGTATATTTCATTGGTCACACCCAAAAAGTCCTTCCAAACACCATCCACAGAATGTATATGAGCCAGGAAAATATTATTTAAAGTAACCTGGTAATACCCCCGGTCCTGTTTATTGGGCCGAATCTCTGCGCGAATTATTTTTCCGTAATGTTCGTAGTCTATAAAAAATGAAGGAAGGTATTTTTCTTCTTCATGGAATGTATTGGATGGATACCGGTGGAAGGGCTTTTTGCTTTCGGGCATTATTACTAATTTATTTAGCAAAGGTTAGAAAAGATTTTCCACTTAAAAAAAACTAATTTTAAAAAATCTAACCCATCCCATAAATGAATTTGAAACCAGAAGAGCTGGAAGAAAATGGTTACATTCTTCTGGACGAGATGAACCATGTGGAGATTGTGCCCTTTGTAAAGAAATTTCTGCACAAATGGACATGGTTTTCACTTTTGTACTACTTAAGCGTGATCATATCATTTTCGCTTCTGCTTTTCTTTTGCATGAAATTGTATCGTTCGGGTATCCATACCATCGATAAGATATTGCTTCAGATTTTTCTTGGGATCCTGCTTACGCTTGCATTGATCCCTTTTCACGAATGGATCCATGCCCTGGCCTATAAATCACAGGGAGCAAAACAGACTTCATTTGACGCGAATCTCAAAAGATTTTACTTTCTGGCCATCGCCGACAAATTTGTAACCGGTAAACGGGAATTCAAAATAGTTGCCCTTGCCCCGTTCCTTATCATTTCCCTGGCGTTAATAATTGCTTCCTGTTTTTCCGGAGAATCGTGGAAAATCACGCTGTTCACCACGCTGACGATACATTCCCTGGCTTGTTCAGGAGATTTCGCCTTATTAAGTTATTTTGAATTTAATAAGAAAAAGGAAGTGGTAACATATGACGATAAAGAAAACAAAGTCTCGTTTTTCTATGGCAGGGAAAAATAATGTCATTCCATTTTTTTGTCCGCTTTACGATCGGTTAATTTAAGCATATTCACTTCCCGGTCTGCCTGGATGATATCAAATCCGTAATTATTCAAAGACTTTTTTAACTGCGCGATGTCCAGATAATCAAATAGTGATTCTCTGGAAATCGGTAAATTCAATTCCATATCAAAGGGCTTATCGTAGCCGGTTTCATCCAGGATGGGTTCGATATCATGAAAGCGATTTACCAGTCTCAGCAATGTACTCAATGGCTTATTGAGTATTCTAACAACCGTATCTCCTTTCATAATCCAATGTTTTTCTGGTCCGATTCCGTTCGTATTAGAAAGCGAGTCGATCGGCCTGGTTTTTATGATTACCCAGCAAGGCATCCGTTTTTTTATCAAACTTCCTTTTAAATCGAAAAACCGGTTCAGGTCATCAAACATATACGCATAGAAAAGGCTGTCCGATAAATAATCCGGTGCTATCAGTTCATAACAATAATAACGGGTCTTGGGAAACTCATAGTCAATCCTGGCAGGATCCTTAGGGTCAGCTTTGTACAGATATCGGGAAGAGTCAACCAGGTCGAGTATAATTCTGTGTTTGTTGATCGTCCCGATGGAGCCCATACTGTATGCAGAAATAAAAAGATGAACAGGGTCAGAGTTCGTGGAGAACCATCTCTGTGGAAAATTTCAGCAAAGGCTTCTTCGTCTCCCTGAGAGATCCGGTTAAACAGTTCTTTCTCTTTATTGATCAATTCGCCCGGCAATATTTATCTGATTTTATCAAACATACTTAAAAACAGAGATTTTAATGATCCTGGATTTAATCCATGCCATAAATGACTCTCCAATTTATATTGGTGGAATGATCAATTGAACCAAACTGCATAGCCTTGTCTTCTTAAATCCAGGGCGAGTTTTTCTTCCATCATCAAAGCTTGTTGTCTTGTCATCGGTTTCAGATTGATATGGTCGTAGAGGCTGGGACGTAGATAGAGTCCGTATTTCTGTACAATATTGGCAGACAACTTGTGCCCCTTCTTGTTCACAAATCCGGTTTTATGCTGCTTAAATCGTTCTGCCGGCGTCTTGCTGGTCATACCCACATAAAGACATTCAAGCACTCCGTTAAATTGTGGATTAGCCGTTCGAAATTTTGTATTTTCTGTAAAGACCCGTTTTGACAGCTCTATGACATAAACCTGATACCTCATTCGTGGGGTTGGTATATCAATATAACTAATCTTTATCTTGTATACCAAATGGAGTTATTTGAAACCTTACGGGTCTGTAGTAATTTATAGCTCATCACTCAAATCATTCAATCATGGGAAAATTTGAAATTCAACATAATGACAGACAGTATACGATTACTGAAGAATCATATATAACAGATGATAAGCCGCCATTTACAGACGTCAGCATAACGGCTATAACTGAAGACGGCTGTATATGGCGTTTGAATCCGCTGATGAATTTAAAAGGAAGTTCCTCCTCAGATTTCACAGAAGATGCTTTTTACCGGCATCTGTTGCATCCGCATTTTATAGAAGAACTCAAAAAAGGGCTGAGAAATTATTTAAAAGGATTGGACCGGCTTCCTTAGTAGACTACTAACACATCCACCCAGTAGTTACTGGATTCAAACCCATAGATGGGAAAATCCAGGATATCGGTATATCTGAATACACCATTGAGTCCCAGCGTACTGTCGGCCAGAGCGGTCAGCGGACCATTTTTTATGGCTGTTTTTAAACCGAAGAAGGATGCAGAATAATTTCCGAGGCTGCTGTGATAGGCCGCAACGTACATCGTGTTTGCTTTAATGGGCACAGCAGTGGGAAAAATCACGGTCTGCCAGCCGCTATCGGTTTCATTCTCGCAAACGCAGGTCGCCAGGGGTGCTCCGTAATAATTATACAGTTGTACTGTATGGGTGCCTACATTACCCGTCGATTTATAAAATTTAATCCCGATAACCGTTCCGTCGTTTGATGACATGAATTTTGTGCCGACTTCAATCGCACCCATCTTGTCATTGATGGTTTGGTTGGAAGGAATCTGGGTTGTAAATATACTGACGGGTACCGGGGTGAACCCTCCTTCATAACTATATTCTTTGGAGCATGAAATATGCAGCAGAAGTATACAGAGTAATGTAAAAAAATCTTTTTTACATATTTTGTTAAAGAAAACAATGATCGTTTTCATACTAGGGCGTTGGTGGCTCGACAGATCCTTCCGGCTCAATCTTGTCCTTATGAGTGCGTCTTTCAATCTCCTTTTGGAGCCGCTCAATGATTTCCCTGTTGTACAAAAACTCCGGTGATGGCCAGTAGTTTGATGGGAGCAATTTGGTATAATTCGCAGTGTACGAAGCCAGCAGATCATATACCTCGGGCAATTCCAAACTACTGAACTCGGACATAGAACAGTTTATATTGAACGAGAATCAAAAGTCGTGCTAACAGGGAATAAACAATACATCCAGTTTTTTAAGATATTCCCAGTGCAAATAAATACTCAGTTATTGGAAATTTTTTTACCCCTCATGCAGGGTATCCGCAGGCTTTACGAGGATGGATTGGGTAAGTGAGAATTCATTCCAAAGATAATAAATAGTCCGAAGATCCCAAATGAAAGGAGTAAGAGAAAACTAATGAAACATCCTCGGAAATAACTTCATAAAGGTCAGGATAGCAACAAAAATGATCAGGGCCCAAATGAAAACGGGTATTTTATTCTTCTCCTCATACTTTTCCTGTGCCAGGTCCTTTATATGTATCCTGCCTTTTTCGGAAATCTCCCAATTCAGGACTTCGGGTTGGTCCGCTGCCCTGTCAGTGGGGTATTGTTCCAGATAACCTTCTTTGAACAGGTCGTTTACCGTATTTTCAAATAGAATGTCTTCATCCCCGGCTAAATCCATTTCTGCCTGAATCTCACTGACAGGCCTCAGTCCCTTTTCCAGGAAATATGTTAAAATGAGCAGCTCCCTTTCCTTTTTAAGATTCATTTTCTAAAGCTACTGGTTGATAAATGAAATCCAGGTCCTGATTCCTTTCGTACATACCCCTGATAGTCGAATGGTTCATTCATTCGATTCTTTGTGGATAATCCATGGCCCTGCCAATCCTGGCAGGGCCTTTGTGAAATCAAATACTCACAAATTCCGCCAATTCATCCAGGCCATTTTGAATTTCGTATACCTGTCTGAGCCAATGCTGCCGAGCCACGACGGGCGTACAGGATCCATAAGTGAAAACCTTTATGCTCCTCTCTTTTGCTTCTGTATACAGATTGCACAGAACATCGCGAAGCATCTCTCCTTCAAACGGCGTGTACATAAAAAATACGGTGCCTGAAGAATAATCGGCATGCCGCGCATCAGCATTGATAAAGTCCACCTGGCTCAGGTTCAGATCGGCCGCACAGGCTTTTGCATAGTTGCAGTAGGCAGGCTCAAATTCCACTCCTTTTGCGATGGTACAAGTTAACAGATTCACGAGCATAGTAACCTGTCCCAATCCGGATCCCAAATCATAAAAAACATCGCCGGGTTGAAAGGCCGCTTTTTTTATCAACTCAAAAACGACTCTGGCGGGGGTCTTTTGATAATAAACCATGCCCGGTGCTCTTTCTTTCGCTTCAACGGTCAGTTCGCGAAATGTAGTCAGTCCATTTATAAATAAATCGAGATGATCATAACCGGTTTCGTCATGCTGAAGAACCGAATCCGGCGGCTCGTCAAGATATTCGTTCATCAGATTCATCAGCATTTTTTCCCTTAAACCTCCTTGGGAAACCTGGTCGCGAAGTTTCTGAAACATTTTTGTATTGACATCTTCCAATTGGCGCCTGACTTTCTCAGCATATTGTTTTAAATCATTCAGCCGGTCAAATGAATCTGTCCCTTCCCTGATGAATTGTATCCGGTCAAGGACATGGAATTCGAGATCATCCATTGCCTGCGATCTGATGATGAAATTCTTTTCATGGAAAAGCTTTTCATCTTTCGCTATGGATTCTATCTCAGACAGCATCTCTTGCTGTGATCCTTTATGCAAATGCATGAATTTGATGTCTACCGCAGCAGGTTGAAAATAATGGAAATCGTGATGACAAACAGGGTAAATAATCCGGCTAAGAAAACATAATCGGCAATGTTTTCAAACAACAGGCTTTTTTTTGCTTTCCGGATCGCCAGAAAGGAGAATATGCAACTGGTCATGAACAAAACCATCGATACGGCCGTAAACTCGTCAATCAGCGTATTGGCATCCAGCTTTAGCGCCTTCAGAGAAGTGAATACCACATAACATAGTCCGAATAATGTGGAAGAAGTATTTAAAATATGGGATGACTTGTTGTTGACTTCTCTCATCGCCTCGCCGGACTAGTGGTTCTTAATGTTTATGAAAAATATCTTCGTCAGATCGATATAATTAAATACTGCTTTGGAATTGTGTATCGTACCATCTGCCCCGCCCGTCGGATTTAATGGCAATGTACTCCAGCTATGTGAATGATCAAAGGTCTGGAGTGTTGTCGTAATATTATTCGGGACTGTCCAGGAGTAATAGAAGACAATATTACAGATCATCGGACCCACCGGATGTATCATCCATCCGTAATTCGGATAATTGATCGGCACATAGTCACTCACCTGTGTATACTGCGCCTGCGTCTGATCGGTCAGCGACCCGGGTATATAAGTCAGGAGGTTTGTAATCTGGATATCCGTCAGAATGAAACCGGGCACGGTGTCGAAAGTAATGTAGATCTGACCGGAGTCCCTGGCAGGCACGGGATAATTCACTCCCAGCGTATAGGTGTAAACAGTATCCCTCGTGACCACCGTATTTGTCCTGACAACCGTGTCGTGCTGCAACAACGTATCCGTTACGGTCTTGATAAGAATCATGGTATCATGCCTGACCTGGATAACCGTGTCGATGTGATTATCATATTTGATGACCGTATCCATATGAATCGACACACGGTTAGCAGTGTCTGATTTCAATGGCGGCATATAAATCGTGTCGTGGATATCATGTATGACATCTATCTTCTTTGTGCAGGAGTTCAGACACGCGATGGACGCGACAGATAGGAGGATTAAAAAGTATTTCACTAGTTAAGTTTAATGATGCGATGACGGGTCCGTCAATAGGTTGGAAGTTGCGTGAGAACGGGGAGGTAATTTCAGATTTTATCGGATAGAAGGCGGGTCTTAGAAGGAGTTGGATTTCATCAGTTGATGAAACTGCATGCTGGCAAGAGCAGTAAAAGTAGGCAATTTTCTTTCAGATTTAAAAGCGTTTTCAAACTAATTCTCCACAAACCTGCTGCTGTTGTGGATTGTAGCCGGTGTCGCTTAGTATTTTTACTGTCCCCGGACTGAGAAATACAAAAAAAATATGCTTTTGACCATATCTCTTTTTAGGAAATATTCGATTTTTGCACTGAGATTAGTTTTTCCGGACGTTTCTAATGTGCAATCGTAAACGGATGAAATCCCTTACAATCAAAACCAAAACCTGTTGTATTATTCTCCTGATGTTGGCTGGACGGGGCTTTGCGCAGCCTGATTCTGCGAAGTATAAAATGCTTCCGAATCCGGAAATTTATAAGATTCATTACAGGACGGAGGTACCGGTTACGGTGGTAGCAGCGGGCATCACCCTGATTAATTTTGCCGGGATATCAAAAAAAGATAATTCTACCGAAGCGCAGATCGAATCGCTGGATAAAAACAATATTCCTTTTTTCGACCGGTGGACCGTTCATGTGTATTCAAAATCGATCGATCAGGCGAGTTATATACCGTTCTATGTAGCCATTCCCCTGCCCTTGCTATGCCTCGCCGACAAAAAGATGCGTAAAGATTTCTGGAAGATTGGATACCTGTACCTCGAGGCGCTGGCTGCTACCGGAGTCGTTTACAGCACGGCCGTGAATCTGACCAACCGGTACCGGCCTTTTACGTATAACCTGGAGAGCCCGATGGACCTGGCGGTTCAGAGTAATTCAAAAAAATCCTTCTTTGCGGGTCACGTGGCACTGGTGGCTACCTCCGGTTTTTTCATGGCGAAAGTGTATGCTGATTATCATCCGGATTCCAAATTAAAATGGGTATTCTACACCGGCGCGGGTGCGCTGACAGCAGCCACCGGGATTATGCGAAATCTCGCGGGTATGCATTTTCTTTCAGATGTTTTGCTTGGTGCAGCCGTGGGTACATGTTCGGGATTATTGGTTCCCAGCCTGCACAAAATAAAGCCGGGAAAGACCCCGCATTTAACGATTCTGCCATTCGGAGGAACCGGAGCAGGTTTTACGGCGATTTACAGAATATAACGGAATCTTTCAATGTCTTGCAAAGACAGGGTCAATCCTTCTTCAGATTCCTGTCAATAAACCGGTCATAGCTTTTTTTAAATTTCTGGTATCTGAACTCGCCATTCACCGCTTTTTCCTTCCCGGTTTCCGCGTTATTCACCAGTTCAAAATAAGCCTGTGGAAATTTGTCGGAGTATAATTTGGGAAGAATGCCCGCACCCGACAAACCGAAGTACAAAGAAAATATGATGAACAGAGAAAGCAACAGGTACAATCTGTCCTTAAATCCGGCAATGATGGAAAACGCGGATTTGTTTTCTCCTTCGATCAAAAACCGGCCTTTGAGAAGGCTGGTCAGCAGGAAAACAAATATCAGGATCAGGGCCAGGCCACCAGTCCATCTGGCTATCCGTGGTTTGAAAGTAATCTCCACCATGGCGATACAGAATAATACAATACTCAGATAGACAATCAGGATGAGTCTGGCGAGCGTTTTATGTTTCAGGTTGATCTGGCGAAACCAGTGCCTCAGGCGGGTTAAATAATTCAGGGCGAGTACCACCGCAGCTGCTACAAATATCCATTCCACAAAAGGAAAATAAATTTGAAGTGTCCTCAGTGTAAAGATGAAGGCCAATATAAAGAGAACAAAAAATTCAATGACCTGTTCTGTTCTGTTCGGCTCATTCGCTCGCAGGGCCTGAATAAACTGAACGAAAAATATCAGTCCGAACGCCATACACACAGCACTAATGATGGGTAAACCATAACTGTTCTGTGCCATGGAAGCGAACCCACCCATTATCAGAAGCACGGTCAGTAAATAATATACGGTATTATAACTTTTCATTAGTTCGGTATAAAGTTTATAAAGTTCTGCTTCCAGTCCAGGTACCTGTCAAATGCGTTCCATTCACTATCCTGATTCTTCCGTTCTTTTGCCCTGCTATCCTCTCTCAGAATAATTGCCCGGCAAATCAGATCCTGTGTTTCGGTCAGCGTTTTGGGAATCGCAGTCAGCGCACGGAAATAATTGCCTTCACTGGCGATGCCTTCTATCCTTGCTGCAATTCCATTCATTTTATATTCCTGTGGAATTTCCCTTAGAAGATCGTCTGCGTTATTATTTAATGCTTCGCTGCCGATTTGAGACAATACGCGGATTTGTCCGATCCGGCAATCCAATTCCGGTGTAAGATTCGTGAAATCAATTTTTCGGGACTCGGTATAAACGGAATCCAGAAAGATAAAGGCCATCGGATTATTATCCTGACGATAAACCCTCTCTGCCATTTGTTGAAAACAGATGGCTCGGGATTCTTCATCAATGGTGAATTTGCCGGCCAGCAAATTGGATTCCGGGATCTCACCTGTTATGGCCAGATTTACGCAGAGGTCCTTCATCATGTTCAGAAAAAATATCTTTTCAAGGTATTCATAACGGTCAGACGAGGTTGTTATATTTTGCAGATCCAGTAAATGAAAATATTTCATACCATTTGCTGTGTCATGCTTATCAAAAGAGTGATTAGCCAGAATGAGATAAATGAGATTTCTGTCGAAAGAGTTTCCTTGCGGATGCTGATTCACAAAAGCCAGTATTTTGATCAATGTTTCATCATGCATTGGATAGGGTTTCGAATATTCCTCCGGTGAGACTTCCGTTTTCCACTCAAAAGCTTTCGCCACCCAGAAATGTAGTGACTGCAGGTCCTCTCCTGTTTTATAATAAGATTTCAACAAATCTTTCTTAAGCAAGTAATTAAAAAAATAATCAGTATGATATGACCAGCTAAACCAGCCGTCCCGATAATCAGGATATATCAGCAGCGTCTTTCTTTTTACATTGCTGGTTCGTACACCATCTCCGTTATAGACCAGGGTGGTTGATTCCATTCCTTCCAGATAAGCGGGATCGAGTTTGTCTGCGAGCGACACTGCCTGATCCAGCCACGCATCCAGCCGGTTTGTATCTGCCGGCATTTTTCTGTCGAACCAGTATTTGGAATAGAACATGGCTTTCCGTTTATTATTTAATGCCAGCGCATAGTTCATGGCTGAAGGATCCTTCATACTACGAATTACATTTTCATA
>Ga0193753_10003416_pt1 | contig 11732 bp, 10 predicted proteins | sample H1c2metaG_FD_144925 | JGI IMG/M metagenome (GOLD analysis project Ga0193753, IMG submission 144925) | Soil microbial communities from a riparian zone of the East river system, Colorado, United States - H1c2 | ecosystem: Environmental > Terrestrial > Soil > Riparian zone | place: USA: East... | reverse complement strand
AGGTGCGCCAGCAGCCAGTCGGCCTGTGCCGTCGGCCGGCAGGCACTGTCGCCGAAGCCGGCGGCGATCATGCGGCGCGGTGCTTTCGACAGAATCTCGACATCGAGAAAGACGCCGCGCGCCGCCGCCGCCGCCAGCGACTTCTTGACCCCGCCTTCCATGATCGCGGCATTGACCGAGGTATAGCCGTTCATCGAAGGCGCGGTGCCGAAGCACGCATAGGGCTTGTGATCGAGATAGGCGGCGTACTTGGCGAGATCGCTGATCGTGCCGGAGCCCACGGCGATCAACCCGTCGGCGATGCCGGTCGCGGCGCGGACCCGTTGCACGGTCTCCATATCGGCATGCGGGTGCTCCGGCAGGATGACCGGCGCCACGGTGAACTGGGCCGAGAGCGCGCCGGAGATGCGCGCGCCCATCACCTGCCAGGTGGTCGGATCCGCAATGATGGCGAGGCGGCTGCCGAGGCCGAGATCGGCGACGAGCGCCGCTTCACTGCCGCGCAGGCTGGGCGCGATGACCACGCGTCGGGTCGGTACGGTGACGGTTTCGCCGCTGTCCGGATCGCGGAGCCGGCCCTCGAGCAGACGGTGCAGCAAGTCTTCGCTCATGCGCTCACCGCTGCAGCGCAGTCCGCCTGGACCGCGGCAAGCTGCGACGCCAGCGAACCCATTTCCGGCGCGTAGCTGCCGTCGAACACCGCGGAACCGATGGTGAAGGCGTCGGCGCCGGCTTCGGCGATCGCCTTGATCTGGGCCTTCGAGGCGATGCTGCCGGCGACGATCAGCCGTTTCGCACCTAGGCCTTTCTTGGCGGCGCGGATCAGCGCCAGCGGATCCGCCTCGGTCGCGCGATAGGCCAAGAGATCGGCCCCGGCACAGTTCTTGGCAACGAAATCGCGGCAATGCGCTTCGACGTCCGCGGGCGTGCCGGCGAGCTTGGTCGGGTGTCCGCGCGGGAAACCGGGAAATGGGAAGTATCGGATCTTCGATCCCGCGACGATCTCCTGCATCGCCGCGACATCCGTGCCACCCAACAGACAGTCGACGCCGAGTTCGGCGGCGACGCGCGCGGAGTTGAGGCAGGTGTCCAGTGTGGTGCTGACGACTTCCATGTAGCTCGTCGCACCGCTCGCGCGGATCGCTTCATTGAGCGCCGCGAGGGTCGAAGGCGGCACGCCGACATCCTTGAAGCCCACATGCTTCAAGCCAAGTGGACGCACCAACCGGAACAGCTCCAGGCAGTCGGAAATGGTCCGGTCCTGCCGGGTCAGCATGAAAATGAAGTCCATCGGTGTTTCGGCCAAGCGGTGCTTTGTGATGCACAACAACTCTGTGATAGTTGTGTGAACTTACAGACATCAATGTTGAGATTCAACATTTCTCGTGTTAGCGTCTCCACGGTGTGAGGCGCAAAAGACGCCCAAGGCGGGTTGCCCGTCATCACAGTGTCACGGGGACGACATCCACAGGAGAGGCGAGATGAAGCGGACTTGGTTGGAACAATCGGCGCTGGGCTCGGCGGCCGCTCTGGCCTTGCTGGGCCTGACCTGGAGCGTGGCGCAGGCGGACCCCTCACAGGAACTGATCGATGCGGCGAAGAAGGAGGGCGAGCTCACCATCATCGCCGTGCCGCACGACTGGTGCCTCTACGGCGAGGTGGTCGACAGCTTCAAGGCGAAGTACGGGCTGAAGCTGAACGAGCTCAATCCCGACGGCGGCTCCGGCGACGAGATCGAGGCGATCAAGGCGAACAAGGGCAATACCGGTCCGCAGGCGCCGGACGTGATCGACGTCGGCCTCTCGTTCGGCCCCTCGGCCAAGAAGGAAGGCCTGATCCAGCCCTATAAGGTCTCGACCTGGGACTCGATCCCCGACGACCAGAAGGATGCCGAAGGCTACTGGTACGGCGATTATTACGGCGTGCTCGCCTACGAAGTGAACAAGGACATGATCAAGAACATTCCGGCCGACTGGTCGGATCTCTTGAAGCCGGAATACAAGGGCCAGGTGGCGCTCGACGGCGATCCCCGGACCTCGAACGAGTCGATCCAGGCGGTGTTCGCTTCCGGCCTGTCATCGACCGGCGGCGATATCGACAAGGCGGCCGATGCCGGGTTGCAGTTCTTCAAGAAGCTGAACGAGAGCGGCAACTTCGTGCCGATCGGCGGCGGCGCCTCGACCTTGGCCCAGGGCACGACCCCGATCGTGATCCGCTGGGACTATCTGGCGCTCGGCGATCGCGACACGCTGGGCGGCAATCCGGACGTCGCCGTCGTGGTGCCGAAGACCGGCATCGTGGCCGGCGTCTATGTCCAGGCGATCAGCGCCTACGCGCCGCATCCCAATGCCGCCAAGCTCTGGATGGAGCATCTCTATTCCGACGAGTCGCAGCTCACCTGGCTGAAGGGCTACTGCCATCCGATCCGGTTCAACGATCTGGTGAAGCGCGGCGTGGTGCCGGCCGAGCTGATGGCGAAGCTGCCGCCCGCGGAAAACTATGCCAAGGCGCTGTTCCCGACGCTGGAGCAGCAGGGCAAGGCCAAGGAAACCATCACCAAGCAATGGGACAGTGTGGTCGGCGTCAACGTCCAGACGAAATGACCCTCGGCCCATTTCCAGCTTGGTTCCAGACTTCCGGTCATGTTTGATGGATCCGGTCCTCTTCATCGAGGACCGGATCGTCGGCCGGAGTGAATGACGCCGTTGTCCGCCGAAACCGTGCCTCCATCCCGTGCCCTCGCCGCGCCCGCCGCGCCGACCTCCTTTGCGTGGCTGGGCGTAGCACCCTTCCTCGCCTTCGCCGTCCTGTTCCTGATCCTGCCGACGCTCCACCTCGCAGTGGGTGCGTTCCAGGACGCCGAAGGCCACTTTACCCTCGGCAATATTGCAAACCTGTTCCAGCCGCAGATCGTCGCCTCGTTCTGGGTGACGATCAAAATCAGCATGATCTCGGCGATCGGCGGCGCGGTGATCGGTTTCCTGCTGGCCTATGCCGGCGTGATGGGCGGGCTGCCGCGCTGGGTGCGTCCGGTGCTGATGACCTTCAGCGGCGTCGCACCGAACTTCGCCGGCATTCCGCTGGCCTTCGCCTTCCTGGCGACGCTCGGCCGCACCGGGCTGGTGACGGCGCTGCTGTTCAACGTGTTCGGCTTCAAGCTCTACGACACCGGATTCAGCATCACGACCTACTGGGGCTTGATCCTGGCCTATCTCTATTTCCAGATTCCGCTGATGGTGCTGATCCTGGTGCCGGCCCTCGACGGGCTGAAGAAGGAATGGCGCGAGGCCTCCGACATCCTCGGCGGCAATGGCTGGCATTTCTGGCGCCATGTCGCGATCCCGATCCTCTGGCCGAGCCTGGTCGGCACCACCTTGCTGCTCTTCGCCAACGCCTTCGGTGCGGTCGCGACCGCTTATGGCCTGACGGGCAGCGGCATCAACCTCGTCACCATCATGCTGTTCGCACAGATTCGCGGCGACGTGCTGCATGACCAGAATCTCGGCTATGCGATCTCGCTCGGCATGGTCGTGATCACCGTGGCCTCCAATCTCATCTACATCGTGCTGCGCGCGCGAACCCGGCGGTTCCAATGAAGCGCGCGCGCTGGGTTTCCTGGCTGATCATGGCGATCTGCACGGTCTATTTTGCAACGCCGCTGCTCTGTACCTTCGAGTTCTCGCTGCGGCTGAAGCGCGGCCAATACAGCTTCGCCGCCTATGAGAACGTGTTCACGGATTCGCGCTTTCAGGAGACCTTCCTCTACTCGACCATCCTGTCCGCAGCGACCATCGTCTTCGGCACGCTGCTGGTCGTGCCCACCGCCTATTGGGTCCAGCTTCGCCTGCCGCGCCTGCGGCCGTTGATCGAGTTCATCACCCTGATGCCGCTGGTCATCCCGGCGATCATCCTGGTCTTCGGCTATGTGCGGATCTACAACAGCTCCTCGATCCTGCCGATGACCTCCGCCTCCTGGTCCACCGACCTGCTGCTCGGCTGCAGCTACATCACCTTGGCACTGCCCTATATGTACCGGGCGATCGATACCGGCTTGCAGTCGATCGACGTCAAGACCTTGACCGAGGCGGCCGAGAGCCTCGGTGCCAAATGGCCCTCGATCCTGTTCGGCGTGATCCTCCCGAACCTTCGCGTGGCGATCGTCAGCAGCGCATTCCTGACTTTTGCGACGGTGATCGGCGAGTTCACCATGGCCAGCCTGCTGGACCGGCCGGCCTTCGGCCCCTACTTGCAGCTGGTCGGCGCCAACCGGGCCTATGAGCCTTCTGCCCTGGCGGTGATCACCTTTCTGATCACCTGGGGCTGCATGGGGGTCATTCAACTGCTGGGCCGCGGGCGTCGCGGCAGCATCTCGGCCAGCGCATATTGAGGGGGATGAGGGTGGCGTTTCTCGAGATCGAAAGCCTGCGAAAGAGCTTCGGCCCCCACACCGTCGTCCAGGGCTTCGACCTCGCGGTGGAGAAGGGCGAGTTCATTTCCTTCCTCGGTCCCAGCGGCTGCGGCAAGACCACGACGCTCCGCATGGTGGCCGGCTTCGAGCAGCCCAATTCAGGCCGCATCGCCATCGGCGGCAAGGATGTGACGGGCTTGCGCGCCAACCAGCGCCAGATCGGCATGGTGTTCCAGTCCTACGCCCTGTTCCCGAACATGACGGTCGCGGAGAACGTGGCCTATGGCTTGAAGATCGCGCGGCGCCCCGCGGCGGAGATCCGCGCCCGGGTCGAGGAGATGTTGGCGCTGATCAAGCTGCCGGCCATGGCGCAACGCTATCCGCATCAGCTCTCCGGCGGCCAGCAGCAGCGCGTCGCTTTGGCCCGTGCGCTTTCGATCAATCCCCAGGTGCTGTTGCTGGACGAGCCCTTGTCCGCGCTCGATGCCAAGATCCGTATTTCGCTTCGTGAAGAAATCCGCGCGGTGCAGCGCAAGCTCGGCATCACCACGATCTACGTGACCCACGACCAGGAGGAGGCACTCTCGATCTCCGACCGGATCGTGGTGATGAACGAAGGCCGCATCGACCAGGTCGGAACCCCGTTCGAGATCTACAACCGGCCGAAGACCCGGTTCGTTGCGTCCTTCGTGGGCACGCTCAACATCGTGCAGGGCCAGGTGGTCGACGCGGCTGCAGGGCGGATCCTGATCGACGGCCAGGAAGTCCGGGTCGCCCGCGGTCTGAACGGGCTCGCCAGCGGCGGTGCCCAGGCCTTCGCGCTACGGCCGGAAGCGGTGACCCTCGGCGAGGGCGGAAGCGGACGCAATCGCCTCCGCGGCAGCATCGATCAGGTGAGCTTCCTCGGCTCGGTCGTGCGGATCCGGGTCAAGCTGAAAGAGAATGCGATCCTGCTCGATACGTTCAACAATCCCAACCTGACGCCGCCGGAGTTCGGCAGCACGGTCGACGTGAACTTCGGCACCGAGGATTTGCTGGTCCTGGAGGGAGGCTGACTTCTCTCAGAGGTGCTCTTCCTCGATGTCGTCACAGGAATAGCCGAGGTCGTTGAAGCCGCTCTCCAGGAAATCGCCCAGCAGCGGCGTGCCCAGCAGGTATTCCGCCGTGCCCTTGGTGCCGCGCTGCCGCGCCTGTTCCTTGGCCTCTTCCCAATCGTCGACGTCGTAGTCGCCACGGCCGATCCAGGTCATGGCCACGAGGTCGGAAAGCTCGTCATCGTTCAGCGCTTCGAGCGTCCCCATGATCTCCGCATAGGTCGGGTCGTCGCGGCGATCCTCCAGCACGTCGATGTCGTCGTCATCCGTCGCGTTCGAGCCGGAATCCTCATCCGCCGGATCGACCTTCACGTCGAACTCCCGGGCCTTCACGATCAGGAAGCAGACCGTCTCCGGATCCACCGCCAGCTCGAGGGGGTCTTCGGTCTCGTCCTCCGGTCGCTCTTTCGCAGCCATGCCGTCGTCCTCCGTCTGGGTTTCGCACGCTCAACGATCCCGAGGGGCGGGGGTTCCACCGGTCGGGCTTGCCGAACTGTCACATTTCAGCGCTAATTTACCCGGCTGACCGAGGGAGCCGGAAGATGCAAATGCACGTCGCGATGCCCAATCTGAAGCCGGAAGGCAACAGCATGCCGGACATGCCGATTCTCGATCTGCCACTGATCGAGGGAACCGCCGAGAGCCTCGCCGGTTACGGCGAGGTCGTCGCGGACCCCGAGCGCCAGAAGATCGAGATCGTGCGCTGGCCGGCCCAGGGCTGGCGCCCGGTCGATCCCAACAGCGGCGACGAAGGCGGCACCACCGAGGGGATCTTCGCCTGCCAATGGGTGGGCGACATCCTGAAGGCGCAAAACCACGCGGTCGGCGGCGATTACGTGCTGGGCTGGAGCTGCCTGCCGGGCGAAGCCTCGGAGGCCAATTCGACGCTCGGTCGGAATCGTGCGCTGATGTGGCGCGCCAATTATCACCCCGATGGCGGACAGATGTTCTTTCCGCTGGAGCGGGCACCGTTCGTCGTGCCGCTGGCTTTGCCCGGGGACGATGTGAGGCCGCAGGACTTCAAGGCCTTCTGGTTCGACGGCTCTAAGGGACTCTATGTCCACCCGAACGTCTGGCATGACGGCGTCTTCCCGGCGACCGATACCGGCCGCTATTTCGGCAAGCAAGGTCGGGTGCATGCGCGTGTCAGCGCCAACTTCCCGAACGAGTTCGGTTGCTATCTCGGCGCGCCGCTGCCGCGCGAAAGCGCCTTTTAGCGGTCGAAGTCTACGGCGATGGTATTCCCACCGCTGACAACAATTCCGACTCGCTCGCCGACTTTCGGCTTATAGCGCCCGGAGAGCAGGGCCGCGGTCGCGGCACTCCCGCCCGGTTCGCCGACAATGCGGAGCACGTCCCAGAGTGCGCGTTGTGCCGCGCGGATTGCGTCGTCCGTAACGAGCACGACCTCCGCCACGTGATCGCGGGCGATCGGGAAGACCTGCGCGCCGATCTGCTTGGGTGCCAATGAATCTGCGGCGATGCCGCCGGCCTCGGCATCGACCGGCTTTCCGGCAGCGAGCGCCTTGGTCAAGGTCGGTGCCAGCTCAGGCTCGACGCCGACCACCTTCACCTTGCCGCGATACCAGGCGGCGATGCCGGCGATGAGACCGCCGCCGCCGACGCCAACCAGCAGGGTGTCGATGTCCGGCGCCTGCTCTTCCATCTCCATCGCCAGCGTGCCCTGGCCCAGCATGGTCTCGCGCTGATCGAAGGCGTGGATGGTGAGGGCGCCGTTCTCGGCCGCCCAGGTCTCGGACGCGGCATAAGCATCGGAATAGCGGGCACCGCCGACCACCAGGTCCGCGCCATAGCTGCGGATGCGGGCAATCTTGGCCGGTGAGGAAATCTCCGGGACGTAGATCCGCGCCGGCACGCCCAGCTGCTTCGCCGCGAAGGCGACGGCGGCGCCGTGATTGCCGCCGGAAGCCGCGACCACGCCGGCCGGTGGGATCTTGCGGGTGAGAAGATTGGTGAAGGCGCCGCGGCTCTTGAAGGAGCCGGCATGCTGCAGAAGCTCGAGCTTGAAGGTGAGCGGCCGGGCCGGCAGGCCGAAATCCGCGGCATCGAGTGCCACCACCGGCGTGCGGCGGATATGGGGACGGATGAGGTTCGCGACGGCGGCAATCGCGTCGCGGTCGATCGGCTGGTCGGTCATGCGGAATCCATCGCCGCGGCTGCGGCCGTTGAGACTGGTGAGCCGCAGGATGTCAGATCAGCGTTGATTCCGCCAGCGGTTGACCACGTTCTGCAGGAAGGAATCCGAGCTCACCTCTTGGGTCCAGGCGGTGGAGAAGGGCGCGGTCTTGCTGCGCGGCTTGGCGTGCTCAGGCAACTCGTCGAAGCAGATCCGGGTCGGGATCGGCACGCCTTCACCGACGGCAATCGCTTCGGCATTGCGGAGCGAGGGCAACTCGTCCAGGAGGCCGATACCGGATTCCGGCATGGCGGCCCGGAGAAATTCCTGGTCCTTCTGGTTGCTCATGCGCAAGGCGAAGATGGTGTTGCACTGAGAGAGGACCGTCGAGGCGAGTTCCGACGGGCGCTGGCTCACCAGGCAAAGCGAGACACCGTATTTGCGGCCTTCCTTGGCGATCCGCGAGAGCGCGCGCTTGGTCGGCTCGAAGACGGTCTTGTCCTCCGCCGGCGCGTAGCGATGCGCCTCCTCGCAGACCAACAGGATCGGCACGGTCTGGTCGCTCCAGAGCGCGAAGTCGAAGGTCATGCGGCAGATCAGCGAGACCACGACGTTCAGCACTTCGGACGGGATTCCCGACGTGTCGATCACGGTCACGGGCTTGTCGCGGACCGGGATGCGGAAGAGGCGCGACAGGATCGCCGCCATGTTGTCGCGCACGGTGACGCCCGGGAACATGAAGGAAAAGCGGCGGTCGGATTGCAGGCTCAGGAACTGCTCGCGGATCCGCAGATAGGGCGCGGAATCGACCGGCCGGTCGAGTTTGCCCATGGCTTCGTCGAGCAGCTGAGTCACTTCCGAGAGGCGATAGGGCACCGGCGTATCGACCGTCACGGTCGATGTGGTGTCGCGTACCGCGAGGAGGTTGCGCTTTGCCTGCACGATGACCTGATGGAGAATGACGGAGTCGATTTCCGGCGTCCCGCTCGCATCGCCGATGATCAACTGCTTCATCTCCTCGAAGTTCAGCAGCCAATAGGGCAGTTGCAGATCGGACGGCGTGATCTGCTCCGCGGTATCGCCGAACGCGGTCGCGAACTCATTGTGCTGGTCGAGGATGACGATATGCGCCTTGGCGTGCGCGGCCAGGATGTTGCGCAGGATGACGGCGACCGCGCAGGACTTGCCGGTGCCGGTGGTGCCGAGCACGGCGAAATGCTTACCGAGCAGCTCGTCCACCATGACGCAGGCGGGGATCGACTTGTCCTGGTTCACGACGCCGATGCGCACCCCGTTGTCGCCGGCGCGCATGAAGACGCGGCGCAGGTCCTCGCGCGTGGTGTGATGGACCTCGTCGCCGAGGCCCGGAAAGACTGAGACGCCGCGGCGGAAAATGCCGTCGGCTTCGATTTCGCCGATCAACTCCAGCTCCATGATACGGAGCTCGGCCCGGCCTTCGAGCTGCTCGGGAATCGGAATGCTGAGACCCGTCACCAGGCCGAAAGCGGTCGTCTTCGTGGTGCGCACGTTGACGACCTCGCCGATGTCCGGTTTCCGCGAGGCCGGACTTTCATCCCCGCCGATATGCTGGTCCATCAGCGTGATCAGTTGGCTGCCGGAAACCGACACCACGCGCCCGATGCGCGTCGCCTGAAGTTCAGTCGTGGGAGGAGCGGCTTCGTTCATCGTGTCAGACTTTCCGGAGAGGATGACCGGTCGGCGCCGCTGCCGGATGGCAGGTGGGCGTGCTCGGGTGAAACGGATCGGGTGCGGTCCGGCGGGAAGCGCACGGTGACGGTGGTGCCGCGGCCGGGCTCGCTGTCGATTTTCAAGGTGCCGCCATGCATCTCGACGAAGCCCTTGCTCAAGGGCAGGCCAAGGCCGGTGCCTTCGTATTTGCGGCTGAGATCGCTCGAGACCTGGGCGAATGGCACCAGCGCCTTCCAGATATCTTCCTCGGCGATGCCGATCCCGGTATCCGAGACCGAGACACTGAGCCAACCATCCGAAGCGACCGCGGCGGAGAGCGTCACCGTCCCGCCGCGCGGTGTGAACTTGACCGCATTGGAGAGCAGATTGATCAGGATCTGCTTGAAATACTGCTGATCGGCGTAAAGCTGCGGCAGCGGCCTCGACATCTCGACGGCGAGCGTCTGGCCGGCGCCCTCGGCTTGCGACCGGACGAAGGAAACCGGGATCGCGACGGCTTCCGCCGGATCGAACCATTCTTCGTGCAGTTCCGCACGGCCGGCCTCGATCTTGGCGAGATCCAGGATCCGGTTCACCTCCCGCAGGAGATGCTCGCCGGCGGTGTGGATGTCCTTGGCATAGGCGGTGACGCGGGCCGGGTCCGTCGCCTGATTGCGATTGGTCATCAGCTGCGAGAAGCCGATGATCGCGTTCAACGGGGTGCGGAGCTCGTGGCTCATATTGGCCAGGAACTCGGTCTTCGCACGGTTGGCCGCCTCGGCGCCCAGCATGGCGGCATGCATGATCTCGGCATTGCGCTCGGCTTCCTGGCGGGCGGCGACCAGGCCCATCTGGGCATGATGGCGGCGGACCAGGATGCCCAACTGGCTGGAATAATCGGCAAGCAGCGACCGGCGGCCGGAAGACGGGCGAAAAGACGATCGCATCTGCTCTCCCTCCGCGCTTCGGCCGGATGCGACGGCATCCAGCCCCCCAGTCCCAAGACGACCCGAAAAAGCTCCTAACCATATCGGCCGGGAATGGTTAACTTCCCGTTACCGGCAGCTCCTATACCTTACCGAAGTCTAGGCCGGATTGTCGGTTCCGGCGACCGTGCGAAACCCTTCGGTGGCTGGCCTTGGGAAGACGCCTCCGGCTGGTCGCAAAATCGACAAAAACCAATCCAAGCTGCATCTTATAGCCCATCTGGCAGCTGAAATTGTCTAGCAGAGACCGAGCCGTGACGCGCATCACATTGCGACCTTCTTCCACGGTTTCTTGAAGGTCCAAGAGGAGGTCGCGCAGGAACGTGATCCGTTCACCGCCGTGGAGCGGTCATGGGAATGAGCGGTGCCGTTCTCGGCGATCAGCCCCCGAGGATGAAAAGCCGTCCTGGTCGGTGAGCCGGGCGATCAGCCCCTGGCGGCGCAGACCTTGCTGAGGTCCACGGGCGGATGCGCGGTCTTCAGGAAGGCCTTGATGCTGCGGATCGCCTGGCGGGTGCGCGCCTCGTTCTCGACCAGGGCAAATCGGACATAGCCGTCGCCCTGCTCACCGAATCCGGCGCCCGGCGCAACGGCGACACTGGCTTCCGTCAGCAGCAGCTTGGAGAAATCGAGCGAGCCCAGATGCTGAAAGCGCTCCGGGATCGGCGCCCAGGCGAACATCGAGCCCGCCGGCGGATCGACCGGCCAGCCGGCGGCGCGCAGACCTTCGATCAGCACATCGCGGCGGCTCTTGTAGCGCGCGCGCATTTCGTCAACGCAATCCTGCGGCCCGTTGAGTGCCGCGGTCGCAGCGACCTGGATCGGCGTGAAGGCGCCGTAATCAAGATAGGACTTCACCCGCGCCAGTGCGCCGATCAGCCGATCGTTGCCGGCGCAGAAGCCGATGCGCCAGCCCGGCATCGAATAGGTCTTGGAAAGCGAGCTGAACTCGACGGCGATCTCCTTCGCACCCGGCACTTGCAGAATCGAGGGCGGCGGCACGCCGTCGAAATAGACCTCGGCATAGGCGATGTCGGAGATGATGAAGATGCCATGTCGTCGACAAAAGGCGACGACCTCTTCGTAGAAGTCGAGGCTCGCCATCTCCGCGGTCGGGTTGCTCGGATAGTTGATGACCACGGCGATCGGTTTCGGCACCGAATGCCGCACCGCGCGGTCCATCGCGTTCATGAAGTCGGTACCCGGGCGGAACGGGATCGAGCGGATTGCGGCACCCGCAATGATGAAACCGAAGGCATGGATCGGATAGCTGGGATTGGGGGCGAGAATGATGTCGCCCGGGCTAGTGATCGCCTGGGCGAGATTGGCGAGGCCTTCCTTCGAGCCCAACGTCACGATCGCCTCGCGCTCGGGATCGATCTCGACGCCGAAGCGGCGGCCGTAATAGGCGGCAAGCG
>Ga0193753_10003415_pt1 | contig 11734 bp, 9 predicted proteins | sample H1c2metaG_FD_144925 | JGI IMG/M metagenome (GOLD analysis project Ga0193753, IMG submission 144925) | Soil microbial communities from a riparian zone of the East river system, Colorado, United States - H1c2 | ecosystem: Environmental > Terrestrial > Soil > Riparian zone | place: USA: East River... | reverse complement strand
CGTGGACCAGGGATTTGCCTTTGGCGGAGACGAAGCCGCGCAAGACACTTCCTTCGATGAAATGGTGCGTCTCCAGACGAAAGTGATCGATGTGCTGGGGAAGAACCCCTGGATAGAGACGTATGGATCCGGCGTGGGCGGGTTCGCCGGGGCGAACCAGGGATTTGCCTTCGTTGCCCTCAAGGACGATCCTCATCGGCCCAAGGTGAACCAAGTCATTGGGCAATTGCAAATGGAATTCGCCAAGATTCCCGGCCTGATGGTATTCATGCAGTCGCCTCCTTTGCTCACGCTCGGACAAAACGAAGGGCGAAGCCAATATTCAGTGGCCCTTCAGGACGCGGACCTGAAGGAGCTCTATCAATGGGCGCCGGTGCTCGAGGCCAAACTCCACGCCATTCCCGAATTGACGGATATTTACAGCGACCTGCGTCTGGGCAGCCCGCGCCTGGATGTGCATATCGATCGCAACCTTGCGCTCGCGTTGGGTGTAACTCCGGACACCATTGCGAATACGCTCTATGATGCGTACGGAAACCGGCGCGTCACCACCATCACCGCGGCATCGGATCAGTACGATGTCGTGCTCGAAGTCCTGCCGCAGTACCAGCGCGACCCGGCCGCGTTGCGCGATCTCTATATTCGTTCGAACACGGGCAAGATGGTGCCGCTCTCGGCAGTCAGCGATTTGAAGCAAACCGTCGCGCCGCTGAGCGTGAGCCATATCGGCCAACTGCCGGCGGTGAATTTTCAGTTCAACGTAAAGCCAGGCGTGGCGCTGAGCACGGCGACCCGCCTAATCGACGAAGCGGCACGCCAGATCGGCATGCCCGATACCGTTTCGTTTAGCTATCAGGGAACCGCGGCGGCCTTCCAGAATTCGCTGCGCGGCCTCGGCGTTTTGCTGATTATTGCGGTGCTCGTGATCTATCTCGTTCTTGGCATCCTGTATGAAAGCTTCATTCATCCCATCACGATTCTTTCGGGACTGCCGGCCGCCGGTATCGGCGCGCTGCTCACGCTCTTGCTGTTTGGTCATGACCTGAACCTCTATTCGTTCGTCGGCATCATATTGCTGATCGGAATCGTGAAGAAGAACGCGATCATGATGATCGATTTTGCGCTCGATGCGCAGCGCAAAGAGGGCAAGCCTCCCGAGGAGGCGATCTTCGAAGGTTGTCTGCGGCGCTTCCGGCCGATTATGATGACGACAATGGCGGCTCTGCTCGGCACTTTGCCGATCGCGTTTGGTACCGGCGCCGGCGGGGAAGCGCGCCGTCCGCTCGGATTGGCGGTGGTCGGTGGCCTGGTGCTTTCGCAGTTGCTGACGCTCTATATCACGCCCGTGATCTATCTGTATCTGGATCGGCTCGTGAGCGGGCGCAGCAAGCGCAAATCGGACACACCCGTCAATCTCTGGCCGGAGACTCTGGTCGAGCGCTAGGCCGCTCTGGCGCCATTCCTCGCGACACCTGCATCATGTAGGTATGCGATTGAAGATTGTTCAAGCCGGAGACGCGGTGCTGCGGCAGCGAGCCAAGGACGTGAGCGCCAGCGAGATCCGCAGCCGCGAAATCCAAAACCTCATCGAATGGATGCGCGACACCATGCACGATGCGCCCGGCGTGGGACTCGCCGCGCCCCAAATCGGCGTTTCTTTGCGGCTCGCCGTGATTGAAGACAAGCCCGAGAATCTGAAAGAGATTCCGGCCGACTATTTGAAGGAACGCGAGCGCAAGCCTGTTCCGTTTCACGTGCTGGTAAATCCGAAATTGGCTTTGCAAGGGCCGGCGGAGGTGGAATTTTTTGAAGGATGCCTGAGCCTGGCCGGTTTCACCGCGGTCGTTCCGCGCGCTCGAAAAGTGCGCGTCGAGTGCCTGGACCACCAGGGCGCGCCCAAAATCATCGAAGCATCCGGATGGTACGCCCGCATCCTCCAGCATGAAATCGACCATCTCGATGGGACTGTTTACATCGATCGCATGCGTACGCGAACCTTCATGAGCCTTGATAATCACAGCCGCTTCTGGAAAAACACTTCCTCCGCCGACCTGCGGAAGCTAATCGGTTGGGAGGGATAACTGCTCAGGGCCATCGCTTGCGGCGGCAAAGTTCCGCAACTCCGGATATCGCTCGAGCAGCGACTCGGGAACGGTTACGGGCTGGTCTTTCAATATCGCCAGAATCTCGAGCGCATTCACGATGCCTTTCCCCAGGTAGTGATTGTTTGTGACGACGTAAGTGTCTTCGGCGGCGCGCTCGACCGTCTTGATGCGATCCAGCCACGGATCGAGCTCTTCCACGGAATAGAGATAGTCGTAGCGCTCGCCCACAAACTTGTTTTCCCGGAACCAGCTTTGATAGTTGCGGCCGTGCAGACGGACATAGCCGACCGCGGATGTAGTAATCGCGCTCGGAGTAATGGACCGCTTGAACAGCGGCTGGTCGATATTGCAAAGCCCTAAACTCAACTGCGCGAGCCAATCCAGCACACCCGGCTCGGCCCAGCTCGCATGGCGGACTTCGAGCACCAGCGGATACTCCGCAAAGCGCGCGCAGAGCGAGGCCACATAATCGCGATTTTCCGGATTATTTCGAAAAGACCACGGAAACTGCAACAACAGTGCCCCCAACTTGCCCGCTTCGACCATCGGCGCGAAACCTTCGTTGAAGATTTTCACGTCGCCGGGCGTGGCCCTGCGCTCGTGCGTGAAGCCGCGCCATAGCTTGGCGGTGAAGCGAAAGTTCCGGTTCTCGCGCACTTTCTCGAGCCAGTCGGCCGCCGTTTTCGCCGCGAGCGGGCGATAAAAGGAAACGTTGATTTCGAGCGTGTCGAAATAGCGTGCAAGGAACGCAAGCTCCGAAAACCCGCGCGGCTTTTTCGCCGGATAGACGATTCCCCGCCAATCCTTATACGCCCAACCGGCTGGACCGATGCGCGTCACTCACCGTGTCGTCGCGCGTTCGTAGTTGTAGGCGATTCGGAGCATCGTGGCTTCGTCAAAATGCTTCGTGAAGATCTGCAATCCGATCGGCAAGCCGTCGCGCGATTCGCCGCATGGGACGCTCATGCAAGGCACGCCGGCCAAGTCGCCAGTCAGGGTGTAAACGTCGGACAAATACATGGCCAAAGGGTCGTCGACCTTCTCGCCAATTTTAAAAGCAGGAAAGGGCGATACCGGCGCGAGAATCGCATCCACATCCGCGAAGGCGTTGGTAAAATCGCGCGCAATCAAAGTGCGTACTTGTTGCGCTTTCTTATAGTACGCATCGTAGTAGCCGGCGCTCAGGACGTAAGTTCCGAGCATGATGCGGCGTTTCACCTCCGCGCCGAATCCGGAGCCGCGGGTATTACGATACATCTCCGCCAGCGTGTCGCCGGCGGCACGAATCGTATAGCGAACACCGTCGTAGCGAGCGAGATTGGAGCTGGCTTCAGCGGTCGCGATGATGTAGTAACAGGAGAGCGCGTATTTCGTGTGAGGCAGACTGATTTGGCGAACCTCGCAGCCTAGATTCTGAAGCTGCTTGACGGCCGCGTCGATCACGCTTCCCGTTTCCGCGTTGAGCCCTTCGAAATACTCCGCCGGCAGGCCGATCTTCAAGCCCTTCACCGAATGCTTCATCAGCGCGCGGTAATCGTCTATAGGCGCGAAGGCGGAGGTGGCGTCCAGTTCGTCGCGTCCGGCCATGGCATGCAGCACGGTCGCGGCGTCTTCTACCGTGCGCGCAAACGGGCCGATGTGATCGAGCGAACTGGCAAACGCGACCAGGCCATAGCGCGATACGCGTCCGTAAGTCGGCGTAATGCCCACTACGCCACAGAAGCTGGCTGGCTGGCGAATAGAGCCGCCGGTATCGGAGCCGATGGTCACAACCGCGGTTCCTTGCGCCACGGCGGCTGCCGATCCGCCACTCGATCCACCGGAAACGCGATCGAGCGCTTTCGGATTGCGCACCGGGCCGTAGGCGGAATTCTCGTTCGACGAACCCATCGCGAATTCGTCGCAATTGAGCTTGCCGATCACCATGGCGCCTTCCGCCTCGAGGCGAAATACGGCGGTTGCATCGTAGGGAGGAATGTAGTTTTCGAGAATACGCGATCCACACGTGGTGCGCAGATTGCGTGTCACGATTACGTCTTTCACGCCCAGCGGAACGCCCGCCAAAGCGCCTACAAATCCGTTCTTGGCGATCTCCTCGTCCACATGCGCGGCCGCTTTGAGGGCGCGCTCACGGGAAAAGGTGAGATAGGCGTTGGTCTTCGGATTTTCCACTTCGGCGAACTGGAGAGCAGCCTCGGCAAGCTCGCGTGCCGAGAACTTTTTATCGAGAAGTCCCTGGCGCACCGACGAGATAGTGAGCGCCGGAATACCGTTTTCGAGACTCACCGCTCGATCACCCGGGGCACCTTGAAATAGCTGGCGCCGCTTATAGCCGCATTGGCGAGCGCTTCTGCGTTCGTAAGCGAAGTGTGCGGTACGTCTTCGCGCAGTGTGGCCGTCTCGTCGGCACTGTAGAGAACCTGTGCCATCGGCTCCACGCTTTGCGTGTCCAGCTCGTTGAGCTGCTCAATATGCGTCAAAATTTGGCCGAGATCCTGCCGCATACGAGAGACTTCTTCGTCCGCAAGCCGCAGATTTGCTAAATCGGCGACGTACCGGACTTCTTTTTCAGACAAATTCAAGCAGTGGCTTTCTTACGCGAGAGTCTATATAACTTCTTTAGCACAGCATCCTGGATGCTCTCGGCTTCATCCGGAATCGCGGTAGTCTCGCGCACCGGCGCGCGTTGCGGCTGCCGCCGCGGAATCGCGATCCGAAATTCAAGATCCTCGATCGTACTGCTGCCGGTGACTTTGCGGAGACGATCCAGAATCTGCCTGGTGAGCAGGTGAAGCTGTTTCTGCCAGATGGCGTCTTCCACTTCCACAACCAACGTGGTCCGCACCAATTTCACGCGAACGGTATGGGTGGCAATCGCCTTGCCCACGGCCTCGGGCCAGATCGCGCGCGCAAAGTCGTCGTCAGTGAAAACCCCTTGCGAAAACTTGTTATTTTTGATCAGCCGCGCAGCGCGTTCCATAGTGCCTAAAGCGGGGGAGTGTCAGAAGTGTAGCACGCTTTCGTACACTGATACTTCATGATTCGGGTTCGTTTTGCGCCTTCTCCGACTGGGTATCTGCACATCGGCAGCGCGCGTACATTCATTTTCAATTGGCTCTATGCGCGCAAGCAGCACGGCACGATGATTTTGCGCATAGACGACACAGACGCAGATCGCAATACGGACGCCTCGCTCCAGTCTATCTACGAAGGGCTGCGCTGGCTCGATTTGAGCTGGGACGAATTTTACCGGCAATCCGAGCGCCTCGATCTACATCGCAAACTGGCGTTCGATTTGCTCGCGAAAGGATTCGCCTACCGTGATTTCACCCCGGCGTCGAAGGAGACGGAAGATAGGCCGCATAGCGCAGGGCCCTGGCTTTGTAATCTCGAGATGCGAGCGCTTTCGGACGAAGAGAGCGCCAAGCGTGCGGCCGCCGGCGAACCGTTTGTGATCCGCTTCAAGGTGCAACGCGAGCCACCGCGTGAAGTCACTTTTCACGATGAGGTCTATGGCGCTCAATCCAAATTCACGGCGGACGTCGAAGATTTCGCGCTGCTGCGAAGCAACGGCATGCCGACTTATCATTTGGCATCCTGCGCCGATGACATCGATCTGAAGATCAGCCACATTATTCGTGGCCAAGATCACCTCTCGAATACCTTCAAGCATTTGCTGATCTTTCAGGCCGCGGGCAACTTTACTCCGCGCTTTGCGCATTTGCCGCTGCTAATTGCACCCGACGGCGCGAAGCTTTCGAAACGTAAGCACGGACCGGTAGTGAGCGTCACAACCTATCGGGACAACGGTTTTCTCGCGCTCGGCTATATCAATTTTCTGTGTCTCCTCGGTTGGTCGCCAAAGGATAATCGCGAGCAGATGACGCTTTACGAGTTGCAGAGCGGTTTTAGCTTCGAAGGCGTTCATCGCAGCAATGCGGTGGTCAATTTCAGCGAGCAAGATCCGATCGATCCCAAAGCGCTGTGGCTCAATTCACAACATCTGCGCACGGTTCCGGTGGAGAGTCTCGTGCCGCTGGTGAAGGAGACGCTTGCGGCGCAGGGTCTCGCCCCGTTCGGCGACGACATCTTTTTCGCGCAGGTGGTGGATATCATTCGCGCCCGCTTTTCCACTTTGCTCGATTTTGCAACGAAAGGGCGCGCCTACTTCAGCGACGATTTCGAGATCGATGCGCAAGCGCTCGAGAAGCTGAACGTCGCCGGAGCGCGCGAATTGCTGCACGAATTAGCGGGACGCCTCGCGGCTGATCCGGAATTTACATTGGCAAGCGTGGAAGCGGACTTGCGCAAGCTTGCCGAAGAGCGCGGAGTGAAGGCGGGCGTCTTGATCAACGCCAGCCGCGCCGCTCTCACCGGCCAATCGGTTGGGCCAAGCGCCTTCGCGGTGTTTACGGCAATTGGAAAAGAACGCGCCATTGCCCGGCTAGGAAAGGTCTAGCATGCCGCGCGTACTGGTCGGACTTGGCGGCCTGTTGAGCGATCCCGCGTGTTGTGTCATCAAAGACGGGCGGCTCGCCTCCGCCGTAGAGCAAGCAAAAGTTTCGCGCCAAGATAGACCGGGTTCGTTCCCGGACGAAGCGTTCGCGCTGGCTCTCGAAGTAGCGCAAGTGGAACCATCCGAAATTGATTGTGTTGCCATAGCCCGGCCGTTCGCGGCCGAGCGTGAGAGCGTGGCTCAACTCGAAATGCGCGCTCGTTTTCCGAAAAGCGATATCGTGATCGTGGAGCATCATCATGCACACGCGGCCTCCGCCTACTACGCGACGGGTTTTGGCTCGGCGTCGGTCTTGAGTGCGGATCGCGCGGGAGATTTCCGTTCCGCGCTTTTGTTTGAAGGCCGCGGCCGCCTGCTTACGCCGGTTCGCGAGCTGTATTTTCCGGACTCGCTTGGCGATCTGTTCGGCCGCGTGACGGAAATGCTCGGCTACGAGCCGCGCGCCGACGAGCATAAAGTGCAGTGGATGTCGGTCTCCGGCAAGCCCGCTTACCTGGATGTTTTTCGCAAGCTCTTGCGGCATGGCCACTCCGCGCTGCCGCAAATGGACCGAGGCTATTTCGATGCCGATCGTTTGACACACGGAGGCTTCAGCGCGCGCTTTTATAAGGAGACAGGCATTCCGGCGACAGGCCCGCTTTCGCAGGAAATCAAGGCAGACCTGGCTGCGAGCTTGCAGTCGGCGGTGGAAGAAGCGGTGGCCGCCGTCGTTGGATCCGCCGGAAACCTCTGCATCGCGGGCGGCCTCGCGTTCAATGCGTTGCTGATTCAATCTCTCGAAGGCCGTTTTCCGAATGTCTTTGTGCAGCCCGCTGCCGGCAACGCGGGAACCGCGCTCGGCGCCGTGTTCCATGCATGGCACAATTTCTACGCGCAAGACGAGCGCATCCCGTTCGAGACGCTGTGTCTCGGACCCGCCTACTCTGACGCTCAAATCAAGGGCATTTTGGAAAATTGCAAGCTGCGTTTCCGCTATCTGCAAACGGAAGGCGAGTTGATCGGCGACGCTATCCAGGCATTGAGCGACAACAAAATTGTCGCGTGGATGCAAGGCCGCATGGAATTCGGCCCGCGCGCGCTGGGCAATCGCAGCATTCTGGCGTCGCCTCTCAATCCCTACTCGACGGAAAATCTCAACGTGTACATCAAACATCGCGAGAGTTTCCGGAAATTCGCCGCCTCGGTTCCGCTGGAGCGAGCCCAGGAATATTTCGAAGTCGGACCAAACGCTCGCTACCTGGCCACCGTCGGCAAAGTGCGCCCCGAACATCGCGAGCTTTTCCGGGCGGCTACGCTGGGCCGCGATCTGATTCGCGTCCACACGGTGGATAAAACGGAGAATCCGCTGTATCACGCGTTGCTGACGGCGGCGGGCGAAGCTACTGGACTCGCGGTGCTCTACAACACCAGTTTCAATCTGTTCGGCGATCCGCTGGTCTCGACGCCGCGCGATGCGGTTCGCAGTTTCTATTCATCCGGTATCGACGCGCTCTTCGTCGGCAATTTCTATTTAGAGAAATAGGATTTTCTCAAGCGCGGTCCGCGCGATCGTATGATAGCCGGCATGCGCCCTGGCGTAGATGTCGTGTGCCAGAATTTTGCCGTCGTCGGTTTTCATCAATGCTGCGTACAAAGGCTTCAAGAGCTTGGCGCGCCCGATCTCGAGTAGAAAGCGCTCGAGGCGAGGGAATGCCGGCTGGTAGCCGCTCTCGATGGCCATCAGAAGCCATTCGTCGAGAATTTCGTAGTTGCCAATCTCCGTAAGATGCCAGGCGCCGTCGAGTTCTTCGAGCTTGCGCGCGGCGAGCGGACGGGGCAATGTGCGTAAAAATTCCAGCCACTCCTGCGTATTCCAACGCCCGGCTGGGAGATCGTCTGCGCCTAGACTCTGGGCCGCGCCGGCGGCAACTTCCAAACGCGAGGAGACGGCGCGCGGGACCTGCGGAAGGCCGGGTTCGAACACCCATTCCTCGATCGGAATCTGCGGCGCAAGCTCGCGTCGCAAATAGTCGAGAGCTTCGGCGGTAGTGATGCTTCGAAAGGCGAAGTGATCGAAATAAGATCGCAGAAATCGATCGAACGCCGGGCGGCCGACCGCGTGCTCGATCTGGCGCAGAAAGAGAGCGCCTTTTATGTATGGGACGTGCGTGCAGCCTTCGTCCGGGTCGCGCCCTGTCAGATCGATATGCAAAATCTGGTCCGCCGGCGCGAATTCGCGAAGGTCTTTTTCAATTTCGCGGCGATCGAGCACTTGCTCCATCAACGCTTGCTCGCAGCCGTATACCTCTTCCTGAATTCTGTTCTCGAGATAGGTTGTAAAGCCTTCGTTGAGCCAGAAATCGCGCCACGTGGCATTCGTCACCAGGTTGCCCGACCAGGAATGCGCCAGCTCATGCGATACCAGGCTAACTAAGCTTTTGTCGCCGGCGATCACAGTGGGAGTGGCGAAGGTAAGGCACGGATTTTCCATGCCGCCAAACGGAAAACTCGGCGGAAGAACCAGCAAATCGTAGCGGCCCCAACGATACGGCCCATAGAGCCGCTCTACGGCCTCAACGAGCCGTTCCGTGTCTTCAAATTCTCGTGCGGCCGCCGCCAGCCCCGGAGCCTCCGCGTAAATTCCGGTGCGCGGACCGAGCGGCGCAAAATCGAGGTTGCCGATTGCCAGCGCGATGAGATAGGGCGGAATGGGCAGATCCATTCGAAACAAATGCTCCGCACCTTCTTGGGTTTTGTGCGGGGCGCCCATAAGGACGCGCAGATTCGGGGGCGCTTGAATACGGGCATCGTAGGTGATGCGCACGCCGGGCGAATCTTGCAGCGGTATCCAACTGCGTGCGTGAATCGATTGATTCTGGCTGAAGAGAAACGGGTCTCGTTTGCCAGCGGTTTGCTCCGGATTAAGCCATTGCAGACCGCTCGCCGCAGGTCGGGTTGCATACCGGATTTCTACCGCGTCCGCCACCGCCGGCAGATCAATAGTCAACGCCGATCCCAGAATTGGGTCGCGCTCGTTCAGTTTGAAATCGACCGCCGTTCCGTCGCATTGAACGCTCTCGATGTCCAGATCGCGCGTGTCCAGTAGCAGCGGCGCAGTCCGGTCGAGGCGCTCGACGCTTAGCCGCGCCGTCCCCTCGAGAATCCGCCCGGCAAACGAAACTGCGAGCCGGAGCGAGCAATGAGTAACCCGAACCTTGTCGGGCTCGGAGAAGGAATGAACGTCGATCCGGCTCACGGTTGCGGGTTGGCGAAAAATGTCCGGATGCCTTCTTCAGCCAAGCCCAGCGAACGCGCTAGCTCGACCTTGGCAAGGTTGTATTGAAACTGCGCCGAGATCAGATTTTCATCCGCGTCGGCCACCGCCTGCTGCGCCTGCACCACTTCGACTGTATTGGTCACGCCGGCGGTAAAGCGGTCGCGCGATTGCTTCAACGTTTCGTTGGCCAATTGCATATTGCTCTTGGCGACATCCACCTGATCGTTCGCGGAACGCAAATCAAGAAGCGCGCTACGCACTTCGAAATCGACTTGCCCGCGCAGGTTTTCAAATTCGTTATGGCGGTTTCGGAGTTCCGCGTCGTTCTGGAGGATGTCGGACTTGATGCGGCCGCTGTCGAAAATGTTGAACTGGACCGAGCCGGTAACGTTGAACACGCCATGCGAATTCGTGAAGAGGCGCAATCCCTGATCGCCGTAATAGCCGTTGGCGGTCGCCGTGGGATAGCGCTCTGCTTTCGCGGATCGCAGCGTAAACTGGGCGGCGGTGACGCGCGCCTTGGCGGCCAGTAAATCGGGACGATGCTCGTAGGCTCTATCGAGCGCTTCCTTAAGAGAAATGGCTTCGAGCGGCACTGGAGACGAAGGATCGGTCACCGAGAAATCCTGCCCGGGCGGAAGACCGATTACGCGGCCGAGCGTTAGCTTGTCCTTCTCAAATTGATTCGTGACCGAAACAAGCTGCTGTTGGCGCTGCTTCAACTCCACTTGTGCGCGCAAGACGTCGATGCCAATGGCAGTTCCCGCATCATGCCGGCGGCTAGCGTTCGTGTATACAGCGTTGTCCGAATCGATCTGCGCCTGGGTAGCCGTTATGCGCGCGGAATCGGCAATAATCTGCAAATACGCGTTCCCGACCGCTTGCACCACCAGATCGCGGGCGTTTCTGACGCTCAAAACCGACGCCTTGAGTTCTTCGCGTGAGGCACGAAAATTACTGAGGGCGCTGTAGTCGAACAAGGTCATGGACGCATTGGCTCTGGCTTCTTGATAGCCATAGGGCCCGACAATTGTCGGAATTCGGAAACCAAGCGAAGGCGGAAGCTGCACGTTGAAACCCAGCGCCTGAAGGTTGATCTGCTGCTCGGTCGCGCTGATTTGCCCGGTGACCTTCGGCAGCAGGCTGCTGAGCGCGCGGGCGCGTTGGGCACGCACCTCCCGGCTCGATTGCTCGCTCGTGAGGAACCCCAGGTTGGCCTTCAGCCCCCGATTGATGGCGTCCCCGAAACTCAGGGCAATCGGCGTAGCGGAAGCCGCCCCCTGGGGAACGCTGCCCTGATAGGAGGGCTGAAGTTGCGTCTGTTGTGCCGCGCAACCGGCCGCGCAGAGCAACGCAATGGCGGCTGCGTATGTTGGTTTACTCATTCACGTGCTCGAAATCGTTGGTCCCAAAGCGTTCGATGCACGATACAAAGCTTTTGTACCACTTGGGCGCAAAAATATTTAAGATCTTAATCTTTTTACAGGTTGCTCTACAGGTTGCGCTTCAAAAACGAGCAGATTTCGTAGCCGGTCAGGTATTTGAAGGGAAATTCGCCCATCGTGTAATGGCCGCAAGCGAGCACGCTCACTTCGTGGTCCCAGCGGCGGCGCCGGGCGCCCTCGATCACATCGCGCGAAAGCCGCACCGGAAAAGTCGTATCGTAGCGTGTGTAAATGAATTTCGAGCGCTTTTTCTGGGCGCTATAGAGGTCGTAATACGAAGGTGGGCTGATCGATAGCCAGAGCTTGCGCAGCGTGTCGAGGTCAACCGAATCCGCCACGCCGTCGCGAATGTGCCGCGTCGAGAGGCCCTCCCACACGACATCGGCCACATAGGTCGAACAGTGATTAAACA
>Ga0193753_10003414_pt1 | contig 11739 bp, 7 predicted proteins | sample H1c2metaG_FD_144925 | JGI IMG/M metagenome (GOLD analysis project Ga0193753, IMG submission 144925) | Soil microbial communities from a riparian zone of the East river system, Colorado, United States - H1c2 | ecosystem: Environmental > Terrestrial > Soil > Riparian zone | place: USA: East River... | reverse complement strand
CAGCGCGCCCGCCTACGTTGCCGCAGGTTTGAGGTCGTTGCGCTGGCTCATGGCCCTGCAAACTTCCAGTGAGGGCATATTTCGTCCGGTTGGTTCCAAAGGATTCGGCGGCAAGCGCGCACCGCCGAGCGCCTTCGATCAACAGCCTCTCGAAGCAACCGCCGCCGTCTCTGCCTGCCTTGATGCATGGCGCGCGGATGGCGACATCAAGTGGAAGGAGAATGCGGCGCTGGCGTTCTCTTGGTTTCTGGGCACCAACGACTTATCAACGCCGCTGGTCGATGTTGAGACAGGCAGCTGTCGCGATGGGCTGCATCCGGATCGCGCGAACCAAAACCGCGGAGGAGAATCTGTCGTTTCTTATCTCTTGAGTTTGGCAGAGGTTCGCCAGCTCGCCCGCCAATTCGACAACCGTGTGAAACCCGCGCCACGTCTCGCTTTGAGTGCTTGAGATCCCGTAGACTCCGCGCCGGTCAAAAGGATATTGTTGTCACTTCCCCCCTATTGAATCGGCAGAATCTTTACCTGCGCCCTGATCCGGTGAGAGTGGTCGTCCGGCCGTTCAAGCCGGCGACCGAACCCAGGGACCTCAATCCCACCGATAAGACACGCGCGAATCACATCGTCGATCGCGTCCTGGCGCTCGATCCCGACACCGCCGCCCGTGAGCTCGCGGAAGTTCTGGAGTACTTCCAAGATCGTCACCGCAATCTGCTCGAGATATTCAAAGCGCGCGCCAACGAGATGGAAGAAGCCGTCGCCGCGCATGCTGCCTTCACCAAGGAGCAGCATTTATTGGTGGGCGCCTATTTCATGCACGAGTATTCGTTCGAAGCGGCCGCGCTGTTCAATCCGAGCATCGTGGCTCATCCGGATCAATCGGGTGCGCCTGCGGGCGGGCGACGCTTCATACTCAGCCTGCGGGCAGTCGGGGAAGGGCACGTCTCGTCTCTGACATTCCGATCGGGAGCCATTGCGGCTGACGGTACCGTTTCGGTCGATCCGACGGCGCGACTCGCATCCATCCCAAAGGTGAAGAATCGAACTCTGAGTCCGGATGGCGAAGCGGTCGAATTGGTTTTCACGTCCGACGAGGACATCAGCGAACGGGTGATTTTCCCGGTTACCGAAGCCCAGTCGAACGGTATCGAGGATGCTCGCTTCGTGGAATTCGAGGATGGCGCGCGAAAGGTGTACTACGCCACGTACACCGCCTACAACGGCAGGGCGATTCGATCGGAGTTGATCGAGACGCACGACTTTGTGTCGTTTCGTTTGTCGCCGCTGCGCGGCAGCGCCGCCAAGAACAAGGGCATGGCGCTGTTTCCCAGGCGCTTCGGCGGCCAATACGCCATGATTGCCCGGCAGGACAACGAAAACCTCTATCTCATCTATTCGGACGACTTGTACTCCTGGGATGGAGGAGTGGCTATCCTGAAGCCTAAATTCCCGTGGGAATTCGTGCAGATTGGGAATTGTGGATCGCCGATCGAACTCGATGAAGGGTGGCTGATGTTGACCCACGGGGTGGGTCCGGTACGGAGGTATTCGATCGGGGCGGTCCTCCTCGATAAGGCAGACCCATCCAAAGTTCTCGCGCGCACGCGAGAACCCTTGATTCGACCCGAACCTCCCGAACGGCAGGGCTATGTGCCTAACGTCGTCTACACCTGCGGCGCGATCCGGCACAACGACCAGATCATCCTGCCTTACGCGGTCTCCGACACGTTCTCGAAGTTCGCCACGATCACTATCGCCTCGTTGCTCGAGCTCATGGTGAGCTAGCCCTCAGGCGGCGAGCAGTCGGGTAGAGAAATTTCCAACAATTCGACATTCCCGTCCGGACGGCACAAGCAGACGCCCACCTCCGCGGGCAAGAGAAGGACATCACCGGCGCCGAAGCGAAAATCCGCACCATTTTGCCTCAGGTGACCTTCCCCGACGATGCACACCAGAACACGCGGCGCCCCGGCCGCGCCGACGGCAAATGGCGATTTCGTGCGCAGCCGCGATAACCTGAAATGTTCGCAATCGAAGAGCCGCTCGCGCAGCACGGGCTCCAGTTGCTGGACGACCGGCACGACCGGAGCGATTGCTCCCTGCGTAAAATCAATGCACGCCATCGCCTGGTCGACTTGCAGCGCTCGATGCCGGCGAGTCTTTGGATCGATCTGGTTCCAATCATAGAGACGAAACGTGACGTTGCTGTTTTCCTGCACCTCGAAAATGACCAGGTCGCGCAGCGAATGAACGGTGCCCGCGGGCATGAAGACAGCATCGCCGGCGGATGGAACGAAAGATGCGAGATGGTCCGTTACAGTGTCTTTTGAGAGAGCTTCTCGTAGCAGGCCAGGCGTGGTATGCGATCTCAGCCCCGCGTAGATGAGACTGTCCTGTCCGGTCCCAAGAACGACCCACGCCTCTGTTTTGCCGCTCTCGCCAGCCGGTAGATATTGAGTTTGCCGGTCTGAGGGATGAACCTGAACCGACAGGGCTGCGCGCACATCGAGGAATTTGAGCAGTAGAGGAAACCGCTTGAATGCGCCGTGCCGATCTCCCAGCAGTTGTTTTGGCCACTCACTCACCAATTGACCCAGGGTCATTCCTTTGAGGGGTCCATTTGCGACCACGCTGGAATGCTCGTCGCGATCGCTCAAAATCCACGCTTCGCCGACGAGGTCCTCCCCCGGCAGCGTGATCGACAACACGTCGGCCAGCCGTCGGCCGCCCCAGGGCCGATACTGGAAAAAGGGATCGAGTCGTAACGGATATAGAGTGATTGGCTGCAACTAAGCAGCAGCCAAGGCACCGCGCGCTTTTACGGTGGCGGCCCCCCGGGCAGGCCGCTCATCCATCAGCGTACTCACCGACGCGCGCAGTTCGGCTGCGACTCGGCTCATCGCGCTCGGTTCTTTGGCGCGCAGCGATGCGATTGCGATGATATTTTCGAGCGCGACGCGCGAAAGGGCGGAGCGCGAACCCAAACCGGTCGCATTGAATTGCAGCGCGGACATGAAACCGGTGGACCAGGCTGCTCCCGCGAAGTAGCGCGTGGAAAGAAGCGTACGGTCACTCGCCAGCGCAAATGTCGGCGCGCGGGGGGTGGCGGTGAGCCGACGCTCCAACTCCTGCAATAGTCCGACGACCAGCGCCAGAAATCGATCGTACAGTTCCGGCGTTGCAATCTTTGCCGCTACTTTCCAGCCGCGTACGCCCCAAATGGCGGGCAGCCAGGCGCCGGGCGAGAGCTGGATTGGCCATGCGAGCAGGGCGACCAGGTAACCTTCGAGCATGGCCGCATCCATGTGTTCGTTGGGCCAGCCCTCCTCGGCGAGCCAGGCATCCAGTGCCGTAAAGTCTTGCTCCGTGAATGCGATTGATCCCATCGCTTGAAGATCGGGAGGCAATAACTGCGGTGCAGCTTGGCCGTAACGAGTGGTGTATCGAGCCTTCGGTTTCATTAAATGTGCCCTATTTAGAGTCGCGTCTGCGATGGACGTGGTGCTGCCGCCGTCGGCAGCGAGTGCAGCCGACGAGTATGGCCCTAAATAGGGCCAACTAACCGCGGCTGTCGGCAAGTTATTGAAATAGCTCAGACTATCTCCGTGACCTCGATTCTTTCTAGTTCCCGCCACAATCCGCCTGAATTCCTCCACAGGAATACCTGATTGCGCTCTCACACTCGTAGTAGGCAATCAGGAGGGTGGCGGCATGGGTCCCGGAGAACTCGAGGTCTGGTGGAATCACTTCGAACATCACGCCCGGCACCGGCGCCGTATTCCGCGCGGTCTTTCCGACGTTCTCGAGGCCGATGAAAAGCGGCTCATTGCAAGTTCCATCGCAACATTTCAGCTTGGCGAGTGCTCCGAGGGACGAACACTCCTGCGGGCGGTTGAACGTTTCGCGCGGCCAAACCAGGTTCCCCACGTGGTTAGGATATTTGAATTGCTCGTCCGAGAGGAGCAGCGTCATGCAGCGCTATTGCGGGCTTTCATGCAGCATCACCGGATACCGCTCAAGAAAGCTGACTGGACCGATCGGGTTTTTCGTCTGCTACGGCGACTCGCCGGACTGCAGCTGTATCTGTCCGTGCTGACCTGCGCTGAACTGATTGGAAAAGTCTATTATCGCGCGCTTGAATCGGCTACGGATTGCAAGCGCCTGCGAGTCCTCTGCCGCGCAATTGTTTCCGATGAACTCGCCCATATCGGGTTCGAGACTCGTTTGCTCTTTTCGCTGCGGGCCGGGCGTGCCGCTCCATGGCGGGCCTTGGCGCACCCGGCGCATAAGATTTTCTTCGCGATTACCGCCATTGTCGTGTGGATCACGCACCGCACCGTGCTGCGCCGAGCAGGACACAGCGCGCGGAGTTTCCTGCGCACCTGTCTGGCTGAATACGCATTCTATTTGGAGCCGACTGCCCCGCATCGTGGGTTGCAAGTGTCTTCCTGGCGTTAAAGCCTCATAATGCGAAAATCGAGGCTTACACTCGCAGGGAGTCTTTATGGGGCGCAATTTCGGCTGTCTGGCGCTATCTGCCATCGCGATTTTTACCGTGGTGGCGCCCATGGCGCACGCCAATGAGGCGATTTCGAGTGAGAATAAAGTTGCGCAGGTCCCGGATGCGGCCAACGTGGACTTTCGCTGGAACCAGAAAATCCCTTTGCGCGACGGCGTTCAGCTCAGTGCCACGGTGTATACGCCGCGCACCCAGAAGGCGCCCGCGCCCTGCATCTTTACTCTCACGCCGTACATAGGGCAGAGCTACCACGACCGCGGCATTTATTTCGCGGCCCACGGCTATCCATTTCTTACCGTGGATGTGCGCGGTCGCGGCAATTCCGAAGGGCAATACGACCCGTTGCTGCAAGAGGCGCATGACGGCTACGACGTCGTGGAGTGGTTGGCCAAACAACCCTATTGCAACGGCAAAATCTCCATGTGGGGCGGCTCGTATGCGGGTCACGATCAGTGGGCCGCAGCCAAGGAGTTTCCTCCGCATCTTGCGACCATCGTGCCGGTCGCGGCGCCTTACGCGGGTGTCGATTTCCCGATGCGCGGCAACATCTTTGGTCCGTACGACCTGCAGTGGCTGACCTTCACGAGCGGTCACACCTCGCAAGACAAGATTTTTGGCGACAGCGCTTTTTGGAACGCCAAGTTTCGCGCGTGGTTTGAATCGGGCGCGCCTTTCAAGGATATCGATACGCTGGTCGGCGCTCCCTCGGCCATTTTTCAGCGTTGGATACAGCATCCTCATCCTGACGCATTTTGGGATGCGTATAATCCGACCGCCGAACAGTACGCGCGCCTGAGCATTCCGATTTTAACGATAACCGGCGCCTACGACGGCGATCAACCCGGTGCGCTCATGCACTATCGCGAGTACATGAAGAATGCATCCGCCGAAGGGCGCGCACGGCACTTCCTCATCATCGGCCCATGGGACCACGCCGCGACGCGTACGCCCCGGGCGGAGATCGGCGGTCTGAAGTTCGCCCCCGCAAGTCTCGTGGATCTACCGCAGCTGCATCTCGATTGGTATGCGTGGACCATGCAGGGAGGTCCGAAGCCGCAATTTCTGCAAAAAGCGGTGGCCTACTACGTCATGGGCGCGGAGCGATGGCGCTATGTCGACACGCTGGAGGGGATCACCAGTCAGTCGCTGCCGTACTACCTGGACTCGAGCAGCAATGCGACTGATGTGCTTGCGGCCGGCGCGCTTGCGCAGCAGGCGGCCACTGGAAAGCCCGATCACTATGTCTATGATCCGCATGACGTAAGTTTCGCCGCCGACGAGGCAACCGCGGATCTGGAGGATCTTACCGATCAACACGCAGCGTATGCCCAGCGCGGCAAGCAGCTTGTCTATCATAGCGCACCCTTCGACAAGGACACCGAGATCAGCGGCTTCTTCAAGCTCTCGGCCTGGATCGGCATCGACCAGCCGGATACCGACTTTAACGTGACGATTTCGGAGATTCGCCCCGACGGCCGCAGCATCAACTTGACGAGCGATGTACTAAGGGCGCGCTACCGCGAAAGCTGGCGCGAGCCAAAGCTGGTCGCGACTCACGCGGCGCAGCGCTACGACTTCGACCGCTTCACGTTCGTCTCGCGGCAAATCGGCAAGGGCAGCCGTTTGCGTCTGATCGTCGCGCCGATCAATTCGATGTTTTCAGAGAAGAGCTACAACGCCTCCAATCCCGTGTCCGAGCAGTCGATGAAGGACGCTCGCCCGGTGACGGTGACGCTTTTTCACGACCGCGCACCCCAGCGCCCTCTACGTCCCCTTCGGGCAGCCATAAGGACAGGCGGGTAGCCGCTATAAATCAGTGACTTTGGTCACTTCGAGGTAGTGACTTTAGTCACTTCCCAAGGCGGTTCGCCACGCCTCAGTATCTTCACATGACACCCGAACGCAGTCCGCCGTCCAAATGAACCGGCAGCGGTCCGGCGCGTAAACCGATGAGTGGTGCTCATGTCCATCGTTGAAGCCGCACTAAAGCGCCCCTATACGGTCGTCGCCACGCTGATTCTCGTCACCTTGATGGGAATCGGGGCCGCGTTGCGCATGCCCATCGACATTTTCCCCGAAATCGACATTCCGGTTGTCGCGGTAGTGTGGACGTACAACGGCATGAGTGCCCGGGACATGCAGAATCGTATTTTGACGCTTCACCAGCGACAACTGGCATCTCTGGTTGACGATATATCGCGGATTGAGGCGGTGAGTTACGAAGGCGTGGGCGTCGAAAAGGTCTATCTACACGAAGGCGCAGACGTCACACGCGCGGTATCGCAACTCGCGAGCAGTGCGCTGGTTGTTCTGAAATACATGCCGCCCAACATCACGCCGCCCTTGGTGCTGCGTTATGGCGCCACCGATGTGCCCATAATCCAGTTGAGCTTGTCGAGCAAGTCGCTGACGGATTCGAAACTCAACGATCTTGGCCAAAACATAATCCGACCGGCGCTTGCGGTGGTCCACGGGGCCGAAGTCCCCTATCCGTACGGCGGAAAACCTCGCGTCATCATGGCGGATTTGGACCTGGACGCTCTCTCGGCCCGCGGCCTCTCTCCTTCCGACGTGAGCAGCGCCCTACAGCGTCAAAATGTCATTCTCCCGGCCGGCGACGTGAAGATCGGCGACAAAGATTATGCCTTGGCGATGAATAACTCGCCGAATGTCATCGAATCGATCAACGCTTTTCCAATCAAACAAATTGCCGGACGCGTGGTTTTCATGCGCGACGTGGCGCATGTGCACGATGGCTTTCAAGTCCAAACAAACTCGGTGTCCGTCAACGGAACACCCGGCGCACTCATGACGATTCGCAAGACGGGCGGCGTATCCACGCTGGCCGTCATAGACGGCGTGCGGAATGCGCTAAAGGACATCAAGGGCGTGCTGCCGAAAGACGTTTCGATCAAAGCCCTCTTCGATCAGTCCATATTTGTGCGGGCGGCGCTTCAGAGCGTTCTCATGAGCGCCGGGATGGCGGCGGCTCTGACTGCCTTGGTTATCATCCTGTTTCTCGGCAATGTCCGCCTTTCGGTGATCATTCTGGCGGCGATTCCCCTCTCGATCATCACGGCCGTGCTGTTCATAAAGCTGATGGGCCAGACCCTCAATACGATGACGTTGGGCGGCTTCGCCTTGGCGATCGGCATTCTGGTTGACAACGGAACCGTGGTCATCGAGAACATCGAGCGTCACGTCGCGATGCGCGAAGGCCTGCATCAGGCGATTGTCACGGGTGCAAGCGAGGTGGCGGTTCCCACTTTCTTGTCGACACTGTGCATTTGCATTGTTTTCGTTCCCGTATTCTTGCTGGAGGGGACCGCGAAATATCTTTTCTCGCCGCTTTCGCTCTCGGTAATCGGCGCATTGCTCGCCAGCCTGGCTCTGTCCTTCACGATGGTCCCCGTGCTGTTCAATCATTTGATGCGGCGCGCTGTGCGCGAATTTGACGTCGAATCCAGCCGCTCAATGAAGCAGCCGCCTGCGCAACACAAAAATCGCTTCGTGCGTTTTCAAGCAGGGTTCGAGCGGGGGTTTGAGATATTTCGGGAAAGTTATCGAAACACATTGTCGTGGACCCTTTCGCAGGCGCGCGCGACGGTGACCGCGTTCCTCATTCTGATCGTTGCTTCCGCCTTGCTTTTCCCATTGCTAGGGAGGGATTTTTTCCCGCAGGTGGATGCCGGCCAAATGCGCTTGCATGTGCGCGCACCGGCGGGCACCCGACTCGAACAGACGCAACAGAATTTTGCGGCGGTAGAAGCGCAGATCCGCAAATTAGTGGGCAACTATCAGATCGACGTCATGTTGGACAATATCGGACTGCCGTACAGCGGAATCAACATTGCGCTCAGCGATTCAGCCACCGTTGGACCGATGGACGGCGAAATTTTGATCTCGCTGAACGAAAAGCATACGGCCACTGCGCAACTCATCGCGATGTTACGGCGCGAGTTGCCGAAGCGATTTGCCGAACTGCAATTCTTCTTCCAACCCGCTGACATTGTGGATCAGGTGCTCAATTTCGGGCAACCCGCTCCCATCGACGTCCGTATCTCAGGACCGGATCAGGAGGCGGCCTTCTCATTGGCATCGGAGATCGCGCGCGCGCTGACTCGTGTGGCCGGTGTGGTCGATTCGCATGTTTTTCAGGTGCCAAACGCGCCGGCGCTTACCGTGGATATGGACCGTGCCTTGGCCACGGAAACCGGCCTGACCCAGCAAGAGGCAGCCAATAATGTGCTGGTCGCAACCAATTCGAGTGCGCAATCGTCCCCGAATTTTTGGGTCGACCCGCGCAACAGCGTCAGTTACCCGCTCGTCGTCCAAGTACCAACCTATCGCATTGGATCTTCACAGGATCTGCAGACGATGCCCGTAACATCCAGTGCGGGGGCCGCCTCGGGGCAATTGCTGCTCAATGTAGCCTCTTTTGGCCGGGAGGCCGTGCCCATGGTGACCTCGCAATTGAATATCCGCCCGGTGTTCGACGTTCATGCCGACGTTCAGGGGCGCGATCTGTATTCCGCTGCGCATGACATCGATAAGGTCATCAAGGACCACCAGCCCGACGCGTCAAAGGCGCTAAAGGTAACGTTGAGCGGCCAGGTAGAGACGATGCGCGAAAGTTACGCGGGCCTCTTCACGGGCATCGCGCTGGCCATCGTTCTGGTCTATTTGTTTCTGGTCATGAATTTTCAGAGCTGGATTGATCCATTGATCGTGCTGATGGCGGTGCCGTTTGCGTTAGCCGGCGTGCTTTGGATGCTGTATCTCTCACAGACGCCGATGAGCGTGCCCGCGTTGATGGGAACGCTGATGTGCATCGGGCTTACGACGGCGAATAGCATTCTGGTGGTCAGTTTCGCCAATCACCGGATGGAAGCCGGCGATAATCCGCTGCGCGCGGCTACGAACGCCGGATACACGCGACTCCGGCCCGTACTCATGACGGCCGGCGCGATGATTCTGGGCATGGTCCCGATGGCGTTGGGGATCGGTGAGGGCGGCGAGCAGAATGCGCCGCTCGGCAGAGCGGTCATCGGCGGACTGCTGTTCGCCACATTTGCCACGCTGATATTCGTCCCGACGATGTATAGCCTGCTGCGTCGGCAGCCGACCTTCGTCACAGATCCGCACGTTGAAGGCAGGGCCAATGCAGCCACATGATCGAGAACATTTGCAAGGGCGTCAAACGATGAGCCAGGATCCCGCGCGCGGCGAATATCCAGATCGGGTGTCGCGCTCGGAACTGGATGCCGTGCCGACCGATTTCATTCCCGATACCGCGCGGCGCACAAAAAAAGGGGTCGTGATCGCAGCCGCTGTCTTCGTGTTGGCCTTTGTGATTGTCAGCGTGGCCAGATATGTTCATGCCCGGGGCGTTGCCAGTGCGGGCGAGAGCGCGTATTTGGCCCCGCCGCCCGTGGACGTGGTGATCGCCGAGCCGGCAAAGGTCGGTCAGGATCTCGTACTTCCCGGAGAAACGGCTGCATGGTATGAAACCACCATTTATGCCCGCGTCAACGGTTACGTTGCGAAGTGGGTCGTGGACATCGGGGATCGCGTCAAAAAGGGTCAGGTGCTGGCGACGATCGAGACGCCTGAGCTCGATGCCGAACTGGAGGCTGCTCGGGCGCAGCTGCGGACCTCTGAAGCTCAAGTAAAGGCGCGGCAGGCGGAAGCGGAGTTCAGCAAGACGACCAACGAGCGCTGGCGGGACTCGCCCAAAGGGGTCGTGTCTGAACAGGAGCGAGAATCCAAGAAGGCGGACTACGAGAGCTCGGAAGCCCGTCTGTACGCAGCCGAGGCGCAGGTTAGTCTGGATAGATCCAAGGTCGATCAATACACCGCCCTCAGAGAATTCAAACAGGTCAAGGCGCCCTTCGACGGGACCATCACCGAGCGCAAGATCGATGTGGGTAATCTGGTCACGGCCGGCAGCGGCTCAACGACGACCCCCTTGTATCGCATGGCGCAGACCGATCCGCTGCGCGTGTTTGTGGATGTACCCCAGAGTGCCGCCGGAGAATTGATGAACGCGGGCGTACCCGCTGAAATTCGCGCCACCGGCGCGGTGGGTGGTGCCTTTTCCGGCGAAATTGCCCGATCGGCAGAATCGCTCAACGCGCAGGCTCGCACGATGCGAGTGGAGGTGGATATGCCCAATGTGAAGCACGCGCTTTTACCGGGCATGTATGTGAACGTCGCATTCAGACTGCCGTCGAGAGGCTCGGTGGAAGTGCCGGCCGCCGCGCTGATCTTTCGATCGAACGGCGTGCAGGTGGCGGTGGTGGACGGCACGGGCAAGGTGCAGTTTCGCGATGTCGCAATTGCCCGCGATAACGGCGGGTTGGTCGAATTATCCTCGGGGGTGAAGCCAGGTGATCGGTTGGTGTTGAACATCAGCAGCCAGATTGCGACCGGTCAAACCGTGGCGGTCAATCAATCGGACGGCGGCACAATGCCGTTGGGCGCCAATCACTGATGGTGCGGCTGTGAGAGCCTTAAAAGTAATCGCGACAGCACTGCTTGCAGGACTGGCCGGTTGCGCGGTAGGCCCGAACTACCACGTCCCAAAGCCGGATGTGCCGTCGAAATTTGCGGCGGTAAGCACCCATGCCAACGCCGCGGATGCCGCAAAAGATGCGGCAGCTGTCGATCTGGCAACTTGGTGGCGAGCGTTGAACGATGACGAATTGAATTCGCTCGTCGATCGCGCCATCAAATCCAATTTGGACCTGCAAATTGCGCTGGATCGATTGCAGCAAGCCCGCACTTATGAGGCTGTCGTACTCGGGGGTGCGCTGCCGTCAGCAGATGCGAGTGCCGCGGCGGGACGCGGCACGGGCAGTGATCTCACCAAGGGCCGCGCCGACCCTTACTTGCGATCTGCCGATTCCGGCACCGGGTTACAGCAGATCAATACGATTGCCGGCTTCTCGGCAGTTTGGGAGCTTGACATCTTCGGCAAGTATCGGCGCGAGTTCGAGGCCGCACGCGATGAAACGCAAGCGGCACGCGCCGCGCGGTATGAGGTTCTGACAGCGGTTGCCGCGGATGTGGTACGCGCCTACGTTGACCTGCGCGGATTTCAGGTGCGCGCGAGCATATTGCGCAGGGCAAGCGACGTACTTCGCGAGTCGCTGCGCATCGTCAATATACGGTATGCGCGCGGCATCACCAACGAGCTGGACGTCTCCCTGGTGATGCCG
>Ga0193753_10003413_pt1 | contig 11741 bp, 9 predicted proteins | sample H1c2metaG_FD_144925 | JGI IMG/M metagenome (GOLD analysis project Ga0193753, IMG submission 144925) | Soil microbial communities from a riparian zone of the East river system, Colorado, United States - H1c2 | ecosystem: Environmental > Terrestrial > Soil > Riparian zone | place: USA: East River... | reverse complement strand
GGCAGCGCCGTTACAACGAGGAACGTCGGCACGAGTCGCTTGGCAACCTCACCCCGCGCCAATACTTGATGGCAAAATCAACCTAACCCTCTAGTTCTGAACGGTCCGCGAAAACGAGGGGGTTACAGAAGTACCTGGCAGCGCTGGCCGCCACGGGATGAAAGTCGAGTGGCAGATGTCGAACTTTGAATTGCACTCGTTGAGGGAAACGCTCGAATACCTCCTGCACCGACTTCCACCCCTTTCGCGTGAAAGGACACTGGAAATCCTCGAATGCGTAGATGCGGATATCTGCATTGACGCTTCCAATTCGATTGCGTGAATGTTCAATCCTCGGTCTAAATGGATTTGAGACTCTCTCCATGAGCTCGGCATTTTCCTGAGCTGCACGGCGCTCTTGTTGCAACCTGTCTCTCGTACGCGCCGCCTCGTTCATCTTTTCAAGAATGTACTCCGGTTCTGTGAAAAGAAGATCGATAAGGTCGCGAGTATTGACACGCAACTCTTCCATCAGAGCAGCGATGCGCGTGCGTTCTGTTTCCATTCCCGCCCCCCTTACACAATTATTGTTTAGTTTGGATTAGCTGGAACTGCACCGAAGTTGCTCAATTGCAATTGCTTCTCAACCTGCTCGATCAGGGCAACATCGGCCCACTTTCGTTCGTCGATCCAATTACGAAACACCTTTGTCTGAGCGAGGTCCTTGAGAGGTTTGCGATCATGATCGACTAATGCAAGTGCGCCCGCGGCCTTTATGGACACCGGCACTCGACGACTCGCGATCAAACGTCGTATTTCATCCCGGTTCGCGATCGTTTCGCCCGATGTGACGATCTCATTGAGAAGATTTGAACTAATGATGTTTGGAAGGATGGATTTATGCAGGTTCAGCAAGGCGTCCACGGCCGATGTTACTCGGCCAACCGTGAAGCACCAGAGAATCGCCCCAGCGAGCGAGGATACCAGTCGCGAACCTGTCGCTTCGCTGCTCGCCGGGACTGGAGAACTTGACGCACTCTTGCTCGGTCCGGTGGATCCAGCTTTCTCTGACGCGCAACGTACTAGCTTGGGCAATGCCTTAGTCAGGTGCTCTCCCGCAAATTCCTTTGCGCCTAAAACCGCAGCGTTGATCGATAGATCTACAACCAAGTCAATCGGCGTGTCATCACGTACTGATGCTCCCGGCCGCCACGAGACGTCAAGTGAACTCTTGTTGATATCAAACCCGCCAAAGCGCTCTTTGAGCGCGATGTAGATTTCCTTCGGGCGGGATCGTTCGTCTTCGAGGACTATCCTGCACATCTCGAATGTCGCATCTGAAGAGAAGTCATGCCTATAGTGACTCTCAATCAACGGCGCCAGCAGAGAAGGCGATGCCGACTCGTGCCGGGCAAAGGCGATCGTCAAGCGTGCGTAGATAGATTTGATATCGAATCCCAGGGGATTGAGTGAGTGTGGCCCCCGGAAATACTCCTCTGCCAATCGATGCATTCCTTCAAGAGCTACGTGCTCCAATCCCATGCCAGCGAGAGTCCAATAGGCATACAGATTGAGAAGCGGTGTCGAACAGGGTTCCGCGGCAATACTCGCTAGACCGCTTCGGTCACAAATTTCCTTCAGCGCGCGCAGCGCTTGCGTGCGTGAGTCAAATGAAACGTCATTGCATCTTGCGATCGCCACAATCTCCGTGGCGCAGCCCAACTTGATGAACGTCCAAAGGGCGGAACACCAGTGCGAGGGGTCAGGCACCATCTCCTTGCCCTCCTCGACATGGCCCACCGCCATAAGCGCCAAGCCGCATCTTTGCCATGCTTTGCTGCCAATTGGATAATCCGTTGCGATCTGTCGGCAAGCCTTTGCGGATCGCACGTATTCGCCGATCTCGGCAAGGCGCTCAGCTGCATTGCAACGGCGATCCGCATCGTGCGCCTTGTTACCCGCAATCAACTCAAGACCGTCGAAATCCCCGAACTCCGCCATCGCGGACGCCCACTCGAGCTGGCAGTGCGGTATCTCGTCAGAGGACATCGCAAGCCCTCTTACTTTTCGCAAATAGTGTTCTGGATCCTTCAATTCAACGAGCATCCGCAGGCTCTTAAGGCGGACACCAATGGCGAACGAACGCGAATCTTTCGCCATCGATTCAATTAGCGCGGATGCAGCGTCTGCATGACCTCCAGCGACCAGAGCCTTACAGAGAACGAGAATTGCTTCGCCACGCACCTCCGCATCCTTTGAAGCCTTCATAATCTTCGAGGCAGGAAGCGCTTCAGCAATCATCTGCGCAAGCACGTCGATGTCATAGGGCGATTCGTTTTCTTCATAGTCTTGGATAACTGTTGTCGCCAACGAGATTGCAGTGGGTCGGAAATTACGATCCTTCGACAATTTCAGATACCGAACTGCCGCATACAATCGCACATAGATAGACGCTCTCTTGTTCTGCGCAAGCACCTTCAAGTCATCTTTGTAGCCCACATTGGCCAGAGCTCGAAAGACTCCTCGCAACACCTTGTCATCCGTATGGGAGGTCTTGGAAAGGAGACTTCTGAGCGACACAACAGCGGCCCGCCTGGACGCTGTTGCCGCCAGGGCTTCATATGCCTTGGCGGCTATTGCAGGACTGGAAGCGGTCTTGCAGACCTGGTTCAGAATTGCTGGCTTGAAGAACTCGCCTGCGAAATCAAAGAACGATCCTATCGCCTGCGTACATCCGGAACCCCCTTCGGCGACCATCGCGGCCACTTTCTGCAAGAACTTGGGTTCGTATGCCAAAGCCCTCAGGACATCCGTGGGATCCGGTGCCACGAATTCGGAAAAGAGCTGCTCACACGGATTCCATTGCGCAGCGTACGACAGTACCAGCTTGAGGATAGCTTCCTGATCTTGCGCCTCTAGCCGAGTTCCTTCTGCAATTGCGAAACCGGCGAACAGCGCGCCCCTGTCGCTGGACGAAGCAATCTGAACGAGCATGGTCGCCAACACAGCGCGCTTGGCTCGGTCATTTCCCCACTGCGCCATCAGCATGAGCACAATCTCGCGCCAACGCGGATCTCCCCATCTACGTACCGTAGTCCATGCGTCCGCCTCAGTGGGTGTGATCCGCCTCGAGAGCTCGCTAGCTGCAAGGAACTCGCGGATAGTGTTGTGCGCAAATGCCAGTGAATGACCGTTATGCACGACGAGCCCAGTGGCAGACAACAGACTAACTATTGCCTTTTTGACTTCCTCCACCAATTCGTCCGCCGGCCCCAGATCTTCAACCCATTGATTTTCGACCGCGAACTTCAACAGCGAATCCACCAATTGTTCTCCTTCGCTATTCTCTTGCGAGAGAAACGCTGCGCGCTCAAGCAAGTGGCGTCGGTTCACAGTAAGCTTGTTTGAAAATCGCCTGGACAGCTCGGTGTCCCCAATGGCATTCACTAACACTTGTTGCGCGGACTCAGTTCTCCTGGAATGCAGTGCTGCAGTTGACATGAGTTGCACGAAACGTTCGTACAATTCCACTCGCCCATTGGACAGAAACTCCTCCGTCGACTTCTCTTCACGGCGCTCCAAGCTGTAGATTGCGGCTGCGAACGTCAGGACGGCTGGATTGTCGACAAGTGACCGTATGCCAGACCGTCCTATGATCCTTACGAACTGCTTCGCCTCTGACCGAGCATGGATTCGCGGATGAGAACTCAAATTCTTCAGTGCTGCGAACCATTTAGCGGCAAATGATTGGATCTGTGCTGCAGAAAACGGTAACAAGAAGAAGTGCTCAAAGACCTCGAAGAATGGCTTATGGAACAGCGCCAATGGACGCGACGTCAGGATAATGCGGACGTTGCGGTGCCTGCCGAGGAAGTGATTGATTGCCTCGATAAGGCTCTCGCGCAATACATCAGTGCCGATCTCATCGATTCCGTCAATGATGAGCAACCAACTGTCTGCAAATGGCGGGGCGTGTTCAAGAAGTCGTTCAGCAACATCTACATTCGGAGATAACCCGCCCGATGCTTCGATATTTGCTCGAAGTTCGTTGACAACACGGGTTTCGAAATCGGCTCCTGAGCGTGCTGCAAACGTTCGTGCGGAAAGAAAGATTGGAAACGCTGGCGAACGACCCCGTCTTAACCACCGCTCTGAAAGCGAAGCAGCGTATCGCTTTACCAAAGTAGTTTTCCCGGTGCCAGCGGCTCCGTGAAATACCAGGAGAGGAATCTCCTCCAAGACCTTCGACACTGGCACCTTCGTGCCAAGTGATTGAGAACGTCTCGATTGAGGATCGAGCGAGCGCCGAGCCACCTTTGCTGGCCTATAGCTAGGTCTCACATAGACGTCGCTTAGTCCAATCTGGTCGGCATCTAAGGGACCGAACTCCGTATTGCCCGACACTCCGCGCAGGCTATCGAACATCCAGGAAAGATAGGGCAATCTTTCAAGTCCTACATCTGCGAGCCTTAGGATGCTTTCGCAACTTCTGAATCTCTGCAGTGATCCGCCGCTCTCGAGCATTTTTTTGAGTGAGGCTTCTACACAAGTTCCAAGCGAATCTGCGTCCTCGAACTCTGAAACGATGTATTCATTTCTTAGATGCTTACGAAATCGATTGACTGCGCTGCAGTCTTTGTCGGAGTGAGGCCAAGTTTTTTTTGATGAACGCAGCAAGAAGACGAGGCGAGGAATGCGCGCTCTGCATGCCTCTTCGTACTCAAGTTGAGTGATGCTCTTTTGGGATTGATCATGAACCGACCTGAAGCCGTACCGCCTGGCGACGATCAATACCAAGGCATCCGAGGATCGGACATCCGCCAGGCACAAGTCGACCGGTCGCTCGCTCGACGAAACGTAGCTCTCCATGCCCAAAGGCTTGCACTTTGGAACTCTGGAGATAGCCGAAACTGCGGCCTTACGGCAGTCAATAAGGTCTTCATAGGTCGAGGAAACGTAAACTTGTTCCACCGAATGCTCCCTCGAAAGGATCTTTACTACCTATTGTCAGGAATCGCTGGGTTCGAAGGTTTTTTTTCTTTAGTTTGCTTCGCGACGTTAAGCGTTTGCCTGTCTGCCAATGCATCCTGGAAGCGGCATAGAGACACGGTAGCTAGCGCAGCAATGGCGGCCATGGCGAAGCGACGGGACATGCGTCCTCCGTTCTTGTTGGTTTTGGTGGCGGCGCGGAACGTAGCCTACGCGAGACTCTGTGACCGGGCCACCGCCAGACGAATGATGCAGCGCGATATTGGCTAGACGCTTGCGGGCGATCAGGCCGCCCGCGTCATCCGGCCTAACTTGTGCGCCGCAATCTGGTGCTGGCGCATCCCAGGTGAAAGAGATCGCGCCGCTATCCAGCGGCAACCTTCATACCGCGAATCCCATCGAGCAGCACCCGCATAGCTCTGCAGTCGTCCTCGTTATAGTCAAGGATTCGCTGCTCATCGCGTGGGTCGCAGGACTTCACATACTTGTCAAACCACTGAATCGATGCCGCCCCGGAAGGATGCGTATCTCGCCATTCGAACCCTAAGCACTTCGCCACCGAGTTGATCGAGAAATCCAGTGTCGGCCATTCCGTATGCGGGCGCACGACGGTGCTGGGAAACGAGTCCAGGTTAGTAGCTATGGAAATTAAGCTCTACCATTGAACTAGACTCGCGCCAGCCGTCGACTAGTCGACGCCAAGATGCTCGCGCGCATGCAAATAAAACCGATAGACACCTATCGCAGCACGCCTTGGCTTGCGCTACCTTCCGACCTAGTGACGGGAATCTTCATCAGCTACCGCAGAATCGACAGCCGAGTCTATGCAGGCCGGCTCTTCGATCGGCTCGCACGTCACTTTGGTCCCAGTGCCGTGTTCATGGACACCGAGGGCGGCATCGCGCGGGGCGCGGATTTTGTGAATACCCTCGAGCGAGCGGTTGCCGGCGTCAATGCGATGGTGGTGGTGATCGGCGACCACTGGTCCACATGTTGTGACGACCGAGGTCTGCGCCGTCTCGACAACGACGAAGACTGGGTGCGGCAGGAACTTGCGTCGGCACTGCGCCGCGACATCCTCGTACTGCCTGTCCTGGTCAACGGCGCAAGCATGCCGCGAGCCGAGGATTTGCCCGAGAACATTCGCGGCCTGGCGCGCAAACAGGCGGCCGAAATCAGCGACGGCCGTTGGGACTACGACACCGGCGAGATTTTCAAGACGCTCGAACGCGTGGTGACGCCCGGCAGCGATGCACAGCGGCCGCGCAGTGTCCGCCTGCGCCGTGCAGCGCGCTGGTTCTTATGGGCGCTCGCCGGCGCGGCGGGACTGATTGCCGCGGTTTACCTGGCCGCATTTCTCACCGCCACGAAACCTGGTGACTACGACATCGAAGTCGATCCGCCTCAGGTCCGGATCTCCTATTCCCGCAACAACGACAACGTGCGGGAGGTCGAGATCACGCTCAAGAACACCGGCCGCAAGCCCGCTCGACTTGCGATCTACGGACCGACGTTCTACTCGAGAACGTTGTCGCCGGGCGTGTTCTCCACGGATCTCGGCACTTGCAAGGATCGACAGATCGCCGCAGGTGACCTCTGCAAGGCGAAACTGGTGTTCAATCCGAAATGGCTGAGTGCCGAGGAGCGGGGACAGGACTTCAACGGCAATCTCGACGCCTCCGCATCGGGCAATGGCTACACGATTCCGGTCTCGGTTACGTCGGAATGAAGTGGGCCATCCTTGGCCTCGCGATTCATCGCACTGCCTACGCTTCGACAATCGGCTTGAAGCCGCCCCAGGCCATGCGGCTCATGTCGAAGGGCATGTTGGCGGGATCCATCATCTTGGAGAGGCGCGTATCCTCCATCACCTTTTTCATGATGCGTTTCTGGTCGGCCTTCGACTTGTAGGTGATCCAGGAGAACACCACCACCTCGCCCGGCTTCACCCTGGCGAGCTTCGGAAAGAGGGACGTGAAAGTCTTGCCGTCGTGCTTGCTGGTGAGCTGGTCGGCGACGCACTCCACATACTCGAGGGCCCCGTGCTCGCGCCAGACTTTGGCGGCCACGCGCGCGACGCGGCGGTAGCGTGCGAGGTTCTTCTTCGGGACGGGCAGGACGAATCCATCTACGTATCGGGACATGAGTTTCTCCTTGGTAGTCCCTTGTAGTCGGACGGTCGCCCGCCATTTCGACACCTGCCGGAAAAATACTTCTCGAGCTCGGCCACCGCGAGGGTCGATGCCTCACCCGGCAGTTGAATCAGGCCGTTCAGCGCAATATCGACCGCTTCCCCGACGATTTCATGTTTCAGTTGAACGTGACGGAATTCGAAAAATGGAAGTCACAGATTGTGACTTCCAATCCCGGCGCCGTAATGGGCCTTAGAAAACGGCCCTACGCCTTTTCCGAACACGGCGTCGCAATGCTTTCAAGTGTTCTGCGGAGCAAGCGTGCGGTGCACGTCAATATCGAAATCATGCGTACATTTATGCGCCTTCGAGCGGTCCTCGCGAGTCACAAGGACCTGGCGCAGCAACTCGCCGCGCTGGAGAGCAAGTACGATCGGCAATTCAAAGTCGTATTCGCAAGCGCGCAATACAATGGCCTGTCAAATCGCGATGAGTCCGTGCTTGCTATATAAATTACTCCGACCGCTCCTATTCGCGATGCCTCCCGAGCTCGCACATTCGATCGCGATCGACACCCTTCGGCTCATCGGGAAAGGCCGGACCGTGTTCCCGGCCCCGAACGATGACCCGCGCGAGGCGGTCACGTTGTTCGGACTGCGCTTTCCGAACCGGGTCGGGATAGCCGCCGGGTTCGACAAAAATGGAGTCTGCATCGACGGTCTTGCCGCAATCGGCTTCGGCTTCGTCGAAGTAGGCACCGTTACTCCACGAGCGCAATCCGCCAATCCCGCGCCACGCATGTTCCGCGATCCGGCCGGCCGCGCCTTGGTGAACCGCCTCGGCTTCAACAATCTCGGCGTCGAGCGCGTGGTGGAAAACCTGCGACGCAGGAAGTTCATGGGAATCTGCGGCGTGAACATCGGCAAGAATCGCGACACAGCGATTGAGAATGCTGGCGATGACTACGAATTCTGCTTCACGCGAGTCGCGCCCGTCGCCGACTATGTAACCCTGAATCTGTCCTCGCCCAATACGCCCGGATTGCGCAAACTACAGGACCGCGAGTACCTGCTGCCGATCCTCAAAAGAATCCATGCCTGCCGCGAGGCTCTCCAGCGAACGAGCGCGCGCACGGTGCCAATTCTCATAAAGCTCGCTCCGGACCTCGGCGACGAGCAGTTCGACGCCATCGCAAGCTTCGCAGCGGAACACCTGATCGATGGCGTGATCGCGACTAACACGACTACGTCCCGCCCTGCGGATTCGCCGTTGCGCGATGAGGCTGGCGGAATGAGCGGCGCTCCGCTGCACGCGCTGTCGGTCGCGGTCGTGGCCAAGCTTCGCCGGTTGCTGCCGACACATTTTCCGATCGTCGGTGTCGGCGGAATCATGAATCCAGAGGACGCCTTGCGCATGCTGGATGCCGGCGCCGATCTGATTCAGCTCTACACGGGACTGGTCTATGAGGGTATTGGCCTGCCGCGACGCATTCGGCGCGCCATGCTCGCGAGGGTCACGCGCACGGTCTGACCGCGGGAGACCATAGGACTCATGGCTGGCGTTGCCAGTCAGTCTTCGACTTCGTCGTCGTCGAGCTTTGCGAATTGACGCTGCTGCTTGAGCCAGCGTCGGGTTGCCGCCTTGTCAGCGAGCACCCGGAGCAACTGTTCCTGACGCGTGACTTCCGCGCGCAAGCCACGCGCCTGGCGCCGCAACCGCAGTTCGAGTTTCTGGGCATCGAAGTGATCATCAACGGTTTCGTCGTCCGCCCCTGCGCTGGCTTCGAGTGCATGCAGTTTGCCGCGCAATTGCGCGAGCTGCTCCGAGAGCAGCCGGTTGTAGTGGCGCAGACGCTGTGTCCCGAGATTGCCGATCTGCTCCGGATCGAGCTGGTCGATCTCGATCTGGATCTCGAACAGCGACAGCAGATCGTTCGCGGCATACGCCTGATTGATCCGCTGCATGAGATCGTTCTTCTCTTCGCGTCGGGCCGCGTCGGACTCGCGATCGGGGTGCACCGCGCTCGCGAGCTTGCGATAGATCTCACGCAAGGCCTGCTTGGCAAGCTGTGCATTGTCCTCGCTGCGTTTCGAGGGCTTCATCTTTCGAGGCTGGTCGCGCTCTTCCGCCGCAGCCTCGCGCGCGGCCATTTCCTCATAGAGTCGCTGCACCAGATCTTCTTCGCTGCGGATGCCTTCATCCCCACCCAGGTCGAAGCCTGTGGACGCTTCGGCCTCAGCCTTGAGACGCTGGATGTCCTCATCCTTGGCGGTATCGAAGTCCAGGTTGCTGTGTTTGTTGTAGACCGCCTTGATCTCGGGATCTTCGCCTGCGACCTCGATCACGACCTCGGCAGTTCCCGTCAGGATATTTCTGAGGGCGGCCTGCTCCGCGCGCGACCATCCGCGCTGATCCAGCAGCCGGTCGATCGCAAATATCGTGTCGCGCAGAGCGCGCGTGAGCGAGGCGCGGACGGGCTGCAGTTTCTGCACGCGAAGTTGGCGGAATGCCTCGATGCGCTTTTCGAGGTCGCTGAATGCCTTGCGCGCGTCCCCGATCTGACGGATCAGGAATTGGAAGCGCTGTTGTTCCAATGTCTGCGGCCCTTTCCGGGTCCGAGTGGAAATCTGCACGGAGGTTTTGGTCGTCATGAGCGCGTGTTGTACGACATCTTCGGGAAGCCGTCAGCCACCATCGGAGTCCGCCACCTCCTGATCTCCTACGCGATATCCGCAGGAAGGGTCACCTGAGTGGTAGCATCCACGCCCATGAAGAAGACGCCGCTCACCGTCAGCAATCCGCATCTTCGAGATCCAAAGAAACTTCGAGACGGCATAGTTACAAGCGTCTCAAGCTCAACTGCCGTTGAGACTGGGGAAAAGGCCGGCTCGATCGCAAGGAAGCTGCGGGAAACCGCGCCTATTCAGAAACGCGGTCGATAGTCATCTGAATTATTGCGGCGAATAGCGCACTCATCGGCGCATAGTCCCGATTCATGCCCGCTCGGACTGCAGCGAAATACTCCGCTTTTCGCGTGTCGGCGATCACATCAAAATCCAGAAACGGAAGGCCGGCCTGAAGCGCCATGAGAACGGACAGCAGTCGTGCGACGCGACCATTGCCGTCACGGAACGGATGAATCAGGACGAGCTCAACGTGAATCTCCGCGAGCGCCGAGGCGATCTTCAGATTCTCGTTGGATTTGCAGGGCGTGTGTCGACGGAGTGGTCCTGCTTCAAACTCATCCATTAGCGCCGGAATTCGATCTGCCGCCGCGAACAGGAACCCGCCCTTGCCAACGTTTACCTGCCGGTACTCCCCCGCCCAGTCGTAGATTTCTCCCAACCAGCTTCGATGCAGCGCACGTACGTCAACAATTGTGAAACTGTGTTCGGCGTCGAATGAATGAACAGCCTCTTCGGTAACGCGAACAAGAGCCGATGCTTCTATCCGGTCCATTTCTTCGGCAGAGACGATGCCGAGACGGTTCTTTGCAACCAACCCGTTCGAGCCGGGTTCAAACTGTCCCTCGACGCGTTCGGAGACGTCGTAACGATTTATCTCGCTCATACGAATGCTCCGCAAATACTGAGGCCACACACCTCGTGTGAGGAATCTTTGCGATCATGCAGACCATTCAAATCAGGTCAATCTGGATTTTTATCACGTGAAAGCAGATTCACTCAGCGCTAAGGATCGCAGCTATATCCCGGGATAACTCAGCTTCTTTGCTTTCTCTTCAATGATTTTCTTGCTCTTGAGCTCGGAAATCAGAGTGGGAGCGAGCTCACCGTCCCGCTGTTTTCGTGCGAATCGAGTAGAGAGACGTGCGCGCCGCGATATAGAGCGTTCGCCGATCCGGGCCGCCAAAGCCTAAGCTGCCGGGCCGCTCGGGAATTTCGAGCACGCCCACAGGCTTTCCATTGCGGTCGTAGATCCAGACCTCACTACCGGCGATGTACACGTTACCGGAAGCATCCGTGACCACCGCCGTGCCGCCACGCTCGGCGAAGACCGTGCTACTGAGCTTGCCGTCCGCCTCGAGTGTCACGCGGTAAGTTCGGCCATCATCCTCGCTCGTCAGGTAGTGAGACGTGCCGGATACGAACGGCGCGAGTTGCGAGGTCTGCAGACGCGCCCGCCACGTGCCACCGGCCATGATCGCCGTGCGTGTGCCGGGCGCGTAGTAATAGCCGCGGTGCTCGTTCGAAACTGCGCTCACGATCGCGGTGTTGCTTCGCGGTCGGTAGACGTAACCGCGGCGCTCCATCATGTCCTGCATCACGGAGAGCTGGTTGTGCAGGCCCACTGGCAGGAGCAGCGTCGTCTGCGGCAATGCTTCCGCCGTTTCCGCGACGGGCTCGGCGGCGCCGGGCGTGGTGGAGCTTAAGTGATACACGGCGCGTTCATTGGCTATCGCCAGCAGATTGTCCGGTGCGACGAAGCCCAGCACTTGTGGCTGGCCTTTGATCTCCGCCAGCACCTCAGTGGTTCGCTTGGCGTCATTCCATCGGTAGATTTTTCCTTTTGCCGCATCGGTGAAGAAGACGGTGCCCTCGTCGTCGACGGTCAGACCCGAAGCGTTGCTGAACCCACTTTTCAGCAACGCTTCGGGTCTGACCGTCGACGACGAGGGCACCG
>Ga0193753_10003412_pt1 | contig 11745 bp, 9 predicted proteins | sample H1c2metaG_FD_144925 | JGI IMG/M metagenome (GOLD analysis project Ga0193753, IMG submission 144925) | Soil microbial communities from a riparian zone of the East river system, Colorado, United States - H1c2 | ecosystem: Environmental > Terrestrial > Soil > Riparian zone | place: USA: East River... | reverse complement strand
TAGCATTGCCCAAATCAAACGTATTGCAGTTTATACTGGCCGATGGGAGCAAGATTTCTGCAAGGCCAAGTGGCACAGAACCCAAGATTAAATTTTATTTCAGCATGAATACCAAACTTAACAGCGCCGCTGAATTTGATAAAGTATATGCTGACATTGATAAAAAAGTGGAAGGGATTATTGCTGATATGAAGCTGAGATAAAAGAATTTTAAAGGTATAAGCCCCGGTTTGGTCATTCACCAACCGGGGTTTTGTTATTTATAAAAGAAGCTGGTGAATGCCGGGCGCGTTTTTTATGCGCTTCATGATGAATAATGAGTTGCACTTATTTACTACGGTTTGTTAAACGGAAACTCAAATAGTATTTCTCTTTTTAAGACAAATTGTCCCGCAAAGGGAAAATTTCTCTGGCCCGGCATTCTCTTCCAGAGCAACATAAACATTGTAACTGCTTGTTTTTCATAAATTAATGCAACTAAGAGAAACCACTTACTGAATCGGTACAGTACTTGAAATATACTTTCCGTCTCAATACGCTATTTTATGAAAACACTTTACACTTTTATTTTTTTCCTCCTGGTTTCGGCCAGTTCATTTGCCCAAACCTACTATGTTTATACAGCCACCAAAACTGGTAGCTGGAATGATATGACCGTTTGGAGCGTTGCCGTAAGAACTGATGGCGTACCTAAAACAAAAGTTGTTATTCCATCACCTTATAATATTCTTGTTGATAATGCGGTAAACAGTTTTGGATTGGGTAATGTGGAGATCACTATTATGGGAAGTCTTTCACTGCAGCCTTCCACTACTATCGTTTTGGCTGTTGCCAGTACCATTCAATTGGCGGGAAGCGGACGTATCATTGGTGTGAACAATACCCAGAAAATTACGATTAATGGTGTAACCAAATATGATGGTAGTTTGGATCTGACTAAAACCGGTGCTTCTACTGCAAGTTCAGCTACAGGTATTTCTCCCAATGGTTTTGCTCCTGCTTCTTTGTTACCTGTAAAATTTACCAGCTTTACAGCTGTTAAAAATGCGGGTGAGGTTGTATTAAAATGGTCTACTGGTTCCGAAATTTCAAATGATTATTTTGAAGTTGAGCGCAGCTATAATGGTAGTGACTGGACTTCGGTTTCAACAATCCGGGGAACAGGGTCATCAGCCATGAATGCTTATTATTCCTATACTGATAATAATGCAGACGGTACAACAATATATTACCGTTTAAAGCAGGTGGATATCAACGGAACCGCTGCTTATTCAACAGTGAAAACAATCCGTGGCGGAAATGCCCTGGCGGCAAAGATTTACAGCAGTGAAAAGATGATTAATATAGAACTTAATACAGAGATAAAACACACAGTTGTAGTAACTGTAATGAATACAAATGGACAGGTGATAGAGAAAAGACAATTCAACGCAGGCTATAAAATAAGTATGAATGTAAACAGGCAGCCCGCTGGTATGGTAATAGTGAATGTAGCGGATAACAATGAATTGAACCATACAGCAAAACTGATGCTCTGAAAATAATTTTTTTCGTAGATTAAAAGGATGGTTGTTTATGTATCAGCCCCCGGCTTTCGGGGGCTGATTATTTTATAAAGCCATACAATGAGACTGGCGGCGGGCTGGTGGCAGATTGTTTTGTTTGGTGCAGGGGATATAAAATAAAGCCATTGTTTTATTGCCCGTTTCTTTTGTATCAGGCACATTAGTTGTACACATCAGCTAGCATGAAGGGTGATAAAAGAAAACGTATTACTGCATTGGTCATCAGCATAGTCCTCCTTAACCAGGGCAGGGCGCAATTTAGCGACAGTGTGCACCATTACCTGGGCTATGCTGCCACAGGAATCATTAACCAGACGAATGATGGTAATTCCTATGTTTTAAACAACAACCTTAAATTTAATGTCAATAAAAAAAATAAATTCCTGAACACTGCAGCCGCCTGGGTATACGGCAAACAGAACGGTGTACTGACAAACAATGATTTCACCTCCAGCATGGACTTTGATATTTACGGTTTATCGCCCCGTATTTATTACTGGGGGTTAATTACCTATGATAAAAGTTTCTCCTTAAAAATAAATGACCGGTTGCAGGCTGGGGCGGGTGCGGGCTACAATTTGTCTGAGAATAAAAATGCTTCCATTGTACTGAGTGATGGGATTTTATATGAATACAGCGATCTGAAAATTGATAGTGCCATGAATGACAGGTACAGTACGCTGCGCAATTCACTGCGGCTGAAATATCATTTTGTCTTTAATGGCATCATCATACTGGATGGCGTTCATTTCTGGCAGCAGTCCCTTTCTTCCGGGGAAGATTATATTCTCAAATCTGCTTCCAGCCTTTCTGTAAAATTGAAAAAATGGCTGAACATTACCAGTTCGCTGAATTATAATAAGGTAAACCGCACCCAACGCAAGAACCTGCTGTTTACGATTGGGCTTTCGGCGGATTATTATTTTTAAGCAGGGTCCTATAAAAGACAGCCGTAGAAAAGACAACCGTAGTTTTTAAAACTACGGTTGTCTGGCTATTTAATCCCCTTCTTTTTTAACGCCCTTAAACAAAGCAAACAGCGCCATAGCATGGCCATGCCCCAGTTCAAAATCATCTTTCAGCCATTGTACAATTTCACCTGCTTTTACACCTGTTGCCAATTTTCCTTTTTTTAGAAAACCTTTTTTCTCTGCCAGTTTTTTAAATTCCTCAGGTCCTTTGCCTGTTTTTGTTTTAATAGTATCAAGATAGGCTTGAAATGACATGGTTGTTATTTTACAATTGCCTGCTCGGGTAAAAAACTCTCTTAGACAACCGAAGTCTTTAAAGACTTCGGTTGTCTGAATAGAATCTTACTCCATCACCTTTTCAGTAATCTTGCCCGTGGCTTTATTTTTTAAGATCACTTTCTTTGCGCCGTAATGCGTCATCTCTTCTTTTACCAAATAATGATCAGCATCGTACTCAACCAGGTGACTGTCTTTGCCTACACCGGTTTTGCCCCGCCAAATATCCAATTGCACCGGCTCCCAAAGTTTTGTTTTGGCAGATTTGTAAGCCGCGTCAAGTACAGCATTTACCACGTAGCCATCGTAAAATGTTTCTTTGGGTTCTTTTTTATTTTCGATAGCATTGAACATGTCTGTAAACATGTGGTTGTAGCCGAGATCATTTAATTCATCACCTACCGGGAACAGCCAACCGGTATTGCTTTCGGCTTTTTCTGCTACATAATCGGCGCCCTTACCGGTTGTAAACATCTCCAGCCCGGTACGAAGGAAATTATTCATCCAGATAGTGCCTTCGGTACCCATCACTTCGTCGCGCAGATCGAGGCCACCGCGGAATGTCCAGCTTACTTCAAACTGTCCGATGGCGCCGTTTTCATACTTCACCAGCCCGATAGCATGGTCTTCCGCATCAATCGGTTTCACCTGTGTATCGGCCCAGCACATTACTTCAATGGGTTTGATATCTTTTCCAATAAAACTTCTTGTAATCTCTACACAATGACAACCCAGGTCAAGTATACAGCCACCGCCTGCCTGCTCAATATCCCAGAACCAGTCGCTGTGCGGGCCAGGATGCGTTTCTCTTGACTTCGCCCACAGTATCCTTCCAATAGCGCCATTTTTAACGCTTTCCATCGACTTTAAAAATTTGGGCGTATACACCAGGTCTTCCAGGTAGCCATTAAAGATGCCTGCCGCTTCCACCGCTTCCAGCATGCGTTTTGCTTCTGCAGCATTACGGCCCAGCGGTTTGGTAGTAATAACAGCTTTCTTATGCTTGCAGCAGAGCATTACGGCTGCTTCATGAATGTTATTTGGTAAGGAGATACAAACCACATCCACATCGGGGTGCGCAATGGATTCTTCCATGGTAGTGGTCCAGTGTGCACAGTCATAATCTTCCGCAAATTTTTTAGCGCCTTCTTCGCGGCGCGAATAGATGCTTACAATCTTGTCTTTGCTTCTTTGTCCCTGTAAAGATTCTGCGTAAAACCGGCCTATAAAACCGGAGCCCAGCATAGCGATTCGTTGCATAAGAAATAGTTACCCCCGGCCCCCTAAAGGGGAGCTGGAGAAGTTAATAAATAAATATTTGTATTTTTTAAAATGATTTGGACGCAGTTCATTTATGCCTGTTTTATTTCTTTTTTCTCCCTGAAAAAAACAATAAAGTAAACCAGCACCGCCGCTGCAATAATAGCCGGTACAAACCAGATTGATTGCCAGTCGTGCCCCTTTGTTAACTTATATTTATCTGCAATAAAGCCGGAAAATAGTGTTCCGATAAACATACCCAACCCATAAGTAGCAAATGTAAACAAGCCCTGTGCGGCATTTTTAATTTTTTCGCCTGCTTTCTTTTCCGTGTACATATAACCGGTCACAAAAAAGAAATCATAACAAACACCATGAAGGATAATACCTGCGTAGAGCATCCAGAGATTCGCGCCATTATCGCCGTAGGCAAAAAATATATACCGCAATATCCAGGCGCCCATGCCCAGTAAAAGCATTTTTTTTACCCCAATGCGGTAAAATAAAAAAGGGATGGCAAGTATGAACAGCCCTTCTGAAAACTGTCCCAACGTCATTTTGGCCGCTGCATTTTCCACTTTCAGCTCATTCAGAAAATTATTGGCAAAACCATAATAAAAAGAAAGTGGTATACATACTAATATAGCGGCGATAAAGAAAATCAGGTAAGGTTTGTCTTTAAATAAAACAAATGCTTCTGCACCCAATGCTTTGGATGCGCTGCCGTCGCTGGTATTGGCTTTGGGAGGTGTATTGGGTAAAATAAAACTGAGCAAACCCAATGCTGCAGAAGCAGCTGCTGCTATCAAAAAGGTAGATGAAGTTTTCTCAAGTGCCATACTGCCGATTAATATGCCAGCCACAATCCAGCCGATGGTGCCAAAGACCCTTATCCATGGAAATTGTTTGCCGGGATCGCTCATCTGTGAAAATGCTACGCTGTTTGAGAGTGCGATGGTGGGCATGTATAATAAAGAGTAGAATAAAATAATCCAGTAAAAAGCGCTGTTATCAGATATCGTGGTGGCAAAAAACAGTAATACGGCACCCAGTAAATGCAATACGCCCATAATTTTTTGGGCGGCAAAGAAACGGTCTGCTATCAGTCCAACAAAAAATGGGGATATCATGGTTGCGATGGCGAGTGCACTGTAGGCGGCTCCTATTTGAAGACCCGTGGAATGCAGGTGCTCACTCATGTAGGTACTCATGGTTACGTACCAGGCGCCCCAGATAAAATATTCAAGCAGCATCATCAGCGCCAGTAAAATACCCGTGTTTAGTTTCATATCTTGATTTAAGTTTTGAAGGTAATGATTTAGTTGATTGGTTGATTAGTTGAATAGTTGATTTGTTGACCTGCAGTAGCCCACAAGATTGTCAGTGGTAAAACTTTTTCTGCCATCTGTTTATTCAGAGCTGGTCAACCGATCAACCAATCAACTAATCAACTATATTGCAAGTGCTATGAGAATGTATGAAGACAGTTACCGGCATAAGGGTCTGAGAAAAAAATTAGTTGATTTGATCAGGGAAAAAGGCATCACCGACGAACGGGTGCTGGATGCCATTGCCGCTATACCGCGTCATTTTTTCCTGGATTCTGCTTTTGATGAAGTAGCTTATGAGGACAGGGCATTTCCCATACAGGCCAAACAAACAATCTCTCAGCCTTATACTGTGGCTTATCAAACGCAATTGCTGGAAGTAAAACCATTTGAAAAAATACTGGAGATTGGCACTGGCAGCGCTTACCAATGCAGCGTGCTGGCGGAAATGCAGGCGCAGGTATTTACCATAGAAAGACAAAAAGAGTTGTTTGAGAACAATAAAAAATTTGGATTCATAAATAAATACAACAACATAAAATTTTTTTATGGTGATGGGTATGAAGGCCTGCCTACCTATGCGCCATTTGATAAAGTAATCATTACCGCGGCTGCACCGGTTGTGCCACCCAAACTCATTGCGCAACTAAAAACCGGTGGTAAAATGGTAATTCCATTGGGGAATTCGAAAGATGGTCCGCAAAAAATGATGCGGCTTACCAAACAAGCTGATGGCAGTACCACAGAAGAAACTTTTGCAAATTTTTCTTTTGTACCGATGGTGGGAGGAAAGGAGAGGTAACGCACCTGCTTATTGTATTTCTTCCTTTTTTTGTTGTTGCGGTAAATTGTTTTTTGCAAAAAAAAGGCGGCGGATTGGCGATAAAATTTTATGCCAGGCACCAGCGCATGTTGCAAGTTCAGATTTTACAGCTTATTTTCGCCGGCGGATACATTTTAAACCTCTGTTTACATGCCTGGAAAATTCAGCTGCCTTGTCCTTTTATTTTGTTTTTCAACCTTGTTCAGTTCCGCCCAAAAAAATCTGAAAGAAGCCATTGTTGTATTTAATAACGCAGATACCACCAGGGGGTTTATTGACTATAAGGAATGGTTCACCAGCCCGGCTTCTGTGTTGTTTACAACAGATAAAAATACAGCCGTTGCCCGCTATACTGTAGCGGAATTAAATTATTTTGAAATTGCCGGGGTGGCGTCTTACCAGCGGCATACGGTAAGCGTAAGCCTCTCTAATGATGCCATGTCCAATACAGGCGGGGAAGACAGATCCAGTGAAACCCGCACCGTCTTTTTGAAAATTGTGGAGGAAGGCAATCCGCTTACTTTATTTTCTTACAAAGACGATATAAAACAGCGTTTGTATGTGCTGGAGAGAAACCATGCAACACCCGTGGAGTTACTCAATAGCGTATACATGCTCAATGGACAGTTAAAAGAGGAAAAGCAATATCGTTCTGATTTAGCTGCCTGGGCAGCCACATATAAGGCGGGAGACAACCGTATTGTTTCACAGATTAACGGAATGGGATACTATACAAGCGATATTGCCGGTATCTGCAGGCAAATAAACGGCAGTACTAAACAAGTTGTGAAACATGCCACTGCACCGCATAGCGGGTCTGCATTTAGGATTTTTGTTGGCGGAGGGATTAACTTAGGAACGCTCAGGATTGATGGCAACGACCGTTTTGCAGGTAAAAATTCACATCCGTTTTATTACCCGCTGGCAGATATCGGTGTAGATCTACCACTTAATCCGGCCATCGGTAAATTTATTTTTCGTGCGCAGCTTCATGTTACCTGGTATAAAACAGCTGCTTATATTTTCAAGGATTACAGTCAATATACAGAGGAATATTCCTTTACGTTCAAACAGCAAAACATTCAGGTAGCACCACAATTACTGTACAATATTTACAATAAGAAAGAGCTGAAATGGTTTGCCGGCGCAGGTGCAGCGCTTAATTTTTCAAGCTATCCCACAAACAAAATGTATTTTATACGAAAGAGTTCCACTAATTCAGATGCGACCGACAATAAGTACCTGAAATATGTAAAAAATGCCTGGGTAAATTTTTGTTTCACTACGGGAGTAAGTGTAAGCAGGTTAGAACTGGCGATGGCCTATTGTCCACCGGCTTCTATCACCCAATCAGCAGGCTCGGGAGTAGACAATTCTTCCCTGCAATTGCGACTTAACTTTTATATTAAAAAATAAGCACTGAAAGCAGCCTGTTTGGTATTTGCCGACAGAACATTTAATGAGTTATAAGTTTTTAAGTCTCAGTTTTCAGTTAGCGCTACTACAAGAATGTTGATGCGGCCCAATTCCCAATTCCAGGTACTACTCAAAGGCCTTCACAATCTCATAAAACTTATACACCTCTTTAAATGAATTGTATAACGGGGCCGGAGCTACGCGGATAACGCCGGGTTCGCGGTAGTCAACAATGATACCTTTGTTTGTCAGCTCCTGGTGAATTTCTTTTCCCTTCCCTTTAAAATATAAACTCAGCTGCGCACCGCGTTGAAGCGGATCGGCAGGCGTAATGATTTCAAACTTAATATTGTGGATTTGCTGCAATAAAAATTCGAGATAACCGCTTAGCTGTACACTTTTTTTGCGCAGGGTTTTAATGCCTGCCTTTTCAAACATTTCAAGCGAAGCTTTTAAAGCAACCATATTAAACACCTGTGCGGTGCTTACCTGCCAGCCATCCACATTCGGTTTTGGTTTAAATCCTTTTTCCATTTTAAAACGTGTCTTCTCTGCATTGCCCCACCAGCCACCCAGCCGGCCCTTGTTTTTATTATGGGCGTGCCTGGCATTGATATAAACACCGCTTGCTGCACCGGGACCAGCATTCAGGTATTTGTAAGAGCACCAAACAGCAAAGTCAGCATCCCATTTGTGCAGCTCCATGGGCACATTGCCAGCTACATGTGCAAGGTCATAACCGGCCATGGCGCCAGCATTATGTGCGGCTTCAGTAATGGCTTTAATGTTGTACAGCTGGCCTGTGTAGTAATTAATGCCACCAAGTAATGCAAGGGCAACTGCATCTTTATTATTTTCTATTGTTTTTATGATGTCTTCTGTACGCAATATTTTTTCGCCTTTCCGCGGTGCAATTTCAATAATGGCATCTCCGGGATGATAACCATAGAATGTTACCTGTGTTTCTGCAGCATACTGATCGCTCGGAAAAGCACCTGCTTCCATAATGATTTTATAACGGTCGCCTGCAGGCCGGTAAAATGACAATAACAATAAATGCAGGTTCACCGTAAGTGCATTCATAACAGTTACTTCATGCTGCCGGCAACCCATCATTTTTGAAAGCGGCTTTTTAAAATTTTCATGGTAAAATAACCATGGGTTCCTGGCCCCGGAATAGCCGCCTATGGCAAGGGTTTTCCAATCTTTTAATTCCTGCTTAAAAGCTTTGGCAGTTTGTTTGGGCTGTAGCCCCAATGAATTACCACAGAAATAAATTGCTTTTTTGCCTTTATGCAGGGGGAAATGAAATTGTTTCCTGAATTTTTTCAAGGGATCTTTAGCATCCATTTTTTCTGCAAATTCCAACGAGGCTTTAAAACGCATGTGCTATTGTATTTAAATTATTTAGCTTTTTTGATATGAAGGAATATTATTTCACCGGTAAATGTACTTCTGCTATCATGCACCTGGCGCTGCCGCCCCCATTGGTTTCGATAGTAGTCAAAGGCGAATGTATTATTTTATTATAGCTGCTTAATTTTTCCACCTGTTCTTTTGTTAAAGAAGCAAAGGCCTGCGATGACATGACCAGCAATAGCTCTCCTTTGTCATTATTAACCTGCAGCATATTGCCTGCAAAATGATTCATCTGGTCATAGGAAATAGTAATTATTTCTTTGCCTGTTTTTGTTATTGTTGCGGTTACCTGGTCTTTTTCATGCTGCGCTGCAATGGCATCCATACAAATGACCACATATTTATCCGCTACACACATCATTACATTGGTATGATAAATGGCCTGGCCGTTTTGATCAATGGCATCAAATACTTCTGCTGTATATCCCATTTTTTCACAAAACTCAGTCAATACAAAATAATCAGTACGGGGAGAAAGACATGCATAGGCAATTTTATTTTGCCTGTCAAGTACCATGCTGCCAGTACCTTCCAGAAAAACATTTTCTTTTTCATTATCACTGAGATCAATTGTTTTGTTCACCTTAAATTCCCCGGCTATTTTATCCAGTATGCCGGGCTTTCTTTCCAGCCTGCGGTTAGTGGCATACATAGGATATAATACAACCGATCCATCATCATGAAAAGAGACCCAGTTGTTTGGGAAAATTGAATCCGGCGTATATGGGTCGGGGGTATCATCTATGACTGTTAGATCAACCCCATTTTGTTGCAGTGTCTGCACAAGAGCATCAAATTCCTGCATGGCTTTTTCCTGCGCGTCCGCATCATTACCCGCTACCTGGAACGTATTGTTAACGGCTGTTTCGGCGTTAAAGCCAAAATTTACCGGGCGTATCATTAGTAAGTGAGATGTTGTTTGCATATTGAAGAAATTTCTGATGTCTGATTTCCTGATGTCTGATTTCTTTTATCCGTAATTCATTATTATTGGCTGGTTTACAGTTTAGGCAAGCAATCTGTTAACTTTTCAACTACTCAACCATTTCAACTATTTCTGATGTCTGATTTTTATTTTTAGATTTCGGTATTTTGAGATTTTGAGATTTCTTTAGAATGTTAAATCAAAAGAAATCCCAGAATCCCCCAATCAGCAATCAGCAATTTTTTGATTTCCACATTAATAATTTATATATCGTCTCTTAACAAGGGCATGCTCATGCAATGAAACCCGCCCCTGGCCCTTGATAATTCGGCAGATGGCATTAGTATCAGTGTGTCTTTCATTTTAGCTGCATCTGTTTCACCGGCTTCAAGTTTTTCAATCAGTTCATGCACATGTATAATGGCAAACCCGTTTTCCCTAAAAGCATCTACTGTTCTGTCATTGCGATCATAACCAAGTACCACGCCCTCTTTCAGTGCCAGCAGGTTACAGGAATCTGTCCACTGTTCCCTTGCATCAAACGGAAACTCATTGTTGCCGGAATAAATAAACTTTACTTTTTCTTCGCAGTTCATATCATTTTCACTGATATCAGTTAGCAGGTCTTCAAGGTTATCAAAATATTTGGGATTGTTAAGATCCTTTTTCTTAAACTGGATAATAGTAAGCTTCTCATCTTTCTTTTTTTCTTCCAATACCCGCTGTACAGGATCTGCATCTTCCATCTTAATAGATTTCTTTGAAAAATTGCCCAGCATCACCCATACGTTTCTTTTTACCTGTGTAAAAACGGTATCAATGTGCATGTAATCTCTTTTCTTTGGAATTTTAACGATGGTTATTTTCTTCACCACGTTTTTTTCAAACAGGCTTTTTACGGCCTGGTGGGCAGCCTCCATGGTAGTGCGTTCGCTAACGCCAATCAGCAAATGATCTTTGGTCACCACCATTACATCTCCGCCTTCCAGGGTTACTTTGTGGTCATCGCCTTCTTTTGGTAATAAGAAATGATGAAAAGTGTCCGGTATTTCAATAATATTATCGTGGTAGTCTTTAAATAACGGGTGGTTAAAAAAAATGTATTTGGCCAGCAATGCTTCGCGGGTCCTTGCTTTTTTGGCGGGTTTGTTCAGTAAGACAAAATTATTAATTACAATACCAATATCCCTGGTAAAAATAAAATTGGGTATGGGCGCAAAAATCATCCTGTCGTTGCCCAGCGTACCGCTGATAAATGTTTTGGCAAGCTGCACAGGCGATACATCCTGTAATTCACGCTGCATGGCATAAGAACAGCCTTCAATGGCACAAACAGATGCCGTAAGCTTCATCTTTATTTCATGGTTGCCCAGTAATTCTGACAACAACCATTGCAGTTCAATTACCTTTTCTGATTTAAAAAATTTCTCATTGTCGGGTTTGTAAAAACTGCGTTTGCCCCTTATGCCGTCAATCTCTTTCAGTCTGCCCTGTATTTTTTCAGGGTCAAGAAAATACAGGAGTATTTTGGTATAGAAATCATATTCTTTTTTCCGGATAGTGTCCAGGTGCACAATGTCTTCAAATAACCAGTCCTGCGCTTTGGAAGGAACTACTTTTCCCAGGCCACTGTCGGGGCTGTGTACCAGTAGCCGCCGCAAAGTGCCTATTTCTGAACTTACCTGTAATTGATGTGTATGTCTGGACATAATGAAATAATTAAAAAGTTGACAAAAGCGCGATGCTTTTTGCTGAAGAATGA
>Ga0193753_10003411_pt1 | contig 11750 bp, 23 predicted proteins | sample H1c2metaG_FD_144925 | JGI IMG/M metagenome (GOLD analysis project Ga0193753, IMG submission 144925) | Soil microbial communities from a riparian zone of the East river system, Colorado, United States - H1c2 | ecosystem: Environmental > Terrestrial > Soil > Riparian zone | place: USA: East... | reverse complement strand
GAATTACGCGCTCCTCAAGGACAACCCGCAGCACCCATCACTTCACTTCAAAAAGGTCGGTCCGCTATGGTCAGCGCGAGTGGGAGACCAGTATCGGGTGCTCGGCAAGGACGTTGAAGGCGGCGTGCTCTGGTTTTGGATCGGCACGCATGCGGACTACGACAAGCTGGTCCGCTAACAATCGGTTCGAGCGATCACGAGGTTTTGCATCTTCGGCGAGCCAAGGAGCGGGTCGATGATTTGGATAAATCAGCTTTGTTTTGAGTCGGCGCACCCCCGCGTCGCTCAACCTAATCGTTAGCGCCAAAATGTCGCCTGTTCCACTTCACCGCTTCGCTGCAAGTTGTCGCGCATATTTGTACATGGCGCTTGTTCCGATTTTCTGCTTGATAGGATGGGCGGTCTTTATTCTCCTCCTCAGACGGCGTCTTAGCGAATCCTCCGTCTACACAGGGCTCGACATTGCCCTGTATATTTCAGCTGCAGCGGCAGTAGCTCTGGTGGCAATTCCAATTCGTTTCCGCAAGTCCGTCAGCGTGGTCAAGCTCATCACGGTGTCGTTGTTCTGTGGTTTGATCCTCGCGTTCGTGACATTCGCCGGATACATGACGATAGGGTTCGGGTGAATGTCGCTAACAATCGGCTCGAACGATCGCGGGGCCGCATCTTCGATGAGCCAAGGAGGGAGTCGATGATTGGGATAAATCAGCTTCGCTGGCCGGCAACGCAACCCCGCGTCGCTCAACCTCATCGTTAGGCAACATGGAGCTCACCGCTAGACTTAGCCACGGAGAGACGCTCGGTGACCGCGTTCTCAAGGTCAACCATGCTGGGGAGCATGGCGCAGTCAATATCTATCGAGCACAGCGGCTGGCATGTTGGTGGCGCGACGCTGCATTGAGGTCAGCGTTAGAAGAGTATCGGGCACACGAGGAAGCGCACCGTGCCATTTTCGGCAAAGAACTCGCCCGTCGCGGTCGCCCTAGGTGTCGCAGCTATTTCCTGTGCGGCATTGGCGGCTACGTGCTTGGCTTTGCCACTGGGCTTTGTGGTCGCGCGTCAATTGCCGCAGCTACTGTCGCCGTAGAAAGGGTTGTGCTCCGTCACCTCGAAGAACAGCTGGTGGCACTGCGCGGTGTTGACGCTGCGGCAGTTTCGGCTATCGAATCCATACTTGCAGACGAGCAATCTCATCACGACAAAGCCGCGTTGGAGCCAAGTCAGGGTATATTTTGGCCAAAGATCCTGCGTCCGGTAGTCGGGGCAGCTACGGAAGCTGTCATTTGGCTCGGGATGAATTTGTAGGGCACCGATTGCCTAACCAACGGTTCGAGCGATCGCGGGGTCGCGTCTTCGGGAGGCCAAGGAGGGAGTCGATGATTGGGATAAATCAGCTTCGTTTCTCGTCGGCGCATTCCCGCGCCGCTCAACCTGATCGTTAGGCCCCAAGGTTCGAGCCATGGCCGCCGACGATCTAGTCATCTACAACGGGGTTTCGATGCGTTGCGACTACGCCGAGTCGCTTGAGTCCGCACAACGCCTCGCGTTCTATCAAGTCGGCGGACGCAACGTTGCGCGATTGCGCTTCGGTGAAGAGACATACCCAATGGTTACGCCAGGCCTTGGCCTGTGCGAGTGCTGCTCAACGGTGCGCGGTCAATTTCACGAGCCACTCTGTGAGCGCGAGCAGTGCCCAGTTTGCCGGCAGCAGGTTATGTCCTGCGATTGCCCAATTCTTACCGACGACGCGGTTGGCGTAGAATGATGCACCGTTGATCGTGGCCTAACCCTCGGTTCGAGCGATCGCGGGTGAGCGCACCTTCGGTGAACCAAGGAAAGGGTAGATGATTGGGATAAATCAGCTTCGTTTGGTAGCAACGCACCCGCGCGTCGCTCAACCTCATCGTTAGCGGTCATTTTGAGGGCACGTTGCGCCTTGACCCGACCACTGGTAATTTGGATGATATGGCCCGTCCTCTCTCGATAATTCAAGAGGAAATCCGAGAACTTAGCGTTGCGGATAAGGAAACGCTGTTGCGTGTTTTATGGGAGGAGCTCGATGGTCCCCCGGACCCCGCAGTGGAGGCGGAGTGGTTGGAAGAAGTGCAGCGCCGCAGTCGCGAAATTGACGAAGGGCTTGTCGAGTGTATTCCCGCCGAGGAGGTATTTGCGAGGCTCGAGGCGCTCATTAAAAAATGACCCCATGGTTTCACCCGGCGGCAGAGCAGGAAGTTGCCGCTGCGTTGAAAGTTGGCGAAGAACGCGGCTTTGGCCTAGGTCGCGAGCTGGTTCAGGAAATTCGGCGTGTTTCTGCTTTCCTGTGCGACCTGCCACATGCGGGCGAGCCGCTCGATTCCCGCCATAGACGATTTCCGCTGCGCAAGTTTCCCTTCGGCCTAATCTATCGCGTAGATAATGACCTGCTGAGAATCGTAGCTGTGGCACATCGTCGCCAGCGCCCGGGATACTGGCGTTGTCGCAAATGACCACTAACAATCGGTTCGAGCGATCGCGGTGGTTGCATCTTTGGTAAGCCAAGGAGGGAGTCGATGATTGGGATAAATCTGTTTCGCTTACCGACCGCGCACCCGCGCGTCGCTCAACCTCATCGTTAGACGGCCGAAATGAGCGCGCGAACATATCTGTCAAGCCTTGTGCTTGCTGCAAAGACGCATTGGCGATATTTCGTGTTCGCTTGGCTCTTTCCCCTGTATCTCTGCGGTGGCGTAGTGGTGATGTCGACGCGAGGGCAGGTGGTATCTGCTCGTGCATCACTGTGGTGGTTTCTGATCGACGTGTTAGTGTTTGTCGCCTTCGTCTGGGTCGCGACTACACCTTTAAGGCGTCGCGCGGTCACTATTTCGCAAGCCGCAATCTGGCTGGTGATAGTTCCCCTTTTGATTCTGGTCGCGCTGGCACTATTGCCCTTGCGGTTTCCGCTTCATATGGAAATGTTGACGTCGTCTAGCCATCGGTTCGAGCGATCGCGAGGTATCAGCTTCGGTGAGCCAAGGAGTAAGTCGATGATTGAAATTAAGCAACTTCGTTTCTCGGCAACGCACCCGCGCGTCGCTCAACCTCATCGTTAGGCGAAATTGTGCGCTCACCCATCCGACGAGCCCTACAGGTTGTAGCCTTCCTTGTGGTTGTGGTGATAGTCGGCGTTACCTTTTTCCCTGGTACCGTTTTCTATTGGGGCTCACCACTTCGAATCGAGCATTACCTGCAAGATCAAACGCCAATCGGCTCGACTCAAGAAGCGGTGGTGACATGGCTTCGGCGGCGCGGTTCAGGCGCAAAGATCAACGCCGCAGCTATTGCTCCACGCTCTGCTTTCCCGCCCACGCAGGCCGGCGGCGCAAGTTTTATTCAAACGAGCATTGCTTCGTATCGCATCGTGTTACGCACCGACGTAGAAGCCTTTTATGTCTTTGACGCGAAGGCTCGGCTGGCGGATATTGGTGTCCGGCGAACGGTCGATGCGCCGTAATCTCATCGCCTAACTATCGGTTCGAGCGATCGCGGGGTAGTCGTTTTCGGTGAGCCAAGGAGGGAGTCGATGATTGGGATAAATCAGTTTCGTTTGTCGTCTGCGCACCTGCGCGTCGCTCAACCTCATCGTTAGGTTCCCTTCAGCGCGGCCTCAGCATTGTGGTTGACGCTCAATATTGTTGTAGTTACAATAAATGATGGGTATCAGCTTCGATCCTGCCAAAAGAGCGCGTACTCTGGCGGAACGAGGGTTGGACTTTGCCGACGCAGCTGAGGTATTCGCAGGGACTACGGCGGAAGCTGAAGATACTCGTGAAGACTATGGTGAGACACGCATTATATGCTTTGGCTTATTGCGCGGCCGCTTAGTCCAGGTCGTTTACACGCCGCGTGGCGCGGATCGCCACATCATTAGTATGAGAAAAGCCAATGACCGCGAAAAAGCGCGCCTCGCGTCGCTCCTTGGGCTCTGATCTGAAGCGCGTCGACGCGCATGTTATTAAACGTCATGAATATGATGACGCGCCAGAGCTTACCGACGAGATGCTAAGCCGCATGGTCGTTAAAAAACGTGGCCGACCCGTCACGCCAAATCCGCGCAGGTTGTTGACGCTTCGATTGCCCGCGGATGTCATTGAGCGTTGGAAAGCAACCGGTCCTGGCTGGCAGACGCGCATGGCGGAGCGTCTCGCTAAGTCACGGTAAGGGAACCTAACAATCGGTTCGAGCGATCGCGGGATGAGAGTTCAGAAATGGCCGTACGCGTGGTGGCTCTCCGATCGGCGTCACCGAGTGCGTCTAACCATCGGTTCGAGCGATCGCGGGGGATCTTCACCGGTGAGCCAAGGAGGGTCGATGATTGGGATAAACCAATTTTGTTTGTCGTCGGCGCAACCTCGCGTCGCTCAACCTCATCGTTAGGCCCATGAATCTCTCCGGCGTCGATCTGTGGCTTCCGTTGGGATTTGGGTTTTTCGCCGGGCTGGCGATAGTCGCAATGGTTGGAAATTGGTTAAAGTTCGTTCTTGGGCTTCGCCAATCTGCGTCATCAGCGTATCCGCCAAAAGCCCAACTACGAATCCTCGGCTTTCCATTGCTGGCGTTTATTAGCCCCGCGCCTTGGCTCGGATTCATTGGCCTGCCTTTTGTGGCCTACTACTTCATTGGAGTGCGTCATTCCGCAAGCGCAACGCTATTTTTTGCGGTGATTGGGGGTTTAATTCTAATCTGGCTCGTCGCATCAGTTTTTCTCATATGGTATTTAAGAAAACGAGTTCGGCAGAAGCAATCGCAGTAAACCCGTATTGCCTCACTGGCCCTAACAATCGGTTCGAGCGCTCGCGGGAGTATCATCTCCATTGAGCCAAGGAGGGAGTCGATGATTGGGATAAAGCAGCTTCGTTGGTCGGCAACGCATTCCCGCGTCGCTCAACCTCATCGTTAGCGACCAAACCGCTCCGATTTGCCTGGTAGTGATCCCCGCGGTATCTTAATTCGCCATGAAACCCGCTATTACCAGCGACACCGAGATTATGGGGGGCACACCGTGCCTCGCCGGCACTCGGGTACCCTTTCAGACCTTGCTTGACTATCTTGAGGGTGGTGATTCTCTCGACGAGTTCATCGAACATTTTCCCAGCGTTTCCAGAGAGTTAGCGGTAGCAGCACTTCAGCAGGCAGGGGATTTGGCGCTCGCGCATGCGCGTGTTGCTTGATGAATGCGTCCCACGTCCCCTTCGCTCTGAGCTGATCGAACACGAAGCCAGAACGGTCGCAGATATGGGTTGGTCGGGAATCAAGAACGGCCAACTACTTCAGAAAGCCGCATCGGCATTTGACTGCTTTTTAACAGTTGATCGCAACCTGCAGTTTCAGCAGCGCCTCGATTCTCTGCCCTTGGCAGTGCTCGTTATCCGAGCGGCAGATAATCGACTCGAAACTTTACGGTCGCTGATCCCAGAGATTCTTCAGGCCTTGGGATCGATCAAGCTAAGGGAACTCAAGGTAATTGGCCGCTAAACAATCGGTTCGAGCGATCGCGGGGTAGTGTCTTCGGTAAGCCAAGGAGGGAGTCGATGATTGGGATAAAGCAGCTTCGTTTTTCGCCAGCACGCCCGCGCGTCGCTCAACGTCATCGTTAGGCGGCCTTAATTGTTATGCATAGTCAGCTCCGTCTATGAAAGTAGCTGACATATTGCGCATGATTGGCGAGGACGGCTGGTATTTGGTCTCCACGCGTGGCAGTCACCGCCAATTCAAGCATCCCAGTAAGCCCGGTCGAGTCACGGTCTCGGGTAAACCAAGCGACGATTTGGCACCGGGCACTTTGAACAGTATCCTCAAGCAATCGGGATTAATGAAATTGGGTCTATCCATGCGCTACGCAATTGTCATTGAAAATGCTGGCGGTAACTATTCGGCATACGTCCCGGATCTCCCAGGTTGCATCGCGACTGGCGATTCACTTGCTTCGACGGAGCAGGCCATTCGCGAAGCGATCGAGTTTCACTTAGACGGTCTACGCGAAGATGGCACCCCGATTCCGCCTCCTTCTAGCCGTGTCGACTACGTCGAGGTCGCCGCCTAACCAACGGTTCGAGCAATCGCACGGGGTTGGGTCTTCGGTGGGCCAAGCAGGGAGTCGATGATTGAGATAAACCCGCTTCGTTTCCCGGCACTGCAATCCCGCGTCGCTCAACCTCATCGTTAGAGGACATTAGAGATGTTGCGCCAGGCCTCTATCACGCGACCAAGCATAGCCGCGGTAGCCAGTGGAGCAGTATTTGTCGTTGTACTGAGTTTGCTTCGCGAAAGAGCCCAGGCGTTCGTAGGCACTTTGCCCTTTGCGGCGATCGCGTTTAGCGCACTCGTTTTCTTGGCACCCGGTATCGTCACCGGTGCGATTGGCGCGCGGGCCGCCTTCTTAAACGGTGTCATCCTCGGTTTGATTGGTGCCGTGGTGGTGACGCTCCAGTCCTCGCAGTTTCGGCAGCCCAATTGGGCATCGATTCTAGTTTATGAAACGATCGGCGTATGGGCATGCATCAGCGTACCCCTTTGTGTGCTGGGCGCTGCGATTGGCCGTAGTCTGGCCAGGCGCATCTGGTCCTCTAACTAATCGGTTCGAGCGATCGCGGGGTATCATCTTCGATGGGCCAAGGAGGGAGTCGATGATTGGGATAAATCAGCTCCGTTTTGCGATAACGCAACCGCGCGTCGCTCAATCTCATCGTTAGGCCCCTTCAATGCGCGCCAGAAACATCGTCCTGCTAGTCTTGGTCTGTTTCGCTGCTTTTGGCGCATACGTAGTTATTAACGTTGGGGGTCAGGTTCTGTTCTCGCCAACGCATACTAATGGTCACCTTCAGGCATCGTTTTCAACAATACGGCACCTGCACTTTATTGGTAGTTTCGTGGTGACCGCCCTGTCGGGGGCGTTACTGAGTCGCTTCGTCGATTCGGCGGTTCCGCTAAAGTGGTGTCTCGGCTTGGGAGTAATTTTTGCGGGCACGTACTTGCTCCCCTTTCTCTTGCTTCGTCCGCCCGAAGCCCATGTAAATGTTCCCGCTCGTGTGTGGCTATTCACCGTCGCGGAGGCTCTTGGCTACGCTTTAGTGCCTGTGTTGGGGGGATATCTTGTGAAGGTTCGCAAAATTCATGTCAATTAGCACTGGCCTAACAATCGCTTCGAGCGATCGCGAGTCGCGTCTTCGGTGAGTCAAGGAGGAGTCGATGGTTGAGATAAAGTGCCTTCGTTCGACGCTGGCGAAGCCCACCGTCGCTCAACCTCATCGTTAGGATCCAGGTGATACCAATGCTTATGCTCCTGAAATTCATCGCCACGTTCGCAGCGGCCATGTTTGCGGGCGCAGCGCTATACATAAATGTCGCAGAGCACCCTTCTCGGATGACGCTCGACACTCGGTTTGCCGCGGCGCAGTGGGCGCCGAGCTACCGACGCGCAACATGGATGCAGGCGCCCCTAGCTTTACTTAGCCTAGTGACCGGCGTCGCCTCCTGCCTATTGGGTGCTGGTCTCGGATGGGCAATTGCGGCTCTCTTGATTGGTGCCGTGGTTCCCTTCACATTGATAGGCATCATGCCGACGAACAACGCATTACTTGAACCCGGCCGAGATCTCGGCGCAGCGGAGACGCGCACTTTGCTTGAGCGTTGGGCGTATTTGCATATGGTGAGAACGGCGCTTGGCCTTGCCGCGGCGATCCTGTATCTGTGTCTCGCGCTTGGGTCCTAACAATCGGTTCGAGCGACCGCGGGGGTAGCATCTTCGTTGATCCAAGGAGTGGATTGATGATTGGGACAAAGCAGGTTCGTTTGATATTGACGCATTCCTGCGTCGCCCAACCTCATCGTTAGCTTCCATCAAAGTCGTGCGCACGCTTCGAATTATCCTCAATTGTCTAGCTCCAGTGCTGATTGTGGTCGGCATACTGCATCTAATTTTGGGGCTCGGTGCGGATGCGATGCTAGGCGCAAAAATAACGCCGGAGGTTTTGTCCGATCCAGCCTTGGATAGTCAGAACCGATTCTACGGAGTTTCGTTTACGATTTACGGCGTGCTCTTCTATCTATGCGCGACCGATCTTCCGAAGTACGCAACTGTCCTTCGCTGTATTCTCTCCGTGTTCTTCGCTGCCGGCCTAGCTCGTTTGGTATCGATCGGCCTTCGCGGCTTACCGTCGCTACCCGTGCTAGTTCTTTTGTCGTCAGAATTGTTAGCGCCGCCGTTGCTGTTGTGGCTACTCTGGAAACACAGCGCGGAGTTCGCGCAAACAAATCGCGGCAGCTAACAAACGGTTCAAGCGATCGTGAGGGCGCAGGCTTCGGTAGGTCAAGGAGTGTCGACGATGGAGATAAAGAAGCTTTGTCTTGCGCCGGCGCAGCGGCGCAGCCCCGCGTCGCTCAACCTCATCGTTGAGCAGCAGGAGGAAACTGCGACATGATTGCTCCTTTCTCCGGCGGGTGCGCATGCGGATCGATCCGCTATGTGTGCGCGCGCGCGCCAATCGCGATGCTCAACTGCCACTGCCGAGACTGCCAGCGCTCCAGTGGCGCTCCTTTCGCCTCCGGCTTGATTGTTCTGGCATCGGACGTAGAGATCACCGGAACGCCAAAGACGTACTCAGTTCGTGCCGGCAGCGGTAGTCTTGCGACCCGCAGCTTCTGCTCCGATTGTGGCGCCCCTCTATTCACCCGTGGTGAAGTTGCTCCAGAATTCATATCCATTCGCTTCCCCACGTTGGACAGTCCGTCCGAGTTTCAGCCGATGCTGGACATCTGGACATCTAGTGCGCAACCGTGGGTTTGCCTAAGTCAGGAAATTCCTCACTATCCTCAGTCCCCTAAACGGGGCTAACAATCGGCTCATGCGATCGCGGGAGTATCATCTCCGGTGGGCCAAGGAGGGAGTCGATGATTGGGATAGTCAGCTTCGTTTGTGCTCGACGCAACCGCGCGTCACTCAAATTCATCGTTAGGCGCCAATATGTCCACAGCTAAGCTTGCATCCATTCTTGCGGCATTTGTATTGAGCCTTATTGCAGTCTTTCAAATCCTGCTCGCACTTGCGCTTCCCTTTGGTCGTGCGGCATGGGGTGGGATTCACCGTGTCTTGCCTCCTCGCCTTCGACTTGCCAGTGCTCTGTCGGCCCTGCCGTTGGGTTTGGGTGCGTGGATCGTTCTCGCTAGGACCGGTATGGTTGCGATACCTTGGCAGTCATCAACAGTTCGCGCCGCAACGTGGGTCGCCTTCGCCTTCCTGGCGCTAAATACAATTGCCAACCTTGCGTCGAGGAGTCGTATTGAGCGTGCACTGATGACACCTGCGGCCTTTGTCTGCTCGGTATGCCTCCTTGTTGCCGCACTATCCGATTATCCGTGACGTGTGGCAGCGTGATGAGATGGTCCCGCCTAGCCAACGCTTCAAGCGATCGTAGGGTTGTGCCTTTCGTGAGACAAGGAAGGGATCGATGATTGAGATAGAGCATCTCGTTTCGCGCAGACGCAGCCGCGCGTCGATCAGCCTTAACGTTAGGGCTCATGAGTGAATCGGTACTCATCAGGCGCTACGAACCAGGCGAAGAGCCGGCGCTCTTTGATATCTACTTCACCGCCATCCACCTTGTGGCTAGTCACGACTACACAGACGAGCAGATTCAGGCCTGGGCGCCACGAAACATAGACGTCGCACTCTGGAAGAACAAAATGCGTGAAATTAATCCCTTTGTCGCAGAGCTTCATGGTGAACTCGTGGGCTATGCCGACGTGCAATCAAACGGATGCATCGATCACTTTTTCGTTTCGGGCAAGTACCCTCGCCGTGGCATCGGCTCACTTCTCATGGAGCGAATATTTGCACACGCTAGCTCGGGCAGGGTTCGGTCGCTGACGTCCTATGTGAGCCGAACGGCTCAGCCATTTTTCGCTAGATTTGGCTTCATAGTTCTCGAGCAGCGTTCGCCCGAAGTCCGCGGTGTTGTTATTCCGAACGCGCTTATGAGCCGCCGTCTGCAATGAGGCCTGACGGAAGGCGAGGGGATACGATGAACATACTGTTGTGGATCCTGGCTGTCTTTGCGGTGCAATGCGTTACGAGGTGGATGGTCCTCTTGCCAGTGTGGGTAACTGTCATTGCTCGATGTGTAGAAGGTTTCATGGAGCGGCGTTCGCCTCCAACGCAACAGAAAGCGCCGAGAATTTTCGTTGGTTGACAGGTCAAGACCATCTGACGGTCTACGAATCTTCTCCGGGCATAGGCTGGGCCTTCTGCGCGCCACCGCTGTCGCGGTGCGTGGCCTAACTAGCGGTTCGAGCGATCGCGGGGGTAACATCTCTGTGAGCCGAGGGGGGAGTCGATAATTCGGATAAACAGTTTCGTTTGGCGGCGAGGCAACCGCGCGTCGCTCAACTTGATCGTTAGGCTGGAGGACAGAGGTGCGCGACCAAGATCTTCGGCCACCACTCTGGATAGGGCACGTCGCTCTAGAAACAGACCGATTGGAAGAATCCGCCCGATTCATGCAAACGATCGGGATGCGGACCGTGCACGATGGGTCGGAGGTGGCTATCTTTGAGCTGCGCGGAGGAACGCATCTAATCCTCATCGCGAAGAGCGAAATCGTCCCGGGAAATGCCCCGTTCGACTTGATGGTTGAAGACCTCCGCGCGACGCATCAGCGCTTCACTTTGTTGGGGCTCGCCCCTTCGCCGATTGAAGCGATGTCATCCATCGATCACGAGATTTTCCGTGTCCGAGAGCCCGCCGGTCATCTAATTACCTTCTACTCGAATCATTCAACGGGGAACCCGGTATGAGCACGGTTGCAGTACACTTCGAATTGGCCGCACTTCAGAGGTTCAAATGAACAGAGTCACAGGGATCGGAGGAATCTTCTTCAACGCGAAGGATCCTGTCGCACTGCGAGCTTGGTACAAGCAGCACCTTGGCATTGACGTCCAGGATTGGGGAGGCACGTCGTTTACCTGGACCGATGCAGCGGGCAATCCGACAAAGGGAACGACCGTGTGGTCTATCGGCCCCGCCGATGGTCAGTACTTCGCGCCAAGCAAGTCAACTTTCATGGTCAACTATCGGGTCGAAGACTTGGCCGCTGTACTTCAGGCGCTTCGGGACGAAGGATGCAACGTCCTGGAGAAGACAGACGACTCCGAATACGGCAAGTTCGGTTGGGTCATGGACCCAGAGGGCAACAAGGTCGAACTTTGGCAGCCCCCTCCTGGGCAGTGAACTCCATGCCCGGAGGCCAAATGCCGACTCCTAACCCTTCCCTCCCTAGCTGACCGCGACCTTGGGTTCGGGTCTTGGCTCTCGCGAACAGTGACTTCAGCGGAGGTAGCCGTGTCACGAACCGGATTCATCGACCATATCGGCATTGCTGTTCCAGATCTCGCCGAAGCCAAGCGGTACTACGACGACCTCATGCGCGTCCTTGGGCTCCGACAGTGGTTCCAAACGAGCCCGGGAGGACCATTCAACTACGGCCCGGACGGCGCTCGAGGTTCGCAGCTTTTCTTCTACCAAACTCGCGAACCTGGCACCTACTCGCGCCACAACACGGGCCTCCAACACATCGCGTTCATGGTCGAGAGCTGCGGGATTGTCCGAGAAGCACATCAATGGGCTCGCGCGCACAACGCGGAGGTTCTCAACGAACCGCGTGAATTCCCGGAATACGGGCAGCATTATGCGACCTACTGGCTCGATCCCCACGGATTCG
>Ga0193753_10003410_pt1 | contig 11752 bp, 8 predicted proteins | sample H1c2metaG_FD_144925 | JGI IMG/M metagenome (GOLD analysis project Ga0193753, IMG submission 144925) | Soil microbial communities from a riparian zone of the East river system, Colorado, United States - H1c2 | ecosystem: Environmental > Terrestrial > Soil > Riparian zone | place: USA: East River... | reverse complement strand
GCGTCCCACGCGCGTCACTTCCGAAGCGAAGGAGTTGAGCTGATCCACCATGGTGTTGATGGTGTCCTTGAGTTCCAGGATTTCGCCCTGGACGCTGACGGTGATCTTGCGCGACAGGTCGCCGCGTGCCACCGCAGTGGTGACCTGGGCGATGTTGCGCACCTGATCGGTGAGGTTGCCGCACATGGCGTTCACCGAGTCGGTGAGATCTTTCCAGGTACCGGCGACACCGGGCACCAGCGCCTGGCCGCCCAGTTTGCCTTCGGTGCCGACTTCGCGCGCCACACGCGTGACTTCGGAGGCGAAGGAGCGCAACTGATCCACCATGGTATTGATGGCTTCCTTGAGCTGAAGAATCTCGCCGCGCACGTCGACCGTGATCTTTTTCGACAGATCGCCATTGGCCACTGCGATAGTGACCTCGGCAAGATTTCGCACCTGGCCGGTCAGGTTGCTGGCCATGGAGTTGACGCTTTCCGTCAGGTCCTTCCACACACCCGTGACTTCGCTGACTTGCGCCTGCCCGCCGAGCTTGCCCTCGGTGCCGACTTCGCGCGCCACGCGCGTGACTTCCGAAGTGAACACGCTGAGCTGTTTGATCATGGTATTGACGATGGTCGCGGAGCGTAAAAATTCGCCTTTCAGCGGCCGCCCATCGACATCCAGATTCACGGTCTGCAGAAGGTCGCCCTTTGCCACCGCAGCGATCGCGCGCGTGACTTCCGCCGTGGGCCAGAGCAGGTCGTCGATCAAGGTGTTGACCGAAGCTTCCATCTCTCCCCACGCCCCCTTGTCGGAGCCCAGGGCTACGCGCTGGCGGGTTTTTCCTTCCTTGCCGACAACATCCCCCACCCGCTCGAGCTGCTGCGCCATGCGCTGGTTGGTCGAGATGATTTCATTGAATGTGTCGGCGATCTTCCCGGCAATCCCGGTCTGGCTTCCGGGAAGGCGGACGGAAAAATCTCCCGCCTGCATTGCCTGAAGGGCTTCCAACAATTCTTCCAGGGCGAGTTGTGAAAAGGCGGCGGGGTCGTGGCCGTTGGCTTTCGGGGCCGTCAGGCCCGCGTCCACGCCTTTGGCAGCCGAGTTGATGGCCCCGCTACGCTCTCGTCTCATATAACCCCCGTTGGCGGGCGAACCACGTAACAGCAGTTCGCGCGACCACTCGCGCCCTATTGCGATCCTTGATTTTCAGCGGGACCCCCCTGAACTGCAAGTGGAACTTGGCAGCTTCCCCGCAACGCCGGAACAAGCCAAAAGTTCCAAGGTGGTCGGGTGGCCTTTAATTTTTAAGGGGCAGAGGTGCGCGCAAGCGATTTCATTGCCGGGAATCGACCGGCGCGCCCGCCTCGAATAATTCTGAATTTTCCAAGGCTTGCTGAGAACATTTTAGAGCCAAATTCAGGTAGGCCCGGCGGGTGGCCTTGCTTGGCGCCGCTTGCGCTTTCACCATCATCTCGGCCGCACATAGCCGATAATAGCCCGCGTCCTTGAGATGCTCAGCCACGGTGCGTTTCCCTGTACGCTATCGTGCAAAACAACGATAACGCACGGCAGTCGTTCCAGAAATTTGTCTGAAAATTGTCGATACCTTAAGCAGGATTTTCCATCCGGGGCAGCCGTCCGTTCTGGCCCTTCTTCTAGTCGATCCACAGACCCCGTTTTCGGTGCCACTTTTCGATCGACTGGTCCGGATATTTCTGGAATCTGGCGTCACCGCGCCCGAAATCGGGCTGCACCCAAGGCGCTTTGAACTTCAGCATCAGATGCACTTTGGAGGGCGGCACCGGCAGCTTGGTGTCGATTGCAGAAGCGAAAGGATGCACCAACTCCGGCCACTGCGGATCATGGAGCCAAAGCGCCGTGCCGCATTTCCTGCAGAAACTGCGCTGGCCCGTGCTGGTCTCGCAATGTCCGTCCTCATCCGCGATACTGGCGCGGAATACGCCAATCGCGGGGCGGCCCCGTATCTTCAAACTTCTGTTATCGGCGGACAGGTTGATGGCAAAGCCGCCACCACCGGCCGTCTTGCGGCAGATGGAGCAATAACAAAGCTGATAGGGGTAGGGCGCGTGACTGTGGACCGTGAAACCCACGGCGCCGCAACGGCAAGACCCTTCGAGCTTTTTCGGCACCAAAACTTCCTTTGCAAAGGCCTGCTGAGAAGAACTGTTCCCGGCAACCTCCGGTTCCGCGCGGCGCACCAAAAGCGCCTCCGACCGGTAAGCTGCCAGCAACCTAAAAGGGGGCGCCCGCTAGCGCGCCCCTTTTTTATGATCGCGCTGGCGTGCTTCTCGATAACGGACGTCAGGACCGTTGCTCAAGCCGCCCGTAAAGCTGGCGAATGATGTCCCCTGCGGTGCGTTGGTGCAGGCCCGGAACGACGGCATGGACGACAGCCGCCAGGCCCGCACCCAATAGCGGCAGAGCGAAGGACAACGCCACACGTTGATGCTGGAAATAGCTTTCACCCGCCTCTTGCGGATGAGACAGAAACAGCTGCCGAAACATGCCAGGCATCCCTTGTTGCGACGCGTCATCCTAAAGCAATGTAGAGGGCTTGTGCGCTGTTTCATTTGCTTGAATATTGAGCAGCAAGAACTGGGAGCGATCATGAAAAAAGCACTGTTGGGAATGGCCTGCACCGCGCTGGGCATCAGCCTCTCCCTCGCCGGCGCCAATGCCGCCACTGCCGCGCGCGCGCCCTTCGGAACGCTCTCGGACGGCGCCAAAGTGGAAGCCGTGACCCTGACCAACGGCGCCGGCATGAGCGCGAAGATCATGACTCTGGGTGCGACGCTCCAGTCGCTGATCGTGCCGGACAAGTCCGGCCGCAAGGACGATGTCGTGCTGGGCTATGACACGGCGCAGGAATATCTCACCCGGCCGAATTTTTTCGGCGCGTCGGTGGGGCGTTATGCCAACCGCATCGCCAAGGGCAAATTCAGCCTGGACGGCAAGACCTACACCCTGGCGACCAATGACGGGCCCAATTCGCTCCACGGCGGCGCCAAAGGGTTCGACAAACGGATGTGGAAGATCGACTCCCTATCCAATGGTCCAGAGGCCAAGGTCGTTCTCAGCTATGTCAGCGCCGATGGCGAAGAGGGCTTTCCTGGCGAACTGAAGGTTACCGCCACCTATTCGCTGAACGAGCAGAACGAACTTCGCCTGGAATATCGCGCCACCACCTCCAAGCCCACGGTACTGAACCTCACCAACCATTCCTATTTCAATCTGTCGGGCAATGATGCCCGCGATGTGATGGGCAATATGGTGAGTTTGCACGCCACACGGTTCACGCCGGTGGACGCCACCCTGATCCCCACCGGCGAGCGACGCGCCGTCGCGGGCACGCCGTTCGACTTCCGCACCCCCCATCGGGTGGGCGAACGCATCCGCGACGCCCGCGACCAGCAGATCCGCTTTGGCCGCGGCTATGACCACAACTTCATTGTCGATGGTGCAGCGGGAAGCTTACGTCCTGCGGCGGTGGTGCAGGAGCCGGTCTCGGGGCGGGTTCTCGAGATGAGCGTCAGCGCACCGGGGATACAATTCTATACCGGCAACTTCATGGACGGCACCTTCTTCGGCAAGAACAGCCGCGCCTATCGCCAGGGCGACGCCATCTGCCTGGAGCCCGGCGTGTTTCCGGATTCCCCCAACCATGCGGACTTCCCCACCGCACGGTTGAATCCCGGCCAGACCTACGCCAACACCATGGTCTACAGGTTCAGCGCGAAGTAGCTGGTCAGTCCACCTTCACCACCGCCACCGCCTTGGCAGGCATGTCGAAAGACAGCTTTCCCCCTTCGGTACTGCCGCTGAATGGCAGCGGATGCACACGGTTGGGGTCGGCAAATGTGTTGTGCGCGTCCATGGCGAAGCCCGACAGAATGCGGCCATGGGCGGTGCCGGTCAGATTGGTCACCACCTGCACCGCATGGCCTGGATCGGTATTGACAATCGCCAGCACCAGCTTGCCGTCCTTGCCGCGTGCGGCGGAGACATCCACCATCGGCAGGCCTTCCTTGTAGTTTGGTGTCGAAACCGCGGCGGGATAAGGCACCGCCCCCATGAAGGCCTGATACATGTCGAAGACATGATAAGTGGGCGTCAGCACCATCTTTTCCTTGTCGGTCAGGATCATGGCCTGCAGCACATTGATCATCTGAGCGATGTTGGCGCCCTTCACCCGGTCGCTGTGGCGCTGGAAGATGTTGAGGCTGAGAGCGGCGACTTCCGCATCGCGCAGGGAGTTCTGCTGATAGAGAAAGCCAGGATGGCTGCCAGGCTCCTGGTCGTACCAGGCGCCCCATTCATCGACATACAACCCGATCTTCTTGCCGGGATCGTATTTGTCCATGATCGTGGCCGTCTTGCTCACGATCTCATCGATGTGCAGGGCATGCGCCAGGGTCGAGGCCCATTCGCTTTCCGGAAAGCCGGTGGCCGGCCCCTTGTCGCGGAAGACGCGCGGCACGGTATAATAATGCACGCTGAGGCCGTCGAACCTGCCGCCATCGCGCATCATGGTCTCGGCAAAGTCGTAATCGTCGTCATGCGAGCCGCTGGCGATCTTCAGCGCGCCCATTTCGCGCGGCGTGCCCGCAAAGGTGGCATAGCGGCGGTTGATGTCGGCGGCATAGTCGGGGCGCATATTGCCGCCACAGCCCCAGGTCTCATTTCCGATGCCGACGAAACGCACGTTCCAGGGCTTGGCGCGGCCGTTCTTGCGCCGCTCATTGGCCAGCGACGATTTGCTGTCCGACGTCATGTATTCCAGCCACTGCGCACTGTCATACGGGGTGAGGGAGCCGACATTGAGCGAGACATACGCATCCGCCCCGATCGTTTCGGCGAAATTCATGAATTCATGGGTACCGAAGCTGTTGTCTTCGGTAACGCCACCCCAATGGACGTTGACCCGAACGGGACGCTTGGCGCGCGGGCCGATGCCGTCACGCCAGTCATAAAGATCGCCGAAACAGCCGCCCGGCCAGCGCACGTTGGGCACGTGGATGTGCTTGAGCGCCTCCACCACATCCTGGCGATAGCCATGGATGTTGGGAATCTTGCTATCCTCGCCCACCCAGATGCCTTCATAGATGCCGCGGCCCAGATGTTCCGCGAACTGACCGTAGATGTGGCGGCTGATTTCCGCTCCCGGCCTGGAGGTATCGATGGTGACATTGGCCACCGCGGTCTGCGCCTGCGCGCCGCTGACAAAAATATGAACCGGCAGCGCCAGCAACAGCGCCGCGCCAAAAATCTGCTTGAGCATTGCCCCCACCTGTCCGTTGTGGGTGAATGTTAGCGCGATCAGGCGGAGGTGCACAGAGATCTTTAAAGCGCCTTCAGACCCTCGGAATCCGACAGCAACAATGTCCAGTCGTCTCGGCTGAAGCCGGCAGTCTCGCGCCGGGCGGCACATTCCCTCAGCAAGCCAAGCCGCGCGGAATCCGCTGCGGGGGCCGGGGTTTCGGCCAGCAACGCCAGGTGCAGATCCCTTACCCGCGCGTCTTCCAAAACCAACTCCGGCGCGGGGCCTGACAATGCCTCATAGCTGTCCGCAAGGGCATGGGCACGACCCAGCACTTTCGATCCACGCGTTTCGCTGGGCACCAGGAACAGGCCGTCGGCGCGCGCCGCCCGGCCCAGCAAGGGACTGCTGCTGAACACCACCAGCGGAATGGCGAGCCACAGTCCCGCCAGCAACGGCAGGAACCAGTTGAAACTGCCCGGTGCATAGCGCCAAAGCAAAAACGTGACGGCCAATCCAATTGCCGTATGAACCGCGAAGCTGCGGGCCACCACCGCCAGAGGCAGGGCACGGTCGGTGCGGGTTTGCGGATTCCAACCCGTCGCCATGCCCATCAGGATGCTGATCACGAACCAGCTATGCTGCAGCATCACGATCGGCGCTATCAGGGTGGCGAACAGCGATTCCCAGAAGGTGCTCAGCAACACCGCGCCGGTGCCGCCATGGGCGCGGGTGGCCTCCGGACTTTCCAGCAGTGCGATCACGGCCAGAAGCTTGGGACCATAGAGCAGCACCAAGGTCGCCAGTACCAGAACCATCAATTCGGCCGCATGCGAAACCGAAAGCGGCAGCGACGGATGCAATCCGACATAGCTGGCGGGCGGGACCGTCTTGGAACTCATCATGTCGACAACCGATACGATCAGCAGTGACAGCCATAAGGGCGAGGAGACGTAGCTCATGATGCCCATGGCGAGATGCAGCCGGCTGGGCAAGGTCAATCCTTGCGCGAACACGATCCGCAGATGCTGGAGATTGCCCTGGCACCAGCGGCGGTCGCGGATCAGATAATCCAGAAGCGTGGGCGGCGGCTCTTCGAACGAACCGCCGATATCGGGCGCCATCCACACTTCCCAGCCGGCGCGGCGCAGAAGTGCGGCCTCGATGAAATCATGGCTCATGATCTCGCCGCCGAATGGCGGCTTGCCTGGCAGCCTTGGCAGGCCGCAATGCTGCATGAAGGCATGGACCCGGATGATGGCGTTATGGCCCCAGTAATTGCCATCGGCGCCCTGCAGGAAAGCCAATCCCGCAGTGTGGATGGGGCCATAGACGCTGGAAGAGAATTGCTGGATGCGCGCGAACAACGAGTTGCGGCCCACCAGTTGCGCGGGCGCCTGAATCAGGGCGGCGCGGGGATTGGCGTCCATCAACCCAACCAGCTGCGTCAAGGTCTTGCCGGTCATCAGGCTGTCGGCGTCCAGGATCACCATGTAATCGTAAAGCTGGCCCCAATTCTCGCAAAAGTCCTGAATGTTGCCGGCTTTACGCCCAATGTTGCGGGGACGGTGGCGATAGAAGATATGTGCCGTCTCCCCCAACTGGTTTTTCAATTTCTGCCATTCCAACTCTTCCGCCACCCAATTGGCGGGATTGGTACTGTCGCTGAGAATATAAAAGTCGAAATCGGGACCGGCCGATTCCCAGATGGCGCGTACGCCGGAAAATACCCGCGCCACATCTTCGTTATAGACCGGCATCAGGATAGCGGTTCGGGCCGCGGACGGCTCGCCGGCGGGCTTCAAGGGCAGCAGATTGACCTTGTTGAACCGCGCCCAGGCGCCGAACGCGGCCAGCCAGAAGGACGAAGCAATCCAAGCGAACAGGATGGCGAACAGGCCGAGAATGGCGGCTTCGCGGATGGTAAATCCGTCAACCTGCAACACCCCTGCCATCTGCGTCACCGCGGCGACGCTAGAGGCCAGCACCAGAAAAAAATACAACCAGCGCCGCGGCGCAATCTCAGACACGGCGGCGGTTTAGCGCGGCCGGCACAAGCAGGGCTGGCGCCGAAACCAGGGCCGAAAAGAGTGCGGAGAGAATACGCGCGGGGGTCCAAGGCACCAACGATTGGGTGATCATGGGCTGGGGACAAGGCAAGGGCACGCCGGAAAAACCTGCTTCAAGCGGCGCCTCAAATGCGCGAGACTGCGAATCCATCTGTAAACCCAAAATTGTCCGCCCATTCGACATCAGTAATGAAACGTTACAATGCGGCGAAATAATGGATCGTTTCGTGCAATTCCAGGGCATTCGATTATTTGTCGATGCCGCCTTAACTTTTCCACGATTGCCACCTCCAGTAGCGGCCCGCCATGAGTTCTCACAAATGATGGAGTTGGACCGACGCCTGTTGCTGGCTGCCTTGTCCGCCAGCCTGTTGCCCTGCCGGGCGTTGGCCGCTCCCAGCACGGCTTCTGGCATCCGTTTCGGGCCGGCGCGCGATTTCAGCTATACTTGGCTGAAGGATCGCGCCAAAAAAAACGCCAGCCAGCCTTATAAGGCGCCAGAGTTGCGCGCCACTCAGATCATAAAAGGCATCGATTTCGACGCGGCCCAGAAGATCAAGTTCCGTGCCGACCATGCCTTGTGGACAGATCGGTCTGATCCGGTCTCTTTCTTCCATCTGAGCCGCTATTCGGGCGATCCGGTCGTGCTGCATGCGGTGGACGGCGGCAAGGCGCGCGAAATTCTCTATGGCCCCGATTATTTCGACTATGGGGCGTCGGGACTGGACGCCAGTGCGTTGGAGAATCTGGGCTTTGCCGGGTTCCGGGTTATGGACGGACAGGACAAGCCGACCGACTGGCTGGCTTTTCAGGGCGCGAGCTATTTCCGCTCCAGCGGACAGGAAGCGCAGTATGGCGCATCGGCACGCGGCATCGCCATCAACACCGCGGCCGCGACAGCGGAAGAGTTCCCTCGCTTTTCGGAATTCTGGCTGGATGAGAACGGTCCGGTGGTCAGCATCTACGCCCTGCTGGATGGCCCCTCGATCACCGGAGCCTACAAGTTCGACGCCATGAAGAATCATGCTGGAAATAGCATCCCCGTCATGAATGTGCATTGCGACCTGTTCTTCCGGGCCGACATTTCGCGCCTGGGTGTCGCGCCGCTGACCAGCATGTATTGGTATGGCGAGAACGAGCGGCCCAAAGCGGCCGACTGGCGGCCGGAAATCCACGACAATGACGGATTGGCGCTGTGGACCGGCAAGGGCGAGCGCATCTGGCGCCCCCTTATCAATCCACCACAGGTCATGACCAACAGCTTCGCGGACAACAATCCGAAAGGCTTCGGCCTGATGCAGCGCGATCGCAATTTCGCCAACTATCAGGACGACGGCGCCTTTTACAACAAGCGGCCGGGAATCTGGGTCGAGCCCAGGGGAAATTGGGGACCCGGCGCGGTACAGCTGGTGGAGATCCCCACCGACGACGAGACCCATGACAACATCGTCGCCTATTGGCGGCCCGACCGCGACATCCGTTCGGGCGACACGATGGCTTTCGACTATCGCCTCTATTGGCAGAACAATGAGCCCGCTTATCCCAGGTCCATCGCCAAGACGGTTGCGACACGGCTGGGGCGAGGCGGAATACCGGGGCAAAATCCCTGGCCACGCGACAAGCACAAATTCGTGGTGGATTTCACCGGCGGGCCACTGATGCAGATGCCGCAGCGCTTCGACGTGACGCCGGTGGTCAGCGCCTCACGCGGAAAGGTGGACAATGCCTATGTCGTAAAAGTGGTGGGCACGGACCGCTGGCGGGCATTGTTCGATTTGCAGCTGGACGGCACCGCGCCGGTGGATCTGCGGCTGTTCTTGAAGCTGGGCAACAAGACGCTCGGCGAAACCTGGATATATCAGTATTTCCCTCAGCCCTGACGCGAGGGACTCACGACGCGCCGCTAGTTTCCGCCGGGAAGCATGCTGGTCAAGGTCTGAAACGACAGCGAATGCTGATCCACGCCCGGCGGGATCACATCGCCGGTCGCCCAGGAGAAGAACAGCAGCACGGTGTGATTGGTGTTGTGGGCAAAGCCATAGCGCGGATCGGTGGTCGCCAGAAGCTTGCCGGTTTTGGCGTCGTAGCCGGTGGCGACAAATTTGGCGACGCCTTTCTCCTCTGCCTGCTTGAACAGCGCGATCTCCGGCACGGTCACCGAATTGCCCACCGGGATGTAAGGCACTGTCAGCTGGGGCAGGCCGATCAGCAGGGATTTCTGATCCGTGGACAGCGCGCCCGAGGACACCTGCACTACCGCCTCGGCCTGGAGCCGGTCGTCCACCAGCATCAGGCCATTTTTCAGCATCTGGGTGCGGATGGAGGCGATGGCATAGCCATCGTCATAGCCCTGGAAATAGCGGGTATCGACGAATACGCGGGTTCCCTTGGGGATTCCCAGTGATAACTGCGCGGCGGCACGGTCGGCGGCGGCGGAAATCAGCAACTGCTCGCTGGCGGTGCGCAACGGCGCGGTCGAGCGCGCCGTGGTGCAGCCGGCCATCAGCCCGGCACACAGCAAGGCTGCGGAAACTAAGGGGATTTTTCGCATGGGTGCCATTTTCTAGATCACCCCTTACACGAGGAAAACCCTATTTTTCCTTCAAATTATTGCAATGAAGTTGCGAACCGGGGGAACTGAGGCGGTTCCGGCATGCTTTGCCACCAGCCCAAAAGGAAACAAGCCCCGCCAGATTACTGACGAGACTTGCTTCGCTCTTCTGTCCGACATCAAGCCGGACGCTTTTTATGGGCTTTCACCCATTGTTCCGTTTCAATTGTAGGCGGAGGTCCGGGGCTTTATTCCGGGCCTTGGCTCCGCATCAGGCGAAGCCCGGCTTACTTTCCGGTGGGGTTACTTCCATCAAGGAACCTCCTGTAGCAGGGTTTCGCCTGCCGGGATTCAAGATTGCATCTCGCGCGACATTCCGGCGCCAGGAAATCCGGTCTCCACCGGATCGATCGCGATCCTCAAACGCCGCATTCGGCCTCTGGATCGCGCATTGGGCGCCTTGGAAGGTGCTGCGGCAGTGCAATCTTTTCTCTCGGCACTGAAAGCGTGCGCCTGAAAGACCGCAGCGTCAACACGAAACCGACACAGAAATGATTTGTGAAGCCCAAGCAATTCGAGCAGAGCAATCACGGAACTTGCCGGCCAATACCCATTTCCACAGAAAGCCTTATCAGGTCGGCGGTCCTGGCAACGCCCAACTTGGACTTTATCGAGGTCGCGGTGTTGGCCACGGTCTTATAACCAAGCCCCAGTTGATGCGCTATTTCGGTGAAACTGCGTCCCTCGCCCAGCAGCCGCAATATCTCCAAGTCGCGCTCGCTCAGTTGCTGGCGTTGCTCGCCGGGCAATGCCGCCAGTTGCTGCGCGATTTCTCCCTCGACATAGGTCGATCCGGCGAGAATGCGTGAGAGTGCCGTTCGCAACTCTTCCGGCGACGCGTTTTTGCTCAAGTAGCCGCGAGCTCCGATCTCCATCGCCTTGGCGGCATAGACCGGCTCACCATGCATCGAAAAAACCAAGACGCGTGCGCTGGCGTCAACTTGCAACAGCAAGCGTAGCAGTTCCAATCCACTCAGGCCCGGCATGTTCAGGTCCAGAACGGTCAAGTTGGGATGCTTGCTCTTCTGCAGTGCCAATGCCGACTTGCCATTGTCGGTTTCCATGACCGTAGCGCCGCTTGGCGATATGCCGGCGAAAAACTGTTTCAGACCGGCACGTATCATGGCGTGATCGTCAATGATCAGGATTTTCATCACGCCGGCTCCGCCACCCGGCCATTGGGGATCAGCGCCGACAACCGCGTACCGCCCCCCTGTCGCGGTCCCAAGCTCATACTCCCCGACAGCGCCGCCAACCGCTCACGCATTCCCTTTATTCCCATGCCGGTGCCACCGGCGTCGGTGAACCCGATTCCGTCATCTTCCACAATGACACGGATTGTTCCGGGGTCTGCGGCAATCGTGATCCAGACCTGTTTCGCCGCACCGTGGCGTACAGCATTGGTCAGGCTCTCCTGCACCAGGCGATAGATCACCGGGTCCGTTTCCGCGCCAAAGCCTTCCGCCTCGATATCCAGATGGATGGCGATGCCGCCGTGATGTCTTTGCCAGAAGGTGGCGAGATTGCCGATTGCCACCGCGAGACCGGTTTGCGCCAGTCCGTCCGGCCGAAGACGTTTGAGGATATCGCGGACATGGCCCTGGATGTGACTTACGGATTCGTCCAAGGCACGGGCGCGTTCCGCCATAGAGTCCTGCCCCGATTTCCTTGCTTCCCCCTGAATCGCTTCTGCATCCAGGCGCATGGCGAACAGGAAGGGCCCCATCTCGTCGTGCAGGTCCCTGGCGAGATCGGCGCGTTCCTCTTCCTGGATCGCCAGCATCTGTCCCGTGAGACGACGGTTCGCGT
>Ga0193753_10003409_pt1 | contig 11754 bp, 12 predicted proteins | sample H1c2metaG_FD_144925 | JGI IMG/M metagenome (GOLD analysis project Ga0193753, IMG submission 144925) | Soil microbial communities from a riparian zone of the East river system, Colorado, United States - H1c2 | ecosystem: Environmental > Terrestrial > Soil > Riparian zone | place: USA: East... | reverse complement strand
GCAAGGGGGGACAGAAGGGTTTGGGAGAGCAGGGGGCGGAGGAGATTTCGACCGCGACGCAGCAGGGACATGTGCTGATGACGCAGCGGCCAGTGCAGAGGGCGGGGGATACGGCTGCTCCGGTAGAGGAACGGGCGACTGCGGAGCGGGTGCTGTACGACGGCCAATTGGAGAGGACGACGTTATCGGGAAATGTGGAGGTGGCGAGTGGGGGGAGTTCGCTGTGGGCGGATCGTGTGGTGACGGAGCAGCAGACGGGGGACGCGACGGCGGACGGGTCTGTGAAGGCTAGTTATAAGCTGCCGGGAGGTGGGGACGAGCCAGTGCATGTGCTGGCTGGCAGGGCTGAACTGAAACATGACTCGCAGGTGGCGCTGTTTTATGGAGTTGCAGGAAGGCAGGCTCGGCTTTGGCAGGGCGGATCGCAGGTGGAGGCTCCGGTGTTGCAGTTTGAGCAGAAGCAGAGAAGGCTGGTGGCTCGGAGCGATGGGAAGGACACCACCATGGCCGTGCATACGGTGATGGTGAATGGCGGTGGGTCTGCCGTGAAGCCGGGAGCAGCTGCCAGGAAGACGGATGTGGTGCGGGTGATAAGCCGTGAGTTGACGTATTCGGACGAGGCACGGAAGGCGGAATTTACCGGTGGCGTTCATGTGGAGAGTGCGGACGGAAGCATGAAGGGGCAGCAGGCGGTGGTATATCTGCAGGCGGCGGGGGCGAAGGGTGGCGACAAGGTTACTGCGGCAAAGGCCGCGGGGACGGCGAAGCCGAGTGGGTTTATGGGGGGTAGCGTAGAGAGAGTGGTGGCAACCGGTGCTATCGAGATCGACCAGCCAGGAAGGCACGGAAGCGGGGAGCAGGTGGTGTATACGGCGAGCGATGGGATGTTTGTGTTGACGGGTACGGCAGGTGTGCTGCCCAAGATCATGGACGATCAGCGGGGGACCGTGACGGGTACGTCGTTGCGTTTCCATGCGGGGGATGAGAGCGTCGTAGTTTCTAATGGAGGAGATGGTTCCGGGCAGAGGGTTCGCACGGAGACCCGGGTGAAAAAGTAACGATGAAGACATTGTCGACGGAGGAGATTGGGAAGTCGTACGGCGGGCGCCAGGTGGTGCGGGGCGTGAGCCTGCAGATCGAACAGGGCGAGGTGGTGGGGCTGCTGGGGCCGAACGGGGCGGGGAAGACGACGAGCTTCTACATGATTGTGGGGCTGGTGCGACCGGACGCCGGGCGGGTGCTCGCGGATGGCGATGACATCAGCCGGCTGCCGATGTATCTGCGGGCGAGGAACTATGGGATCAGCTATTTGCCGCAGGAGCCCTCGATATTTCGCAAACTGACGGTGCAGGATAATATTCTGGCGGTGCTGGAGGCTCAGCAGCTGAGCTGGGAGAGCCGGCGGACGCGCACCGAGAAGCTGATCGAGCAGTTGAACCTGGGGCATGTGAGAAAGACACGAGGGTATGCGCTGAGCGGAGGCGAACGCCGGCGGGTGGAGATTGCGCGGTGCCTGGCGATTGAACCGGCGTTTATCCTGCTGGATGAGCCGTTTTCGGGGATTGATCCGATTGCAGTGCTGGACTTGCAGGAGATCATCTTCGGGCTGAAGAAGAGCGGGATTGGTGTGCTGATTACGGACCACAATGTTCGAGAGACTTTGTCGGTGACGGACCGGGCGTACATCATCAATGAAGGCAAGATCTTTCGGGCGGGAACGCCGGGCGAGTTGGGACGTGATCCTGAGGTGCGACGGATCTATCTTGGAGAGAACTTCTCAATGGGCTAGCCCAAGTCATGGCCGAGAGTACAACTTCAGTTGTAAGCGAAGGCTGCTCTGGATGCAGTTCGTTGAGCCCTTGGCAGAGGTAGACTTACACCCAGAACGAGTATAGACGTGTAGACTGTGGCCATCTGGCAGGTCTCGTCAGTATGGTAAGCATGATGAATGCCAAACGACGAAGTGAGCGCAAAATTGGTGCTATGTAGTTTTGAAAGGTAAACGTGCTGCTGCAACCTAAGCTGAATTTGAAAGTCTCGCAACGACAGGTGCTGACACCTGGACTGGTGCAGATGGTCAGCGTTCTCGCGCTGAACAAGCTTGAGTTGAGGGAGATGATCAACACGGAGATGGTGGAGAATCCGGTGTTGGAAGAGGTGGAAGAGTCGGCTGTTTCGCTGGATGAGCGCGCTGGGCTTGAGGGCGATCGGGAGCGCTCCGCGGAGGAGGTGGCGGCGGAGAACGACAGGGTCGAGAAGGATCCGTTCGATGAGATCGATTTCGGAAGCTATTTTCAGGACTATCTCGATCCGGGATTTCGGACGGCCTCGAACTTTGAGGAGTATGACAAGCCTTCGTTTGAGAATTTTCTTTCGCAGCCCAGTACGCTGAGCGATCATCTGGCGTGGCAGCTTGGTTCGCTGACCCTGGCCCCCGAGGTGAGGGCCGCGGCTGAGCTGGTGGTGGGAAACCTGAACGAGAATGGATACCTGACGGCCAGCGATGAGGAGTTGGTTGAGTCGCTTCTGCAGTTCAAGGGACCGGCGCGGTCGGAGCCGATTCCGTTTGAGCGTGGGACGAGGGGTAAGCCGATGCAGGTGGAGACGGGCGACGGCCTGGCGGAGGGGGAGTCCCTGGAGATTGCCGCTGGTGTCGATGGCGACCGGGAGGCCCTGCTGGCAGTCGTTCTGGAGGCGCGAACGGTGGTCAATTTTCTTGACCCTGTCGGCGTGGGCGCACGGGATTTGCAGGAGTGCCTGCTGATCCAGATCAGCGCACAAAGAGGTGAGGCTGCGCTTGTGCTGCGGCGCAGGCAGACGAGCGCTATGAATCATGGGCCGGTCGATGACGAGGACTACGGGGCGTTCGCAGGCGAGCCTGTTCCATTGGAAGATTCGGGTCGAACAGATGTCTTCAATATTGCGACGCATATTGTGAAGAACTGCCTGCCTTTGCTGCAGAAGAAGGATATGCGCGAGTTGACGCGGAGCTGTGGGCGTACCGCGGAAGAGGTTCAGGCAGGGGTGGAGTTCATCAGAACGCTGGATCCGAGGCCGGGACAGCGATACAACCAGAGCGAGACACGGTTGATTGAGCCCGATGTTGCGTTTGTGAAGCGCGACGACAAGTACATTGTGCTGATGAACGAAGAGGATATGCCGACGCTTCGGCTGAACCAGGGCTATCGGAAGATGCTGCAGCAGAAGCAGACGGAGAAGGAAGTCAAAGAGTACGTCAAGGAGCGGTACAAGTCGGCGATCCAGTTGCTGCGGAATATCGAGCAACGCAAGAATACGATTGTGCGGACCTGCGATGTGATCGTGCGGCGGCAGACCGAGTTTTTGGAGCATGGCGTGAATGCGCTGAAGCCAATGATGATCAAGGAGGTAGCGGAGGAGATTGGGGTGCATCCCTCTACCGTGAGCCGCGCGGTTGCGAATAAGTATGTCCATACGTCGCAGGGCGTCTTCGAGCTTCGCTTTTTCTTCTCGGAAGGGGTGAACGGGCCTGAGGGCGGGGACCTGCCGCTGGTGCTGCTAAAGCGTAAAGTGAAGAAGCTGATTGAGGAAGAAGATGAGCGCAAGCCGCTGACGGACGATCAGCTGGCGGCCGAACTGCAGCGCCAGGGAATCCAGGTGACGCGGAGAACTGTGGCGAAGTATCGCGAAGATATGCAGATTCCTAGCACGCATCAACGTCGTGTACGCTGAGCCTCAGCAAAGTTTCGAGCAGGGACGAGGTGAGCAGGATGGACGTGGAGTACACCGGCAGGCAAACGACCATTACAAAGAAGCTGAAGCTGCAGACTGAAGCGGGTCTGGAGCGGATTGCGAAGATTGTGGGGCACTCCGGCAATGTGCATGTGATTCTCTCCACAGACAAGTATCGGCAGATTGCCGAGGTAACCGTCCAGACGAAGAACCAAAAGCTGGTGGCGCGTTGCGAAGATACCGAGATGGAGGCCGCGCTGCACGATGCGTTGGCCAAGATTGAACAGCAGGCCATTCGACATAAGAAGAAGTCGGCGACGATCAAGCGGCATCCAAAGATCGATTCGAAGGCGGTTGCGAGCAGTGTGGCGAATTCGGTGGCGCCGGTGGTGGCGAAGCCGGTTGCGGTGAAGGTGGCGGCAAAGAACAGCGTTGGGCGTAAGGCGGTGCCGATGCTGGTGCACTCGTTTCCGTCGCACTCTCCGTTGGCGGAGCCTCACGTCGTGCGTTCGACCGACGCGGTTGCGTTGCGGCCTATGTCGCTGGAAGAGGCGGTGAAGGAGGCTGAATTCCGGGATCGCGATGTGTTTGTGTTTCGCGACCATGCTGGCCAGGCGATGGTGCTGCATCGTAAGCGGGATGGGAAGATGGAGCTGATCGCGGTTCCGTAAGCTCAGGCGAGGAAAAGCGGGGGTGCGACGGCTTGAACGGGTGATGCTAGGATTTCTAGCATGACACGTAAGCACGTCAAGAAGACCGCTAAGAAGAAGGCGAAGCTGCTGCCAGCCCAAGAACAGCAGGGCGAGTTGGTGATTCTGACCGGTTTGTCGGGATCTGGGAAACTGTCTGCTCTGAAGGCGTTCGAGGACCTGGGATATTATTCGGTCGACAATCTGCCGCTGGAGCTGGTGTCGCGTTTTGCGGACCTGGTGCGGCAGTCGGCGGAGATCGAGCGAGCCGCACTGGTGGTGGACGTGCGCGAGGGAATGCGGCTGGATGAGTTTCCCGAGATTCTGAAGAGGGTGCGCCGCGTGTTGCCGACTCGCGTTCTGTTTCTGGAGGCAAGCGAAGAGGCGCTGGTACGCCGGTTCTCCGAGACGCGAAGGCCGCACCCGATGGGGCGCAGCAATACGGTGGTGAAGTCCATCCGTGATGAGCGAAAGCGGCTGGACCCGATTCGCAATGTTGCGGACATTGTGCTGGATACGACCAAGTTCAATGTGCACGATCTTCGAGCGCACATTAATGCGCGGTTCGAGCGCGACCAGGGCGACCGGAATCTAACTATTTCTTCCAACAGCTTTGGGTTTAAGAACGGTGTGCCTTCTGAGGCGGATCTGGTCTTTGACGTCCGGTTTCTGCCGAATCCTCACTTTGTGCCAGAGTTCCGCAAGCTGACGGGAAAGCATCCCAAGGTTGCGAAGTATGTTCGCCAGTTTCCCCAGACCAAGGAGTTTCTGGACAAGACGACCGATATGCTGAAGTTTCTTTTGCCGCATTACATCAAGGAGGGCAAAAGTTATCTTACGGTGGCCTTTGGGTGTACCGGGGGGCAGCACCGATCGGTGTTTATCGCGGAAGAGATGAAGAAGCGGCTGGCTGCAGAGGGTTACCGGATCAAGACGGCCCATCGGGACATGCCGCACTAAGCGCGATACAGATGCTGACGGCACACTAGAATGATGGAATGGGCTGTGCGATGAGGAAGATGGGGAGAGTGGCGGGTTGAGGCGCGTCTGGCGATTACTGCTCTACGTGCGGCCTTATGCGCTGTACTCCCTTGCGTCCGTGGTGTTGATGGCGACTGTGGGGGCGATGGCCGCCTTCCGGATCATGCTGGTAAAGCCCATCTTCGACAATGTGCTGAGCCCGGAGGCCCCCACGAAGGACATGCTGGTCTTCCACGTGCCCTATGTGGACCGGGCGGTGAATCTGCATTTTCTTGTTCCGAGCCATTTTCATAATGCATGGACGGTTATCGCTTATGCGCTGGTGGTGTCGGCTGTCGTGAAGTCTCTATGCGACTATTGCGGAACGTACCTGGTGAACTACGCGGGCTTCGGAATGATCACCGACCTGCGGAACGATCTTTACAACGCGGTGCTGCGGCGCTCCGTCGGATTTTTTCAGAAGCATACGACGGGGACCCTGCTGTCGACGCTGATTAACGACATCGAACGGGTGCAGACGGCGATGTCGAGTGTGTTGGGAGAGTTTCTACAGCAATTTTTCACGTTGGCTTTTATGGTGGCCGCGGTGATCTCGCTGGGCGGCAAGATGGCGTGGGTGCTTCTGCTGTTCGTGCCGATTGTGATCTCCTCGGCACGCCGTATTGGGCGGCGGGTGCGGCAGACGACGAGGAAGGGCCAGGACAAGCTGGCGGAGATCCAGAATATTCTTCACGAGACGATTACAGGCAATCGCATTGTGAAGGCGTTCGGGATGGAGTTGTGGGAGATGAACCGCTTTCGCAGGGCGGCGCGGCGGTTGTTCACGGCGAATTTGAAGTCGGTGAGCGTGCAGGCGATCAGCTCTCCGCTGATGGATGCGATCGGGTCGATTGCGATTGCGCTTCTGCTATGGATTGGCCGCGGGCAGATCGTGAGTCACCATATGACGAAAGGCGAGTTTATCGCCTTTCTGTTTGCCGTGTTTACGCTGTACGACCCGGTGCGGAAGTTCGCCATGTTTTACAACAGCTTTCAGCAGGCGCTGGGGGCGAGTGAAGAGATCTTCAAGTTTATGGATGCGCAGGATGATGTGCGGGAGAAGAAGCGCGCTTTCGTGTTGAAGGGGTTCAGCGAAGGGATTCGATTTGAGAATGTCGGTTTCGCCTATGAGAGCGATGGCGAGGTGAAGCAGGTGCTGCATGACATCAACCTGTCTGTGGAGCCGGGTGAGGTGATTGCTTTTGTGGGGCCGAGTGGGGCGGGTAAGTCTTCGCTGGTGAATCTGATTCCGCGCTTCTTCGATGTGAATGGGGGCAGGATTCTGATCGATGGCCATGACCTGCGCGATGTGACGATTGCCTCGCTGCGGCAGCAGATTGGCAAGGTGACGCAGGAGACGGTACTGTTCAACGATACGGTGCGCAACAACATCGCCTACGGCCAGCCTGACGTTCCGATGAGCAGGGTGGAGGAGGCTGCGCGGATGGCGCTGGCGCATGACTTCATCCTGAATATGCCGGAGGGTTACAACACCAGGATTGGAGAGAAAGGGACTCGGCTGAGCGGTGGCGAACGGCAGCGGCTGGCGATTGCGCGGGCGATTCTGAAGAATGCGCCGATCCTGATTCTGGATGAGGCAACGTCGGCACTGGATATGGAGAGTGAACAGTTTGTGCAGACGGCGCTGGCGAACCTGATGCAGGGGAGGACGGTGTTCGTGATTGCGCATCGGCTCTCCACGGTGCGGCGCGCGAGCCGGATCGCGGTGATTGAGAGTGGGCAAATTACTGAGATTGGGACGCATGATGAGCTGCTGCGCCAGTCAGGGACATATCGGCGACTGTATAACATGCAGTTCAGCGAAGAGGATGTGGTTCCGGATGGGAATGGAAGTGTTCCGCTTGCGGTGGGGCTGGAGGGGATTGCTTGAGCGAGCTGTATTCGATGACGGGGTATGCGAGTGTGCGCGGTTCAGTCCAGAATGGCGTTGGGTTCACTCTGACGATGAAGAGCGTGAACCATCGCTTTCTCGATCTTCATCTGAGGCTGCCTTCGCAGTGCGATGGGCTTGAGGCGCAGTTGCGAAAGGTATTGAAGGAGAGTCTGCGGCGTGGGCATGTGGAGGTAACCTTGCAGGTAGAGCGCAGGGCGAATAGTGAGATACAACTCAACTCCGGATTGCTTGAGGCGTATGTGCAGGCATTTCGCGAAGCGGCTAAGTTGCATGGGTTGGCGAGCGAGCCGGATCTGAATGCGATGCTGCGCGTACCCGGTGTGATGAGTGCGGAGAATGCCGTAGGGGCGGATGAGGTGGCGGGGCTGGATGCGGCGGTGCTGTCGCAGGTTCTTCCCCTGGTAGACAAGTTGAACGAGGTTCGAGCGCAGGAGGGTGCGTCGCTTGCGGCGGAGTTGCGTGGGTCAATGACGCGGCTTGGGATTGCTGCCGAGGAGATGGCCGGGCTGCGGAATGGCGTTCGAGAGGTGCAGTTCGAGCGGTTGCGGGTTCGCCTTGCGGAGTTGACGCAAGGTGTGACGGTGAGCGAGGAGCGGCTTCTGACGGAGGCTGCCGTGCTGGCGGAGAAGAGCGACATCGAAGAGGAGATTGTGCGGCTGCGGACGCACGTGGATCGGTTCGTCTCGATGCTGGATGAGGGAGGTGAGTTGGGCAAGCGACTCGACTTCCTGCTTCAGGAGCTGAGCCGAGAGGCGAACACGATGCTGTCGAAGACGAGTGGAGCTTCAGGTGGCAATAGCCTGCGCATCACCGAGCTTGGGCTGGAGATGAAGACGGAGATCGAGAAGGCGCGGGAACAGGTCCAAAATCTGGAGTAGAGGCAGGTAGTTCAAGACGCATGGCAGGCATACTTTTTATTATTTCGGCACCCTCGGGTTCGGGTAAATCGACGTTGGTGAGTCAGCTTCGGACGCTGGTGGAGGGGTTGGATTTTTCAATCTCGTATACGACGCGGGCGCCGAGGGGCTCGGAGGAGGATGGGCGGGAGTATCACTTTACGACGCGGGCGAAGTTTGAGCGGATGGTGGCGGCGGGTGACTTTCTGGAGTGGGCGGAGGTGTTCGGCAACTACTATGGGACGGCGGTGTCGGCGCTGGGACATGCGAAGGCGGCGGGGAAGGATCTGCTGCTGGACATCGATGTGCAGGGCGCTGTGCAGGTGATGGGGAAGATGACGGAGGCGGTGTCGATCTTCATCCTGCCGCCGAGTCCGCAGGTGCTGGAGATGCGGTTGCGCAACCGGAGCGAGGCGGAGCATGTGACGTCCGAGACGGTGATTAAGAACAGGCTGGCCGAGGCGAAGAACGAGTTGAAGCAGATCTGGGACTACAAATATGCGCTGGTGAACGATGTTCTGGACCAGGCGGTGGCGGAGATGCGGGCGATTGTTTTGTGCGAGCGCGGAGTGCGGGACGGGGTGCAGGCGGTGGCGTCGAGCTGCAGGACGGATGCGGCATCGCCTCGGTTGGAGGCGGCGCTGAGTACATTTGGAGAATAGGACGAGTTATCCACTACGAATTGTGTGTGACATTTCGCCCGGCTGGGATATAAATTCAGACTACGGGGTGAAACGCATGACGATCGAGAATGCCTTCCACAACAAATACAGCCTGGTCAAGGGTGCGGCTCGTCGAGCGCGGCAGTTGCAGTCTGGTGCTTCGCCACTGATCGTCGCCAAGTCGATGAAGGCTTGCCGGGTGGCACAGGACGAGATCAAACAAGGACATGTGAAGTTTGTTCTGCCGGAGCGCGTAGTGGAGCCGGTGCTGGATCTTCCGCTGCAGTAAGCGCGATACCATAGAACCATGGCAGGAGAAGCAGAGCGGCAGCTGCGGGCGTACGTCGAATACTTTCGCGACCTTGGCGTCCATGATTTCTATCGTCAGGGTGAGCCGGTGTTTGCCGAGGCTGCTGTCGCAGTGGTGGATGTTGTCGCAGCCGAGGCTGTCTCTGTTGCGCGGCCTTTACCGGTGAAGACTGCGTTGGTCACTGAGGAGCGCGCGGCTCCTGTGGTGAAGAAGCCTGATTTTCTGGAGCCTCCGATTCCGAAGCTTGTGAGTTTCGATGACCTTGCCCCTTTGCCTCCGAGCCGTGTCGCCGGGTCGCAAAAGGCTGAGGCGCTGGTTGCGATTCAGGAAGAGATTGGCGACTGTACCCGGTGTCCGTTGGCCTATGCCGGGCGGCACTCGATCGTCTTTGGCGACGGCGATCCGAATGCCCGGCTGATGTTTGTGGGGGAGGGGCCGGGGGCGGATGAGGATGCTTCGGGTATTCCTTTCGTGGGCAAGGCCGGGCAGCTGTTGAACAACATGATCAATGCGATGGGGCTGAAGCGGGAGCAGGTGTACATCGCCAATATTGTGAAGTGCCGGCCACCGGCGAACCGGGTTCCGGAGCCGGTGGAGGCCGATACCTGTGACCAGTTTCTGCTGCGGCAGATCGACGTGGTGCAGCCGCAGGTGGTGGTGGCGCTGGGGGCTACGGCGGCGATGTATCTGCTGGGAGTGAAGCAGTCGCTTTCGTCGCTGCGGGGGAGGTGGCATGGGTGCCGCGGGGCGAAGCTGGCGGTGACGTATCATCCGGCGTTTCTGTTGCGCGATCCCCGGCAGAAGGGCGAGGCCTGGAAGGATCTGCAGATGGTGATGGCTGAGCTGGGGTTGAAGGCTGCAAGCAAAGGTTAGGTCTACCCCCTCCCTCCTGTCCTATCGGTAAAGTATCTGTTTTCTGTTACTTAGCTATTTTGCTTTGGTGCAAAGTCTTCATTCCAGATACTTTACGGGTAAAGTCTTGATTCGGGATACTTTATGGGCGAAAGTAGAAAGTCCCTGCGTTTGCAGGGACTTTTTCTTTGCCTCTGTATTGATTGTATGGGATGGCGGGGGATGATTCGGCACGGGGTTCTTGTTTCGTTTGTTTGGGTTAGGTGGGTTGGGGGCTTGACAGGGGATTTTGCTGGGGTTTGGAGAGAACAGGCAACGGCGATATTGGGTCGTTGCGCCCTTCGGGCTGCACTCCGGCCTTCGGCAGAGCGGAGGTCGCTTTGCGACGGCTTTTTTTCGTGGGGCTGAAGCCCCACGCTCCCACCCAAAGGCAACAGCAACGGCAAGGGCGAAATGTGGGGTCTTTATGGAGGTGTAATGCGGACCGTGTTGGCGCGGCAGGAGCGGATGGGGCCGCAGGCGATGGGGTGGCCGCTCTTGTTCAGGCAGACCTCTACGGCGGTGAGGCGGTTGTTGCCGCAGCTGATGAGGATGCTGGAGGCCGGGAAGGAGGGGTTGGCCGCCTGGAAGAGGTTGATGAGCTGGGTGGGGGGGAGGGAGATTGGATGGTCGAGCTGAGAGAGGGTGGAGGGGATGGCGACGCTGCGGAAGGCGGTGCGGGCGAGGGTGAGGAAGGCGTCGGGGGAGAGGCCGGAGCAGGTGCCGTGGGTCTTCCACTCGTGCTGGAGGAGGCCGCGGTCGGGGTAGATATCGCTGTAGGCGCCGGGGTTTCGGGGGCCGGGGTCGGTGGTGCAGTTCTCGAGGAAGGGGCCGGTGTCGTTCTGGGGCCAGAGGCCGTGAAGGATGAAGGCGGAGTGCTGGGCGCACTCGGTGGCGGAGGGGTGGGTGGCGCAGTACTCGGGAGACCAGGAGAGATTGAGAAGGTAAAAGCCGAAGGGCTGTGAGGTGGTGTTGGGCTGGGTGGTCTCTGTGCTTTGCGGCGTTGTGGGCTGGGGGCGGGAGTTGCAGGCTGCTATCGGGAGGAGGAAGAGGAGGGCTAGGGCTAGGGTTTGCTTCATGGCAGAAGCAGCATAACAGGGTGGCTGGGGGGGCGTGGGTCTCTTCATGGATCGGCGCGGATTTGGGAGAGGCAACGGCGATGTTGGGTCGTTACGCCCTTTGGGCTGCACTCCGGCCTTCGGCAGAGCGGTGACGCCTTCGGCGTGGCTTTTTTTCGTGGGGCTGAAGCCCCACGCTTAATCCCAAAAAGGCAAAAGGCAAAAGGCAAAAGGCAAAAGCGAAATGCGGGGTCTCTCCACTGCGGCGGCAGAGGGCGCCTTCGGCGAGATGACGGCTTCTGAGGTGGGGGTGTGGAGGACGGGCAACGGCAAGAGCAACAGCAGATCCCTGCTGGATGACAAACAAAAAACAGGCAGCGGGCAACGGCAAGAGCTGGAAGGGGGGAAGGGGATACATCCCACCCATCGCAAAGGGCGCGATGGATGGGGCACCCGAGCGTTTTTGGCTGGTTCGAGGAGAACAGGTAAGGTCGAAATGCGGGGTGTGCGGCGTGGAGGTGTGACCGGTTTTCAAACTACGTAGCTGCCGCTTGTGGCTGTTAAAGCATTCTTCCTGTAGGTGTACCCAATCCGCGAGGGTT
>Ga0193753_10003408_pt1 | contig 11760 bp, 12 predicted proteins | sample H1c2metaG_FD_144925 | JGI IMG/M metagenome (GOLD analysis project Ga0193753, IMG submission 144925) | Soil microbial communities from a riparian zone of the East river system, Colorado, United States - H1c2 | ecosystem: Environmental > Terrestrial > Soil > Riparian zone | place: USA: East... | reverse complement strand
TGCGCATGCGTCGTGTCAGAAGTCCTCGGGCCAATCCACCAAAACCGTGCGCGCATCCTTGTCGATGCTGCGCAGGTGCTGCCCGGTCACTGGAACCCAGTGTTCGCGCGCACCCTTGATGACCATCACCACGTTGCCCGGCGTGTCGACGAAATGGTCGACCGCACCCAGCAACGCACCTTCCAGATTCTTCGCCTCGAAACCGACCAGGTCGTCGCGATAGTGCTCGCGACCTTCGGCCGGTGGCAGTTCGTCGCGCTCGACGAGGATCATCTGCCCGGTCAGCCTGGCTGCGCCGTCTCGTTCTTCGACACCCTCGAGCCGCGCGATCCAGCCATTGCCCTGGGCCCGCACCTCTAACAACTTCACTGCGCGCGTGGTGCCAGTACCTGACTTCAACTGCCAGACTGGCCACTCGAACAGTCGCTGCGGGGGATCCGTGTATGACTGAACCCGCAACCAGCCGCGCACGCCGTGCGCCGCTCCCAACCTGCCGACTTCTATGTGGCTCGGTTTCTCCACCGCGCCTCCTCGGCCGATCAGCGGCTGATCAGGCGTTCGCCTTGCGGAACGTGGTGACCAGCTGCTTCACGCGGTCGGACTGCTGCGCGCCCTTGGACAACCAATATTCGATGCGCGCGATGTCGAGCTTGAGCTTGGTTTCGGACTTCACCGCTTTCGGGTTGAAGAACCCGACCTGTTCGAGGCTTTTGCCACCCTGGCGCTTGCGGCTATCGGTCACCACGACGTGATAGAACGGCGTGTTAGTGGCACCGCGGCGGGTCAGACGAATTGTCACCATGTCATTGAACCTTCAAGTTACGTAGCCCCGGGGCGAATTGCCCGTCCCGGCCGGCCAAAAAAGAGCGCGGATTCTACGCAAACCGGTGATTTGGTGAAAGGTTTTTAAGGGGGCAGCCCCCCTTTCCTGGCAAAAGGGGAAACGGGGGCTGCCCCCTACTGCCCGGGGAAGCCCGGGGGCATGCCGCCCTTGAAGGCCTGGAGCATGCGCTTCATGCGCCCGCCGGCCATGCTTTTCATCATTTTCTGCATTTCCATGAACTGCTTCATGAGCTTATTCACGTCCTGGACCTGGACGCCGGCCCCGGCGGCGATGCGCCGGCGTCGGGAGCCGTCCAGCAGGGCCGGGTTGCGGCGCTCCTTGCGGGTCATGGAATTGATGATGGCGATCTGCCGGCGGACGTCCTTGTCGCCCTGATCGGCCGGCGGAGCCCCGCCTCGCATGGCCGCCTGGGGCAATTTGTCCATGAGGGCGCCGACGCCCCCCATTTTCTGGAGCTGTTCGAGCTGGCTCCTGAGGTCCACGAGGTCGAACCCTTTGCCCTTGGCCACCTTCTTGGCGAGCTTCTGGGCTTCCTCGACGTTGACCTGCTTCTGGACCTGCTCGACCAGCGCGACGACATCGCCCATGCCGAGAATGCGTCCGGCCATGCGCTCGGCGTCGAAAGGTTCGAGCGCGTCGAGCTTTTCCCCGACGCCCACGAGCACGATGGGTTTGCCGGTGACCTCGCGCACCGACAGCGCCGCGCCACCGCGCGCATCACCGTCGGCCTTGGTGAGGATGACGCCCGTGAGATCGAGCGCCGCGCCGAACGCGCGCGCGGAATTCACCGCGTCCTGGCCGGCCATGGCATCGATGACGAACAGCCGCTCGTGCGTTTCCACGGCGCGCTCGATCTCGCGCACCTCTTCCATGAGCTCGGCATCCACGTGCAGGCGGCCCGCGGTGTCGACGATCAGCGCGTCGTACACACCCTTGCGCGCGGCTTCCAGCGAGTCGCGGGCGATATCCGCGGGTTTCTGCTTGCCGTCGGAGGGAAAGAACCCCGCGCCCACCTGCTCTGCCAACCGCTGCAATTGCAGTATGGCAGCCGGGCGGCGCACGTCCGTGCTGACTAACAACACGCGTTTCTTGTGTGACTCGATGAGCCAGCGCGCGAGCTTGCCGGCCGTGGTCGTCTTGCCGGCGCCCTGCAGGCCGGCTAACAACACGACGACGGGCGGCTGCGCACGCAATTCGAAGCGCCCTCGCTCACCGCCCATGAGCGCCACGAGCTCCTTGTGCAGGATGGCGACGAAGGCCTGACCGGGCGAGAGGCTGGCGGTGACTTCGGCGCCGAGCGCCTTCACTTTCACCCGTTCGATGAACGCCTTGATGACCGGCAGGGCTACGTCGGCCTCGAGCAGGGCCATGCGCACTTCGCGCAAGGACTCGCCGACGTTTTCTTCGGTGATGCGGCCGCGGCCGCGCAGGGTGTCAACCGTGCGGGACAGTCGCTGTGTCAGGTTCTCGAAAAGTGCCATGGGGAAATTATAGACCCTATGCTATGTGGCATATGCAAAACGCACCCTCCTCCATCCTCGGTATCGCGCTTGTAGTCCTGTTACTACTGATCGCGTTTTCCTCGGGCACGGAAGTGGCCATGTTGTCGGCCAACCGTTACAAGATCCGCGCCGCGGCCAAGGCCGGCAAACGCACGGCGAAGGCGCTCGATGCGCTGCTCTCGAGGCCCGAGAGCTGGCTCGGCGCCAACCTGGTGCTGCTGGCGCTGGCCAGCGTCGCGGCATCGTCGATCGCCACCTTGTTAGCGCAGCGCACGCACTTCGAACACGCCATCCCGTTCACCATGGCGGCGCTCTCCATCGTCATGATCGTGTTCTGCGAGCTCGCGCCGAAAATCTACGCGGCGCTGAAACCCGATCCGGTGGCGCTGTCGTCCACCTACATCTACAAGACACTGGTGTTCGTCATGACGCCGGTGAGCTGGTTCACCAACAAGGCCGCGTATGGCTTCCTGCGGCTGTTCGGCGTCAAGACCGTGAATGAAAGCGGCCAGGCGATGTCGCCCGAAGAACTGCGCTCGGTGGTGGCCGAAGCGGGGCCGATGATTCCGACCCGCCATCGGCAGATGCTGCTGTCGATTCTCGATCTCGAGCACGTCACCGTGAACGACATCATGATCCCGCGCCAGGAGATCGCGTCGATCAACGCCGACGACAACTGGGAAGACATCCTCGACCAGCTGCGCCAGACGCCGCACACGCGCTTGCCGCTGTACGAAGGCGATCTCGACAACCTGGTCGGCATCGTCCACATGAAGCGCGTGGCGCAGGAACTGGCGCGCGACACGCTGACGCGCGAGCGGCTCATCGAGCTGGCGCGCACACGGGAGCCTTACTTCGTGCCGGAAGGCACTTCGCTCACGGTGCAGCTCAACCAGTTCCAGCGCAACCGCCGCCGCATGGCGTTCGTGGTCGACGAGTACGGCGACATCCAGGGTTTCGTCACGCTCGAAGATATCCTCGAAGAGATCGTGGGCGAGTTCACGACCGACCCGGCGACGGTGACTCACAAGCACGTGCATCGCGAGGCCGCGGGCGTGTTCATCATCAATGCCAGCGCCACCATCCGCGCACTCAATCGGTCGCTGGGCTGGCAGCTGCCCACCGATGGGCCCAAGACACTCAATGGGCTGCTGGTCGAGCAACTCGAGACGCTGCCGGAAGCCGGCGACCGCGTCGAAGTCAGTGAGTACCACTTCGAGGTACTGCAGATTGGCGAAAACACGATCCGCACGGTGCGCGCGCGACGTGCTCCGGCGCCGCCCGCCGAATAGCCAGGCCTTCAGCCGAGCGCGGCCCTGAGCGCATCCTCGAGCCGCGTGAATTCACGCACGCGCAAGCCCTCGATGGGAGTTCGCGGCGCGTTGTCCTTCGGAATGAGCGCGGTGGTGAAGCCCTGCTTGGCGGCTTCGCGCAGCCGCTCTTCGCCATAGGCCACGGGCCGCAACTCGCCCGTCAGGCCGATCTCGCCGAAGGCCACCAGCTCCTGCGCGATGGGCTTGTCGGCGAGGCTGGATGCCAGCGCCAGTGCCACCGGCAAGTCACAGGCGGTAACATGGCCACACGCTGCGCATCGAGCCCCTGCGCGACGCGACGCGGAGATCCGAAACGCATGCGATCCACGAGACCCTGGAGCTCGACGAGCAGCGGCCGGCGGCCATCGCGCGTCACGGCGACTATGCTGCCCGCTGCCGGCACGCCGGAGCGCGCCAGGAAGATGGCGGAAGGGTTGCGTACTTCGCGCAAGCCCGCTTCGCCCATGTGGAAGAACGCCAGCTCGCCCACCGAGCCGAATCGGTTCTTGGTGGCTCGCACGTTGCGAAAACGGCTGGAAGCATCGCTTTCAAAATAAAGCACCGTATCGACCAGGTGCTCGAGCACGCGCGGACCGGCGATGGCACCGTCCTTGGTGACGTGGCCGACGATGACGACGCTGACGCCGGTGCTCTTGGCAAAGCGCACCAGCTGGGCGGTGCATTCCTTCAATTGAGTGATGGCGCCGGCCGCGGTGCCAATCGAGGCGAGTTGCACCGTCTGGATGGAGTCGACGATGAGCAGCTTCACGCCCTGCTCGCGGGCGCGCGCCATCATGGCTTCGAGATCCGTGTCGGCGACCACGCGCAGGTGCGAACCGGCGACGCCCAGGCGCCGCGCGCGCACGCCGATCTGCGCCACGGACTCTTCGGCCGACAGGTAAAGCGTGGGCGTGACGCGGGCCGCGTGGTTCGCGAGCTGCAGCAACAGCGTGGATTTGCCTATGCCCGGCTCCCCACCTAGCAACGTGACCGATCCGGGGATGAGCCCGCCGCCCAGGACGCGATCGAGCTCGCCCATGCCAGTTTCGAGGCGCGGAAGCTCCGCCGTATCGAGTTCGGCCAGGTCCGTCGACGGGGAGGCCGCCACAGGCTGACCCGCCGGACGACGCGCCACGGTCCGCTGTTCCAGGGTGTTCCAATGAGCACACTGCGGGCATTGACCCTGCCATTTGAGGGTCTCGGCGCCGCAGTCGGCGCAGACGAAGACAATGGCCGGTTTAGCCATCCTGGAAACCTCGGGCGCGATGCCCGGAAAGCGTGACGAAGTTCATGGCTTGAAAGATGCCGGAGTCGGTGAAGTACCTAGTGTGCAGTAGTCCGGTGCGCCCCGGCCCTAATGGCATTAGCATTGCGTCCCTAGGTCGTTGATTTGCCGACGTGCACGGGCCCGAAGTGTGACTTATTGCGAAGGCGCGTGCCGGCGCTGCTGGTAGGTTATGCCGCTTGCGGGGAAGTCTACGGGCGCGTTTCGGCCGTAACGGTCTCTTTTTGACCATTGAGCATTGAGCATTGGTGTGATCGAAGAACACGCAGAACATCGACGGTTCCGGGGTCAATCATGACCCTCAAGGGCAAGCTGACCTTTGTCGGGCAAACCGACACGGGCCGCGTCCGCGAACACAACGAGGACACCATCGCCTCCGACGTCGACGTGGGCTTGTTAGTCCTCGCCGATGGCATGGGCGGATACAACGCGGGTGAAGTCGCGAGCGGCATTGCCGTCAAGACCATCACCAACCTGGTTCGCGAAGGTCTCGCGCGCGAGGACCTGGGTTCGCTGGATCGCGCCACCGGGCTCACGCGCCCATCGATCGTGCTGCGTGATGCGATCACGCGCGCCAACAAGATCATCTACCAGACCGCACGTTCGCAAGCCGAATGCGAGGGCATGGGCACGACCGTGGTCGCCGCCCTCTTCTACGACAACAAGATTTCGATTGCGCATGTCGGCGATTCCCGGCTGTACCGCCAGCGCGGCAGCCAGATCTCGCAGGTCACGATGGACCATTCGCTGCTTCAGGAGCTCGTGGATCGCGGGTTCTATTCACCCGAAGAAGCGCAGCGCGCGGCCAACAAGAACTACGTGACCCGGGCGCTGGGTGTCGAACCCCAGGTCGAGGTCGAAGTGCAGGAGCATCCGGTCGACAAGGGCGATATCTTCATTCTTTGCTCGGACGGCTTGTCCGACATGGTCGAAGATGAAGACATCCGTTTAACTATAAGTACCTTTGGTGCTAATCTAGATACGGTTGCTAAGCAGTTGATTCAGTTAGCCAACGAGAACGGTGGTCGTGACAACGTCTCGGTGGTGCTCGCGCAGGCGGTCGAACCGTTTCCCGCGAGTCGCGGAGTGATGGATAAACTTCTTGGCTGGTTCAGTTAAGGGACGAAAACAATGGCACGTCTGGTCTTAAGCCTGGATAACCAGGTCCTCGCCGAATACAACATGAACAAGGAGCGGTACACCATTGGCCGGTTTCCCGATAACGACATCCGCATCGATAACTCGGCGGTGTCGGGTCATCACTCGCTGATCATCAACATCCTCAACGATTCGTTCCTCGAGGATCTGAACAGCACCAACGGCACGTACGTGAACGGCAAGCTCATCAAGAAGCATGCTATGCAGCACGGCGACGTCGTCACGGTGGGTCATCACCAGCTGCGGTTCGTCGAAGACGACGAGGCCCAGGACGAATTCGAAAAGACGATGGTCATCCAGCCGTCGTCGCGCCCCGCCGCCGAGAAGATGCAGGCGGCCAAGGATCGCGCAGAGAAAGTTTCAGCGGACGTTTCCGCGAGCGGTGTGCGCAAGGGTCTCGACGGCAAGACGCCCGTCAAGAAGGCCAAGCTGCAGGTGCTCTCGGGCTCCTTCGCGGGCCGCGAGCTCGAGCTGAACAAGGCACTGACCACGCTCGGCCGTCCGGGCATCCAGGTGGCCGCGATCACGCGCCGCCAGGACGGGTTCTTCATCGTGCACGTCGACAGCGACACGCCTAACAACTTCCCGCTGGTCAACGGCACCGCCATCGGCAGCCAGGCGCGCAAGCTCACGGACAATGACGTGATCCAGCTCGCCGGCGTGAAGATGGGGTTCTTCGAAGCATAGGAACTTTCCTCGTTTGCCCGCCGCAGGCGGCAAAAAAGGGACGGGCCACATCGGCACGTCCCTTTTTTGTTGGGAAAAGAGGAATGTCCCAGTGCTTCGCGAGCTACTTCAGTTCGATCGGCACTCGCTGGCTCACGCCGCACAGCAGTTCGTATGGAATGGTGCCGGCATGATCGGCCACCTCTTCCACTGTCAGTCCCTCGCCCCAGACGATGGCCTTGTTGCCGGTGGCCACTTTCGGCACGCCGGTGACATCCACTGCGATCATGTCCATCGACACACGCCCGACGAGTTCATGGCGCGTTCCGCCGATGAGCACGGGGGTGCCATTCGCGAGGTGCCGCGGCAGGCCGTCCCCGTAACCCGCGGCGAGAATCGCGATGGTGCTGTCGCGCTCGGCACGCCAGGCGCCCGCATATCCCACGGTTTCGCCACGTTTCACGTCGCGCACGGTGAGCACGGTGGTTTCGAGTGTCATGACGGGCTTGAGCCCGAATTTCTGCGCTGCCTCGCCACCAAACGGCGAAACGCCGTAGAGCGCGAGGCCCGGCCTCACCCAGTCACCGTGCGCGCGCGGCCAGCCGAGCGTGCCCGCGGAGTTGCCGATGCTGGTCGGAACGCTCTGCATCCCGGTCAGATTCGCGGCGGCGAGCGCGGCTTCGAATCTGTCTACCTGTTCGCGCGTCATCTCGACCGCACGTTCGTCGGCACGCGCGAGATGCGTCATGACGCGCAGTTCCAGCACGGGTATCGTCAGCGCGCACAGCCGGGCCAGCGCGCCGGGAAATGCCTCGGGGCGAAACCCCAGGCGATTCATGCCCGTGTCTATCTTCACCCACACGACGAATCGTTCAGCGCCGCGGTGCGCTTCCAGCAACTTGAGCTGCAGCGGATCGTGGACCACGAGCTCGAAGCCATGATGCGCGGCCTCGGCAAGCTGTTCGGCGCTGAATACGCCTTCGAGCAGCACGATGGGCGCGCGCACACCGGCCGCGCGCAGCGCCATGCCTTCTTCGAGACGCGCCACCGCGAAACTGTCGGCATCCGCCAATGCGAGCGCCGTGGACACCAACCCGTGGCCATAGGCATTCGCCTTGACCACGGCCATCACCCTGGCGCGCGGCGCGTAAGCGCGAATGGTGCCCAGGTTGTGGCGCAGCGCCGCGGTGTCCACCAGCGCGCGGATCAACCGGATCAACGCATGATTCCTTCGCCGTAGGCCGGGTCTTTGTAGTTCTCGAAGCGTGCGTTGGCGCCGCGGAACGTGAGCCGGATTTCGCCGGTCTCGCCGTTACGATGCTTGGCGAGGTCGATTTCCGCGACGCCCTTCTTCGGCGTGTCCTTGTTGTAGACCTCGTCGCGGTAGATGAGCAGGATCATGTCTGCATCCTGCTCGATGGCGCCTGAGTTATGGCTAACTACCCCGTCGGCCAACCAGCTATGAAACCTTGGAACAGTCAGATCGAAGGTTTCGGTTTCGCCCGCTGGCTCGACGGCGACTACGCGATCCCAGAACAGTGGCGCATCCGCCCAGAGCTTCAGTTCAGGTGCGTCGAGCAATTGGGCATACTCGGCAACTACTGCGCGGGATGGACCAAATTTGAAATGTGACGTGCCGCCATAGCGAGTACCGCGCATGGCCGCCATTGCGCGCTGGGTGATGCCTTGAGAGCGCATGCGCTGCCTGACGGATTCGAAGATATCTTTCGGCAACGTGTCCACATTCGTGTTCGACGTCACTCCCGCAAGAATGGAGTCGAGATGCGCCACCGGTGCTGCACGCGGGCCAAATCCACCCACCCGATCCACAAACAACTTCTGGTCGCCGGAGCCAGATACGTCGACATTGAAAACCGGCCGGCCACGAGGGGCGTGAGTCACACGCGTTCGTGACACGATGCCGACACGCAGCAACAGGGCCGATACGTCTGCTGCCAGTCCTTCGCTGCAAGTCGCAAAGTAGACTCGCGACGAACCTCGCTGCGCCGCGGGCCGGACCGACACACTTCCGTCGGTTGCCCACAGGTGCCGAAGCAGCGTCGCGATCTGCGGCTTGCCGAGCTGAAACACCTCGGGCGGCAGCCTTTTCTCATGCGAGCGCTGGCCGAAAATGCCGAGCTCCTTGAGCCACCGGCCGACTCCCTGAGCCTCCCAACGGTTGCCATTGCCCGCGATGACGAGCTGGTGCCAGTTTCCGCGACCCGCGTGCCGCGCAACCCGGCTCCCAAACTTCTTCGCGCTGTCCGCCACGGCGGCGCTGTTGAGTTCGGACCCCGTGGTGTATCGAAGAGGCTGATGCTTGAGGTAACTGCCGTCACCGACAAGATGTCCCAGTAAAACCAGCCAGTGTTCCGGCCATTCGAGCGGTGAAGCAACCTCGGGCACCGAACGCGCAATGGCAACGCGGTCGCCGCTACCGCAATCCCCAAGTCCTTTCCAGCCAGCTCCCGTGAGCACGCGATGATCGTACGTGGCGCGAAGTTTGCGACCGCTGGCCAGCCGCAGATCAAACACCGGCTTGACTCCGGTCGACCAGACAATGTCCGCGCGCGCCGCAACGGGCTTCTGTTCATCATCCAGCGCCCAGACTTCGGGCGTCTGTCCGACCAACGACGAAATTGGGACGCGACGTCCGTCTGTAAGGCAAACCAACGTGTCGCCGGCGACGCATTCGCGCAAATCCGACATCACCGGCTTCTTGTTCTCGCGCTGTTCCACGCCGCGGTTCAGCTGCGACAACGCGATGACAGGCAAATGCAATTCCTTGGCCAGCGCTTTCAGGCCGCGCGAGATCTCCGAGATCTCGGTGGCGCGATTCTCCTTCGTGCCCGGCACCGTCATGAGCTGTAGATAGTCCACGACGATGAGATCGAGACCATGCTCGCGCTTGATGCGCCGTGATCGCGCGCGCAGCTCCGTCGGCGTGAGAGCCGGCGTGTCATCGATGAAGATCTTGGCATCCTGCAGCTGCTTGGTGGCGCCGGTGATGCGCGGCCAGTCGTCCTCGGAGAGCTTGCCGCTGCGAATGTTGCCGAGATGCACGCTGCCCACGGAGGACAGCATGCGCGTGAGGATCTGGTCGGCGGGCATTTCCAGCGAGAAGATGGCCACCGACGCGCGGATGCCTTCCTTGAGCGCCGCATGCTCGGCCATGTTGATGGCCAGCGTCGACTTGCCCATGGACGGGCGCCCCGCGACGATCAGCAGATCACCACCGCGCAAACCGCCGGTCTTTTCGTCGAAATCGATGAAGCCCGTGGGCAGGCCGCGCGGCTTGTTAGGGTTGTTGTACAGGTCGTCGATCTGGTCGATGAGCGCGGGTAACGCCTGCTTGGCGCTCACGTATCCCTTGCCGCGCGCCGAACCTTCGGCGATGGCGAAAATGCGCCGCTCGGCCCTCTCGACCAGGTCGCGTGCGCTCTCGCCTTCCTCGCTCCAGACGGAGGTCGCGATTTCGCCGCCGGCGCTGACCAGCTCGCGCAGCAGCGCGCGTTCCTTGACGATTTCCGCGTATGCGCGTGCGTTGGCGGCGCCGGGCGTGTCGCGCGTCAGCGTGCCGAGATAAGCCAGGCCGCCCGCGTCATTGAGTTTGCCAAGGCGCTGCAGGTGCTCTGAAACGGTGACCGGGTCGCAGGGCTGCGCTTCGGCGGCAAGCGATGCAATGCTTTCGAAAATAAGCGCATGGTCTGGCCGGAAAAAATGTTCAGCCGTGACCACGTCGCCGACGTTGTCCCATGCCTGGCGATCGAGCATGAGCCCGCCCAGCACTGCCTGTTCGGCTTCCTCTGAATGAGGTGGCGTTCGCAGATCGGAGGTACCCGAAGAACCGCGACGGAATTTGGGCGTGCTGGACATGTCGATTGGAAACCCCCGGTTGCGTCGACTCTAAAAACAAACGCCCCGTGAGTCCATCACGGGGCGCGGTGTCTTCAATCGAAATTGCCGAAGTCGTTCCGACTCCGGCAGTTACGCGCTTAGTCTTCCGCGGTGATCACCACCGGCAGCTGCACGTCGATGTCCGTGTGCAGATGCAGGGTGATCGTGTGGTCGCCGACCATGCGCAACGGGCCCGTGGGCAGGCGCACTTCCGCGCGCGCGACCTTGTGGCCCGCCTTGGTGGCGGCTTCAGCGATGTCCGCGGTGCCGATCGAGCCGAAGAGCTTGCCTTCGGTGCCGGCCTTCGCGGTGATCAGGAGTTTGAATTCCTTGAACGCGGCAGCGCGGCTTTCCGCATCCTGGAATTGTTCGCGTGCAGCCTTCTCGAGTTCAGCGCGGCGCGATTCGAACTTCTTGACGTTCTCGGGTGTGGCCAGCGTGGCCTTGCCCTTCGGTAGCAGGAAGTTGCGACCGTAACCCGACTTCACCTTGACGCGATCGCCGATGGTGCCGAGGTTGGCCACTTTCGTTAGGAGAATGACGTCCATGGTGGCCTCAATGCTGGTCGGTGTACGGCAGCAGCGCGAGGTAACGCGCACGCTTGATCGCCGACGAGAGCTGACGCTGGTAGAACGCCTTCGTGCCCGTGATGCGGCTCGGCACGATCTTTCCAGTTTCAGTGATGTATTGCTTGAGCGTGCCCAAGTCCTTGTAGTCGATCTGCTTCACGCCCTCGGCGGTGAAACGGCAGAACTTGCGACGGCGCGAGAACGAGCGGTTGCCACCGCCGCTGCCACCACCGCCACCAGGACCACTTCGACGCGGTTTATCGTCTTTCATCAGCCGGGTACTCCCATGTCATCGTCATCGCTCGCGAACGGCGAATCGTCGCGGCTGCGGCGCGGACCGCCTTCCTTCTCTTCCTGGGCGGCCTTCGCCATCGGCGACGGCTCGGTCACGGGTTCGTCCATGTTCACGACGAGGTGACGCAGCACCGCATCGGAGAACCGGAACGCGCCGGTGAGCTCGGTCAGGGTGGCCTGCTCGCACTCGATGTTGAGCAACACGTAGTGCGCCTTGTGGACCTTGGCGATC
>Ga0193753_10003407_pt1 | contig 11762 bp, 8 predicted proteins | sample H1c2metaG_FD_144925 | JGI IMG/M metagenome (GOLD analysis project Ga0193753, IMG submission 144925) | Soil microbial communities from a riparian zone of the East river system, Colorado, United States - H1c2 | ecosystem: Environmental > Terrestrial > Soil > Riparian zone | place: USA: East River... | reverse complement strand
GATGCTGTCGTTGGTCTTGAGGTACTGGCCAAGTATATTGATGCCATTGTCCGATAACTGTGAGTTGATGGCAGAAAGCACGCCGGGAACATTTTTATGAATATGAAGTATCCTGTGGGCCTTTTCTTGTATGGGTAATCCAATGGGAGGAACCGTGTGTGATCCGATGGTAACACCGGTTTCCAGGAATTGGAATAATTTCTGACTAACATCTTCCCCAATATTGAGCTGTGCTTCTTCAGTTGATCCGCCTATATGCGGTGTCAGGATCACATTGGGCAGGCCCTGGAGTGGTGAAACGAATTTGTCGCCATTCTTTTCGGGTTCAAGGGGATACACGTCGATCGCCGCGCCTGAAATCTGGTTACTGTCGAAGGCTGCTTTGAGTGCATCAAGGTCCACCACTTCCCCTCTTGCATAATTGATCAGGATAGAACCCTGCTTGAAATTCTTCAGGGTCTGTTTGTTGATCATATTTTTTGTAGTGTCGGTATCCGGAACATGAAGCGTTATGATGTCCGCCTTGGAGGTCAGTTCCTTTAGGGTTTTGCAGGGACTGGCATTGCCAAGCGGCAGCTTGGTTACCACGTCATAAAACAACACCTTCATGCCAAGGGCTTCGGCCAGCACGCTTACCTGGGTGCCAATATTGCCATAGCCAATGATTCCGAGGGTTTTACCCCTGAGTTCATAGCTTCCTTTGGATTCCTTGAGCCAGATCCCCTGGTGAGCGGCGACGTTCTTGTCAGGAATCCTCCTTATGAGCATGATGGCCGATGCAATGACCAGTTCGGCCACCGACCTGGTGTTGGAATAGGGTGCATTGAACACGACCACTCCCCTGTTCATAGCTGTTTTCAGGTCTACCTGATTTACCCCGATACAGAAACATCCGATCGCCTGCAGTTTGTTAGCCGCCTCAAGCACCCTGGAGGTAATCTGGGTCTTGGACCTGATACCAAGCAAATGCACGTCTTTAATCTGTTTTACGAGTTCATCCTGCGACAACGCGCCACCGATCTTGCGGACAGAGGAATAACCAGCGTCTTTGAAGTATTTTACTGCCGCATCGCTAATGTTTTCAAGGAACAACACATTAACTTTCTCTTTAGGGTAACTCGTATTTTTCGAACTCATAATTTTTCCCCGGATATTTTCGTTTACATGTGATTATGGGATTTGCAAAGATGTGCGTTAAAATTGAAATCAAAAACACCTATTGTTTCGGGTTTTACATTCAGCGGCCTAACTTCGCTTTTCCGAAACTCAGATAAACTAATTTTCTTGAAGAACTTGCTGATAATTATGGCCCTCGCCTGGCTTTGCAGCTGCAATGGACAGGCCTCAGAAAAAGACAAGGGAGCAGTGAAACTGGCCCTTGCACCACCACCGCCAATTTCGAAGACGAAACTTCGCCATTATCAGTCGGAAGTTGCCCATTTCATCGACAGCGCCTTCAGTTCAAAGCATTTCAATGGCAGCATCCTGGTGGCCAAGGATGGCCAGATCATTTATGAGAAATATGCTGGTTTTCGCAACCCACGACTGTCTACGGACTCCATTAACCCCAGTTCTGCCTTTCACATTGCCTCCGTGTCCAAGACCTTCACCGCCATGGCCGTTCTCAAACTCCAGGAACAGGCCCGCCTGCGGATCACCGATGAGGTTTCAAAATACCTCCCTGGTTTTCCATTAGCCGGGGTGACGATCAAATCCCTGCTGAATCATCGCAGTGGAATCCCAAACTATGTCCATTATATGGAAAGACTCGGCTGGGACAGACGAAAGCTCATGACAAACCAGGATGTGCTTGATTTCATCATTGCCCGTCATAATGAGATTCAGATCGGCCCTCCGGATCGCCATTTCAGTTATTCAAATACCAATTTTGCACTTCTTGCACTTATCGTGGAAAAAGTATCAGGACAGGCTTTCCCCAACTTCCTCAAATTGACCTTCTTCCAGCCATTGGGCATGACGGACACTTATGTGTACACCATTGCTGACAGTGCGCGTTCCCTTCAGTCTTATTTTGCAAGCGGCCGACCTTATGCCTTCGATTATCTCGACAAGGTCTATGGTGATAAAAATGTGTACAGCACGGTTCGTGACATGTTGAAATGGGACCAGGCACTTTACGCAGGTACGATGTTTACCAGGACAACAATTGATTCCGCCTTTTCGGGATATAGTTATGAAAAACCAGGCATCAACAATTACGGGCTCGGGTGGAGAATGTTCAACCTGAGAAACGGCAAGAAATTCATCTACCACAATGGCTGGTGGCATGGCAACAGAACGGCCTTTTATCACCTGGCTGATGAAAAAGCGACGATCATCGCCTTCAGCAATAACGACTATACACGAGTCTATTCAAGCAAAAAGATCGCTGATATTTTTGGCAATTACTTCACGACGGCTGAAGCGGAAAGAGCCTCTGAAACGGTGAATACGGTGAAGGAAGCAAGTCCGGAGGAGTAAAGATCAGGAATCAAACATTTAAAGTACAGGCATGAACGACAAAAATGAAACCAGGCAGGTTTTCATTTTACTCAGTTAAGATTTAACCTCAATTAGATTTTTACCTCGTGTACTGCAGCATCCACTCATAAATATTCCTGCCATCAGCGTCCCGGTATTCAGGATCAGTGGTGCGCGTCCAACAATCATGGTGAAGACGGTTTTGCCCGATGTCGAACAATGTAAGCCTGGCGGGGATAGCCGGACTAAAACTATTGTATTCTTCCACAAATCTTTCTGATTCGTGATAGTCCCACAGGGTGTCATCGACATTGTGAAATTGCCAGGCAGCCAATTGAGCATCGGCCATTACTTTGCAACGTGCCGCGTGGTCTTCAGTAATATTCATTGCCCCACCCATGGCCGTAATGGCGGCAAGCTGATAAGGATATTCGGCAGCAAAATCGGCGGTCTTTTTTGCACCGAGGCTGAATCCCGTCATGTATATCCTGGATGTATCAACGCGATAATTTGCTTTGACATATATGAGTAACTCCTCGAGGTCGAAAGCGAAGGGTTCTCTTGAGAACTGCGGAGCAATGATGATAAAGGAATATGGATCACCGTTAACAGTAAACGAAGGGGGAAATTTATTTTCATTGACCAGTTTCGGAACAGCTTCAGTGAGGATTTCGGGAAGCTCAATGTTTCCATCGCCATATTGTCCGCCGCCAGGAAGGCAGATCAGGACAGGATACAATTCATTGGTTTCATGATAATGAGCCGGCACTGCCTGGTAGAATCCCTTTATGCAGCCATTGATAACGACGTGTTGAGGAGTCAGTACGGCGGGTTCCGTTTCCTCAACTTTTGGGGTGGGTGTGTGTGAACTGCCAGAATTGTTTGTGTTGATAATTTTCCTGCAGGACACAAATGACAAAACCGCAACCAGAGCAACCAGTATATATCGATGGGTCTTCTTCATATAGCTTTATGGTAACGGATCACCCCTAAGATAATACAATTCATATACCAGAGTTGCGAAGAACCGAAGATTAACTAATCACTAAGTATTTTATGAGCGGTCAGTCTGCCCCTTGAAGTGAATCCCAAGGCCGGGATTACCGGAAACGCTTAGCCGACCATGGTCAAAGCTGAGGCCCTCGGCAAGGTCTTCGGCAAGCAATAAAGGGCCATCCGCATCGGCAAAGTCGACCGATGGCAAAAGGTGTGCAACGGCAGCTGTGCCTACGCTGCTTTCATTCATACTGCCGATCATGACCTGCAAACCCAGGCTTTTAGCTCGCGCAATCATTCTTCGGGCAGGCGTGATGCCGCCGCATTTAGTCAGCTTGATGTTGATCCCATGAAACAAGCCTGCACATCGCTCAACATCCTGTTCACCAACGCAGGCTTCATCGGCGAACAAGGGGATTTCTGAAGCGGTATACAGCGCTTTCATTCCTTCCCAATTGTCCTTAGCCAAAGGCTGTTCGATCAGTTCAACCCCTAATTTTCCAAGAATGGGAATCATTTGTAGTGCCTGATCAAGGTTCCAGGCGGCGTTGGCATCCACTCTCAAACGGGCACCGGTATGTGATCTGATGGCTTCGGCGATTTGGATGTCGTCCGGGGAACCCAGTTTGATCTTATATACAGGCCAGGGATTTTCGTCAATTTTTTTAAGCATCAGGTCGATGCTGTCCATCCCGATGGTATAATCTGTCAATGGCATGGAAGCCGGATCATAGTTCCATAGTTTCATCAGGGACTGTCTGCGCAATTTGCCGTAGAGGTCCCAGGCGGCGATGTCCAGCGCGCAAACCAGGAAGCTGTTATCGGGAATAAGGTGATGAAGAAAATGCCAGAAACGATCCGGGTTTGTCAACGCATATTTTTCTATGAAGGTTCTCTTTTGCTCAAGGTCAGCGATCATCTTCTCAACCGGGATATGATAATAAGTTATCGCTGGTGCCTCACCGTAACCTTTGATGCCCATGTGTTCGAGTTCAACCACCAGTGTAGGTTGATGGGTCTTGGTGCCGTATGAAATGGTAAAGGGATATTTGAAGGGAAGTTCATATGACCAGTAACGCAATTTCATCGACCGCTTTCTTCCACGTGTTTTCGGATCTCGTCGTTGAAATCCTTTTGTTTCAGCAGGTCTTCAAGTGTGATATGCATACGGTAGCGCCAGTAGTAATTGGAGATCGCGGGATTGTTTATGCGTTCGGACTGATAGTTGGGATTTCGCAGGGGTTCGTCGATGCTGAAGATATCCTGTAATTGAAACACGGTCCACATCGCGGGTGAATAGAGATGTTGAAGGAAAACAATTTTCGAGATCCAGGCCTCGCACTTTTCGGGCGCCTCACCCCATTGACCCAATTCCATATTATAAAAATATTGGGTGGTCTGTCGGTTTTCTTCCCACCAGGAACGAACCGTACTCATGTCGTGAGTGGAAGGTGTAATCACGGAAAGATAGGGTGCATCGGCGGGATGAGAGAATTTCCGGTTGAGGTCCTTGGGCATGCGCTGGATCTCCAGACTCAGAATTCCAAGTCGCTTCATCACCTCGGGTACTGCCTTCGGCACCATACCAAGGTCTTCACCACAGATCAGCATGTTGGTTGATCTTTTTAGTGATGGCAGTTTCTTCATTGCTTCTTTTCTCCAGAAATCATCCTGCCTGCCATAGAAATAATCATTGTACAAACTCTTCAGCTGATTTTGCATATTCCAGTCGAGATGACGGAATGAAGTAGTGGAGTCGATGGATATCCTGAAATGAAATTCCTGACCGCTGGAACCGGGCTTTTCAAACAAGATAACATTGGAGATGAGTTCATACAGTCCCAGCAAAATGTGATGGTTCTCTTCTGTCTGCTCCATCCCGGCAAAAAACCGTTCTGCCTCGCGCTGTGTATGAAAACCATCCTTAAGCACATAGTTGTTGTTTCCGGTGGAGATCAGGTAGGGATGGAATTTATCGTTGTTCGGACCGAATAGTTCCCAGAGCACTGCATCGGTGATATAGGGTTTACAAAATCGGTGATAATTGAACCACATTCCGCGCTGCGCAAATTCAAATACGTGAACAGTAATTGCGGGATTGAAAAAACCCATGATGCCCTGAACGGAATCAATAGGTATGCTCCAGATCCTGAAAAACCCAAGGACGTGATCGATACGGAAAGCATCGAAGTACCGGCCCATTTGTTCAAACCTTTTCCTCCACCAGTCGAAATGGTTTTCCGCCATTTTCTCCCAGTTGTACACAGGGAACTCCCAGTTCTGACCCTTGACAGCAAAATGATCTGGTGGAGCGCCTGCCTGTAATTCCATGTTGAACAATTCCGGATCCATCCAGGCATCACAGCCACGTCTGTTCACCCCAATGGGAATATCGCCTTTGATGATGATCCCATTGCCATGCGCATAGTCGACGGCTGATTTCAACTGCAGGTGCAGGTGATATTGCAGAAAATAAGAGAAGGCAATGCTTTCGTAGTGTTTCGCCTTTGGTGATACATACTTTTCTATCGCGGACCGGTCAAACCTGCTATATATTTTCCATGTGGTGAAATCAGCAGTTCCATTCCTGTCGCGCAGGTAACAGAAGGCGGCATATGGAACGAGCCAGTATTGATTTTCAAGGAAAAATTTCTGGTAATCCGGATCCTCCAGAAACTTATTTTTTTGAGCCTGGAACAATTCCCGCGCGGCCAGCAATTTGAACCTGATCACTTGTTCGTAATCCATATCAGGCAGGACATTCAGTTGTTTTTGTTTCTTCCGGAATGATTTGATGATGTCGGCATCCTGCTTTCCGGCAACCGCTTCAATGTTGAGGTAAAGGGGGTGCAATGCAAAAGCAGAAATTGTGGCGTATGGATAGGAATCCTTCCAGGTATTGGTTGATATGGTGTCATTGACGGGCAGCAGCTGGATCATTTTGATGCCGCATTTCCTTGCCCAGTCAGAAAACAGTTTCAGGTCGGCAAATTCACCAACACCAAAAGAATCGGCGCTTCTCAGACTGAACACCGGAAGACTTACTCCTGATCCCTTCCAGGTATTGTTCGGTATCCTGACAAAACCGTCGTGAACAATATGAAGGGTCTTTTCATTCAGATCCAGGTGAAGGCCGCGGTTTGGGCCTTGTTCATAGGTAACGATGGTTTTCTGCTTCGTGTCGTAGATGCCATACTTGTAATCAAGCGGCAGGGTTTCATTCTGAAGATTGACGTGAACAGTCCACCAGCCCTTTTCCAGCTTCAGCAGTAAAATTGAAGCAGGATCCCATGAACCCGTTTTCTTTGCGCTACCCGACAAAAAGACTACTTCATTTTTTGCAGTCAGTGGTGCCTTGACTCGAAAGATATGGGTAAAGTGCCGGGTCGCCCGGGGTTTGACTGCCGGTGACTTGCCACGGAACAACACTTTTTGAAAGGGATCGGTATAAAATACATTCTCATATTCTCCGGCATAATTCCAGGAGTCGGTGATCTCTATGTTTTCTATGCCCGTTTTCGAGACATCGATCAAACGAGGTTGACCTCCTTCAAAAACGATCTCCCCATCGGTTCCAATGAATACATAACTGTAAGATATCCGGCCAATCAGAGAGGGATCTACCTCAATAGAACCATTCCACAGGTCGCTGTTGAAATAATTCAGGCTTAGATAATGCAGCGGGTCGTCGTTTCCAAGAGCCGGGATATTTCCTGTAATGCCAAGGGTTTCCCCTGGCTTAGTGTAATAGCGTATGTAAAAATTTATTCTCACGGTTTCATCAAGTGAGCGCGAATTTATTACAAATGTGCGAATGTCTCTTTTTGTATTATTTTCGCCGAAACTCTCATGATGGAAACAGCCAAAAAATCAACGGGTCTTTACTGGATACTTTTTATACTCTCGGTTATCCTTTTCTTTGTATTGCTGGAATTTAAAGGCGAATTACTGACCCTGTCACTGCCCTTTGTTTGCACTTATTTCGTTAAGGCGATGGACATCACCTGATCTTACTCTCCCCGTTCTACTACAATTGATTGCTTTAATTTGATGGCGACATTTTTTTCGAGCCTGCTGGCCGGCTTCCAATCGGGCATATTCTCGAATTTTTCCTGGAGGTGGTCGTTAAGCTCATCATTTCCGCCTTTAATCACCTTTGCAGAGGCCAGTTTCCCATTTTTGTCGATGATGAATTCGATCATCACATAGGTTCGTTTAAGATTTAAGGGTAGAAATTCAACTAATTCCCTGCTTGTTTGATCGATAAACGACTGAAATCCAGAATTTCCTCCCGGGTAAACAGGCAGGCGATCAACCGATTTCGCAAGGTCATCTTCATTGAAGTATTTAACAGGCCGCGCCACATGTTTTGGAGGGGCTTTTTCTTTGAAGGCTTCCGCATCGTAATTGGCTACAATATACTCTCCCTTTTCACCAGTCATCATTATGGGCAAGTGCCTGGTTTTATCGAAATATTGATAAGCCGCTTTCAATTCGCCAGAAAGCTCAGCATATTCCGGGAATTCTTTGAGGTATCTGGCCAGATAGGCAGTGCTTTTTGAATTGCTGAACTGAACCGGGAAAATATGCACTGGGATGAAGTCCTGCCCCTGGCTCCTCGCATGCGCCGCCAGGATGTACAATTCTTCGATCTGTGAATCCATAATCGGTATGCATCCGGTGGTCACGCATTTTCCATGTATGTATATATCGCCACCTGGTTGAAGGGAATCTCCCAGTATCCTGTCAGAAGAATTGGGATAATTCAATCCCAGGGCAAGATGATAGGTACTCTTCGGATTGAACTCATTGATATAGTAAAACCCCTCAGGTACCTGGTAATCTCCCCGCATACGCTTGGGTCCGAGGGTACCCGCGAGCGCGCATACCTTGTAGGTTTTAAACAATCTGTACTTCTCATCATTGCCCGTTCTGACCCATACTTCCAGCTGGCTGTCATATTTGAAGGACCTCAGGTAGATATTCTTTACCGGCCAGTCGAGGTTTTTTTCCCTGAATTGTTTCATCAGGGTGTCCTGCCTTTTCTTCAGTGCTTCGCTGATCCTGGGGAAACTTCGCTGATAATCAATGAAATTAAAGACCGGGGCAGCCGTCTGCGCGCCGGAATGGCTGAAAATAAATACGAAAAGTATAAATGTGGCGAAGTTTTTCATGAATCCAGATCAGTGTATAAACGCAAAGACAATGTAAAAAATTCTGCTTTTGAAAAGAGAGTGGTTAAAAATACCATAAACCATTGCTTTTAACCGCCCCCGCTTATCCCCCGATGTGTATATCCTTAGTTTCGGAGGTCTGAGGGGTTCTTGACTATATTTGCCGCTCAATTGATCTACATGCTTAAAGCCGGAATTCTGGGTGGAGGACAACTTGGCAGGATGTTGCTCCAGTCTGCGGCCAATTATCCCGTTGAGACCTTTGTACTGGAAAATGATCCCGACTGTCCCGCAGCTCATCTTTGTCACCATTTTACCCTTGGAGATATCAGAAAATTTGATGCCGTTTATGCTTTTGGACAGGGCCTTGATGCCCTGACTATTGAAATCGAATCAGTAAACCTCGAAGCCCTCGAAAAATTGGAGGCTGAAGGCGTCAGGATCTACCCTACCCCCTCCGCCCTCCGGATCATCAAAAACAAGATCAGTCAGAAAGAATACTACCAGTCGGTGGGTGTGCCAACGGCAGCGTTCGTGATCACCAACAATCTTGCTGAGCTGAATAATCATGAATCCTTTCTGCCCGCAGTGCACAAGATTGGTGAAGGGGGGTATGACGGACGTGGTGTCCAGATCATCAGCGACACCGCTGAACTTAGCAAGGGCTTCGATGCACCTTCCGTTCTGGAGAAATTAATTCCCATCCAGAAAGAAATCGCCCAGATAGTGGCCGTCACCAATGATCAGCACTATGCTTTCTTTCCTCCCGTGGACATGGTATTTAATCCCCACCTGAACCTGCTTGACTATCAACTCAGTCCCGCAGACATTCCCGAAGAAGCACGGTGGAAGGTTGAGGCCATATCTCTATCCGTGGTCAGGGGCCTGAACAGTGCCGGCGTGTTTGCAGTTGAACTCTTCATCGATCAGCAGGGTGAAATTTTCGTGAATGAAACGGCACCCAGGGTGCACAACAGTGGTCATCACACCATTGAAGCCAATTTCAGTTCGCAGTTCGACATGCTTTGGCGAGTCATCCTCAACTACCCCGCTGGCAATACCCAACAGATCCTGCCCGCTGCGATCGTCAACCTTGTTGGAGAAGACGGATATTCCGGAGCAGCGGCATACCAGGGGCTTGAAGAGGTGTTGCAGATGGACAATGCCTTTGTGCACATATATGGAAAGAAAGAAACCAGGCCAGGCAGAAAAATGGGCCATGTGACAATACTGGGTAAGTCGGCAGCTGACCTTGTTTATTCTGCAAACAGGGTTAAGGAAAAATTAAAAGTGGTTAGCACCGCAGGCAAAACCATTGAATAGCTTCTAATGAAACAGATGGAAAATATTGAAAATAACCAGACTATTTGATGACGCGAACCCTCACCCCCATTCTCTTAGTTGTCCATGCATTGTTCCTTCTCTCGGGTTGCTCCGAAGGAGATTCCAGCGCGAGAGCCAATCAGAACAGGACAACGAACGCGCCCATACAGGCGGAAGGCTTCATCGTACGCACCAGGCAACTCAGCGAGAATATTGAAATGCCCGGAACCTTGCTCCCTTTCGAAACTACCCAGATCAGGCCAGAGATCTCTGGCAGGATCGTTGAGTTGAATATTCCGGAAGGCCGGCAGGTGAAGAAAGGAACGCTGTTAATCCGTTTATTCGATGGTGACCTGCAGGCACAACTACAGAAACTGGTAGTGCAACAGCAGATTGCCAGCAAAACTTCCGAAAGGCAAAAGGAACTATTGAAGATCAGTGGTATCAGCCAACAGGAAGCAGATCTTGGAGAACTTGCGGTGAATAACCTGAATGCAGACATCGAGCTGGTTAAGGTATCGATCAACAAAACCAGGATCGTCGCACCTTATGACGGAAAGATTGGCCTGAAATACTTTAGCCTTGGCGCCTATGTCACTCCAACCGACATACTCACTACGATCAGCCAGGTAAATGAACTTAAGCTTGAATTTACTGTTCCTGAAAAATACAGTGATAAAATGAAGACAGGTCGGAAAGTGTTATTCCGAATTGATGGCAAGGATGGAGATTACCCCGCAACCATCATGGCTACCGAATCGATAATCGAAGCCAATACCCGCAGTCTTAAAGTCCGCGCCCTTGTAAAGGGTAATGGTAATTCACTTGTGGCAGGAGGATTTGCCAAGGTGTTGCTGCAGTTCGGTCAGACCGATCGGCCGCTGGTGATTCCAACGCAGGCCGTGATCCCCGGAGCACGTGATAAGCAGGTGATCGTGTACAAAAATGGCAAGCCGGCATTTCAGATCGTACAGACAGGAATACGTGATTCTTCCTTTGTGCAAGTGCTCACGGGGCTGAAAGAAGGAGATACTGTGGTAACTACCGGTCTGCTGGCCATCCGCCCTGAATCGCAAGTAAAGCTCAATGCAGTAGAATAATATTAGGAGACAATTCTCATTACTTATTGTTTTTCAATATGTAATAGCAAAATCAGCAAAAGGAAACTATGAATATTTCCGAATTGAGTCTGCGTCGGCCAGTCCTGGCCACGGTACTGAATGTCATGATCGTCCTATTCGGGGTCATAGGTTTCACTTTTCTGGGCATCCGCGACTACCCGGCAATCGATCCTCCTAATATCAATGTACGAACCTCCTACCCGGGAGCCAATGCCGACATCATCGAATCCCAAATCACCGAACCGCTGGAAAAAGCAATCAATGGTGTACCGGGCATCAAAAATATTACCTCCTCCAGCAGCCAGGGCAGCAGCAATATCAACGTGGAGTTTGAATTAAGTGTAGAATTAGAGGCAGCTGCCAACGACGTCAGGGACAAGGTTTCACAGGCCGCCCGCAGCCTGCCTGATGACCTGGACGCCCCTCCTGTTACTAATAAGGCCGATGCCAGCTCAGACGCAATCATTTCCATGACCGTTCAAAGTGACACGCGCAATCAGCTACAGATAACCGAATACGCCACCAACGTGCTGGTTGAAAGACTGCAGACCATACCGGGAGTGAGCAGCATCCAGATCTGGGGTGAGAAAAGATATGCGATGAGGATTTGGTTCGATCCTTCCAAGCTCAGCGCCTATGGCCTGACACCCGGAGATGTGCAACAGGC
>Ga0193753_10003406_pt1 | contig 11766 bp, 4 predicted proteins | sample H1c2metaG_FD_144925 | JGI IMG/M metagenome (GOLD analysis project Ga0193753, IMG submission 144925) | Soil microbial communities from a riparian zone of the East river system, Colorado, United States - H1c2 | ecosystem: Environmental > Terrestrial > Soil > Riparian zone | place: USA: East River... | reverse complement strand
CGGCATACGATATTGGCTTGTACGTACAACCGCTAACGGACATTCACTTGCACTCGAACCTTACCAGCCAGACTGAACTTGAGGCTGGCGGAGACGTTAAATCGGTTTACATTTTTACAGCAGTCGCCGTATTCATGTTGTTGATCGCTTGCATCAATTTTATGAATCTTTCTACTGCTGGTGCAACAAAACGCAATAAGGAGGTTGGCGTAAAGAAAGTACTGGGATCTCAAAGGAGCCAGTTGGTGCAACAATTTTTGATCGAGTCATTCATTTCTTCTGCCGTGGCCATGGGATTGGCATCCTTGCTTGTAATCGTTGCGTTGCCGCTATTCAACCAATTGTCGGGTAAATCTTTGAACACGTCTTTCCTTTTCAGTGGCAATGTTTTGCTGGCGCTAGGCTTATTGCTTATTGTAATTGCCTTGTTTGCCGGCAGCTATCCGGCATTTTACCTTTCTTCGATACGACCCATTGCGGCGTTAAAAAACAGAATGATGACCGGAGCGAGGAGCAAGGGCATCCGCAGCGGACTGGTGGTATTTCAATTCGTTATTTCGGCAGGTCTCATTCTTGCGATCATCATTGTCAACAACCAAATGTCATTCATTCAAAATAAAGAAGTAGGATATGACAGGGATCAAATGCTCATCCTGAGAGAGTCGTATTTGCTGGGCAATAAAGAAGAAGCGTTTAGGAATCAACTGTTGAGTGATCCGCGGGTTGAAAGTATCACAAGGTCAGCATTCGTTCCTGCAGGTCCCACCGACGACAACATGACGGGCGTTTATCCGGGGCAGAATCAGGAGGCATTGCGGAGGACCATGATATACAACATCGACGACCAATACATTTCAACTATGGGAATGAAGCTGCTTGTGGGCAGGAATTTTTCAGAAACACCGAAGCTTGATTCACTGAACGTTATCATCAATGAAACAGCGGTTAAAACATTTAGTTTGGGAGACAACCCGATCGGCCAAACGCTAACGGCTAATTTTGGAGAGGAAGGAGCAAAGAGAACTCTTACGGTCATCGGTGTGATCAAGGACTTCCATTTCAGATCGCTGCATGAAACCATTGCACCGTTGATCATGCTGAATAGCCCATACGGTGGTCTTATCATCAGGGCGAAGACCGGTAAGATGGCTGGACTCATCTCTTCCATTGAAAAGAAGTGGAAAGGTTTTGACGTCGAAGATCCGTTTTCATACGCGCTGCTGAACGAACTTTATAACGAAACGTATCTCGCCGAACAAAAGACTGGCAGCATCCTGAAGATTTTTGGTCTGCTTACAATTTTCGTTGCATGCCTGGGACTATTCGGACTGGTCACGTTTACTGCCGAGCAACGCGTCAAGGAGATTGGCATCCGAAAAGTGCTTGGCGCCGATGTCACGCAGATCGTTTCCATGCTTTCAAAAGACCTGCTCGTGCTCGTCACTATTTCTTTCGTCATTGCGTTTCCGCTCGGCTATTTTCTGATGAATAAATGGCTGCAGGACTTCGCGTACAAAATAGAAATTCACTGGTGGGTCTATGCGTTGGCCGGACTGACCACGTTGCTGATAGCGTTTTTTACCATGAGCTTTAAGACGGTCAGCTCTGCCCTGGCCAACCCTGTTGAGTCACTGCGATCTGAGTGAATAGGCTTAGAACCGGGTAAAAAGGCCAGAAAAAGGGCTTTGACGCCCTGAAAATCGGAATTGAAAAAATCAAAGGAATCTTACGAAGCCAGCGCCAGAATAAAATGCCTATCTTGGGTATGGCTTTAACCTTGTTCTAACATGTCTACCCCGGATTCAAGCAATTGCATCATTGAAAGTTTTCAAGATGGAATTCACCTGATCAGAACCCAGCAGGCCCTCACAAAAAACCAATTGGAGGAGTTATTCGAAATCCAAACATTGTATGATCAGCATCCGGTGGGGCTTAACAAGGTTTGGCACAAGGTAAATGATAAGCAGTGGCTGTTACACCTCAGCAACGACACGCACAATTTTTCCTGGTACGTCAAGACTAGCCATGGCCTTAACTGGATAGGTTGTTGAGTTTGCTATCTTGTTCCTAAATCCCAGAAATACAGATAAACCGCAAAGACGCTAAGACGCTAAGGAAGCGCAGAGAATTCTTTGCGTCAACTTTGCGTCTTAGCGTCTTTGCGGTGAAAAAATGCATTTATGAAATTATTCTTGATCGTGTCAATGTTGTGTTTCGCACAAGTCGTGCACGCACAACAAGATTTGAAGCTGTGGTATAACCAACCAGCCAGGAATTGGAACGAAGCATTGCCCATCGGCAACGGCCGGCTGGGCGCCATGATCTTTGGTAACCCGAAAGAGGAGCTCATTCAATTGAATGAAGCAACGCTATGGTCGGGAGGTCCCGCGAATACAAATCCCAATCCATCAGCACCATCATACCTGGCCGAAGTACGGAAGGCGCTGTTCGACGAGGATTACAAAAAAGCGGAAAGCCTGGTCGTAAAGATGCAAGGGCTATTTACGGAGTCGTATGAGCCACTGGGAGACCTTTTGATAAACCATGAATTTGAGGGCGAACCTGTCGACTACTACCGGGACCTTGACATATCAAAAGCGGTCGCTACCACACGCTTCACGGCAGGCAACGTGACGTATACACGTGAAATGTTTGCGTCTGCCGCGGACCAGGTTATTGTTATTCGCATTGCTTCAAGCGTTCCTGGAAAACTGAACCTGACGATCGATGCGCGAAGTCCTTTGATCTATCATAATGTGAGCAATGCTCCCAATGAATTGGTGATGCATGGCGAAGCTCCCTCACACACAGATCCCAGCTACATGCAGACCATGGAACAGGCCGTCGTTTATAACGACGCGAATGGTTGCCGGGGCATGAGGTTTGAACTGGATGTAAAGGTGAAAAATACTGATGGCGAGGTGGAGCAGCGCGATGGACGCATCCATGTTGCGAATGCGTCGGAAGTCCTTTTGTTCGTATCGGCCGCCACGAGCTTCAACGGCTTTGACAAATGCCCTGACAAAGACGGAAGAGATGAACACAAGCTTGCCACACAATACCTGAATGATGCATGGCCTAAAACACTGGAGCAACTGAGACAACGGCATGTTGCAGATTACGGCGCCTACTTCAATCGCGTTAGCTTGTCCTTCAACGATGCGCGGCCTGTTGACCTTCCTACTGATCAGCGTCTCCTGCAGTTTACAAAAGGTGCGGACGATCCTTCGCTTGAGGTACTTTATTTTCAATTCGGCCGATATCTTTTGATATCTTCTTCCAGGCCCGGGGGCCAGGCGGCCAACTTGCAGGGTATATGGAATCATCATGTGCGGCCACCCTGGAGCGCCAATTATACCACAAACATCAATACAGAAATGAATTACTGGATGGTTGAAAGCTGTAACCTATCCGAATTACATTTACCACTGGTGGAGCTTATCAAGAACGTTGCCATCACCGGCAAGGAAACGGCGCACAATTTTTATAATGCGCCGGGATGGACACTGCATCACAATACTGACATCTGGGCCACGACCAATCCTGTAAGCGGAAGTCCCAGTTGGGCCAATTGGCCAATGGGCGGAGCATGGCTTTGTCAACACTTGTGGGAGCATTATCAGTTTACAGGCGACAAGGAATATTTAAGCAACATAGCCTATCCAATCATAGCAGAAGCAACACGCTTTTGTTCCAGTTGGCTAGTAGAAGATAAGAATGGTCGTCTGGTCACAGCTCCTTCAACATCACCAGAAAATGAATTCATCACAGATACCGGATTCAAAGGAAGCTTATCAATTGCGTCAACGATGGATATGGCCATAATACGGGACCTTTTTTCAAATTTCTTAGCGGCAGCCGCAATCGTCGGTAAGGACAGCGATCTTCAACAGGAGATCACCGCCAGACAAGCAAAACTTTTTCCTTATCAAATCGGAAAAAAAGGCAACCTGCAGGAGTGGTACAAAGACTGGAGTGACGCCGATCCTGAACATCGCCACATTTCCCATCTCTTCGGTTTGTTTCCGGGACATTCCATCTCGCCAATGAAGACTCCCGCACTGGCAAAGGCTGCCCGTCAGACGATGGAGTTTCGTGGAGATGGGGGTACGGGCTGGTCCAAGGGTTGGAAGATCAACGTATGGGCCAGGCTATTGGATGGAAACCGCGCGCACAAACTGTTGCGCGAGCAGCTGACCTTGACAGGTGTTGAAGGCACCAACTACGCCAATGGCGGTGGAACTTATCCCAACATGTTCGACGCCCATCCGCCTTTTCAAATTGATGGAAATTTTGGAGGCGCTTCGGGCATCACAGAGATGTTAATGCAGAGTCACGATGGTGAAATTCATTTGCTGCCAGCCCTGCCGGATGCATGGGCATCGGGCAAAGTCAATGGACTGCGGGCAAGAGGTGGTTATGAAGTTGAGATGCAGTGGAAAGGGATGAAGCTTAGTCAGGCAAAAATCAAATCGTTGAATGGGGGCAAATGTACCGTCCGCACGGCATCGCCGGTGAGGATCTCGGGTGTGAAGGTGCGTTCCGTCAAGAGCGAGGTTGGGTACCTGACAGTTTTCGATACACTGAAAGGAAATATATATTCAATCAGTCCGTCCAGGTGAGAATGCAATTTTTCACCGCAAAGGCGCTATGGGTCGCAAAGTGCCGCAAAGATCTTTGCGCTACTTTGCGGGTCTTTGAACGCTTGCGGTAAAATGGCTTTGAAATTTATTTGTTATTTACGGCAATCGAGCTGCTGTTTTATTCGTTGCGAGATGTAATGCTGATGAAGGTTAGTTCCACACTTTTTCGACTTTGCTTGATCCTTTCTGCATTCCTTGTGTTTTCGGCGGCAGACGCGCAGGAAAAATGTGCTACAGTGGAGGTCAGGAAATTGAAGCGGAACGCGCTGTTGATCCGGGAGACGGATGACCAGTTCGAAAAGTGGGTAGAACGGAAGCAAGCGAATCGTATAGACTCCCGGATCAATGATGCGGGAGTCTATACTATCCCGGTCGTGGTCCATATCATTCACAAGGGGGAGGCGATCGGCAGCGGATTAAATATTTCAGATGCCCAGATCTTTTCGCAGATCAAGGCATTGAATCGCGATTTCAACCGAACTAACGTCGACTCTACATCAACGCCAGACGAGTTCCGCGAGCTTGCAGGGCGAATGAGCATTCACTTTGTGCTAGCCTCGCAGGATCCGGACGGGAATGCAACGTCTGGTATCATAAGAGTTAATGGTTCGAAGTCACAGTGGACCATCAATGACGAAAATACCTTAAAGGCGCTCAGTTATTGGCCCGCCGAAAATTACCTGAACGTATGGGTTGCCGATCTGTCCTCAACATTGCTGGGGTATGCGCAGTTTCCGGTCTCAGATGTTCCTGGTCTGGAAAGTGCAGTCGATAACAGGTTGACGGACGGCGTGGTAATAGATTATTCCGTTTTTGGCAACAGTGAGGAGGGGTCATTTGAACTCACAACCCGCTTCAATAAAGGGAGGACAACCACACACGAGGTAGGTCATTTCCTGGGACTGCGACATATATGGGGAGATGATAGCGGTTCCTGTTCCGGGCGTGGTGACTATGTCGCGGATACGCCAAATCAGGGTGACAACACCAGTGGCTGCCCAGCACACCCGCTGACGTCTTGTAGCGTGCATACCATGTTTCAAAATTACATGGACTATACCAACGACGTTTGCATGAATCTTTTTACAATAGGGCAGGTGGACCGCATGACCACCGTTCTGGAACACAGTCCACGGAGGCTCAGCCTTTTGTCGTCAGCGGGATCCGATGATCCAGCACCTGTTCCAAACGATCTGGGAATTGCCGCGCTCCGTTCGCCCACCAACAGCGAATGTACCGGTACCGTTGTAACAAGCCTCACCGTTGTTAACAAGGGAAACAATAATATTGCTTCCGCCTCATTCAAAATCTCAATCAGAGGCATTGCAACAACACAGGATGTCAGCTTTGCGCCGGTCATTGGCCCCGGTGATTCAGCAGCGGTTGGGCTGAGCAGCGTAACACTGGAAGCCGGCGAAAATCTGGTAGCGTTTGAAATCCTCGAAACGAACGGTCTTGCGGATGCCAAGGTCAATGATAACAGCGTCAGCATTAGCGCATACTCACCGTATTCAATAGCACTGCCGTGGAAAGAGGAAATGAATTCTTTTCCCTCGCTCTGGAATCAGCCGGTTAACGATAAAGCAGTGGCATGGGAGCAGGAGGTCGCACCGAAGGGATCGTCAGCCAACGGTGCCCTTTCGTTGAAATTTTTTAATTCCTCCATTACCGCCGAAAGCAATGTGCTGTTTACACCAACCTTCAACCTCCCTGCTGATGACAGTCCTTACGCCTTCTTTGATGTCGCTTACGCGCAATCCACGACAGCAGACGACGACGGGCTTCTCATTTATTTAATAGATGATTGCGCAACGGCAGCGGTATCAGGTTCAATCGTTTATCAAAAAAAAGGTGTATCCCTCAGCACGACGGAGAGAACGAGTTCGCAGTTTACGCCATCGTCAGAAAATGACTGGCGGCATGAGGTGATCGATCTGTCTCCATATCGCGGTCACGATAATCTGCGTTTGGCGTTCGTGGGGATCAATGATGGCGGGAATAATATTTATATCGACAATGTCGCCGTTGCCTCCAACGTCACCGAGGATGCGGCGATTACGCGCGTCAACCAACCATCTCCCGTGATTTGTGCTTCTTCAGTGATTCCTGTGATCGACATTTACAATCCTGGCAACACAACGCTAAGCAGTCTCAAAGTAACCTACAGTCTTAATGGCGGGCCTCTTGAAAATCGAATTTTTTCAAACCTGGAACTCTTGCCGTCAAACCGTACAACCATTACCATGACCAACGTGCAGTTGAATGACGGTGAAAATAAATTTGTATTTCAACTGTCAGAGCCCAATGGACTATTTGATAGGGATACCACCAATAACACTTTAACATACTACGCCGTTGTTGATGCACAGACAGACATCATTCCATTGCGTCAGAACTTTGATGAAGACATCAGTACATGGGTCATCGCTAACCCGAACGGTGAAAGTGGCCTGCAAAGGGTCAATACCAACTACGATCAATCATTGAACTATGCAGATGATCCGTCCGGTGTTGAGAGGGAGGCTTGGTTTGTAAGTCCTTCGCTTGATCTTTCAAATACTTCGAAGGCCAGCATGTTTTTTGATCTGGCGGCGCACCAAACGGACGCTGTGACAGCCGGATACGATGCGCAGGCAGAGGCTGCTAAAGATTCCATAAAGGTTTTGATCTCGACCGATTGTGGTGAGACCTACTCAGCAAAAGTCTTTGAAGCATCTGTCTCGTCATTTGTATCATCGGGTACGTCCCCCACGCCTTCATCAATCGCCTCATGGCACCGGAACTTTATCGATCTGAGTACCTATGCTGGTCAACAGAACGTTCGGATCGCTTTTGTTTTCAGAAAAAGCGTAAGTAAATCTGTATTCCTTGATAACATCGAAATGTTTTTGTCGGACGATCCTGCTCCTCTTTCCACCGAGCAAGCACCATTTATAGTTTACGGAACTGATCCGGCGAGTCCGCAGGATTTCTATATAACCTTCAACCTTTCGGAAAGGCAGCCTGTTAAGTATCGCATTGTCGACGTTACTGGCAAGGCCATCATTTCACAAGAATGGGACGATGTTTTGAATCAAACCTATCACTTAGAGCCCAGCGTTAGCGGTGGTATGTATGTACTTCAATTGTACATTGGACAAGAGCACTATGCGACCAAGATCTTCCTCCATTAAGGCATTGATAAGGCGATTTCAGAATTGATTTTTGTCACAGTTTTGTTTAACTAGTACATGGCCCTCAAGCAAGTGTTGACAAAACTTATCTACGCAATGACCCGCACAAAAAACATCCTATGCGTAACCTTACAGGTATCGGTTTGTTCTGTGCTAATGTTTTCCTGCACCAACAAGAAAAGCTCAGCGGCGTTCAGATCTGAATTGGATTCCCTCAACCTGCTGGAAGGAGAGATCTCGCTTTGCGGATCCGACGCGGCGGATCAGTTTGGTAAAGTTTCGTTTGCCCTATCGTGCTCGGATAGCGTTCAGAAGAATTTTGATCTGGCCACTGCGTTGCTCCACTCATTTGAATATTCCGAAGCTGAGAAGACCTTCGCCAAGGTCATCGCGCAAGACCCTGATTGTCTGATGGCATATTGGGGTGTCGCCATGTGTAATTTTCATCCGCTGTGGGAACCTCCAAGCCAGGCTAACCTTAAGAAAGGATCACGGGTCATTGCCCTGGCTCGTTCAGTAGGTGGAGACAAATCGTCAAAGGCGCATGATTATTTGGAAGCGATCGCCACCATCTACGATCAATGGGATTCGCTGGATCATGCAACAAGGGTACTTAAATTTGAAAAAGCGTCTGCCGCCTTGTACGAAAAGTATCCGGCAGACAATGAAGCGGCGATTTTTTACGCCCTTGCGCTTCGGGCTGCTGCGGATCCGGCGGACAAGTCATTTAAAAAGCAAAAGAAAGCTGGCGAGATCCTGGAGTTCCTTTTCCAAAAAGAACCCAATCACCCGGGAATTGCGCACTACATTATTCATAACTATGACTACCCAGAGCTGGCAAGACTCGCGTTACCTGCCGCACGAAAGTATGCAGCGATTGCTTCAGCGTCGGCTCACGCCCAGCACATGCCTTCTCATATCTTCACCAGATTAGGTTTATGGGATGAGGCGATAAGGTCAAATAAACAATCAATTTCATCGGCGCAGTGTTATGCGGAGAATGCTCAGATGAAGGGACATTGGGATGAAGAGCTTCATGGCCTGGACTACCTGGTGTATGCTTATCTACAAAAAGGTGATGACGCTAACGCCCGCCAACAAGTGGAGTACCTCAAGACCATCAATGATGTTTTTCCGCAGAACTTTAAGGATGCATATTGCTTCGCGGCCATGCCGGCAAGGTATGCCCTTGAGCGTCGGGATTGGAAATCGGCCAGCCAACTCAGTTTAGGTCCGGCCAATTTTCCTTGGGAAAAATTCAAATGGGAGAGGGCTCACATCAACTTCGCACGACTGATGGGTGCTATTCATCTGAACGATGTGGAAACAGCGAACGGTGAATTGAAGTCGCTTGAATCTATCCACCAACAACTTGTTGACGCTAAGGATAACTATAAGGCAAACCTTGTGAACATTCAGATCAATATCGGTAAGGGTTGGATCAAACTGGCAGAAGGCAAGTCGGCCGAAGCGATTAAATTGATGAACGAGGCTGCGAACATGGAGGACCTGACGGAAAAGCATCCTGTCACTCCGGGGGAGCTTCTGCCAGCGAGAGAATTGCTGGGCGATATGTATATGGCAATGAAGCAACCTGCCAAAGCGCTTGAAGCGTATCAATCAGATCTTAACAGACACCCCAATCGTTTCAACGGAATGTACGGTGCAGGATTAGCTGCAGAGAAACTCGGTCACAAAAAAGAAGCAGCCTCGTACTTTGATCAGCTCCTTGCGCTCGGGGATTCTGAAAGACCGGGTATGGCAGACGTTGAAGCATTTGTTAAAAAACATGCCACGCAATAATCCGTAGTTTTTCGATGAAAGGATTGATCTCCTACGACCATTCATGTTCGTATTTGAACATCCAATATTAAAGTATCTTTGAATTGACAATGAATAGAAGGTTTTAATTGGCACAATTATGAATACTGTGGTCACCATCAGATAACGCAATTTCCGAAATCCGAAATTTTAGCGCTGATGCGCTTTCCATAAAGACAACTCCAATGATAACCACCTACTTCACCGTCGCTTTCCGTAACCTTGCGAACAACAAAACCTTTTCATTCATCAACATCGCTGGACTGGCTGTTGGCATGACTGCATGTGTGCTTATTATGCTGTATGTGATTGACGAGTCAAGCTACGACAAGCATCATGTGGATGGGAATAGGATCTATCGTATCGCATCCCAAACCACGGAGAAGTGGGTGGCGACACCTGCGCCGATGGCAGAAGGCCTGAAAAGAGATTTCCCTGAAGTAGAGCAGGTAACGCGATTGTTGCGCTTCCCTGGCGCCGAGAAGATGTTGCTAAAGGATGTGGTTCAAAAAAAACAATTCTTCGAGACCAACGGTTACTATGTTGATTCAACATTCTTCCAGTTGTTTACCTATGAATCAAAATTTGGTAACCTTGCGCACAGCCTGGATCGGCCAAATTCAATTGTTATTTCTGAAGCGGTTTCTTCAAAGTTCTTCGGGAATGAAAATCCCGTTGGGAAAATATTAAGTGTTGGTCTTTCCTTTGGAAGCTTTGATTATACGATTAGTGGCGTGTTTCGCGATAACCGAATGAAGAGTCACATTCCTGCCAACTTGTTCTTGTCAATGAACAACGCTGATGTTGGCGGTTGGGTCAAAGCGCAGACAAGTTGGGCGACCAACAGCATATTTCACACCTATGTGAAACTTCGGGAAGGTACCAATGAGCAACTTTTCGAAAGCAAGCTTAAACCCTTTCTTGATCGAAATGGAGGCGCGGAATTCAAGGCCGCAGGCTTCGAGAAAAGCCTCTTCATCCAACCGCTTGAAGACATATACCTTCATTCGGATTTTGGATTTGAAGTAGCCTCAAACGGGAACGCTGGATATTTGTATGGATTCACTTCCATAGCGTTGTTCTTGCTGGCTATTGCCTGCATAAACTTCATGAACCTGAGTACCGCGCGCAGCGAAAAAAGAGGAAGGGAAGTTGGCATGCGGAAGGTTAGCGGAGCCAGTCGCTCTTCGCTCATCGTTCAGTTTCTATGCGAGTCTTTATTGATGAGCGCGATAGCCCTGTTCATGTCGCTGATATTGATCCAGCTACTGATGCCGGTTTTCAATCACCTGACAAATAAGGAGCTGTCGTTGCATCGCTGGCCCAATGCTTATGCATGGTTGACGTTGCTGACATTTGGCACGGGTCTGATCTCCGGGATCTATCCGGCACTGTACCTGTCGTCGTTTAAGCCCATTACAGCGCTGAAAGGAAAAGTAATCAACACAGCATCTGCATTGACCATCAGGAAGGCGCTTGTGGTTTTTCAGTTTACGATTTCGATCGTATTGATACTGGGGGCGATCCTGATCCGTCAGCAAATGAGTTTTCTCGCCAGCACGAATTTGGGATTCAGCAAGAACCAAAAAATCATTTTACCCATCCAGACCACTGAGTCGGAGAGCAACTCCACAGCTTTAAAGACCGAGCTATCCAATATCACGGGCGTTGTGTCTACTGCCAAAGGTGGGTCCTATCCAGGCATTGAGACGATTACCAGCATGCTATTTTACGCCGAGGGAAAAGTGCCGACGGACAACATGGAACTCAGAACCACGTATGTTGAGTTGGATTACACGCGGACATTGGGCATCAAGGTCTTGCAGGGTAGGGTCTTCAGCCCGGAATTTACGGGGGATGAACAATCCATTCTACTCAATGAATCTGCGATTCGTGACCTTGGATATACACTCGACAATGCAGTGGGTAAGAAAGTCTACTATGACTATCTTAATGTCCGGCACGAAATGTCAATCATCGGGATCGTCGCGGATTATCATTTTGAAAGTCTCCATCAGAAGATCCGGCCCCTTGTATTGACAATGGCGCCTTTCTTTTCCGGTCCAAACAGATTCATGATCCTTGACGTAAAGACCAGCAATTACAACGAACTGTTGGCAAAAATTGAG
>Ga0193753_10003405_pt1 | contig 11774 bp, 15 predicted proteins | sample H1c2metaG_FD_144925 | JGI IMG/M metagenome (GOLD analysis project Ga0193753, IMG submission 144925) | Soil microbial communities from a riparian zone of the East river system, Colorado, United States - H1c2 | ecosystem: Environmental > Terrestrial > Soil > Riparian zone | place: USA: East... | reverse complement strand
ATCGTAAACTGACTTCGGATCGGGGAGTTCAGTGATTCCAAGATCATCTGCCAGCGTAGCAATTTCTGGTTTCTGAAGGACACGACCGTCGGCGAGCACCACAGATGGCATCACGGTGCAATCGCGGTGCGCCTCCAACGTTTGATGCGGATAGCCGTTCCGGATGAAAAAGCTCTCCAGAAGCAGATAGTCGGCATTGTCTGGCTGACCGACAAGGATGACACCACCTTTTTGTTCTTCGATCAATCGCAGCTTGCGCCAGATCGTAGCCTGCATGATCAGATTTGCGATATCGCCTTCAGCGCGCATGAGATGTTGAAACTGTGGCCGAGTGATCCGAATCAAGAGACTATCGCCCTTGGTTCGACATCCAGTCAGTGTCCGCTGGTAATTAAACAGATCCAGCTCTCCTGAGAACTGCCGTGGGGTGAGCAATTGCAGGAAACACTCGTGATTTTGCTCAGCCCGCGTGTAAACCTCGATGCTGCCCTCAATGATGACGAACATATCGACCTGACGTTCGTCGCGCACAAAAAGCGTTGTTCGATCGGGGAAAGTTTCGACAGTTCCATATGCCCGTAGCCGGTCGATCATCTCGTATGTAAGGTCGGGGTATGCAAGATCGGGCCGAAACGGAGGAACGCTCGATGCCGGTAGGGCGTTGTTCAGTTCTTCGTACATGGGAGAGATATCCGCAGAGTTATTTAATGGCTGTTGTGTTGCGCCCGAAACCAAGCTTAGGCATTCCCTAAACAAACCCGTTAGCTGTCGCGACCCTGGAACTGGCTGCTAAACCAGATGCTCGTGAGCAGCTTCGAGAATAACGTCCAACACCACTTCGGGCTCGGTCATGGCCGCAGCGTAGTCGAGTGGATGGGTATAAATGTGCGCGTTCATCCTCTGCGCCATCATTCTTTGCGTCCTTGCGCTGAGAACATGATCCTGTTCCGCGATCAAGTAGCTAGATGGCAGACGCTGCCAGGAAGGATTCGGAATACCACCGTTGAGGCATCGTACTGAGATCGGCTTTTGTGCGGCGGTCATGAGAGCCCACTGGTGCGCAGCTGCATGGGGAGCGAGCAATGTCTTGAATTCAGATTCAGACATCCAGATGAATCCGTGTCGATCCGCCATCATTCGTGGCGATTCTGCGGACGAGAGATCCCATTTCAATACATCCGCTACGGTCTCATCGCCATCCGGAGTAATCGCGGAGATGAATACCAGAGCCTGTACAAGCTCTGAGCGTAGTGCTGCGTTTGCAATGAGGGCACCGGAATAGGAATGTCCCACTAGCATAAGCGGACCGTCTGTCAGCTCCAGCGTTCGTTCGATCGCCGCTAAATCATCCTCGAACGAGGTAAGAGGAAGTTGGGCGGCAACGACCTGAAGACCATGTTGTTGAAGCGGAAGAATCACGCTATTCCACATCCCTGCATCAAGCCAGGGGCCGTGAACCAGGACGACCGTTGCTCTTTCTGCAAAACACGATTCCATGCAAAGCCCTCAAGCCTGAAGTACCGCCGGGCCATAAAGGAGAAGGCCCGGCGGATGTATCAATGACCGGTTCCTCAGCGTTTCTGGGAGCCGATCACATTCGTCTGATAGAAGTCCTGCATATGCTTCGCGATATAGTCCAGGCAATCCTCAACAGCGAAGTGACCTGAGTTTAACCGATGCATATCGGCCTTGGGCAGGATCTCGAGGAAGGCCTCACCACCAGCCGGCGTGAAGAAGATATCACCCTGGCCCCAAAAGATAATCGTCTTGGGTTGGTGATCTTTGAGGAACGCCTGCCACTTCGGGTAAAGCTCTACGTTGGTCCGATAATCATAGAAGAAGTCGAGCTGTACATGCTTTGCGTTCGGGCGTTCGAGAAAATGATTGTCCATGTTCCAGTTATCGGGGCTGATAAGCTCTGGTTTGGGATGCCCGGTTGTGTAAACAGCGTGGACGGTCGGCGGCTCGAGAAAACCGGCGATCGCTTTCTCAGCTTCAGGCGAGCGACCCTTCCAGTAGTTGTTCCGCAGCCCGCTCCAAACCTCAGTAAAGCCGATCTCGTAGGCATTGGTGTTCTGGATGATGAGCCATTCGAGCCAGTCAGGGTGCTTATCGAGAATGCGGAAGCCGACCGGGCCACCGTAGTCCTGAACGTAAAGGCCAAACCGAGTGAAGCCGGTCTTCTCAAGAAACTTGGTGACGATCGCCGCAGTATTGTCGAAGGTGTATGCGAACGACTTTGGATCCGGCATGTCGGAGTTACCGAAACCCGGATAATCGGGCGAAACGACATGAAAGCTGCCCGATAGCTCGCGCATGAGATTGCGATACTGGTGCGACGACGAAGGAAAGCCATGCAGGAGCACAAGCTTAGGACTCTTGGGGTCGCCCGCCTCTCGATAAGCAATGTTGAGCCCATCGATCTCGATTGTTTTGAAAAACACCGTTTTCGATGAAACAGAAGGATCATATTCAATGCGCATATTGGTTCCCATCTCCTCGCCCAGAAGGCAAATCTCTTTTGTTCACGGCTTCGCCAGACAGCCGAGACGCAGATTGGAGTTGTGGGCCGACTCGACGTTACAAAATATTCCATTCACAGGGACAATTGGCACCATTGCAAAGTAGACCAGAAGGTCACAGTTAGCCACATCGAGGGCATTTGACTTTGTTTTAACCCTGACGGTCCTGTCGCCACCTCTTTGGCGTCGCTCCAACGAATCGACGAAATGCTTTGGTGAAGTGACTCTGGTCTGCGAAGCCTACGCTTGTGGCCACCTCGGAGATAGAGAGATTCGCCATTTCAAGCATTTGTTGGGCTCGTTTAATTCGTGCCTGAAGGATGTATCGATAAGGCGGCATACCGGTCGAGTCACGAAATGCCCGGGCGAACTGGGATTGAGAGAGTTTTGCAATCTTCGCGACTTCAGAGAGGCTAATATCTTCAGTGAGATGTGCCTGCATGTACTCCGTAGACCGCCGGAGTTGCCAGCTTACCAACCCTCTCAGGCGAGACCTGCCGTTCCAACCGCTCATCCGTGAGATTGAGCAGCCTCTGATCAGGACGAGCAATCACCTGGCTCCACGATTGAAGCGCTGAAAGAATCATCCGGTCCGTATCAGACATGTGCTGCATCCCTCGAAAACACTGTTCCTATTGTGTGAAATCCGACATCACTCATGATCGGAGTGTGCAGGCAGTCCTTGATCCTGATTTGATGGTTGCGGCACGATTCGGATGAAACGGTATCGCGCTCTTCCTTGTCCGGGACATCGCGCGGAACTATCTCACTTCGCTTTGCTGCAGACCCAGAGGGTTGAGCGTCAGGAGCAGAGATCGAGGAAGGATGAACTCTGCGTGTCACCGGGAGATTCATCAGCACTTCCAAGCGTTCCTGAAGGAGATGGCGTGCACGGTGAAGCCGAGTCTTCGCTACGGAAAGAGATATGCCCAATTGTTCAGCGGCCTTCTGCGTCGAGAGCTCATGAACTTCGCGCAGGAAGTAAATATTTCGATAGCGTGGATGAAGCCCTGAAAGGGCCCGCGAAACAATCTCCTTGATCTGGCTTCGCTCGGCCATGTAGTAGGGGTTTGACGCTTCATCTCTGACACTCGACAATCGCTCGCAATAGGCTTCGATTGGCTCGAACGCAAGAAGTCCGCGACGGCGTAGATGGCCCTTTGCCTCGTTGAGCGTAATACTGATGAGCCAGGTACTCAACCTTGAGTCCGCTCGAAAACCGCTCAGATTCTGAAACGCCTTCACGAGCGTCTCCTGAACTACATCTTCTGCATCTGTCTCATTCCTGACTACTGCGAGCGCCACGCGGCGAAGCCGGTGTTCATGGGGGCGAATCAGGTCATAGAAGAGATTTGTCTCCCCGGAAACTATAAGCGAAATAAGTCCGATTTCATCGCTTACCGTGGGTGTTTCAATGCACATACTTACTCTCATAGTGATAACTGGATTGATATTTCGTGATCTTTTATTTCGACAATTCAAGGGGTGTGGCTGAGTCGCGCTTCTCCGTGTTTTGTCTTAAATTGCCGTTTGGTCTGTTTTTGCTGTGGCGTTACGGTCAGTGACTCCAGAGCGTATTTATCTCCACTAAACTCTGAGTTGGAACCGCTTGTTACTCCGTTCGTCAGACCGGTTCAACAATGATTCAAGCGGATCGGTCAAGAACACTTTCTGAGTGTGCGCTGAGATCAGGGACCGGCACACCTGAAAAACATTAGGTATCACACTGCAATTTGTGCAGGTCTAGGAGGCTGGACGAGCGGTAGGAATCGAGAGGAAGGTTGGCATGATGTCGGGACAAATCAGAATCCTTACAGTCGATGACATGCCCGTGTATCGGGCAGGTTTGGGAATGATCATCGCGACGCAGCCGGACATGCTTAACGTTGCTCAGGCTTCTGACTCGGCTGAGGCGATTGCGGAGTATCGTAGACATCAACCAGATGTAACGCTCATCGATCCACGCCTGCCGAGTTGCTCTGGGATCGAAACAATGTCCACCATTCGCGGCGAATTCCCAAAAGCAAAGATCATCATGCTTGCGACCTTCGATGGAGACATAGAGATCCAACAGGCCCTACGAGCAGGTGCTCTGGCTTACGTGCTCAAGAGTGTTGCGAAGAACGAGCTGCTCGATATCATTCGCAAGGTACACAGTGGTCGAAGATGCATTCCGGCAAATATCGCGACCAGATTGGCGGAACACATGGGGCATGAGAGCCTGACGGCTCGTGAACTCGATGTTCTTCGGCTTATTGGCGTTGGCCTGCGCAACAAACAAATTGCCAGCGACCTCGGAATCTCCGAAACGACCGTGAGTTTTCACATCAAAAATGTGGTCGATAAGCTCCAGGCAAACGACAGGACCCATGCGGTAACGGTGGCACTACGAAGAGGTCTGCTGCATATGTAAAGAGATCAGCGTGTAGCATGACGTTCTGAGGCACATTGAGGCCACGCGGCCACTGTGAGCTCCGCGGCTGATGTGACTCAATCATCGTTCCGGTAGTACTCACGTCGACTGAGGTTTCGCTGGTTGGTAGCCACGTCTCCCTACCAGAGGCCTGTACTCGGGATTCTTGGTGAGGAAATGGAAGACGATAGGGCAGACGATATCCACTTTAAGCTCATGGACCTTTGCATATTCGAGTCCCATCTGAGCAAGCTCATTGGCTATGCCACGACCGCGGAGTGCTAGAGGAACTTCCGTATGGAGAAGGGATATCCATCCTTCTCCGTCGGTTTCGTAGGCGAGATATGAGATACCGCCATCTCGTTCGATTTCGAACTTTCCCTTCGTTGCTTCCATCGTTTCAGCCATAAATGTACCTCGGACTTGTGCTTTCGCTGATCAACCTTAGGATTCATCTGATCGACTCAGGCGTGTACCCGGATGAGTCTTCCACTTGGCTGTGACGTCATCCCTACGCAAAGATGACGAACCCCTCCTTCTATTTAACTTCAAGCCTAAAGATCGGAGATCGAACTCTTTACAGTTTTGGACCTGTGTTTTTATGTAGGTATATCTACATTGCTCTGTCCCGTCGCTAAGGCGTTCTCGCTAGACCCCCTGTCGAAACCTGCAGAAACTGCAGGTTGATTACTGCACTTTTTCGGAAGACGTCTGCCATCAGCAGTCGGCAGAATACGAAAGGGCAGAAGGGACTTACTCCGCGCATACTGAACTGGCATCCTTCGGATCAAAAATGAGATGGCGGTAAGGTATGGCTCTCCCAGACGAAAGGATCTCAATGAATACATCAGCTCCAGAATCGTACGCCATGGCGCGCAGAGTAGCTCGACTCGAATTGATTGCCAAGTTGCTCCTACGCTATGGACTCGTTGTCGCGATTGGGTGGATTGGTGCGATGAAAGCCACGCACTACGAGGCGGTCGGAATCCAGCCATTGATTGCCCACAGCCCTCTTTTGAGTTGGGGGTACAGCATCTGGGGCCTGGATCACTTTACGATGATCATTGGGGCAACAGAACTCATCATTGTTGCGCTACTCGCGGTAAGACCCTGGTTCCCACGCGCTTCGGCACTCGGAAGCCTGGGCGCCATATGTATGTTTCTGACAACGCTTTCCTTCATTATCACGACACCAGGTTGGGAACCAAGCCTCGGCGGGTTTCCTGCTCTGTCCGGTGGCGTCGGCGAGTTTTTGATCAAAGACTTTGTTTTGCTTGGTGCCTCGATCTGGACCTTAGCTGATTCTCTAAGGGCTGCTTATTCTTTGCCGACAGATACAAGAAGCAGCTTCTAGACTCGATGCCATGTTCTTCACTTCGAACGAGGACAGGGTTAGCGCAGACAGTTTCGAAAGCGGTTCGTGATTCACGAATATGATGCAACAACTTGATGACCGCAAGAAGCCAATACGAGTTATGACGATTGAGGACCACCCCATCTTTCGGAGCGGTCTCGAAGCGCTTATATCCTCTCAACCGGATATGGAACTGGTTGCCCAGGCAGAAGCAGCTGATGAGGCACTCAGTGAATACAGGCGACTCAAGCCAGATGTTGTTCTTATGAACCAGAGGCTTCCAGGTACGAACGGTACAGAAACTCTGCTCGCGATCCGTAAGCTATCTCGCGACACTCGCATTATCATCCTCACAACGTCACGGGGAGACATCGAAATTCAACGTGCGCTACGCGCCGGAGCCGCTGGTTATGTCCTGAAGAACACATCTAAGGATGAGTTGATCAAGAGCATCCGAACCGTCTCGAAAGGAAAGAAATATATTCCTCCTGAGGTTGCCAGTATGGTGGCTGAACATTGGGGAAAGGAAGAACTGACTCTTCGCGAGACCGAAGTGCTGTCGCTCATCCAAGATGGCACGAAAAACAAAGAGATAGGGAGTCAGTTGGGTATTTCGGAGACGACAGTCAACTTCCATATCAAAAACATCGCGGACAAGCTTCAGGCGAGAGACCGGACGCATGCTGTAACGTTGGCAGTCCGTAGAGGTTTGCTTGAAATGTAGTCACTATCTTCGAGTCTGTCGCGGCGAACTTACACGAGACCACGTATGACATCCCTGGTGAAAAGATTGGAGCCCCGATGGCCTGCATCTATTGCTCTCCTTTCGGTGGGCGGGTTGCGTCTGATCCTGCCCAGGGCCTTTTCGTTCGGCCCAAATTGGGTGCTCCTCGTGGTGGTCGGATTATTGGTTGTTCCTATCGTTTGGGCTCACTACGGAGGTCTGGATGTTCTCAACAGAATCCTTGGCCACTTAGTGACCTCGATCGTCACGGCCGACATGATCTGGTCCCTATCCTTGCTGATCACGACGATTCCAGATCGCAAAATCGCTCCCCAGGAGATGCTTCGTTCCGCTGCTGCTCTCTGGGTAGCTAATATCCTTGTCTTCGCATCCTGGTATTGGCGCCTCGATGCTGGTGGCCCTCGCGAACGCGAGATGCGTGGTGTTCACACCGATGGGGCCTTCCTGTTTCCGCAAATGACGCTCGATCGGGACGCAAAGCGAGATATGGGCGAGGATCAGTGGAGTCCAGGTTTTATCGATTATTTGTTTCTCGCGTTCAACGTGAGTACAGCATTTTCGCCCAGCGATTCGCCGATTCTCTCTCGTTGGGCAAAGACTTTGGTGATGATTCAGGCCTTAATTTCTTTCACCACGGTGGCATTACTTGCCGCTCGCGCAATCAATATTCTTTAGGTCCGTAGCAGAGAGGGGTCTGATGAAAACTACAGCAAATGTACTGGGCTCTTCAGGCTTGTGAATCGGGACGCTTCAAGGCACAATCTAAGTGCTCTTGAGAGTTTGACCGCCTCGCGCGCTTAGAACTGTGAACTTGTCAGAACCTCGATCGCAAATCGTGTATCCAACCATTTCAAGATAGATCAACCGTCAGAGGAAGGAAGGAAGATATGCCCGAATATCACAAGAACCCAGACGCCCTGTCCAAACTGTCTCCGGAACAGTATCGTGTCACGCAGCGTGATGGAACGGAACGCCCTTTCGAAAACGAATATTGGGATAACAAGAAGCCTGGCATCTACGTGGATGTGGTATCTGGCGAGCCGCTCTTTGCCTCGACCGACAAATTTGAGAGCCATTCCGGATGGCCGAGCTTCACAAAGCCTATCGATTCCGATCATGTCATCGAAAATACGGATACAAGTCTGGGGATGGCGCGTACTGAAGTGCGCTCAACTCACGGGGACAGCCATCTCGGGCATGTCTTCCCTGATGGTCCGCGAGAAGCCGGTGGATTGAGGTATTGCATCAACTCCGCTTCTCTTCGTTTTATCCCCCTCGACGAACTCGAGAGCGAGGGCTACGGAAAGTTCAACAAGCTATTCGAATCATCCGAAGGGAAGGTCTAAACATGGATCAAGCCAATGAGACCGCAATTTTGGCGGGAGGTTGTTTTTGGGGGATGCAGGATCTGCTCCGTCGGTATTCTGGAGTCATCTCGACGCGGGTGGGATATACCGGAGGAGATGTTGCCAATGCGACCTATCGCGATCATGGCACCCACGCGGAAGCCATTGAAATCATCTTCGATCCTCAAAAGCTAACCTATCGAAACGTCCTTGAATTCTTCTTCCAGATCCACGATCCCACAACACCGTACAGGCAGGGCAACGATCAGGGAGCCAGCTATCGATCCGCCATCTTCTATCTCAATGAAGAACAACGGCAGATCGCAGAGAAAACGATCTCAGACATTGAAGCCTCTGGAATCTGGCCAGGCAAGATCGTCACCGAGATCGCTCCAGCGGGGCCCTTTTGGGAGGCGGAGCCGGAACATCAGGACTACCTCGAGCGTCATCCCAACGGTTACACGTGCCATTTCATTCGACCGGCATGGAAGATAGCCAGCTAAGCACATTGGAGAGCTTCAGCAGCGAAGCAGAGGGCAGTCCGTGTGTGCGCGCAGTCGCTGAGTGTGACCCCGATGGGAAATGGACACGCAAAGCGCCACTGCGGGTTCAACACGCGCGTGTCCTCAGAACTCCTCAAGCGAGGCAGACCCAAAGTTGGCGTGAAAATGTTCGCAATAAATTGTCACGGTGTTATAGACCTTTAGGTCTGCCGTTGCTGGGATCTGGTAGCTCTGATCGCCCTGAGTCCCGTTAAGGTCTCCCAGGTCGATGTTCTTGACTGCCGTCAGACTGAAGTCCTTGGTAGCGTTGGGGTCACGCCCATCGACCAGCAAGACGTGCAATTGAGGTCCGTTCGAGGTTGAAAAATCCGACAGCCTTAGCAATCTGCTTCCGTCAGTCTGTTTCAAGACAGTCGCTCGCCCATTAGTCTTATGTACTTCGCCAACGAACCGGCCCGTATAGACCGGGGTCGGCGCGTCTTGCACCTGTTGGGGAGGAGCTTCATTTACGTGTGTCGTGGTGAACAGCTTCTCCGGCCGGAAAGCGTACCAAAGACCCACGAGAACGAGCAGGGCTATCCCATACAAAACGATATGTTTCGGTGTCAGGTGCTTAGTTTCTGGGGTCATCTTCTGTCTCGTTTCACAAGAGTTGAAGGGTGGGTGCTTGCCGGCAGCAGACCCACCCTTTTTCAGCCTATTTCTGGAGCGGAGCTGCGCCAAAGGTAACGTTAAAGCGTTCGCAGTAAATCGCTACTGTCTTGTATTTAGAAAGATCTGTTCCGGCGGGAATGGAGTAGTTTTGATCGCCCTCGGTTCCCTTGAGAGGACCGAGCTCGACCCGATCAAGATTCTCCTTGAAAATGTTCTGATCGTCTTTTGCATCATCTGCGGCGATGAGAAGCACATGGGTGTTCGGTCCGTCTGAGGTCTTAAAGTGAGTGATTCTCAGAACCTCACCTTTCGGAGTGTGATAAACAGTGGCGCGTCCCATCGTATGGTGGGCGTCGCCATGAAATGTTCCTGTTGCAACGATATTTCCGTCTTACGCCATGAGCGATACCGCGCTCATCGCCCCGCACAGTAGAACGCCTGCCATACTGCTCTTGAATCTCATAAAGGTTCCCTCGGTTGTGTTGGTTGGCTGTGATTGTCTGTGGACGCCATGGATTCCGTATGGCTGACTCACCGCCCGTATCGCGCAGTGCCTCGCTAGATAGCGGACAGGGCTCACGTAGATTTTCAACTTTGCGCGACTTTCTCGCGCCATGATTTCTTGAGCCACTTGCCTGAGTTTTTCTACAGGTATTTCCTCCAACTCGTTCCAGCGGGCGTGACAAGATTGCCATCTACACTACTCACTCAAGATGTGGTGACCAACGTCTTCGACACAGCTCTTCTTACTGCGTTGAGATTGGGTGCAGCCATGCATTCTGCGTAACACGAACCTGCGGTAAGCTATCTGCCACGGATCTGTTGGAAGGTAGTACATGCGATGAAGCTGATTTCAGTCAACGTTGGTCTTCCTCGCGATGTGGAGTGGGGAGGCAAGATAGTCAGGACGGGAATTTGGAAAGCTGGCGTCAGTGGGCCAGTCTTTGCGGGAAAGCATGGACTTGAAGGAGATGGGCAAGCAGATCTGGTAGGGCATGGTGGAGAACATCGCGCCCTAATGGTCTATCAACTCGATTCCTACCGTTATTGGGAAGCTCATTTCGACCGGAGCGATTTCGTGTTCGGCCAGTTCGGAGAGAATCTCACCGTCGACGGTTTGGCAGACAACGAAGTCTGTATCGGCGACCGGTTTCGCATCGGTAGTGCCGTGTTTGAGATTACACAGCCCAGGGTTACCTGTTACAAAGTCGGCATCCGGATGAATGAGTCTCAGATGCCCGCACTTTTGGTAGCGCATCGGCGCCCAGGTTTCTACTTCCGCGTAATTGAAGAGGGGATAATCGAGGCCGGAGACTTGATTGAGAAGGTTTTGGACGGCCCTGAGCGAATGACCGTGGCCGAGATCGACTCACTTCTCTACACCGCAGATCATCCGGCTGCTTCTCTCGCGAAGGCCCTCAGTATCCCTTCGTTGAGCCAGGGATGGCAGAATTCGTTCAAGGATCTGTTAAATGCTGCTGCCTCAGGTGAAACATCGGGAAATGCAGGTCTGGTCTCGCAGCCTCTTGCTCCTCCAGCCTGGACTGGGTTTCGTAAGTTACGAGTCCAAGCGGTGAAACAGGAGAGTGAAGACGTTCGTTCCTTTGAACTGGCAATGGAAGATGGTATCCACCCACCCGATTTCTTTCCCGGGCAACACATCGCAGTGAAGTTGCGGATCACTGCATCGGGCTCACCTATCACCCGTATGTACTCCTTAAGCGGAGCAGTGGGCGATCCAATCTATCGAATCGGAGTAAAGCTCGAAGAAAAGGGAGTGGCGAGCGGGTATTTGCACCACAGCGTGAAAATTGGCGATCTGATCGAAGCAAGTGCACCAAGGGGAACATTTGTCCTCGTCGAAGAATCGAATCCCGTCGTCCTCTTAAGCGCAGGAGTTGGGATTACGCCAATGCTGGCGATGCTGCATTCAGCGGTCTCGAACCTCCCTCGAATGCCACGGGAGATCTGGTGGATTCATTCGGCACAGAATTCCAGTCACTATCCCTTCGCGAAGGAGGTCTCCGATCTCATCGCCGGCATCACGCGCGTGCATTCTATCCGGATCTTTAGTCGGCCAACCGGTGAAGAACTCCAGGGGCGCGACTTCTGAGTGTACTGAGGAGATGCTTTACAGATCAGACCGGAGACATGGTTTACACCATGACGGAGATCGAGTGACTTTTCAGCGTTTGGCATAAACGCACGATCATGCGTTTATGCCTTGGAAAGAGATA
>Ga0193753_10003404_pt1 | contig 11775 bp, 8 predicted proteins | sample H1c2metaG_FD_144925 | JGI IMG/M metagenome (GOLD analysis project Ga0193753, IMG submission 144925) | Soil microbial communities from a riparian zone of the East river system, Colorado, United States - H1c2 | ecosystem: Environmental > Terrestrial > Soil > Riparian zone | place: USA: East River... | reverse complement strand
ATTGCCGCGACCCGGACACTGTTGCCACTCTTCGAGACTAGTCCCGAAATAATCGAGCGAGGCACGGTTAAGGTAGAGGCGTTCACGGTTAGGTCCGTAAACCCCAATATGTTGAGGCGCAAGGTCCAGCATCTGCCGAAGGCCTGCTTCTTGTTCGCGGATTTTGTCTTCCGCCAGCTTGCGATCAGTAATGTCCTGGATCGTACCGAACATTTGCCAGGGAAGGCCCGCCCCGTCTCTCTTCAAATCGCCCTGACTGTGCACGACACGAACTTCGCCGTTGGGGCGAACGATCCGATGTTCTGCGTCTACGCGCACTTCGCCTTGAACAGCTTCGGCAGCCCTCCGAAACACGAATTCTCGATCCTCGGGATGGATCGACTCCCTAATTGTCGTCAATTCAATGGGACATTCCTGAGGGTGCAGTCCGTAGATCCGGTACGTCTCATCGGACCAGGTCACGTGATCCGTTCTGAGGTCCCATTCCCAATACCCAACATGCGCAACACGCTGGGCTTCTTCAAGCTTCGCTGTGTTTTCTTGCAACTCCCTCTCGCGCTCCTGAATCACCGCTTCTGCATGGCGCTGCTTGCTAACATCGGTGACCGCTCCCACAAACTCCAAGTTGCCCGCGGTATCCCGCGAAGGATGAGCCGTTACTCGGACGTGCTTGACGGAACCGTCAGGCAGTTGCAGCCGATGCTCAAAATCAAAGCCCTCGCCGTGACGCGATGCTCGGTCGATTTGCTCCTGCACCAGACCATGGTCCTCGCGATGAACTCGTGAAAGGATAAAATCCACCGTAGGTTTCGTCTTCGGATCACACTGAAAGATGCGGAAGCTCTCCTCGGACCAGAAGATCTCTCCACTCGAGACCTTCCAGCCGAAGCTACCTGTATGACTTAGTCTTTGGGCTTCGGCGAGATACGCTTCACTGTTCCGGAGGGCTACCTCCGCCGCCTTGCGTTCCTCAATATCTAGGCTCGAGCCATACCACTTGACGATGTCGCCGTTTGTATCGCGAAGGGGCACTTTCCGGTGGAACATCCAGCGGTAATCTCCACCAGCTCTCCGGACACGGGTTTCATACTCGAAAATTTCTCCTGTCGCGAGGCAGGCTCGCCACCTGCTCAAGATTCCGTCAGCGTCCTCAGGATGAACGAAAGCTGTCCAATTCCAGCCAGCCAATTCGTCCAGTGTCACTCCCAGATACTCCAGCCAGCGTTTATTGAAGTAGTCGAGGTAACCGTCGGGCCTGCCAGTGTGAATCAGCGCAGGAATCGAGTCGACAAGCGCTTGCATATCGACCAAGTCGGATTCCCGCCGCGGAGACAACATGCCGCGCATCATACACCTCTCCCAGCCGCGCATCGATAAGGCCGATTCAAACTGAGCCTTCCGTGCAGTCCCGAGCCCTGCCAAGATTCGATTCATTGCGGAGTACTTAAGTAATTCTTTTTTCCTGAAGCACCGCTTCGACACGAGCCGATGGCCTTTGTACACACCCTCGCCATTTGTCGAAAGGTCGCCGCGTGCACAGCTGCTAACAGATTATTCTTCAGGTACTTACGATTGGAACCGCAATTGCCCTGTACGTTGAAGGTTGTGAGGTCGGCGAGGAACCCCGTGCTGAGGATCACAAAAGACAAGCGGTCAAGTGGTCGTTAAGGTCAGTGGTCAACTAACCGCGGAAAACGTGGCGGAGATGGAGGCGCTCATTGCGGCAGAAGGTAAAGGCAAACGAATTGTCTTGGACTGTACAGATTTGCGGTCCGTGGACGGCGAGGCCGTTAAATTTTTTGGAGAAGTGGGAAGCTGACTCGATCAAGCTGAGGAACTGCGGACTACGGTTAGGAAGTCTACGTCGTGGAAGATTGCTGCGGCGACGTGAGCCAGCTTGCTCACGACAACGCGATGAACCGCGTCGTGCAAGCCGGCGCAAAACCAGTCACGCCCCTATCTGCCAAACGCAACGGAGGAAATTGCTATGAACATACCAACGCAAGCGGATGATGCGGAATCAGGTATATCCCCTGACTCCAACGAGGGATCGCGCTGTATATCCCGCCGCAATATGATTCTTCGCGGTGCAGCAGTGGTCGCAGCCATAAGCCTGCCGAAGAAGAGCTTGGCATCAACGCCGCTCTCAACGACAGACCAGCCATCAAAGAACATCACTGGAAAGGATGACAGCATGAATTCGACAACAGAAATACCGGAAACCGCGCAGGCATTTGATCCCAGAAGCTTCACCGTTGTACCTGCGCGAACGTTTGAAGATCTGCGCGTTGGCGAAATCTTCCGCGCACCAAGCCGTACACTCACCGATGCGCACGCTTCGGCCTTCCAGGCCGTTTCGGCTGACAATCATCCTATTCACTACGACCTGGAGTATGCGCGGCGTCATGGACACATTGCCCCGGTGGTGCATGGCTTGCAGGTACTCGCGTTCACGGCTCCCGGGGCAACGCTCTTTCCTCAGTACATCGGAGACGTGTTCATTGCGTTTACCGAGGCGTCCTGCAAGTTTCTCAAGGAAGTACATGCCGGAGACACGCTCTATTCTGCTCTCGAGATTATTGCTCTCACCCCGCAAGAAGATAGCGGCCAAGTAACGACGAGGGCCACAGTCCATAACCAGCGCGGTGAACTCGTGCTCTCTGGGGAACACAAGTATCTTCTACGCCGACACGCCTAGCTCGTATCGGTTCCAAGCAGCTGGAAAACCACGAGGTACTCGCAACGGATTGCAGGAAGGTATGTGCGCGAGTGGATCACGAGACAACGACGCGGAGCTAGGTCAGAGGGATGTCGACTTCGTCATATTAAGTCTACTTGCATATGAGTCGTTCGTGTTCATTTTGGAAAGCTCACACCCGACGGCGCAACAGCTGTGTGAGATAAATTCGCAGTTATCTAAAAGAAGGGACGCGATTTCGAGACCGGACTTGCTGCTTGCAACGGATCTCCGTCAACATTGCCATGACAATCTCTAGTAGGACAATACTCGCAAATGGTATACGCCAACATTATCTTGAGGCAGGAGATGGCCCTGCAGTTGTGTTATTGCATGGTTTCCCCGAAACAAGTTACGCATGGCGTTTTCAGATTCCCGAACTTGCGAAGAAATATCGTGTAATCGCACCTGATCTGCGCGGGTACGGAGAAACCGACAAACCTTCATCAGGCTATGACAAGCGCACGATGGCAACAGACCTCCGCGAACTAATGCGGGCGTTGAATCTACCGAAGATCGCGCTTGTTGGACATGATCGCGGCGCTCGTGTCGCAACTCGCTTCGCTAAGGATCATCCGGAGACTGTTGACCGCCTGGTTGTGATAGATAATGTACCAACTCGAATCGTTGGTCGAGAACTCGACGCCGCAAAAGCGAAAGGATATTGGTTTTTCCTTTTTCACCTAGTTCCGGACCTTCCCGAGGCACTCATCACTGGTCGTGAAGACATCTGGCTGCGTTACTACTTCTCCGACTGGTGCTTTGATCCGCTGACCATTCAGGGTGAAGCGTTTGAGACGTATGTCAAAGCGTATCGGGCACCTGGCGCGATACGCGGCGCCATGGAGGACTATCGCGCCAACGCTTCCGATGTCGCCCAGGACCACGCCGATGCTTCTGTCAAGATCGCTTGCCCGGTAATGTCGCTTTGGGGGCGCGACTGTAAGTTAGTCGGCGAGATGTTTGATATGCCCCGCGTGTGGGCGGAGATGGCAAGCAATCTCGTCACTCACGCCATTCCAGAATGCGGGCATCTCCCTCATGAGGAGAAGCCTGAGGAGATCAATCGTCTCCTGATCGCCTTCCTCGCAGGCTGGAAAGGCTGATTGCAATTAGTAACCGCTGGATGGGCGTCCTCATCGTTTGTAATGCACATGCAGTGCTTAACGAGACTCAGGAGATAGGCCCTGATATCCCGCTTGATATTTAGCAGTGCCTGCTCCGACCCTCCGGCAGGGGATGGGTCTGTATTCCTAGGCGCGGGACGAACGACCTCAATACTGATAAGAGCTATTTTCACTTTGGCAGGTCCGAGTCCGCATCGGCGTCAATCCAAGATAGAGCCTGCTCGCTGCCCGCGACCGCGAGCTTCCGGTATTCTGTCGTCCCTCTCACATCAGAAGGGCTCCGCCGTCTACTACGACGGTTTGGCCCGTGCTGTATCCCTCCTGCATGAGGAAAAGATAGGCGCGCGCAATTTCGCAAGCTTCGCCCACCCGGCCCACGAGCAAATGATTGCCCACGTTCGCGTACATGGCCTCCCGATCTTGTTCCTGCATGTTCTTCCACAGGTTCGTTCGCACGACGCCAGGACATACCGCGTTGACACGAATCGGCGCCAACTCGACCGCCAGGGCACGCGTCAAGGCTTCGATCGTTCCGCAGATGCTTGCGGCCACTGTCCATCCCTTGTGCGGGCGCCGGCCTGCGACTCCGGTAGTGAGCACGATCGAGCCTTCCTTGCGGATACCCGGGCTTGCGTACTTGACCGCAGCCAGAGCAGCCCAATAGCGCAACTCAAAAGCGTGCCGGGCTTTGCTAAGGTCCGTCGCTGCAAGCTCATTCAATTGCAGCGTGTCGCCAGCAGTGAAGACCAGGTGATCGAAATCACCGATCTTCTGAAACACATTTTGAATGTCGCGCTCATTCGAAAGATCAAGCGTGTGCCCTTCCGCTTTTCCGTCGAGCGTGGCGACCGCTTGTTTAACCCGGTCTGCGTTACTCGACGCGATGATTGCTTGTGCGCCGCGTGCCACCACCTGTTGCGCCACTGCTAACCCGATGCCGGACGACCCGCCGAGTACCGCAATTCGTTTCCCCGAAAGCTCCCCGTGATTCTCAGTCTGTTGCCTTTGTGCCATCGTGTTCTCCTCTTCCTGTGGCTTACAACCGTTGCCACACTCCAGTAGATGGCTTCCATCTCTCATACGCTCCATGCATAATGGTCATAGCCTGTATGCGTTTAGAGAAACTGCGACAAATCGATTTGAACCTCTTGGTCATCTTTGCGGTGATCGCCGAGGAAAAAAGCGCCACCAAAGCGTCTGTCCGACTATTGCTCAGTCAACCGGCGGTCAGCCGCGCCCTTCAGCGCGCGCGCTCCATGTTTCAGGACGAGCTGGTGATTCGCTCGTCTTCAGGGCTTGAGCTCACGTTGCGAGGGCGCAAGATTCTCGAGGAACTTGAACAGCTCCTTCCCAAAATAGAAGGCCTGGTTATGCCAAGCGTCTTCGATCCGAAAAGGGAGCCGAGCAATTTCCGAATTTCCGGCCCGGACAATGTTTGCATGGCGCTGCTACCGCACTTGTGCCGCCGCTATACGACCGAGCGTTATAAGGTGAACTTTGATTTCCTACCGTGGCAAGCTGATGCTGTGGACATGCTGGAGCGCGGAAAGCTTGACCTCATTCTCCACATTGACGACGGCTTGCTGCCCTCTCACTTGAGTTCGGAGAGACTTTACCGCGAGGACTGGATCTGCGCTGTTGCCCGCCAGAGCAAGTTTGGCGATCGCCTGACACTGAAGCAGTACCTGGCTGCCGAGCATCTTACGGTCACAACTCTTCCCAGCGTGCAGAACATCCCGGACAAGCAGCTTGCGGCATTGGGTGCAAAGCGCCGCTCCTCTGTCCGCATGCCCTATTTTGGCGCGGCCCTTAGTTGCCTTCCTGGCACCGAACTCGTCCTCACACTGACCAATGGCATGAGGCAAATGGTGGAAAGGAATTCCACCTTGCGGGTCGTGAAGGCGCCCCACGAGTTGCGTCCATTTCATTTCTTGATGGTCTGGCACCCGAGGCTCGCTGCAGACGCGCGGCACACATGGCTTCGCGAGGCGGTGCGCGAAGTTTCTCCTCAGGAAGCATCTGGGCAATGTCTTTAGCCAATGCGGTTGACGACCGCCGACTTGATCGGATACTGGCCGCCGCCTACCAGATGTGTCGTTCTTGCGCCCTGAGTGCGGACGATCCTTCCTGAGTGGTCGGCTAACCGGAAGGGATCTGATGCTTGCTTACTGAAATGAGCTGGATGGCCCCCTACTTAAGATATGTGCGAACGATTTGAATCATGTCCTCCGCGGCTTCCTCGGCGGATTTCGAATTCTTCGGCATATGGTTGAGGATGTGGTCTTCCATGAGTTCTCCCATTAGGCTGTTGATCGCGCCACGGGCGGCGGCGAGACGGCGGAGAATCTCGGAGCATTGCTCATCGCCATTCAGTCCCTTGAGTACGGACTCCAGCTGCCCGATGACTTTTTTGGTTCGATTTACCAAATCCAATTTTTCTCGCGAAGTATGCGACATTTGCTTGACTATCCTATCCGGGTAGGGTATCTAGTAAATACGCCTACCCAGTAGGGGTAGGGTACATGGAGAAACGCTAGCATATATGGAAATGAAACCTCAAGAACCGGAACCCCCAGGTAGCAGCAACCACCTGGAACTCCACGATTTGCGAGCCTAGCGTCACGCACTTCCAAACGCCCCGCTCGCTCTCGCGGAACACACAAAAACACGAGCGAGTGGGATTCTTCGCAGCCGCTGTAAAGATCCCCACCTGACAAATTAAAGACAGCCTCGCGAGGTCATTCCTGCGCGATCAGCACGGGTGTGCCCCGGGGAAGGTAGGAGGGGACAATATTCCGAGTTTTAACGGAATTTCCCGAACTCTTCGCCCGGTTCCCGCATGCACTGCGTTTGTGTGCGGGTCCACGACAACGGACGAAACTGGCTCATTTCGATCTGGATTGAACCAGCACCCATCGCGTTCAAGTCACGACTTCAAGAATCATCGGGTGGAATCGACCCGGCTGCTACTCCCGTTGGACGACGGGAGGGAAACGAAGTGGAACGGATTGAGAAGGAAGATCTGCAGTGCGTTCTTCCGTTTTGTAGTTGAGAAATGCGGGAGTGAGTGGAGAGAACAATGCTTTGGCAGCACTTTGCAATTCGATTAGGACTAGCACTGGTCCTCGGAGCCTTCATTGGGGCCGAACGCCAATGGCGGCAGCGTATGGCCGGGCTTCGGACAAACGCTTTGGTGGCGGCCGGCGCGGCCATGTTCGTCATGCTCTCGGCCCTTGCCGCACGCCCGGACGATAGCCTTCGGATCGCAGGACAAGTTGTTTCGGGGGTCGGCTTCCTGGGTGCCGGGGTAATCCTGCGGAATGGGCTGAACATCACGGGACTCAATACGGCCGCAACACTGTGGTGTTCGGCAGCTATTGGAACGCTGGCGGGGTATGGCATGTACGGATCCGCGATCACGGGCGCAGTTGCCGTTATCGCCGCGAATGTCTGCCATCGGGAAGGCGCTCAATCGCGGAATGGGCGCCGTCGACGCGGACATTACCTATCTATTTCGGACCACCGCCCGGATCGATCAGGAAGCTCACATGCGTGCGCTCTTGCTTCATTCGCTAGGCGGACAGCCTCTGCTGCTCAAATCGCTGAAGAGCGATGACGTGGAGCACACGGACAAGGTCGAGGTGCAAGCCATCCTGACAAGCACGGGCAGGCAGAACCTGCTTCTCGAACAAATTGTCAGCCGCCTGAGTTTGGAGCCCGGCGTCAGTGGGGTTAGCTGGGAGATCGTGGCCGAACATGAATAGGGAGAGGAGGAAGAAATTTGGAAATGCAATTGAGTAATAACGAAAAACCAAGTCGTAGATGTGAGATGCCACTGGTCATTTGCAAGCACTGGTCGCTACCAATTCGCGAGTAAAAAAAGGAGAGAATCATGCATGGCGTAAAAGAGAGAATCGTATTTTTGCTGTTTGCAGTTTTTGTCGTCGCCTTCGCCGCGTACGCAGAGGTTGGGGGGAAAATTACAGGTGTCGTCAAGGACCAGAGTGCTTCCGTCATAGCTGGAGCGAAAGTGGTCATCACGAACACGCAGACCGGAACGCAGCTAACGGCGATCACCGATCAGGGTGGCGTATTTACATTTCCTGTCTTGCCCGTTGGGCAATACCAAATCGATGTAACTTCCGATGCGTTCCAGGCCTACCGGAAGGCGGGCCTGGTAATCGACATCAATAGCGCGCTCGTATTGGACGTGACGTTGCAGGTCAAGCAGCAGGACCAATCGATTGTGGTTACCGAAGACGCCGCGCAAGTAGAAACGACGGACACCCAACTCGGGCAAGTGCTGGGAAGCAAAAAAGTCACCGAGATTCCGCTGAATGGCAGGAGTTATGCGGACCTGTTTGCCACACAAGTGGGTGTCACGCCACTGACGACAAGCGGCGCAGGGAACAGCACGTCCGGAGGTGGTTTTGGGACGGTTCCGGTGGCAGGGGCCACGAATACCGGCCAGTTTTCGATCAACGGCCAACGCGAGGACGCCAACGGGTTTTCCATCAACGGGGCGAATGTCCAGGAAGGTATCGGGCAGCAAGCCGGAATTATTCCAAACCTCGATTCCATCGCGGAATTTCGCATCCTGACCAGCAATACCGACGCGGAGTATGGGAACTATAGTGGTGGATTGATTAACGTTGTGACCAAGTCCGGCGGCAATGCCTTTCATGGGTCGGGTTTTGAGTTTCTTCGCAATACGGATCTCGATGCAAAAAACTACTTTTCCACGGAGCGCTCGATATTCCAGCAGAATCAATATGGCGGGACGCTGGGTGGGCCCGTCAAACGCGACAAGCTCTTCTTCTTTGCCGACTATCAGGGACAGCACACCAAGCAGGGACAAGATACGGGAGTAGTCGCTGTTCCTTCGTTGGCCAATCGGACTGGCAACTTTTCCGATTCCCCAACCTTTGCTGGCAAAGTGAACGGCCCCTATCTGGCTCAGACTCTCTCGAACCTTCTGGGCTACCCGGTTGCACCGGGCGAGCCTTTCTCCAGCGTCTTCCCGGGAAACGTAATTCCGCAAGCCGCATTCTCCATTCCCGCCACAAAGATACTCCAGTACATCCCCTCTCCCGATCTTGGAACGAACAATTTCGAGTCGACCGCCGAAGCGCTGACGCTTCACGATGAGAAGGCGGCCGGGCGCATCGACTGGAACACGAATCGCTCGGGCAATTTTTCGTTCTACTATTTCTATGACAAATATAATCTCGCCAATCCCTATCCTTCCGGCTTCGGTGGTGCAACGGTTCCCAATCCAACCGGTGGATCCTTCGGCGCGACGTCGAATGGTTTGGACCAATTGTTTGTGGTGAGCAATACGAAGACGTTTGGCTCGACACTTGTCAATGAAGCACGCTTCAGCGCGACGCGCCTGAACAACAATTTAGGTGTTCCTCAGGGTGGCGTCGGCACCACGCTTGCCCAGCAGGGCATCACGGCGGGAGGCCAAGGCATCATTCAGGGCGCACCGAAGTTTGCGGGTGTGGAAACGTTGTACTTCAACTCGTTTACGACCGGAACAGAACCGTTCTTTGTGGCCCAGGTCAACAACACCTTTGATGCGAGCGATATCGTTTCCAAGGTTAGAGGCAATCACACCTTCAAGACAGGTTTCGAGTACATCTGGTACAAAGTGAAACAGAATCCGGACCTGGTTGCCAATGGGACATTTTCGTTCTTCGGTAGTGGCAATCAGTCCACCGGCAACGGCTTCGCCGATTTCCTGCTTGGGCTTCCCGATTTTTACTCGCAGCAGTCTTCCCCGGCATTCTACGAGAGCGCCGCGAATGGCGGAATTTTTGCCCAAGACAGCTGGCGCGTGCGTCCGAATATCAGCATCAATTATGGACTGCGCTGGGATTACATCACCCCGTGGGCCGAGAAGCATCATCAGACCACCACGTTTGTTCAGGGTGTCGAGTCAACTACATTTCCGGGCGCGCCGCTTGGTTACCTCGTTCCGGGCGATCCTTTGCCAGATGGTTCGCATATCCCTGCTGCGATCGCGCCGTCGCCGCTCGATAATTTTTCGCCTCGCCTCGGCATCGCCTACTCACCAGCTTTTTCGAGTGGAGGGTTGAGCAGACTGACGGGCGGGCCGGGGAAAACCAGTATCCGCGCTGGCATCGGACGCTTTTTCACGGCTGTCGAAGGGCTCACCGTTGCGTACCCCACGGGCAATCCACCCTATGGACTGACCTATACGAGTCCTGAAGCGCCAGTGATGGCCACGCCGTTTGTAGGCGCACTGACCGGAACGAACTACATTCAGCAGTTTCCGGTGAACGTTCCACCGTACAACGTGTCAGCCACAAATCCCGATCCGAATGTGGATTGGTCGCGCTACACGCCCATCAGCGGAGCCGGAAGCGTGTATCCTCACAACAAAACGCCCTACACAATGTCGTCGAATCTGACGATTGAGCGTCGACTTGGTTCGAACACGCTGTTGAGCATCGGTTACATCGGTGCCCTCAGCCGCCATCTGTTGGCAGTCCACTCGGTGAGTCCTGGAAACCCGGCGCTCTGCCTGAGCTTGAGCCAAGCCCAGGATGTGATGCCGGGAACTCCGACCTGCGGGCCGCTCGGCGAAAACACGGTGTACACGCGCGCCGACGGGACGGTTGTCAACGGAACGCGTTCTCCATATCCAAACACAATCGGCACGGACGCGGTTTACCAGAATATGGGGAACGCCAACTACAACAGCCTGCAAACGTCACTCAAACGAACGGCGGGACGCTTCACTTTCCTGGCGAGCTATACCTATGGCAAGTCGATGGACTGGGCTTCCAGCATTCAAGAACAGGTCAACCCCTTGGACTTTCGCAAGGAGTACGCAATCTCTGCGTTCGACCTCAAACACAATTTTGTCTTCAGCTACAACTATGAGCTGCCCATTGACAAATTGTTCCGCACATCGAACCGCCTTACACAGGGCTGGGCAATTTCCGGCATCACCCGCTATGCCACAGGATTGCCGATTACGTTTCAGAGTTTCGGGGACAACGCGCTGGTTCAAGTCCAGAATAATGGCGTCAATAGCGTCAGCATCGATCTTCCGGATTACAATCCGAGCTTGGGTGCGCTGGATATCAACCGCAACCCCCGCAACAATTCTCTGGCCTTCAACACCGAACTGTTCAGCCCGAACGCGCTAGGCACGTTTGGCAATTCTTCCCGTCGTTTCTTTTACGGGCCCGGTATAGACAATTACGACATGGCTCTGCGCAAGGTCACCCGGGTCACTGAAGCCGCTTCCCTGGAATTCCGTTTAGAGACCTTCAATACCTTCAACCATGCTCAGTTCGATGGTGCCAACGCGGTGGACGGCAACATCGCTGATTCTACTTTCGGGCAAATTCTGAGGTCGCAGCCAGGCCGCGTCTCCCAGCTTGCTCTGAAGTTGAACTTCTAAGTAGAGGAACGAGGAGGTCTGCGAAACTCCGCGGCCCTCTTTGACCTCGTTCCTTTCGTTTTTCGTTCAGCAGGTTTTTCCAAACCTCAATCCAACTCACAACATATGATTTCTTGTACGACGTCCGCGCATTTGGGGAGTCCGCGCGGTCTTCACAAGGTTACTTATGTCTCAGGCCGCTGATCACACCAATAAATACGAAGCTCACTTTTCCCTTTCCCGGGGCCTGCTCCACGACCTGCTACTTGGGTTGGTGAGTGCTGGCTTTCGTTGCATCTGGACAGTTCGGGCCAGCGGTACCATCGATGGTCGGGTTTCACCGATGCGGCTACAATGCACCCATGCTTACGGTCCTGGCCATTTCCAACTATCGGTCCTTGCGGAAGCTCATTGTCCCGATGCGGGGGCTCAATGTAATTACCGGCGCGAACGGAAGTGGAAAATCCAGCCTCTATCGTGGCCTCCGACTGCTT
>Ga0193753_10003403_pt1 | contig 11775 bp, 8 predicted proteins | sample H1c2metaG_FD_144925 | JGI IMG/M metagenome (GOLD analysis project Ga0193753, IMG submission 144925) | Soil microbial communities from a riparian zone of the East river system, Colorado, United States - H1c2 | ecosystem: Environmental > Terrestrial > Soil > Riparian zone | place: USA: East River... | reverse complement strand
ACGCAGCAAGGGTGGAAGCAAGAACCAAAAACCCGCTGCCGGTCACACCGGCCGCACCCTTGCTGGTGAGCATCAGAATACCAATCATAACCAGTTGCTGGCCCAGGGTCAGATCCACATGGAATACCTGTGCAAGAAATATGATGCTCATGCTAAGATAAATGGTGGTGCCGTCAAGATTGAAGCTGTATCCGGTAGGTATGATCAGCCCCACCACATCCTTTCCACAGCCTGCGGCGGTCAGCTTCTGCATCACCGAGGGCAGGGCGGCCTCACTGCTGCTTGACCCCAGGACGATCAGTATCTCTTCCTTCAGGTAGCCCAACAGTTTCCATAAACTCAGTTTGAAATACCGGCAGATCAGGTAAAGGACTACGAATATGAATAAGAGTCCGGTAATATAAAAACTGATCAGCAGTTTGCCAAGGACTGCAAGCGTCGCAAATCCAAACTTTCCGATGGTGTAAGCCATTCCCCCAAATGCGCCAATGGGACTTAGCCTCATGATGATATTTAAAATATTGAACAGCACTTTGTTGATTCGTCCAAAACTGTCTAACAAAGGCCTACCAGAATCGCCAAGCCATTTCAGCCCGATGGCGAAAAGGATGCTGAAAAAAAGGATCTGAAGGATGTCCCCTTTGGCAAAAGCATCTACAATATTTGGAGGCACGATGTGCGAAATGAATTCACCCCAGTTTATGCCTTTAGCCTCCCCCGCGAATTCATTGAGTTTTTCCGTGGAAGGATGAGTAAACGGAATGCCATTTCCCGGCTTGATCAGATTGGCCGTGATGACCCCGATAATCAGGGCAATGGTGGACACTACTTCAAAATAGATCAGGGCCTTCAGACCGAGTTTACCCACTTTTTTCATGTCGCCCGCACCTGCAATTCCGGAAACAATGGTTAAGAAAATGACAGGGGCGATCACCATCCTGATCATATTGATAAATGTTTCACTGATGAGTTTGGCAACCGGGGCAAACCCGGGCAAGAGCCAGCCAACAAATATGCCTGCTACAATACCTATCAGTACCTGGATGTAGAGTATCCTTAGATATTTCATCTGAACTTTTGACGAGAAGTGAAGATATCAAAATGGGATCGTAGTAGGATTATACTATTTCCAGACCTGATCTGAAAGAATACTTTTGTTCACGGACAAAATAAATTTAAAGTGAAAAAAACGCTAACTGCAAAAAATGTCTTTGAAAACCCTGTTTCCGGCAATAAGTTCGCTGCTGGCAAAACGAGCAGGAAATCAAATGGAACCTATGCTCTGGCCAAACTGGAGATCAATCCTGGCGATGGCAAACGCCTGCATACACATAGAACTTTTACCAAAAGCTTCCTGTCCGTCAAGGACAAGCTTGGGGTCAGGATAAACAATGAGGAATATAAATTGGCTCCGGGCCAATCGATGAAACTGCCGCTGAATACCAATCATCAATTTCTTAACCTCTCGCACCAGCCAATGACCCTTTACATAAAGTTTGAACCTGGTCATGATAAATTTATCAAAATGGTCCTTGGTGCATTGTTCCCGGTTTTCAGAAGGCTGCCGTCCGGAGCCAGGAAAAATGCAATAGAAGAAAAATTACCAGACCGATATTTTTATGAATAACTCTTGTTGTTCTCCCCGCCGTCCCGCCTTCGCTGCCTTCCACCTTCGCTGCCTGCGATAGCTTCGGCGGACACGGTCGGCGGGCGAAGCCTCTTTCTGTTCCTCTTTCTCTTTCTCTTTCTCTCTCTCTCTACGCATATTTCCATTATTTTTAGCGCCAAATGATAATGCGACTAGTGACCAACCCTGAAGGATGTTGAAAATTTGTATGATCATGGCAGTTTGCCTGCTATCTGCAATTGCAAACGCCCAGAAAAAAAATTCTGCTTTTGAACTTAAAGTGAGAGGCACCGCGGAATCCGTCCGGATCGATGGTGTGGCCGATGAAGCAGTTTGGACCACCACTGATGAAGCTCGGGATTTTTACATGGTCACTCCAATGGATACCAGTAAGGCGGTTGTGCAAACGGTTGTACGTATGACCTACGACAACGACAATCTTTACCTGCTGGCCATTTGCTATAATAAACTGAAGGGTCAGCACATGGTGGAATCCCTGCGTCGCGACTGGGCATTTGGAAAAAATGACAACTTTCTTGTTTTCTTAGATCCATTCGAGGACCAGACCAATGGGTTTGCTTTTGGCGTGAACGCAGCCGGCGCCCAATGGGATGGTCTGATGTTTGAAGGCGGTTCTGTCGACCTGAACTGGGATAACAAATGGTTGTCGATGGTAAAAGATTATCCCGACAGGTGGGTGGTTGAAATGGCCATACCATTCAAAACACTTCGTTTCAAAAAAGGCATCAGGAACTGGGGAATCAACTTCACGCGTAACGATCTTAAAACAACTGAGAAATCAAGCTGGGCGCCTGTTCCCAGGCAATTTCCTTCTGCCGCGCTGGCATACACCGGAACACTTGTTTGGGATCAGCCTCCACCGATACACGGTGCAAACGTCTCCCTGATCCCTTACGTGCTTGGCCAGACATCAAAAACCTATTCCCCCTTGAAGTCCAAAGATTCGCATGCCGACATTGGGGGCGACATAAAAATCGCGGTCAGCTCAGCGCTCAATCTTGACCTGACCTTTAATCCCGACTTCTCACAGGTTGACGTAGACAAACAGGTTACTAACCTCGACCGGTATGAGCTTTTCTTCCCGGAACGGAGGCAATTCTTCCTGGAAAATGCGGACCAGCTAAACAACTTCGGCATTCCATCCGTGCGTCCATTTTTCTCAAGAAGGATAGGCCTTGGCGTGCCCATCCAGTTCGGAGGTAAACTCAGCGGCAAGCTGAACCGCGACTGGAGGATCAGCGTACTGGATATGCAAACAGCCAAACAAACAGAAGAAAATATAGCTCCGCAGAACTATGCGGTCGTGGCCATCCAGCGCAGGATATTCAGCAGGTCCAATATCGGCATACTGCTGATCAACCGGCAGTCAACGGGTTCGAATGATGCCGGCAGAGATTCAATTCCCGGCAACATTCCGGATTATAACAGGAATATTGGCATCGAATACAACCTTGCCTCGAGGAACAACCTGTGGACGGGCAAACAGCTTATTCTTAAATCTTTCACCCCGGGTAAAAGCGGGGATGACCTGGGTCTCGCGGGCTTCTTACTTTACTCCGGAAAAAAATGGAAAATTGGCGGCGCTTACGAGATCATCGGCAAACGTTACAATGCCGAGGTAGGATATGTTCCCCGTCAGGGTTATATGAAATTCATACCGCAGATATCTTATACGATGTTTCCAAAATATGGCCCCGTGCTCACCCATGGCCCCCAGCTGATCACCAACTATTTTCTGAGCGCGGAGGGCGACCGGACCGACGACCAGACCTCACTGTCCTACCTCATCACTTACAGGTCGCGGTCAACGCTAACGTTTACGGGCACGCGCGACTATGTGAAACTTCTTTTCCCCTTTGATCCCACAAATTCGGGGAAAGATTCCCTGGCCATGGGATCCGTTCACCACTGGAACACCATCACCGCGGCATTTGTGTCGAAACCCCAGAGCGTTTTCACTTATGGTCTTTCCGCCTCCTATGGAGGCTATTACGCGAATGGGGAGAAGTTAAGCATCACCGCCGACCTGGGGTTCCGGCTTCAACCCATACTGAATATCGCGCTGAGTACTTCCTTTAACGAACTTTCACTTCCTGAACCCTGGAACAGAACAAAGTTTTTACTCGTGGGGCCAAAGATCGACCTGACGCTGAGCCGCCAATTCTTCCTAACCACCTATGTCCAATACAATGAACAGGCAAAGAATACAAATATCAATGCCCGGTTGCAGTGGCGATATAAGCCAGCGTCCGACTTATTTATCGTGTACACCGACAATTATTATCCCGTTCCCTTTTCAATCCGGAACAGGGCGATCGTGTTAAAGTTCAATTACTGGTGGAATCTATAAATATTGACTGATGAAAATTTCAGCGGTCTGATTGAAAAACCTTATTCCGTTCGCAAATTTTTTACGGGGTTGGTCATTGCCGCTTTTGTGGTGCTTAAGCTGACTATTACCACCGTCAGCGCCAGCATGCCCAGGCCCACGAGGCCAAAAAGCCAAACATTGATCTGAATCCGGTAAACATAATTGTCCAGCCAGATATTCATCAGCCACCATGTGAGTGGTATGGCAATCAAAAGTGCGATGGCCGCCAGCCGCAGAAATTCTTTTGAAAGCAGCATAAGCAACTGCCGGAGGGTAGCTCCGAGCACCTTCCTGATGCCGATTTCGCGTATTCTTTTTTCGATTGTGAAAGATGCCAATCCGCCCAGGCCAATACAACAGATAAATATGGCCAGGCCCGCAAAAACATTGGTGAGCTTACTGATCAGGGCTTCAGTAGCTATTTTCTTATCAAATTCCTGGTCGGCAAACTGGTATTCAAATGGAAAATCGGCATCAAATTTTTCATACACCGACCTGATCCTGGCAAGAGCGGTCTGAGGGAGTATACCATCTTTCAGCCTTATGCTCATGAAACTTGAATTGTCACCATTATACACCACCATCATGGGATCCACGGGTGCATAAGGGGATCCCATGATCAACAGCTGCCTTATTCAGCAAGATGGACGATGAGTCAGCGGGGGTGCCTGAAAAGTCGCGTCCTTCAAGTATCCTAATGCCCATGGTGCGTGTAAAATCTGCATCGGCAGCCAACCCCGAGAATATAGCCGTGGCATCCGCCGGTTTGCCCGCATAATCCGGGCAGGGGAATTTCCACCAGATCTGTGTCATCGGTGAAGAGGTTCTTGTAACCGCCGTAACAATTCCGGTCTGGAATAATTCCTGCTTGAATGCTGAAAACTTCTGATCGGTATTTTGAGTGGAAGGGATCATGATGAGGTTGTTTGGATTGTACCCCATATCACGGTTCCGGATATAATTCATCTGCTGGTAAACAATCACCGTGGCAGAGATCAGCAGGATTGAGATGATGAACTGGCCTACCACCAGGATTCTTCTTGGCAGTATCGCCCTGCGTCCGGAAAGAAAGGTTCCGCTGAGTACTTTCAACGGGTTGAAGGAAGAGAGATAGAGAGCCGGATAACTACCCGCAACCAGCCCCGTGATCAGCACGATTAGTGCCGCCCATTTCCAGAACGCCGGTTGTGAAAGATCAAAACTCAGTTGTTTACCCACAAGTAAATTGAATGCGGGCATCATTACGAATACGATTAACAGGGAAAACACAAAAGCCGTCAGCGTCAGCAGGGTGGATTCCATGAAAAACTGAAATATCAGTCGCTTTCTGTCTGAACCCAGTGTTTTGCGGATCCCGACCTCCCTGGCTCTTTTCTCTGACCTTGCCGTTGACAGGTTCATGAAATTGACACAGGCTATCAGCAGGATGATCACCGCTATGATGGTAAAGAGCCGGACATATTGAATCATTCCTCCCACATTCTTTCCTTCCCTGAACTCACTGTAAAGCCTCCATCTATTCATGGGAAATGAAAAATAGGTACTAAACTGCTCTTCGGGATCATGCTTCTTCATGAGGCCGTCTATGTCCTTGTCGAGCTGAGCAATGTTGGCATCAGGGTTCATGAGTACATAAACATTCCACGATGAATTTCTCCATTGGCCCATCTGGTTTCTGAGATTGGGGTCGGATAAATTGAAAGGACGTATGAAATCAAACTGCAGGGTCGAATTTCCGGGCGGGTCCTGGACGACGCCGGTAACCTTCAGGGCAGTCTGATGATCGATTCTTATCGTTTTATTTAACGGATCATCGTTACCGAAAAATGCTTTTGCCGTGGATTGTGTGATCACCAGCGATGATGGATCTGCAAGCGCGGTCGCTGGATTACCCTGGGTAAATTTCCAGGAAAACAGCTTGAAGAATTTCTCACTGACACTATAACCGTTCTTTTTTACCCTGGTCTCTTTGTAGTCCAGTATGTGCGGTTCAGAATGCGTGGTCACTACCGAGGCCTTAATCTGAGGAAGGCCCTCATTGAGCGCGAACCCCAATGGAAATACCATGTTGGGATCTGTGAATACCTGATTCTTAAAATCCCTGTTGGCAAGAACCTGGTAGATGCCGTCGTAATTTTTGTGCGATTTATCAAAAGTGAGTTCATCCTGCACCCATAAAAAAATGAATATGGTACAGGTAATTCCACTGGTAAGACCCAGAAGATTGATCACTGAAAAACTCTTGTGACGGAAGAGGTTCCTCCAGGCCAGCTTAAGATAGTTTTTGAACATGTAATGGGTGTTGGTGTGAGTCAATGAGGGTAGTAACCTGGTCTGCTATCCAAGCCTGTGCCGGATGATAGCGAGTTATTTTTCAATGGATTAGACTGGGTTCCCAATAACTGCTGTTCGGAATTGATTACGCCGGTTGTGCGTATAAGTCAGGGTTAATTCAACCATCGGACCTGCTGAATCGCAAGGACATTACTTTCTTAACTTCATAGCCTTAATCAGGAATATGAAACGATTGCCCCTTTTTTGTGCTGTTATTTTGTTTTTCGGTCTTTCCGTGCAAGGACAGTCTTCCCGGATGGATGTTTTTGTTGATGGTCTGATGAAGAAAATGACCCTGGAAGAAAAGGTCGGACAATTGAATCTGCCATCCGCCGGCGACATCACCACAGGGCAGGCATCGAGTTCCAACATCGCAAAGAAAATCGCTGACGGAAAAGTAGGTGGTCTCTTCAACATAAAAACTGTGGCCAAGATCAAAGAGGTACAGAAGATCGCCGTTGAGAAGAGCCGCCTGAAGATACCTTTGCTTTTTGGAATGGATGTGATTCATGGCTATGAAACGGTGTTTCCGATTCCCCTTGGATTGGCCGCCAGCTGGGACGTGCAGGCCTTCGAAAAATCAGCGCGCATCGCTGCCCAGGAAGCCAGTGCAGATGGGATAAACTGGACTTTCTCACCAATGACTGATATTTCGCGGGACCCGCGGTGGGGAAGAATTTCCGAAGGGAGTGGTGAGGATCCATATCTGGGGTCTGAATACGCGAAGGCAATGGTCAAAGGATATCAGGGTGACGATCTTTCCAAAAACAACACGATCCTGTCCTGCGTAAAACATTTTGCTCTTTATGGCGCTGCAGAAGGAGGCAGGGATTATAATACCGCCGACATGAGCAGGGTGCGAATGTACAATGAATACCTTCCTCCATATAAAGCCGCGGTCGACGCCGGAGTGTCAACCGTGATGGCTTCTTTTAATGAGATTGATGGCATCCCGGCAACAGCCAACAAGTGGTTGCTGACTGACCTGTTGCGAAAACAATGGGGGTTCAAAGGATTCGTGGTATCCGATTATACGGGTATCAATGAAATGATCGAGCATGGTATCGGTGACCTTCAAACCGTTTCCGCTAAGGCGCTGCAGGCAGGACTTGCCATGGACATGGTAGGGGAAGGATTTCTGACCACCTTACCAAAGTCTTTGAAAGAAGGCAAGGTGACCCTTGACCAAATTAATAAAGCATGCCGCAGTATACTGGTGGCTAAGTACAAACTCGGTTTGTTTGATGATCCATATCGTTACTGCGATGAGTCACGCGCGAAAACAGAAATATTCAGCATGGCCAACCGGAAGGAGGCAAGAGCCATCGCTGCAGAAAGTTTTGTGCTGATGAAGAATGACAAGAAAATATTGCCGCTAAAAAAAACCGGGACGATCGCCCTGATTGGACCCCTGGCCGACAATAAGGAAAACATGACGGGCACCTGGAGTGTAGCCGCCAGGCCGGAACAATCAACCACGGTGCTTGCCGGGTTAAAGGAAGTCGCAGGTAATGCTGTACAAATCCTCACGGCCAGGGGTTCCAATCTGGATGCCGACAGCGCCTTTGAAGAAAGGGCAACCATGTTCGGAAAAACATTGCGGCGCGATCCCCGCACTGCGGAAGTGCTCATCACCGAGGCGCTGGCTGTGGCCAATAAAGCAGACGTGATCGTTGCCACCCTCGGTGAGTCCGCGGAAATGACAGGTGAGAGTAGCAGCCGCACTAATATTGAAATACCTCAGGCGCAAAAGGACCTGCTGAAGGCATTGTTAACTACTGGCAAGCCGCTGGTGCTGGTGTTGTTCACCGGCAGACCCCTGGCGCTGAATTGGGAACAGGAGAATATTCCTTCGATCCTGAATGTTTGGTTTGGTGGCAGCGAAGCTGGATATGCAATTGCAGATGTTCTATTTGGGGCCGTGAACCCATCGGGAAAATTACCGGTGACCTTTCCACGCAATGTAGGACAGGTCCCGATTTATTACAATCATAAAAATACCGGCCGCCCACTTCAAGAAGGAAAATGGTTTTCCAAATTCAGGTCGAACTACCTGGATGTTCCGAATGACCCGCTCTATCCTTTCGGATATGGTTTAAGTTATAGCCAGTTTGAATATGCTTACCTGACTGTAAGTGATTCTACAATGAAAGGATCAGATACCCTTGTGGTTTCAGTAACGGTGAAGAACACATCTGATCGCGACGGCAGGGAAACAGTTCAGCTCTACATCAGGGACCTCGTGGGAAGTATAACCCGGCCGGTCTCTGAATTGAAAGGATTTCAGAAGGTTTTGATCAAGGCCGGCGAAAGCAGGAAAATCAGCTTCCGGGTAAGTACAAATGACCTGAAATTTTACAACAAAGATCTTAAGTACGATTGGGAGCCCGGAGAATTCAGGATCATGATCGGAGGAAATTCGAGGGACCTGCGGTCGGCAAACGTAAAATGGGCGAGGTAACCTGCTTTAATAAACGTGGGTTTCAAAATGCTGGACCAACTCTTCAAATTCCAGCAGAAATTCTTTGTCGCGGTCATAGTATCTTGCTTTCGCATAGTCATCACCGGCAAATCCTTTGATGCTTTCATAAGTATCCCATTCAGTGACGGTGAGAAAATGACAGACATCGCCATCAATTCGTCTCAGTAACTTAGCCGACAAATTTCCTTTAACGTGCGTGTAGTCCTTCATGCCGGTGTCCTCAACATATTGAAGATATTCATCGGCGTGATGCGCCTTCGTCGTACCGTGCCAGATCCTTGTAATCATATTTAATAAGTTATGTTGTTTGATAATGAAGCAACACGATGCCGCAACTGAAGGCCCGGGATTCAATCAGCCTGAATACCGTCCCTTCATTGAAAATCCGCATTCCCCCTTCTTCATCACCCAGCGCCGCCGGGTTGATGAACAGGTAGTAATCATCGATCAGGTTCTTGTCTGCCAGGTCGGAAACAAATTCACAGCCTCCATACACAATCATGTCCCCGCCATCCATATTCTTTAGCTTTTGAACAACGTTGGCGAGTTTTCCATTGGCCACTACGGTATTTTCCCAGGGTGATTCCTCCAGGGTTCTGGAGAAAACAACTTTAGGAGTATCATACATCTTCCTGCCAAACAGATAACTGGGATCTTCGGGATTATCGGCCACCGATTTCCAGTGTGATACAAAACCATCAGTCATATTTCTGCCAAGAAGAATCGTGTCCACAGGATCGGTAAGTTCACTGACAAATTGATTCAATTCATCATCCCAGTCCCAGACCATCCAATCGAGTTCCCCGTTCGGGCCGCCCATGTATCCGTCGACGGTAATTTGCAACTGTAGTTTTAATTTTCTCATGTTATCTATGTAATTGAATGCAAGCCTGAAGGTCAGTCTGACTACCGACAGGCAGGGCAGAGCCTTACACGAATTATAAAATCATCCATTACCCTCAAAGCCCGGGTAAAGCAACATGCCTCCATCCACAAACAGTGTAATTCCGGTAACATATTCCGAATCATCGGATGCCAGCCAGACGGCCGCTTTACCAATATCCTCGGGCTCACCTATACGCTTTGAAGGAATCAGTTTCATCAGGCTCTTGTATGCTTCAGGTGTTTCCCAGGCTTCATGATTGATCGGAGTGCGGATGGCACCGGGGCCGATGCTGTTTACCCTGATCTTTTTTGATGCATATTCCTGGGCAATCGACTTCATCAACAACATGATACCTCCTTTGGAAGCCGCATAATTCGCATGACCAGCCCAGGGTATTACCTCATGCACAGAACTCATACAAATAATCTTACCTGCCGAGAGTGATCTTTCCACCACCACACCCCGGCGCAGGAATTCCCTGATGGCTTCGCGCGCGCAAAGAAATTGTCCGGTGAGGTTCACACCAATCACCTTGTTCCATTCATCCATTGTCATTTCATGAAACACGGCATCTTTTTGCAGGCCGGCATTGTTGATGAGGATGTCCACCGTCCCATATTTTCCGATGGTTTCACGAAACATAGCAGCCACCTCAACTTCCGAGCTGACATCTGCCTTACAAATAAATCCTTCACCTCCCTCCTTTTGTATATCTCCAAGTACCTCCTGAGCCTCATCGCGGTCACTTGAATAGTTCACCACTACACTTGCGCCCGCGACGGCCAGGGCCTTGGCTACTCCTGTGCCAATGCCCGAACTGGCACCCGTGACGATGGCGACCTGTCCCTGCAATTTTTTCATGCCTTCCATATTCGTACTTATTTCATCTCAATGACGATCACTGTATCGGGACCTTCAATAATCAGGCCTTCAGCGGGAATCACCAAACCAGTGTTCTTTTGACTGAATTTTACTTTGGCTGCCTTGCCTTGTATGCTGACAGATTTCACCTTTCCTTTCAGGTCGGGAATTACAAGTGCGGTACTATCCGGAGATTTAAAAAGATGGAGATAGATCTTCTTGTCGTGTTGCGTACTCACGCCCCAGGGTTGTGGTCTTAGCGGGCCACCGCGGGTACTGTATATGCTTTCATTGTGCTGTGCGATCCATTTGCCTGCCTCGGCGAGCGTGTCCGTAAATTCAGATTGAATTACACCATTGGGCATCGGTCCAACGTTCAGCAGCAGGTTGGCATTCCTGCCCGCGGCACCAACCAGCAATTGGATCACCTTGCTAACGGTTTTGTAATTGGTGTCGGTGATATTGTAACCCCAGGCCCCATTTATGGTTTCGCAGGCCTCAAGTGGAAGTTCATCGGATGCCTGTTGGAAACTCAGACCCGATTTATTTTCTCCCGGCAAATCTCTTTCGAACATCTGGAAATCTTCACCAGGAATCGGAGACAAATGATGGTTGTTACCGATCATACAATTTGGTTGCAGCTTATGGATCAATCCGTAAATCTCATCATACTTCCAGTCGATCCGCGATGACCGGTCGGCCTGTCCCTCAGGGTTGGTCTGGTCCCAATGCCCGTCGAACCAAATTGACATGATGTCTCCATAATTTGTCAGCAATTCGGTGAGCTGATTCTTCATGAAATTCAGGTAGGAAGCATAATCACTTTTCCCCGTTCTGCCAGTACCCTTGCCGGTCCTTCCCGTCTCACGCGGGTAATCATCGCGGTACCAATCCAGCAGTGAATAATACAATCCCAGCTTTATCCCCTGTTTCCGGCATTCATCGGATAAGAGCTTAAGAACGTCTTTGCCGTAGGGAGTGTTGGTGATCTTCCAGTCCGACTGCTTCGTGTTCCAGTTGGAAAATCCATCGTGATGACGCGTGATAAAAACGATGTATTTCATGCCTGCGTTCTTCGCAGTTGCCACCCATTTGGCCGCGTCGAAGTCCACGGGGTTAAATGCACGAAGCAAACGGTGGTAATCCTTTACCCTGATATTACGCTCGTTCATCACCCATTCGCCATGACCAAG
>Ga0193753_10003402_pt1 | contig 11778 bp, 8 predicted proteins | sample H1c2metaG_FD_144925 | JGI IMG/M metagenome (GOLD analysis project Ga0193753, IMG submission 144925) | Soil microbial communities from a riparian zone of the East river system, Colorado, United States - H1c2 | ecosystem: Environmental > Terrestrial > Soil > Riparian zone | place: USA: East River... | reverse complement strand
CCATTCGCCGCTAGTCGCCGCGACGCCTAATGCGCGCATGGTGGAATTTTTCCGGGACAATCAGGTGCTGAATTTCCGCGAGCTTCTGGACCGTCAGTTCGACTTTAGCGACGGGCGCCTCATGCTGCACAAGACGCCGGGCTTGGGTTTTGCTTTCGACGAAGAGAAGGTAAGACGCTTCGCCATAGATCCCGCAAATATCTGGATGAAAATCAGTGGCTGACTGAGTAGGACCGCCTGCCCAAGCTTCTCAAACCCGGCCTTCCCAAACCCGGCCTTCCCAAACAGAGTGTCCCGGCGCGTCTATCAGCGCTGGCGCGCGAAAGACCTTGCCTGCCCGCCGCCTTTTGATGTTCCCTAGCACCATAACAAGAATTGGGGGACGTAACGCCCATGCCCAGGATTCGATGGACCATGATGTTCATGGGCTGCGCGGCGATGGCGATCAATTATATCGATCGCGCCAATCTCGCAGTCGCCGCCCCCTTCATCCGCGAAGAACTCGGCGTCAACGCCACCGTCATGGGGGTGATCCTCGGCGCCTTCTTCTGGACCTATGCAATCATGCAATTGCCGTTCGGCTGGTTCGCCGACCGGGTCGGCGCACGCATCGCCCTGGCCGTCGCCGTGACGTGGTGGTCGATAGCCACCGTCCTCACCGCCACGGCAAACGGAATTGCGGCACTGACGGGTTACCGGCTGTTGCTGGGTGTCGGCGAAGCGGGCGCTTATCCATCCGGCACCAAGATAAACATGAGCTGGTTTCCGCGCAGCGAACGGGCCATCGCGGCCAGCATCTTCGACAGCGGTTCGCGGATCGGCTCGGCCTTGTCGCTGCCGCTGGTCGCATGGATCATCGGCAGCTTCGGCTGGCGGATGTCCTTCGCGGTGACCGGACTGCTTGGTATCGTCTGGGTGGTCTTCTGGCTCGTCATTTATCGCGATCCGGAGAACCATCCGTCGGTGACGCCGCAACAGCTCGCACGCCTTCAGGCCGAGCGCGGCACGACGCCAGCGGGCCCCAAGGTGGCCTGGTCCTCGCTGTTTGGTTACCGCACGATCTGGGGAATGATGATCGGCTTCTTCTGCCTGAATTTCGTGATTTACTTTTTCATCACCTGGTTTCCCACCTATCTGATGCAGGCCCGGGGCTTCTCGCTCGCGCAGCTGGGGACCCTGGGCCTGCTGCCGGGCCTGGTCTCGATCCCCTGCGGATGGCTGGGCGGCTTCACCTCCGATGCGTTGTATCGCCGTGGCTGGAGCCTGACCGTGGCGCGCAAGACCTGCCTGGTCGGGGGCATGCTGATGTCGTCGGTCATCACATTGTCCGTCTTCGCGCCCAACGCCTATGTCGCGCTTGGCTGTTTTGCGGTGGCCTATGGCAGCCTTGCCTTTACCGCTGCAAGCATCTGGTCGTTGCCGGCCGACGTGGCACCCTCGCCCGCGCATGTCGCGTCCATCGGCGGTATCCAGAATTTCGCCGCCAATCTCGCCGGCATTGTCACAACCACATTCACGGGCCTGATGCTGACCATCACCAGCGGCTCCTTTGTCGTGCCGCTGATAGTGGCGGGAGGTTTTTGTATTCTGGGTGCCGCCGTCTATATGTTTGTCATAGAGGACATTGCACCTCTGACCGCCCGCAAACCAGCCCGTACAGTCTGACGCCATGAAGATCGTCAATTTCGCCGGATTCCGCACCGAAGCTCAAAAGCGCCTGCCGAGCTTTCTGTTCGAATATATCGACGGCGGCAGCTATGACGAGCACACGCTGCGTCGCAATGTCGAGGACTTCAAGGCCGTCGTCTTGCGCCAGCGCGTGTTGCGCGACGTATCGAACATACGCACTGGCACGCGCCTGTTTGGACGCGACATGGCAATGCCGGTGGCGCTGGCGCCAATTGGCATCGCGGGCTTCTACCGCCGCCGTGGCGAGGTGCAGGCTGCGCGGGCCGCCGAAGCAGCGGGCATACCCATGGTTCTTTCCACCATGTCCTGCTGCCCGCTCGAGGAAGTGCGCGCCGCGTCCACCCTTCCCCTTTGGATGCAGCTCTACATCATTCGCGACCGCGGCTTCATGAAAGACTTTCTGAAGCGCATGGAAACGGCTGGCATCGACACGCTATTCCTGACCGTCGATCTGGCAATCAACGGCATACGCTATCGCGACAGGATCGGCGGTTTGGCGGGATCGCAAAGCCTGTTGGCGCGACCCGACCGGCTGTTCGACATCCTGTCCCATCCTGCCTGGGCCCTGGACGTCGGCGTGCTGGGCCGGCCGCTGACCATCGGTAATGTTGCGCCCGCCATGCCGAACGGCGCGGGCCTGAAGCAGTTTCAGGGCTGGGTTGCGCGCAATTTCGATCCGTCCGTGACGTACAAGGACATCGCTTGGCTGCGTGAGCACTGGAAAGGCAAGCTGGTCCTCAAAGGCATCACCGATCCCGGCGATGCAGCGCGCGCCGCCGAAGAAGGCATCGATGGGATCGTGGTGTCCAACCATGGCGGACGGCAGCTGGATGGGGGGCTATCCAGCATTGCCGCGCTTCCGGCCGTGCGCGATGCGGTTGCGGGACGGCTCACGATCATGCTGGACGGCGGTGTCCGCTCGGGACTGGATGTGCTGCGCGCTCTGGCGCTCGGAGCGGACGGAGTTCTGTTGGGACGGGCCTGGACCTGGGCGCTGGCGGCGAGAGGTGAGGCCGGTGTTGCTGCAATGCTCGCTATTGTCAAAGAGGAACTGGAGGTGGCCATGGCACTAACCGGCCAGAGCGATGTGCGGGCGCTGGACAGCGACCTCGCCATTACCGGACCCTAGGGCTGGCGGAACAGCATTGCGCACCAAGTAATCCTCGCTGGTTGCCCAATCGCGGTTTAGCCGCAGCTTCATGATGGAGGGGGCGACAGCTACAATGTGGCGACCTGGTCAGACCAGTAGAGGCCCTCAAAGGCTCCACGGTGGCCATCCCACTGCCTGTCCTATTTCCGGGCATCCAAAGAAAGACCAAGATTCTGGTGAGCGCCCAATGGTAGCCTAGTCAGCTACCACAATCCGTCATTCAGCCTTCATTCTGCTCAATTTCTTCAGCTCCCAACTGGCAAATACCAACAATTAGACCAACCTTTCTCGATACTCACCGGTGAGCCGCGACGCCATCCAAGGAATCTGCCCACCAAGACATCATGTCTCTCCGGCCGGGCAACCATTCAGCAAAATTATACGCTCCGCGAATAGAGCCATCGCAGTGGGCCAGTTGGATCTCTATCCAGTCACGATTGAACTGGGCCTCGTTGAGCACCGTGGACGCCGTGGCACGAAACCCATGGACGGTTGCGCGGTTGTGATATCCCATGCGGTAAAGCGCAAACAGCAACGTATTTTCGGATATCACTCCTAACTTCGTCGGGGCTGGAAAAAGAACTAGCTTTTTCCCGGTCAACTTACGAAGCGCTCCAAGCGCGGATACGGCTTGGGACGACAGAGGAACAAGGTGTGGCCGACGAAGTTTCATTCGCTCAGCGGGAATCCGCCAAAGCGGTTCGTCCCCGTCCAAGTTCTCGAATTCAGACCATTTTGCGAACCGGAGCTCGCCCGTTCTAACAAACGTCAGAACAAGTATCCGGAGTCCAAGCTTTGTAATTTCGTCGCCGTCATAGTCGGCGAGAGCCTGCATGAAGGAGGGAAGTTCCTTTGCCGGTAGCGCTGTACGCCTCTTGGGAGGCAACGGCGGCCGCAGAGCGCCCTTGATGTCAGACGTGGGATCTCGAAGACAGCGACCAGTAGCAACCCCATAGCGAAAAATAGAACTCGCCATGTTGAGAATTCTTTTCGCACTTTCGACGGCTCCGCGCTGCTCAATCGCTCTCATGGTCGAAAGAACGGTCAACGGTTCGATCTCATCGATGAAGAACCCGCCAAGTTCAGCCAGAAGGTCTTCATCCAGCCGGCTTCTCAGGCGGCATCGATAAGTCTCGACCCACCGCTCCTTATTGATTTCGAACCATTCGTTTGCGACGAATTCGAACGTCGCTTGAGGAGCGGCCGGCCTTTTGCGCGGCTGACCACGTTCGATGAACGGTGCTATCGCGGTTTGCGCTCGACGGATGGCATCCGCATCAAGGGGCGGTGGCCCTGACCTAGGCTGTGAAAACCCGCCCCCGTTTGCCGGTACAAAGATATAGAATCCCTCGCCACCGTTATAGGTGGGAACTGATTTCTTGAATTGTCGTTCAGATTTTCTATTGGTGGGCATAATGATCAAAATTGGAGTTGCCCACCGCCTTAGCCGCTATTATTCGTCCCTAAAAGCATGATTTTCGACTTGGCTTAGATCGCCTCACGCCCTGTCTGGATATCGCGGTTGAATTGTCCAAGGAATGACATTTTCGAGGTTGGAGTAGCTACCACTTAGCGATCTTCAAACTGCAGCGCACCAACCAAGAGTGCGCAATTCTAAAAGCCCCCAAGGCGGGCTAGCGATCTGGGTTCCAAGTCGTAACCTTGGTGAGCTCGATAAGTCGGGACAGCTAGCGAACGCCAGTGACCGAACAGGGGCTCCAAAGCATGACGATGTGCCGCCCAACTCCCTTGATGAAATTTGGCAACAATGAGCCGCGAAGCGTAACTCCAATGGACGCCTGGATTGGAAGATGGACTCCAGCACGCATGGCAGTACCAGCCTATTTGCCGCTGGAGCGGCTTGGCTTTCCGCCAACTGCCGTTCGATGGCCCCAGTGGTGGGTTAGTCAGCTACCACTATCCCTTGAAATGTCGCGGAAAATCCGCCATTTGCCAGATTCGAAGGCCATACAGACCAACAAATACACCGACATTTCGACGGTTAGCGTCTGGTCTTTATAGGTGTGGGCAAAAGCCCGGGCGGCGCCGACGGAGGGAAACAGGCCGCCGATCAGGCCGATAACCATCGCCCAGATGACGCCGGTGAATGGAATGCCGCGCATCTCTAACTATCAGCCCTCATATCTCGGAACCGTAGCCGGAAGTTTACTTTCCCTTCGTCCAGTAAGAGAATTTCTGCTTGAAATAGGACTTCGGTACCTTGCCGTAGACCGTCAGATTAAGATCGACCGCCTGGGCGATTCCAAAATCAATGCCGGTGCTGCAGAGCGAATAGGCGTCCTGAGGCGAAAGACCGTATCGGTTGCCCAGGAATTTCACTGTCTCCTTTATTGCATTGGTGAGCGCCTTGCCCAGGTCATGATCCATGCCGAGGATATAATAGTTCTCCTTGTCCTCCACCAGCGGCATGGTCATCGCCTTGCCTTCGCCTTTGTGAACGATGAATTCCAGCGTTGGGGTCATTGAGGCTTCCAGCGCATTGCCGCTGACCTCGCCATCGCCCTGACTGGCATGGGAGTCGCCAGTGACAAACAGCGCGCCCTTGACCAGCACGGGCAGGTAGAGCGTCGAGCCAGCCTGTAGCTTCTCGAAATCCATATTGCCGCCGTAGAGCCCCGGCGCTCGGGATGAAATCTTCTCCGTCGGCGCTACCGCCATGATGCCCATGAAAGGTCGCATGGGGAAATGAATCGCATTGGAAAAATTCACCACTTTCTTGGCAATATCGTATTTGATAGTTTTGGAATTGCGCCCTTCCATCATGTCAGGCGCCGCGCCGCCACTGCCGGCATTGTTGACGCCATACGGCACGCGCGGCGTGACTTTCTTGATCCGGATCTCCAGCATATCGCCCGGCTGAGCACCTTCAATATAGATGGGGCCCGTCAGGACGTGTCCACCGAAACCCGCTGCGCGCGACATTTTGGCGATCGCAACCGCGTCCTTCAGAACACCGCTTTCCGGGATGCCCTCCTTGGCGAAGAAGGCGACGGGGTCGCCTTCATTTAGCCCGCCGTGCGAAATGGTGTCGACAATCACAGTGTCGCCGGACTTGATAGTAAGCACCGGCTTGATGTCGGGGGAGATGACGCCGCGATGCACCGTTTCGGGCGTGGATTTCAGAAGCAAGGTCGCCGCGTGAGCCGGCGGGGCTATGAATAGGCCGAGAATCGCGGCGGACGCCATTGTGATGTGAAACTTTGTCATTTGACTTTCCTTGCTGGTGGAAAGAGCGGTCCGTTTTCTCTCGAACGGACCACTCAGCACGTTAAAAGTTGAAACGGACACCGAGTTTGAACGAGCGGCCTATCAGGTCATACGGGCTGCCGTTGATACTGATAGCGATGATCGGCGGCTGCTTGTTCAGGACATTGTCGATGTTGAGGTAGCCCTGCAGACGCTTGCCTTCCCCGGCCAAGAAATCGTAGTGGAATCCGACATTGTACAGCAGTGCAGAGGGCCAGATATTCCGGTTGATGCTGTTGGGAAGCGCGGCCGTCGCATTGTAGGCCGCGGTACCGAGCGTCAATCCGTCGAGTCCGACCAAGGTCGGATCGTATTTGATGGGCGAGGTGTATCGAATCATAAGATCGGTACCCCAGTCGCCGATTTGGTGCGACAGCAGGATATTCCACGCCATCTTGGGATTGCCCGCCGTCCCAGCGCTGTTGATGTTGTTCGTGGTGGTGATGGTGCGGAACATATCCGTCCAGGTGCCCAGAGCGTGGATGGAAAGTGTTCCAGGGAGGCCGAGTTCCTCCGGCACCGTGTAGTCAACTTCGAAATCGACGCCATCGGTCTGCATCCCGTTGAGATTCAACTGCGGGACGTTGATGCGGCTGACGCCGACGACGTTTGTGGGATCGGGCGTGACATAGGGCGCATAGATGGATGCTGCGCCCTTAACGGCATAGTCGTCCATGATGGTCTGGATGGCCAGGGTCGAGATCACCTGTTTCATTTTGATCTTGTAATAGTCGACCGAGACGTTCAGCCCTTGGAGAAATTCCCAGACCGGCTGGAATACGACGCCGCCGGTCCAAGTTTCGCCGCTTTCAGGCTGCAGGTTCGGATTGCCGATGGTATTGCTCTTGATGAAGCCCGATGTACCCAGGACCTTGTTCTGGATGTTGGGATTGCCTTCCGAGCCTGGATTGTAAAGTTCGTTCAGGTTGGGTGCGCGAATATCATGCGAGCGTGTAGCGCGTAGTCGGAAGCTCTCGTCGATATCCCAGGTGAGGCCGGCCTTCCAGGTCGTGACATTGCCGGACGACGAGTAATCGGTATTCCGCACCGCGAGGTTGGCCGCCAGGCTTTGTACGAAGGGCAAGTCCTTGAGAATCGGCACGCCAGCTTCGCCGAAGAATTCGTTGACCAGGACCTGACCAGTAAATTTCGAATAGTTCTGGTTCATCAGCGCCCCCTTCTGGCAATCAGGGCAGTTGACGACATTGACCGCGTCGCGACGCCAGTCATAGCCGAACGCAACGGTTAGATCGCCCGCAGGCAGGGTAAGAGGCGCGCCGGTGAATTTGAGGGTCGCGGTATATTGCCGAAACTCGGCGTCCTCGCTGGAAGCCGAGTTGAAGTAAGCGTTGGCCGCCTTGTTCTGCGCCACATTGTTGCCGAAAATGTCGTACGGCACACAGTTGGGGGAGAGATTGGCAAGAAGTTGCGCTCGCACCGCCGCCGGCTGGGCCAGGAAATAGGGATTGGTGGCGGGGTTTCCGCAGACCGGGGCGCCGTTCGCGCCGGGCACGACATAGGCGGATTCGAAGAAGTCTGCAGTGCGGGGTGTGTTCTTGATATAGGGCACGAAGGCGGCGGCGCCGACGCCGAGACCCGCGTCCCAGCCCCAGTTTTGCCCAAAGACATTCACCGTGCCCTTGGCGCCGATGTTGCCCTGCATCGAATCAGTGCGATTGCGGGATGAGATCGAACGCAGATCGATTTGACGGGAAGCGCTGTACTGGAAGCTGGTGAGCCCCCTCGCGTTCATGGCCGTGACGACGCTCGCGGGCAAGAAGGGATTGTTGACGTTGACTTGGTACTTGTTGAAGTTTGGCACCTGGGCACCGAAGGAATCGCCAAAGGTGCGAAGCCCGCCATATTGGAACTGGGCAAAGACCTCGGTACCGTTGTCGAAATCATAATCCACCCGGCTCAGGACGGCGCCGCGGTCATAGGCGGCCCGCAAGAACTGATCGGGATTTTCGAAACTGCCAAAATCGCCCCCGCCGATCTGTTCCGTATTGCCGGTGATCGTGCCAGGTACGAAATTGTAGGTCGAACCGTTCTCGCCGAATGCGATTCCCTTGAGTGGGCCGGATACGATCAGACCGCTGGCGTTATATGCCGAGGTCACGACGCCATTCGCCGCGATCTGCGACGGAACGCCGACGGCCCGCGGCGAGGCTGGTGACATGACGCCCGGCTGCAGCCGGCCCCAGCCGCGCGAAAGCATGTTGGGCGTGCCGGCATTGGCGGTGATTTCGCCACCAACGATGAAGTGGGCATGCCCGCCCATGAAGGATGTGCCCCACGCCAAGCTGGGGCTGAATTCCGCATTGTCCCCAAACTGTGAAAGGCCTGCATGGACATCGCCCTTGAACCCCTCAAAATGATTGTCGAGGATGAAGTTGACGACACCTGCGACAGCATCCGATCCGTAAGCCGCGGAGGCTCCCCCCGTTACGATATCGACCCGCTGGATCAACGATGTCGGTATCAGATTTGTATCGAAAACATTGGTGAGCGCGTCAGGTACGTGCCGTTCGCCGTTGACAAGAACCAAGGTTCGCGTGGCACCCAAATTGCGCAGATTGAGGTTGGCTTTAGAGGCGCTTTGCGCGCCGGTCGAATTGGCGCTGGGGCCGCTTTGCGAGTTGAAAGACGGGATGTCCTTGATGAACTCGAAGACGCTGCCCGGCGCGCGCTGCTCGATCTGATTCGCGCTCACTGTAGTGACCGGTGTAGGAGCGGCAAAGCCGGTGTTGCCTAGCAAGGTGCCGGTGACGGTTACCTGCTCCACATTGTCTTGAGCGTAGGCTACCTGCGCGCCCATGAGGGCCATCCCCGAGGCAGTCATAAAATATATCGCCGAACGCGCACCAAATTTATTGAACAACATTCTATGACTCCGGGTTGTTGATGAGCAATCAACCCAGGCGTTCCCCCGGCACAACAGGACGTACCACCTATTTACGCGGTCGTTTTACGTCCTGCTGCGAGTCTGACTGCGCATCCCACGCAGCATCCGCAACGTTCGACCGTGACGGACGACAAACAGTCAGCAATCGCCGTGCCAGTTGGGAATATTTCGGAAATGCCAAATCCCTATGCGTTTGCCAAATCCGCATCGGTGCACTTTTCAGTGTTGCGTAAAACTTATGCGAACTGCTCCCTGTCATCGAGCAGTCCGCTTATGCGCCGGGCTTGCGCCGATTTCGCGCAAATGGTCTTCCCCGATGCCGTTCGACGTGAGACCGCGGCCTCGCGTACGCGATGTTGAAATCCATGCCTATCCCTTGCCCGTGCTCGTTTTGACTGCGAAATTTGACGTGTTTGAGCCAGCATGGCAGCGAATGCCTTTTGTCTGTGCACGCACAAATCATTGTCATTGTTATATTTTCTTGTGTTTCGCCCATTTTTCGTCTGCGCCGCGCTTTGCGAAGTGCTAGATTGAGGCAGAAAAAAAAAGACCGCGCGTCAGACGGTCTCTTCCAGGGAGTGAGACATGAAACTGTATTTGGCTTCGGCCGCTGTGATCGCGTACCTTTGCGCCCCGGCGCACGCCGCGGTGACGGTGATCGGAAAGGGCCAGACTGTTGACTGTTTCCAGGCCGCCGCGAAGGCGTCACGCGACGCGCTGCCGATGGTGGATCGGAACGACGCCTTGGCAAGCTGCAACGCGGCACTCGCCGACAAGATTCTCGCCAAGGACAGGACCGCCACGCTGATCAATCGCGGGCTGATCGAGACCTCGGCGGGCGACACCGAAAGGGCTGTCTCTGACTACGACGCCGCCCTGGCGCGGGATGCCAATATGGCCGAAGCCTATATTGGCCGCGGCTTGGCCCTACTCCGTGCAGAGCGTTATGAGGCCGCTCGTGCCGACTTCGACCATGCGCTGGCGCTGGGCACTGCTAGCGCCCATATCGCCTATTTTGATCGCGGCGTGGCTCAGGAAAAAGCCGGCAACATCACGGCGGCCTATCACGACTATAAGCAAGCGTTGGCCATTGCACCGAACTTCAAGCCCGCGAGCGACGAACTTTCGCGTTTCCATGTCGTTGAGAAGAGGGTTGCGGCGAACCGGTAAAGTGCGGGCGCTGCATGCCGCGCAAATCCAACCCAGTCACCAGCACTTCAACACCCCGCCGCTCAGTCAGCCATGGGGCCGTACAATAGGTCCCTAGTCAGCACCCGCTGGAGGCGTCAATCGCTTGGCTGAATGCAGTTTTTACCAGATACCGAGCAAGGCACTCACAAATAGACCAACAAAACTATGCGTCAGTATGGGCGCTTCGTCAGCTACCATTTGCGGGCGCCAATCCACGCAGTTCCCGATATTTGTGCGAACTGGCGATTAGATAGACCAACAAAAGCACCAACATTTTCAAGCGGCGGTCTGCTGTGCTATCTCGATCATCAGGTCGACGCGCGCCCAACACTCGCGTACATGGACGAATAAGTGTTGGCAGGGTCCACAACCACCAAGCCGGCTATTCAATAGGTCGTCCGGCCGCCGGAAATATCGAAGGTCGCTGCTGTGGAGAAGGAACATTCCTCGCTGGCCAGCCAACACACCAGCGCGGCGTTTTCGGACACCTCACCCAGGCGGCCCATCGGAATTTTCGAGCGCATATAGTCGACCTGGCTTTGCGGTAACTGCGCAAGGATTGCGCTTTCAAAGGTTGCCGGCGTGATGCAGTTGACCAATACGCCCTTGGTCGCGAGCTCCTTGCCAAGCGACTTGGTAAAGCCGATGACACCAGCTTTCGACGCAGAATAGGCGCTGGCGTTGGGATTGCCTTCCTTGCCCGCCACCGATGCAATGTTGACGATGCGGCCATAGCCGTTCTGGATCATGAACGGCGTGATTTCCCGGCAGCAATAGAACAGGCCTGTCAGGTTCACCGCGATCACGCGCAACCAACTGTCTACTGGGAACTCTATTACGGGAACAGTGGCGCCGGTTATACCCGCGCTGGCAATCAATACATCGATCTTGCCAAGAGCTTCCTGGGCCTTTGCCGCCGCTTCCGCGACCATGGCGGGATCAGAAACATCCACAGCGTGGATGTAAAGGGCGCCGGTCTCTTTCTTTGCGTCCGCGAGCTTCTGGGCATCTATATCCCAGAGAGCGACGTGGCCACCTTCTGCGACAATGCGTTTGGCCGTCTGCATACCCAACCCGGACGCGCCGCCCGTGATGACGGCTGTTCGGCCGGAAAAACGATTTTGGTAAATCTTCATCCTCTTTCCATTCTCGACAGTGTAGCAAACCTACGTTCGCGAGTTCGTGAGATTGCACCCCGGTATGGGAAATAGCGAGCTCGACTGTTTGTGAAACTGTCGTACACGGCGCCGGGATGCGACTATGCGAGCATCGCTCACAAAGAGCTTGCGCGATACCAGAGGATTCCGCGCAAGCAGGTACGAAGGGGACTTCCAAATTAAAATGCATCCTCAGTAGTTAAAGCGCAATCCTGCTCGCATTGTACGGCCGAGAATATCATACACTGCGCTGGAGCCGTCTTCAGGCCGCGGCACATTTGTGGCGTTATCGATTGCGCCGTAAAGTTCGATGTTTCCGGTCCACTGATATGCTAGCCGCACGTCAAGATAACCAACGGGATTTACATGATTGTTGTCGATGAGATTGCCATTACCAACACCGAGGCTTAAGACGCCCG
>Ga0193753_10003401_pt1 | contig 11780 bp, 11 predicted proteins | sample H1c2metaG_FD_144925 | JGI IMG/M metagenome (GOLD analysis project Ga0193753, IMG submission 144925) | Soil microbial communities from a riparian zone of the East river system, Colorado, United States - H1c2 | ecosystem: Environmental > Terrestrial > Soil > Riparian zone | place: USA: East... | reverse complement strand
CATGCATATGACCCCAGAAGAAAAAGAAAAACTAGCTGCAGATCTCAAAGACAAGGCCAGCCAGTTTAAGGGTGAGGCAGAATCTGCCATGGAGAAGGGAAAAGAATATTTTGAAGAATTAAAAACAAAGGGCGCTGATGCCATGAAAGAGCATTTTGGCGATGTAAGCGGAATGTTGCATAACCTTTTTGGAGGAGCTGGCGGGGCAACAAACAACCAAACCGGCGCCAGTACAAATGGCACAAAAGCATAAATCTTCATCATAAAAAACCCGGGCTAACCCGGGTTTTTTTTATTGGCTTAATAAATTTTATTTTCTTTTTACAAATAATAACAATCTTTTGGAAAATACCGGAACACATAAAATAGAAGATCCAGCTTTACATATAGTTCCTGCCAACCTGGTCAAGCGCCTTGCCAATTATTTTATTGATGTTATTTTTTTCTCTTTCCTGCTATATATTGTACTGAACATACTAGCCCCTTTTTCTCCTTTAGCAAATAAATTTTTAACCTTAAAGCCTGAAACGGTTAAATTAATTGATCAGCTACTACTCAGTTTTATATATGGTTTATACATGTCTGTGATAGAAAGCCTGTTAAAAGGAAAAACAATTGGTAAATATATTACCGGTACCAGGGCTGTAACAGAAAATGGGTTGCCCATCAGCACCCAAACCGCGTTTGTTCGCGGGCTAATCAGGATCATACCATTTGAGCAATTAAGTGCAATATCATTTCCGCCTCACCCATGGCACGACAGGTGGTCAAAATCTATTGTAGCAGATGAAGCAAAATCGGTGCTTCCAAAAAGTTGAATGGGATTTTTAACAGGGCTTATTCTTATACTCCCGCAATTAAAAATGCTTTTTAAGACACTTTTTCTTCTTTATCACTTTCAATTCCATCTTTTCCTTCCGGCTGCGGCGAACAATTTTTGATGCTTAACTGGAACCTGGTATTGAGGCTTACCTGGTAGTTATTGGATGCCAAAAGGGTTTTTATGACATCATCCTGCAAAATTACAGTAGCCAGGTCTGGTGCAAGTGGAGAATTGCTGATAACATTGGCCACACGGCCATTGGTAAATTCTATGGTAAATTTATATCCGGCTTTACGGCCCGTGCCAGCTCGCTCAAAATCAATCCTGTTCAGATCCAGCGTTTGATCGCCGCTTGCCGAACGCTTCATCAATATCTTAATAATGGGCAGGTATTTAAGCCAGATATGCGTGTACATGAATGTGTTTTTTATAAATATGCTTCACAAAACTTAGTTTCTCAACCCACAAAGATGAGCTTTTTAGTGCCAAAAAAGAATTAAAATTCAATTCAATTAACGAAAAGATGCTGATTACAGCTTTTCAAAATGCCAGGTATATAAGTGAGTCTCAAACCGGTAATTTTCCCCTTTTTAGAAATCTCTCCCTTTAAGGGATTTTTTTTGCTGATTCACATTTCTTATTAAATGATTATCAGTCAGTTATTCCACTGGCATGCCTATTGGCTTTACCTGCTGTATAAACAGTATCACTATGAAAAAATTGCTACCCTTTTTAATCATATTCTTTCTCTCAATAAATGCCGGCGCACAACTTATCAGTCGTTTTTCATGGGAAACCAACCCTATTACAGCAATAGCAGGATCAAACGCTATTTCAGTTAGCAGTTTTGCCACCGTTAGCAATGGCGGCAAAAACAGCAGCAAAGGATTAAATCCGGGAAATGGCAGCAATGATATTAATTTGGTTTTAGACGGCGCTGCTTTTAATGTACCGGCAATAGATGTATCTATTGATTTCAGGCGCGAAGAGTCACAAGCTTCCTTTTTTTACCGCGGCAGCTATTTTAATTTTGGAATGAACGGTGGCAACCTGGCAGCAAGTTTTCAAATCGGCAGCGGGCCTTCTTATACAACAATTAATTCAGGCAATGTTTACGCAATTCCCGACGACCATGCCTTTCATAATTACCATTTTAACTATGATAACAATACCGGGATAGCTAAAATTTGGGCAGATGCGGTTTTGGTGTACACTTATACAGGAGTTGCCGGTACCCCATTATACTGGACAGGCGCAGGTAATGTAACGATTGGTAAGGATATGGATGCTACCGGCAGGAATCTTGCCGTTCTTGATAACCTTATTGTACAAATGCATGCCAATGCCCTTTTACCTTTGAAATTAGTATCGTTTACAGCCGATGCAAAAAATAATTATGCTGTAATTGACTGGAATACGACAGAAGAACTTGATGTAACGTCATTTATATTGGAGCGTTCTTCCAATGGTGCTGCTTTTTCTGCTATTACAACCATCAGCGCTTCCAATGCATACAATACTACCAATCATTACCGGTTTACAGATAGTGTGCCCTTCAGCCCGGTTTCTTATTACCGCCTTAAAATGGTAAATGACAACGGAAGTTTTACTTACTCTGCTATCAAATCTGTTTCCATTGTGAATACCGTGAGATCTGAAATAATTGCGTTTCCTAATCCAACAATAGATAATGTAACCATAAAAATGAACAATACCAGTGCCGGGCAATACCGTTATACCGTTTCATCCATTACAGGCCAGGTTATATCTGCAGCAAGTGTACAGTTAAATAACGGTGCCAATCAAATAAAAATTGATTTAACAAAGACAAGTGTAAAGGGTGTGATGATAATACACCTGAGCAATACACAGACCAATACAACAGAGACATTTACGATAGTAAAAAAGTAATTCGCCCGGCTTTCAGCGAAACTGCTATTTTTTCTTTCTCTTTGGATGTGTTTTTTGAACCTGTGGTTCCGGCGTAATAATTTGTACCACAGTATCTGCGATTGGGTGGCGGTTAATATCAAGTTCAACCTTATTCAATTCTTTTTGTAATATCCTCACCAGTTCTTTTTCTACCATGGTTTTGGCATAGACCGGAGAGCAAATTCCTTTAATAGAAAGCTTTCCATTTATAGTGATATTTCCAACCAATGCAGTGCTATCCATGCCCGGTGCATTGGATGCCTTAATTATACTGTAAAAAGGGATGATGCCTTTAAAACTGGTAACCTTGTAAAAAGGAAAAGAAACTGCCGTAAAATCCAGGTTGTGCAAAACAGAAACATTTACAAGTATAAAGAATGGGTTTTCCGGCTTTTTTGCTATGCTGTCCGGACTTTTATAGATGGCTTCGTAAAGCGGTGGCAGGTTCAATCTTACCTGAATGGAACTGTCCTGGAAAACATTTTTTAACAGCAGGGAATCTTTTTTATAATTGACATCATACGTGCTGGTAATCTTATCAGAAGAGAGATGATACGGTAAAACAAACAAAGCATCCCCGATAAGAAATAAGGCTAATAAACTCCACAGGATTATTTTCATCTGGCCATACTTTAAATATTAAAAAAAATATTAAAAAGAAAGTTACTACATTCTTCTTATTTAATGCCGGCTGGCCCCGGTAAGTTACTGACCTTCCAGCTAAAAGGGTTTTCCGCTTTCTTTAATAATACTTGCAAAGAAGTTTATGCTCCGCTGAAAATCTTTAACCGGCAGTCGTTCATCTATGCCATGAAAGCCCTTGCTGTTAATAAGTGGCGTAAAATTAATCACCCCATTGCTGATGGCCCTGTAATTCCTGGAATCACTTGCACCCAGCATTACATACGGCACAGGTATTACGTCATCCAGTGTCTGGTAAACGGCTTCTTCCATTCTTTTAAAAGCGGGTGAGTTTAGATCTGTTAATGGAGATGGTTCTGTATTAAAATCTCCTTTAATTGTAATGGTTACGCGGTTGTCATCAATCGTATTTTTTATAAACTCCTTCACCTCCCGGGTTGTTTCACCGGTAAGTATCCGGCTGTTTACAATCGCCTTTGCATTGGTAGGTATTACATTTTCCCTGATACCGCTTTCAAGAATAGTAGGTACAATGGTAGTGCGTTGCATGGCATCGCCTTCCGGGGATCCGCCCAATGTATTTTGTACAGTGGACTTAAAAAGCCAGAGATTGTTCAGGGCCATTTTATTAAAAAAATTATCAGAAGAACCGCTTACGCGATGAAAATATTCTTTTAGCGGTTCAGTAAGTGTAACGGGCATTTGTACAGTTCTTAATTTGTATAAAGCCTTTACTAAAATATCTATAGCCGTTTCGTTATCTGGCTTGGAAGAGTGTCCGCCGGGTTTCTGCACAGCCAGTTCAAAAGTTACATATCCTTTTTCTGCTACCCCAATCATGGCTATTGGCCTTTGTACATCTTTTATTTTTCCTGTGTTTATTTCTCCTCCTTCATCAATCACCATATCGGCCCTGATATGTCTTTTTTGCAAATAATCTACAATTGCTATTGCGCCGGTACCGGTTGATTCTTCATTGTGACCAAAACATAAAAGAAATGTACGAACAGGTTTAAACTCTTTTTTTAATAAATTTTCAGTGGCTTCAAGAATAGAAATTACTGCTGCTTTATCATCAACAGCCCCCCTTCCCCAAATAACACTATCTTTTAATTCTCCACCAAAGGGTTTTACCGTCCAGAGCTTTACGGCAGATGGTTCTACAGGTACTACATCGTAGTGCCCCATTAATATAATTGGTAACAGGCTGGTATCTGTGCCCTTCCACTCATACACATAACTGTAGTCTTTTATGATTGTTCTGTTAAGTTGCTGATGAATCAGCGGGTAGGATTGTTCTAAAAAAACCCTGAACTGGTTGAAATGTACACTGTCAATGCGGGTAGTATCTTCCGGCGATACGGTTGCAATGCGGATGGCATTGCGCATATGTATTATTGCTGAATCCGGTAAAGGCTCCAGCGCAGCAGCTTTATGGAGGGGCCAGGGTTTTGTGCGTACTGTGTTAAAAAGCAAAATTGCCAGCAACAAAAGAATTGCCAGACCGGCAAAGTAGAAAAGCTTTTTACGCATTGGTTGTTGTTGTAGGAACCGGAAGGTACAAATTCACCCATTATATTTTTATTTTAATTGGTGCTTCCCTTTTGCCGGAATAGTATGTGCCTGGCCCATTTGCAATTGCAAAACCTGGCAGGAAGAGGTGGTTTTTGTAAAAATGTCAGTCTGTAAGCAGGGAATAGTTTTTGTTGTTAGGAGATAAAAGAGTATAAAATGACAATAGGAATTATAGCCATATCAATTTTTTTTATGCTGATTGGAATGCTGGTACAGTTCCAGCTTAAAAGCAAATTTACGGAGTATAGCAAGATCCCCACTTCATCAGGTTTAAGCGGTAGTGAAATAGCACAAAAAATGCTGCTCGATAATGGTATTTATGACGTACAGGTTATTTCCACACCCGGCTTTTTAAGTGATCATTACGACCCTGCGAAAAAGACAATAAACCTGAGCGAAGATGTATACTATGCAAAAACAGTTTCTGCGGCCGCCATAGCAGCACACGAATGTGGCCATGCAGTTACGCAGCAAACTGGTACCCGTTACACAAATCAGTACACGACTTTCCCAGTGGGTAATATTGGCCGGACTTGGTATACTTGGTTTTGGTGGCGGCAGTCAAACTGTTTTACTGATAGGTATTCTTTTGTTTGCTGTATCTACTTTGTTTACTATTATAACACTGCCGGTAGAGTTTGATGCATCTGCAAGAGCCTTACAATGGCTGAACGCTGCCAATATTACAAGGCCGGGAGAATACGAAAAAGCAAAAGATGCGTTAAAATGGGCTGCGCTTACTTACGTGGTAGCCGCGCTGGCATCCATAGCCATGCTGGCATATTATATTATGCTGTACAATGGAAGGCAGAGAAATTAATACCCCTTTAGTTTTTAAGCTTAAATTTTTCTCCGGCTACATAAATGGATAACTGAACCGAGGACGCTGCCAATGCATGGCTGGCCGTTGTATGCACCTGCTTCGGATTGGAAAATACAATTACCTGGCTTTCCCCTGCTACAGTAGCCCAGCCATTGTCTACTATAATTGCAGTAGATTCATTAATACCAATACAATTGTATTCGGGGTGTTCCATAATTGCAGATAACATCCTGTTGTAACGGCTGCGCACCACAAAATGCTGGTCAATGATTGCGGAATCAAGTAATCCAAGTCCTTCTTTTAATTCAAGGTTGCCTTTACTCAATCTTTTAAAAGTAGAAGCCAGTATGGTATCCATTAATGCATTACCGGTAATCATTGACTCACTCATCACAGAAGCCCCGGCGCTGGTACCGGCAATTAAAGCGCCGTGGTTTCTTGCTTGCCGGATGGTTTCCTTTACCGGCGTGTTTTTAATTATCCGCATGAAACGTTCCTGGTCGCCCCCACCCAGGAAAATTATCTTTGCTTTTTTTAACGCCGCAATTTTTTGTGGATCATAAACTGCAGCAGAATCGAATTGCAGGCAATCTTCGCCGGTTAGTTTTTTAAAATCGTCGTTCATCCAGGTATAAGCGCTGTCTCCATAGCCGCTGGCCAGGGTTACGGCAGCAATGACATCGCCTTTTTTCCATGCAGCAGTAGTAAGTATCTGCATCCGGAAAGAATCGCTGATATTTCCTCCGCCTATGATAAATAGTTTGCCTTTATGAACCGGGGATACAGTTTGTGCGCTGCTTGTTATAACCAGTACCATCAGAAAAAAGGAAGAAAAAAAGTTTACCATATAAGTTTGTATGTGCTGGTATTGAATAGTTGCCACAACAATTGAATAAAGCTTTCAGGAAAACTACAATATTTGCTGCATAACGGAAAACAATCTGCTTCTTCCCGGATAAACACAATACTATATGGATTGATTCGATTTCCCCTGCATGTATCCGCCTAAACCATTACCATCGTTAGCACGATACTGCGGGACCCGCCTGTTTATTTAGAATCTTGTTTAATCTGTTTTTTTGGGTATCTTTTCTGTACAAGAAACCGCTTTATAAAATCTGCTTATGAATAAACGATCTTTTTTAAAAGGCCTGGCGATGGCAGGTTTGGCCACGCCGCTGTCGGGAGAGGCTATGTCAAAATGGATAAACCGGTTTAATAATTTCACTGCTGCTGATTTAGCCGGTAATGAAGATTTCTGGGCAGGCATAAGAAATGGCTATAAATTAAAACCCGATTATATAAATCTTGAAAACGGTTATTATAATTTCCTGCCGGAATCATTACTGGAAAGTTTTATCAATCATGTACGTGAAGTAAATTACCAGGGATCGTATTATATGCGTACCGTGCAATTTGATAACAAAAAAAATATTGCAACGCGGTTAGCTGCAATGGCTGGTTGCAGTGTAGAAGAGTTAATCATTACCCGCAACACCACGGAATCTTTAGACATGATCATTGGTGGCCTTCACTGGTTGGCAGGAGATGAAGCGGTAATGGCCCTGCAGGATTATGGCGCTATGCTGGAAATGTTCAAACTGGTGGCCCAAAGGCATGGGGTTGTCAATAAAATTATCTCCGTACCCAATCATCCTGCATCAGATGAGGAAATTGTAACCCTGTATGCCAATGCCATTACAACCAAAACAAGGTTACTGATGATCTCTCACATGATTAATATAACCGGCCAGATCTTACCGGTCCGGAAAATATGCGATATGGCACATAGCAAAGGAGTTGATGTGATGGTAGATGGCGCCCATGCTTTTGCGCACATACAATATACTATTCCAGATCTGCATTGCGATTACTATGGCGCCAGCCTGCATAAATGGTTAAGCACACCGCTGGGCGCTGGTATGCTCTACGTAAAAAAAGGAAAGGCTGAAAAAATATGGCCATTGCTGGCAGAGGGCGATAAAGATGCGAATGACATCTCGCGGTTAAATCATACTGGTACACATCCTGTACACACCGATCTGGCTATTGCCAATGCCATTGATTATTACATAAAGTTGGGTCCTGATAAAAAAGAAGCGCGGTTACGGTTTCTGCAAAAATACTGGACAGATAAAGTGCGCAACATACCCAATGTGGTAGTGAATACGCCAGTTGAAGCCGCCCGTTCATGTGGTATCGCCAATGTTGGAATAAAAGGAATGAAACCCGCTGTACTGGCAGAGGCCCTGATGAAAAAATATAAAATATTTACTGTTGCTATTGATAGCGCCGAAGCCAATGTACAGGGCTGCAGGATTACACCCAATCTTTATATTATGCCGCAGGATTTGGATGTGCTGGTGAAAGCCTTGGGAGAATTGGCCGGGGCTATTAGTTAAAACAACCGAAGTCTTTGAAGACTACGGTTGTTTCCCACGGGCAATGTCAAAAGAACTTTTTAATTATTGAATTTAAAAAAGAGGGCCTGGGTTCCTTTTTTAAGGAATTATTCAACTTTGTAATCCGAACCGTCATATCTTTTAAATAATTAATTGTTTCTATGCTATCGCAACTCTCCTCCAGCAACACATTTGTTTGCTCTTCATAGGTGGTAGCAGCAATTCCTTTTTGTATCAACCTAATATCTTGTATTAAACGATCAGTCAGCATGTATTCGGAATAGTCTAAGATTTTTAAATCTTTTACGCTGGCCCGATCAAAATCAAGACCATTATACTTTTCAAATATTTTTAATTTTTCTATCGTTATCATGGTCCAATAAATCCGTTGTTGGTGTTTTCAAGCTATACGAAGTCGGAGACTTCGTATAGCTTATGTTCTTACTGAACTCCGTTCAGCTTTATTAATTCAAAATAGGCCAGGTACAGATTTTTTCATTTCATTCGCAATGACGGTATAGAAACAGGCCATTCACCGGATTACTTCAATGCCTTCTGCAACACCATCACCTCGTTTATAATAAATGTACTGCCGCTATTGGTTTCAATATTGTATACTTTTTGTACTCCTCCCGCCCGTTCGGTTTTGCTCCACACAATATACTTTTCATACATACCTGTTTGTTTGTTCATACAGAGCAGCTCATCACCTTCTTTAACATCACCCGTCTTCTTTTCGCCTGCTGAAGTAACAACCGGGTGATTGGGTGTGGCATTGAGTTCTTTGGCTGATAATTTTACTTCTGTTGCCGCAACCGTATTTTTTTCATCAACCCCCAATAATAATAAACGGGTGATGGCATAATTCTTTTCTTCATGCGCAACCAATGCAGTTACCCGGGTAATGGTTGCCTGCTGCGTTTGGGGATCAACAGTTACAATCCGATCGCCTTTCTTTATTTCGCTTACTATTTTTTTGCTTCCATCCCACATAGATACCTGCACATCGCCGGGAAAACAAATATCCATTCCATAGGTGCCTGCCTCTCTTGAAATATCTTTTCCCTGGTTGGCTGCCTTATATAACTGAAACCCAAATTCCCTTGACAAAACATAGGAAAGCTTTAGCACAAAATTGGGTTCTGTCTTGTCTATCGCATGAATGTCTTCAAAATATTTCTCCCATACTTTTCCGTCGGCCCTGAAATTGGGCAGGCAGGCCTGGTACATCGCTCCTTTTTCATTTGTATAAAATAGCAGGGTGCCCAATTCCTGCTTACCCTCCCTTAATAAAAGCCGGTAGATATCCACCCGCTTTTTCTGCCCGTCATCACCAGTAATATAATACGGCTTCCGGCTTTCATAACGGTCCAGCACATAAGTGTTTTCAAACTTGACATAGGTGTCGTTATCCAGGTCTTTTACTTTAAATGTTTTTGCTTTCTCATATTCTTCCATGCTAAACACATGCAGTTTGGCAGAATCCTGTGCGTTCATTACTAATTGAACCGATAATAAAAAGAAGCCGGCAAGAAATTTTTTCATGTATTATTTTTGTATTGACAATTGGCCAGGGTGATGCTTACCCTGCACCTTAAACCCTATACCCTTTACCTTCTCTCATGATATTTCTTTAAAGGCCGCGGCAAAAGCTTCCATCTCATCCATTCTTCCAATACTAACACGGCACCATTCCTTATTATTGAATTGCCAGAAGCGTACGCCTACACCGCGCTTGCCCATTTCCATTACAAACTGTTTGCTGTCCATTTTCAGCGGAAATAAAACGAAGTTGGTAAACGAAGGCACATACTCATACCCTTCTTTTTTTAATACGCTGTACAGGTAGTTTTTAGATGCAACCGTTTTTTGTAAAGCATCTGCCATAAATACGGTATCCTGGTAGCTGGCCATGGCTGCATGCAGTGAAGTAGTGGATAGTGCTGCAAATCCGGTCGTGTATAAAGATAGTTGCTTAATCATATCGGGCTGTGCAAATGCATAACCTACCCGAAGCCCTGCAAAACCGTACAATTTGGAAAACGTACGGGCCACGATAATATTCTTACCTGATTTAATGGTGCCAATCATGGTGTTTGCCTTTGGATCGTCCAGGTAATCAATATATGCCTCATCAATAAATACTGGCACACGACTGGAAACACGGTCAACAAATGATTTCAGCTTTTCTATATCAAGTACGGTTGCAGTTGGGTTATTGGGGTTGCAGATATATACCAGGCTGGTATTGCCGTCGATGGCTTTTTCCATCGCATCCAGATCCAGTTTATATGCTGATGTAAGCGGTACTTTTACCCATTTTGTATTTAACTGGGCAGCTTTACCGGGCAGATCTTCATAGCTCGGGTCGCCTGTAATGATATTGCTGCCGGGTTTTTGGCTGAAACAGATAGCTGCTGCCATTAATAATTCAGAAGAACCGGCTCCCATGATAAGATGGTCTGCTGTTAACCCTTCAAAATCTGCAATCTTTTGCATTAACTCTTTTGCAAACATAAAAGGATACTGGTAACTCTGTGCCAAAGCATCTGCAATGGCCTGCTTGGCTTTTGCAGATGGGCCGAAAGGATTCTCATTGGCGAACAGCCTAGCTTTTAAGTCTTCCGGGCCATTCAGGACTGATTCGTCTGAGATGAATGCATGGTTATAACAAGTATTAAGGGGACTTGCTGCCAGTTTATTAACCAGGCTGGAGGCGATAGATAATCCTCCCGCCATAAACATACCAGCCTTCAGCATTTTGCGGCGATCCATAGTGTTTGACATAAAATATAGTTTTGGTTATAAAAATTAAAACTCACCCCAACCTCTCTCCAAAAAGACTATTGTGTACCCACATCTTTTTGTTTCGATATTGCACACGGATGACACAGATTAAACGGATTAGCACGGATTTTTTTCATCCGCCCTACTGCGGGCGCCAAGCAATCCGTGTCTATCCAGCCCGGCTGCATGCAAAAGGATTTTCACTGATTTTTCTGCTTCGCAGAAATAAAAATCCATCTAATCCGTCATCCGTGTTCTCCATTGAACTTGTGAGTACATGGTAGTCCAAAAAGAGAGGGGGAAAAAAGGAATCACTGCTGCATCGTTCTTGCATGCACTTCCGTAACCACTGTTCTTGCCGACTCAAACGCGCCTGCCATCCATGCATTCAGGTAAGTCATGTGTTCCCCTGCAAAATAAACCTGCTTATCCGGTTGCAATAATGCTTTATAATAAGTTTGCCTTTCTTCCTGCGAATACAAAGCCCATCCACCCAAACTATATTGGGTTTTGTGCCAGCTGACAGAGAAAGCGTTTTCAAATTCTTTGGTATACTGCGGATGTATCATACTTCCTTTCTGCAGCGCCAGTTGTTCCCTTTCTTTGACAGAAAGATCGCCTGTTCTTTTTGCCTTATCATTAAAATTATAATAGCCAACCAGTATTCCTTTTGCTGACTGGTAATCATACGACGGATAAAATATTTGCGTCAGTTCATTGTTGGTGTGCGTAATGCCGCCGTATACCTGTTCATCCTCCTCCCAAAAGCGGCGTTTAAACTGCAGGCCAATTTTGC
>Ga0193753_10003400_pt1 | contig 11781 bp, 12 predicted proteins | sample H1c2metaG_FD_144925 | JGI IMG/M metagenome (GOLD analysis project Ga0193753, IMG submission 144925) | Soil microbial communities from a riparian zone of the East river system, Colorado, United States - H1c2 | ecosystem: Environmental > Terrestrial > Soil > Riparian zone | place: USA: East... | reverse complement strand
GCTGGGATCGTTCTTCTGGTTCGATGATGACAGTGTGCATGACTTTTTGTTTTTGAGGGTGATTACCCAAAAAGTCTAGCATGACTGGGGTTAGGGGGAAACCGAAAAGTTATTTATGAGGGGTATACACTCCCAGCACACTTTGCCAGAGTGATCAGTTAACTTTTCTTAATCCCAGAATAATAAAACGACGGATCGCCCGGCATTCTAGAGCTCTTGCTTTAGCGATCGCATAAAATGTCGAACGTCCGCAGAGCTTTTTAGGCGAAGAAATTGAGCCTGTGGATATTCTTTTGGATTGGCAAATACATCGCCAAGCATGCGCCTTGTACTGCGCCATGACTTTATAAAGTACAGAAATAGAGATTCGGAGCTAAACAACTGTCTTTTTAGGCTTTCTTTGTTGCCATTCAAGAACTCTTCTCTACGGACGGCACGCCTAAAAGTCCGGCGCACTAATCGATAGAAAACTTTATGAAAAGGGTAGTCAAGCCAAATAATCATGTCTGCCTGTGGCCACACCTTTTTTCCAAGAGTTGCATAATAATTGCCGCAGAGTATCCATGAAGGTCTATCCGCTATCTTAAGTACTCGCCTCAGGAACTCATCATTGCCAAGAGACTGCCAGTCCTTTTGCCACATAATTCCGTCAAGTTCAGTGTGCGGAATCCCAAGAGTATTTGATACCTGTCGCGCCAGGGTAGTTTTTCCGGCCCCAGGATTCCCCACAATGAGTATCTTTTTCATTAGCTAACACTATAGCAGCCAAACAATTGATGTTTTGCTTGTGCTTCACAAATATTATGTTATAGTAGAGTGCAATGAAGTATTTTCAGACTAACCAGCATCATCTGCATATTTTGCCGGAGCGCATCGGTTAGTTTTCTTTTTTCAAAAATTTTCAAAAAATTGTCCTAAAAACTAAACGCCGGATCGCCCGGCGTTTTTGTTTGTATTGACTAATTTTTGAATAAGAAAAGAGAAGAAAATGTTAGAAGCTATAGATACCCTCCGGCAAATTGATGCCGGGGAATATAGAGGCATAGGCAGCCAGCTTGTTTCGCTTGGCGATGAGGTTGATCTGCCTGGAAATGTTGTAAGACCGTCAAGAGATAACGGCCTTGGAATTGTAGGCAAGTACCTTGCTAGCACAGCCACGGGCATAGCCCAAGAAGTGAGCCTAGAGACAAGGTTACTGACCTCGCCCGTCGAAAACGGTAAGGTGGTTGATACCCGCACGCTGGCCTGGCTGCTAGCGGGCCGAGATGCCCAACGTAATGGGCAAACTGATGCCTCCGGACTTGAGGCTGACCAGTTTGTGTTTACGGCCAGAGACATCATTTCTGATGCCATCAAAACCACGGCAGAAGTTTCAAAAATGGAAATTCTGCAAGGCAGCAAAAAATCAGCCACGAACTGGCGCTCGCTGTTCGAGGGTTTGGTCAAGGCCAGTACTTTTGGCTCAGGCTTTCAGCCCCGAATCATTACCAGTCTGGGTGGCTACGGTGGTGAAGCGCCCCTGGCTGCTCCATTCAACATCTTACCCGGACTTGAACTGAGCGAAACCCTACGGGATGCCGGATACGATCCGACAATGACTGTGACATCAGCTGCGCAATACGGAGTTGAGTGCAATGACCTGGAGCCAGAGCAAGCCAGTCAAAACTGGAGTGCTACCTATGATGCCTACCAACAATTGCTGGGGCGTTTTTATCCGGAAGCCGAGGATACAACTGCCTTTGAAACCCTATGGCCAGGTGGGCTAGAGGGTTATCCCGAAAAGCTTGTTGAAGCTGCAAGAGATTGCTGTCAAAACAACGAGAGTTTGCGCGCTACCGCCGAACAGTACGGCGCTGACAGTGACGATTTTGTAAGGTACATGCTATCACACACTCAAGCTTTTCGAGATTGGCAGCCCACACCCGAATCCCCGTTTGTGATCAAAGTTGGCGCACCCAGTGAGGTACGTTTCTCTAGATGGCAGGAAGAAGTTATAGAGCAGGCTTTGCCACTCGCCGAAGGCTTCGTACCAAACAGCATATCCGGAGACAATACCCGGTACGGCCAGATATCGCTCTATTATCCAAGAGTTGGCAACCGACCGCCATACTATCCAGATTCAGACGGTGAACCACGCCTGGCTGGATCGTATCCTACAGACTTTGAAGATTTCTTGTGGAGCATTCCAGATGGAAACCCCAGCCTCCGCCGCTACGACGATCTGGGACAAAACCTGGAAAAAACTCGCGTCAAGCCAAATCAATACCTGGCCCTCTTTTCGGAGGCCCAAGATGAGTAAGCGCATCTTCCAGAGACTCGCCGTCGCTTACCCAGCCGGCAATACCACCGCAGTGGTATTTGACGAGCTAGGGAAGTTTAACCGGAAAAAACTTAATGCCGACATCATGAGTGCCTGGCAGGCAGTAAGCCCCGACCAACCACCCATAGAGCAATGCTGCTTTGTAACTCGCCCCAAGAACAAGGACGCACTAGCGCGAATCGAAATGTTTGGTGGTGAATTTTGCGGCAATGCGGCGCGCAGTGCAATTTGGCTCATCACAGAAAGTGAGGATACTGCCGGATCCATAGAAGTGTCCGGCGTTCAAAGACCACTGCGGTTTGCAGTAAAAGACAGAGTGGTTTCGGTAGAGATACCGCTTGCGAAGTGTTGCCGAAGGCACTCTGGTACGCCTTGATGGCATAACGCAGCTTGTAGTCATTGACCCGACCATCCGGCAAACACCACGGCAGCTGCTTACCAACATACTGGAACAGAATCGTTTTGGCCTCATCAGCCAGCCATGCGTTGGCGTGAGCTGCTACAGCACAGCCACCAACCAAGCCCAATTCTGCGTCTGGGTCAAAGAAGTCAATACCATCTTCGACGAAACCGCCTGTGGCAGCGGCACAGCTGCAATCGGGATCGTTCTGGCAACCCAATCTGACACATCTTTAAGCCTAGACGTCGTGCAGCCATCAGGAAAAACGATCAAAACCAGCTGCGCAATCAGGCAGAATACAGTAACCAAATCGTTTATATCAGGCACCGTGGATGTCCTGTATGACGGGGAGTTTGCACTACCATGAACAAGCAAAATATCTACGCACTGCTAGAACAAAAAATGCTCAACTACACGGACTATGCCGAGGTATCGCTGCAATCCACCAACGAACCCCTTGTGCCGATCAAAGCCAGCCCCAACCTCACGGCCCGCCAAATAGGCACCGACATGGCACCCTATACCGGAGACAAGGTCTATGCGCGCACGGGAACCCTGGAGCGATTGACACAAGCCGCAGAGAACTTAGCCTCGTACGACGAAAGCTTAGAACTGGAGGTGGTTTACGGCTATCGAGCGCCAGAAATCCAAACAAATCTGTTCGAGAAATTCAAGTCAGAACTGGCGTCTCAATACGACGACGAACAAGCACTGTTATCGGCAACTCACCGCCTCGTTGCCGTGCCAGACGTTGCCGGTCACCCCACTGGCGGCGCAGTAGACATTCAAATCGTCCAGGGCGACGAGCCGCTTGATTTCGGCACAAACATTTGGGAGTTTGAGCCGGATTCGTACACCTTTAGTCCTTTCATTAGTCCAGAAGGCTGGCGCAACCGGCAGCTCCTGCGGCGCATCATGATTGGCGCTGGCTTTGCGCCGTTTGACGGCGAGTGGTGGCACTTTTCGTACGGCGACAAAGAATGGGCCAAATACTACGGCGCACCTGCCGCCATTTACGAACAAACGGAATTCACAGCGCAGGGGGAGCAAGCCAAGCAGCCGTTGTAGCAATAACACTTTCAAGATATAATAAGGAGAAATATGAGCCTATCCACACAGCCCTATAAAGGTGCGCGGGATTTTTATCCAGAAGACAAGCGCATCCAGAAATATATGTTCAAAACGATGCGCAAGGTTGTCGAAAAGTTCTGCTACGAAGAAATCGATGCACCAATACTAGAGCCCCTGGAACTCTATCAAGCAAAATCCGGGGAAGAGATCGTCAACGAACAGACCTACACATTCGAAGACCGGGGTGAGCGCAAGGTTGCCATTCGACCGGAAATGACTCCTACGGTCAGCCGTATGGTTGCCGGAAGAAGGCAAGAACTTGCGTACCCTGTTCGGTGGTACTGTATTCCAAACCTTTGGCGCTACGAGCGGCCACAGCGCGGACGACTGCGCGAACACTGGCAGCTCAACGTCGACATTTTTGGCGTCAACGGCATAGAAGCCGACCATGAAATCATTACAACCGCTGACTCAATCATGCAGGCCTTCAAGGCTAAACGCAGCATGTACACCATTAGAATCAACAGCCGCCAGCTCATGAACACGCTGTTTCTGGACTATCTCAAACTCAACGAAACGCAATCCTCTACCATGGCCCAACTGATCGATCGCATGCACAAGATGGACTACGCAGAGTTTGCCGGCACGGTAGACGCCCTATTTCAGCCACATCAGCGGGAAGAGGGCGAGCCAGAACTATTGATGGAGTTCCTAAACGTCAAAACCGTAAATGATCTACCAGGTGAACTCCGGGTACACCCCTCAGTACTTGAGCTGCAAGTACTCATGGATCTGTTGGCAAAATCAGGCGTGACCAACTTTGAGTTTGACCCGACCCTCATGCGAGGATTCAACTACTACACCGACATCGTCTTCGAGGTCTTTGACAATAACCCGGACAACAACCGTTCAATGTTCGGCGGCGGCCGCTACGATGGCCTGGTCGGTCTCTTTGGGGTGGAACCCGTACCTACAGTGGGCTTTGGTATGGGTGACGTTACTTTGCAAAACTTTCTAGAGACTCACGAACTCATGCCACCCCTTCTTCCAGAGACCGACGCCTACGTCATCCTCATAGGCGATGTCTACGAAGGAGCCCTGCCAATACTCAAGCAGTTCCGTGAACTGGGGGTCAAACTGGCCGTAGACACCACCGGGCGCAAACCAGACAAACAGATCAAAACCGCCGTCAAAAAGAACATCCACTACGCCCTCTTCATCGGCGAAAAGGAACTAGCCGACGAACAGTACGTCCTGAAAAATCTTAACACCGGCACAGACGAACGCCACGGCGTAGAGCGCACTGTCAGCCTCATCAAAGACTACCGACGCAAAAAATAAAGTGGGGTAAAGCATGCGAGCAATAAACCATACCGTCACGGGCGCAATTATTGTTGCGGCCATAGGCAATCCAGTCATTGCACTGCCCGCAGCACTGTTGTCACATATTGTATTGGACATCATTCCTCACTCCGGCGACGACACCATGTCGCACACCAGCAGACGGTTCAAGCTAGAGTTGCTTGTAGACGCCGCCCTGTCGGGTGGATTCTTGCTCGGCCTCATGCTCCTGCGACCGCCAGACTGGCCACTACTTATTGCCGGCGGTATCCTGGGCGCAGCGCTGGATTTCTGGTGGTTCCCGTACTGGGTAATCGAACTAAAAACTCACAAAGAACCCCGCTATGATCCCGTTGGACGATTCCTGGCGTGGATTCAATGGTCGGAAAAGCCTTGGGGCTACTACCTGGAGGCCGTCTGGCTAATCTGCGCCCTCTACCTCTTTTTCCGTCTAACAGCCTAAAAAATAAAATTCCAAGCTCCAAATTCCAAATCACAAACAATTTCCAATACTTCAATAACCAAAGATTAAAACGACAGTGGTTGATGAAGCCTGTTTGAGATACTGGAATTTGAATATTTGGTATTGTTTGGAATTTGTTGTTTGGAATTTGGAATTTCTAAATTCCTTTCGTATCTGTTAAAGTGGATACCCATGCAAGTAAAAAAGACCAACCCAACCCCCACCCAGGCTGTCCTGACAGTCATCGCCGACCAAAAGGAACTCGGGACCATCAAATCCCACGTGCTCACTCACTTTCAGCATAAAGTAAAAGTTCCAGGATTCCGTGCCGGAAAAATTCCAGCCGAACTCCTAGAAAAACACATTGACCCAGCCGCGCTGCAATCTGAATTCCTAGAGGAAGCAATCGAACAGCTCTACGTAGCCGCCGCCAACGACCACCAGCTCCGACCTGTCGACAAGCCGCAGATCAGCATCAAAAAGTTCGTGCCGTTCACCACCCTAGAATTCGAAGCTACCGTAGAAGTTCTGGGCACCGTCACTTTACCCGAATACACCAAGATCAAAAAGGCCAAGCCAGTCGCAAAAGTTACCGATGCAGACGTCAAAGGAGTAATTGAGTCTCTTCAAACTCGCCTCAGCCAGAAAAAAGACGTCAGCCGCGCCGCCAAAGAAGGCGACCAAGTATTCCTGGACTTCAAAGGCGTCGATGCCAAGACCAAAGAACCTATCAGTGGTGCCGACGGCAAAGATTATCCACTCATTGTTGGCAGTAACACCTTTATCCCTGGATTTGAGCCAGAGCTCATCGGCCTAAAAGCAGACGACGAAAAGACTTTTACCATTACCTTCCCCAAAGACTACGGTATGCAAGCACTTCAGGGCCGCAAAGTAGCATTCACCGTAAACATCATCAAAGTCCAGGAAATGGTGCTCCCAAAGGCTGACGACGACTTTGCGGCAAAGGCCGGCCCCTTCAAAACCCTGGCAGACCTAAAGACGGATATCAAAAAGCAACTGGAGGTCGAAGGACAGAACAAAGCCGACCGCGACTTTGAATCAGAGCTTATCAAAGAGATCTCCGACAAAAGCAAAGTCGACATTCCAGAAGTACTCATCAACGACCAGGTGGCCCGCCTGTGGACCGAACTCCAACAGAACATCATGTACCGCGGCATGACCATCCAGGAATTCCTGGGGGCTGAGGACAAAACAGAGGACACTTACCGCAAGGATATACTCCGGCCTCAGGCAATCGACCGCGTCAAGGCCAGCCTGGTACTGGCCGAAGTAGCAGAAAGAGAAAAACTGGACGTCACTCCAGAGGAGCTAGAACTCCGCAGACAGAAATACAAGAGCGAATACCAAGACGCCCAAATGCAGGCAGAACTGGACAAGCCAGAAGCCCTCCGCGACATAAGCGCCCGCATGCTCACCGAAAAAACCGTCAATAGACTAGTGACACATGCCACTAGTCGTAGCAAGTAGCAAGGAAGAGCGGACAAACGCGCAGCGTTTTGAATATAAAACCGCCTTCGGTGGTGTTTATTGCTACTAATTAGCACTCTTGCAATGAGACTGCTAGTTTCCTATACTGTAGGCCTAAGGAGAATCATTTATGCCACTTATTCCAACCGTCATTGAACAAGAAGGCCGCATGGAGCGCGCCTACGACATTTATTCCCGCCTGCTCAAAGACCGCATTATCTTCCTGGGTGAAGACGTCAATTCCCACACCGCCAATCTCATCACCGCCCAACTATTATTCCTGGATAACGAAGATTCCAAAAAGGACATCTACCTCTACATCAACAGCCCGGGCGGCAGTGTCTACGACGCCCTGGCCATTTATGACACTATGGAATTTGTGAAGGCCGATGTCCAGACCGTCGGCATCGGCGTCCAGGCCAGCGCCGCAGCCTTTTTGCTAAGTTCGGGCGCCAAAGGCAAACGCATGATACTGCCACACGCCACTGTCATGGTTCACCAGCCGTCCAGCGGCACCCGTGGCAAAGTAACAGACCAGGAAATCGACCTCCGCGAATCCTTGCGGGTCAAAAAGCTGCTGGAACAAATCATGGCCAAAAACACCGGCCAGGCTCTGGAAAAAATCCATCAGGACATGGAACGCGACAAGTGGATGACCGCCGAGGAAGCCAAAAAGTACGGCCTAGTCGACAAAGTAATTGCCAATTCACCGCGCCACAAGGCATAGATACCTTATTCATGTTTTGTTAGAATTCTAACATTACACCGCTTATGCTCCTGGTATCATGCGCTTCATCAGGTTGCTCGCTTCAGGCGGGCAGCCTTTTCGGTTATAGACATCACGCTTAACCTTGGGCAACCACCCCACCACTTCCGCCCAAAAACAGTCCTTTGCCTCGTCAATATATCTGTGGATATATCTCCTCATCAGAAGAACTTTTGGAACAAAGTGACCCGAGGTTTGACCCAGGAACAAATTTAAGGGTGCTGTCTATAAATAGATTAGCAAATAATAGTCAGTGGAACCAAGAATGCCCTGCAAAGAGGGCATTCTTGGTTTTCCAATTGGCAGAGGAGATCATGTACCTAAATCTGCACCAGTACTTACATAATTCAAAAGCTAGTGTGTCAAATATGACCGTGCTATCTTAAGACCCTTAGTAATCTTTAACTTCATCTCAGAAAGCAGGAGCGTATGACAGAACACGCCGACCCACACCAAGGAGAGAATCGTTTTTCTTGGGAAAGTACCGTGAGTAACGTACAGCCGGTAGGAGGAATTGAAGCAACAGAGGGAATTAACATTGTTCCAATTCACCAGTTTGCGAGCGCCAGGCGCATGGATGCCCTCGCCACACTTACTGTTCGCCAGCTTGTTTGCAATTCTGAGCTCACTACTAGATCCGGGCAGATCTCTAAGGACCGGATGGGCCGCAAACTCCCCGATGACCAGATAGGCGAGTTGATAATTGAATCAGAATACCTCGACTTCGTAGAAGACAGAGAACCTGAAGAAAACTATGACGAGTCAGTAGAAAAAACAAGAGATCGCCTCAAAAAAGCCCTTCACGACCACCGCGACACAACGTATGTTCTGCTAGGCATGGATCCCGGCACCGAGGATTACACCCATATGGGATTTGCTTGGCATCGCACCGGGCCGCATGTAGGCCAGAGAATTATCGCCGGAGAGGATGGAAACGCCGCAGTTCCTCCCACGGAACAATTTGTAATGGTGTGGCAAGATGAAACGCCCCTGCCCCAGTACCCCAGGCTTCTTGCCTCAGTTTTAGCAACCGCCCAAAAGGTAGCCAGAGTTCCGGTTGCAAGCCACCAAGCCTGGGTTGTCAACGATCCACTGACAGGGGCCATCCACGATGCCTACGAAGAACGCGCCTCCGGATTTGCTCCCGCCGCATATCAACGCATCATAGAAGGAATAGGCAATGTGTGGTACGCACACAACGGCGCTAGAGTTTAAAACTCAAAAACACAGTCAAAGGGCGAGATTCCTAATATAATCTCGCCCTTAACTTGATAGAATTACCAGGACTTTACAGCTACAAAAGAGCAAAAGGCCTTTCAGTATACCGAAAGGGCCCTTTTTCTTTTAACCCTACGCCTGGGACTACCCCCGCGGCCGCAGCCAACACTCTAAGGTTATTTTAAAGTAATTAAGTAAATCATCAGAAGGAATTTCTATGACAAACAACCCTTTTCTAGACACGCTATACTTTCAACCCACCCCGGAACTTCCTGGATTTTTCGTTATGGATGCTAACCCCGGGTATAATGCAGAGTTTCATACTCGTGCCATGGCAGCCAACGTAAGTGAGGCCGATGAAACTACCATAGACAGGAGTGCCGCACCACTACGCGAGCGGTTTGCCCGAGGCTCTAAATTACTCGTGGCCTACCTCGTAGAGAATCCTGGATATGATGATCCAGCTGCGGGGGATATCTTGATAACGCCAGATGACAATATGGCTTACCTCGAGACTCTCCGGTATCGTACCCCAGAAATAGGTGCCGGGCTGGAGTATGCAGCGCTCGGTACAGCTATGGGCAAACTCTCCGGCGTCCGGATTGTCGAGAAAGGGATCATCACGCAGGAAACGAATGGTCCCCTAAGCAACATTGCCCCCACACTGGATGAATCCAACCAGCACGTTCCACTTGATGGAACTGAATCGCTCCTAGATCTGTTAACAAGGCCTGAGGGCTGCCCACCCAACGTGGCACTACAAAGTCTGGCCGCACGCTATGAATGGTTAAGAAGTTGTCGGCAAGTTAGCGGCGGTTCAGTATAGTCACTCGACGCATCGTGTTTTTGGGACGTCACCCTCAAGTCACTCCGAGCCTTCTGGTGCCATAAGGCCGATAGGGTCGTACCCCTTAAGGAGCAAACGACTGAACGTTGGAACTTACGGGCCAGTGGCAAGAAATGGTATATTTCTTATGGGTAACTAATCTATCCATGATATTTACGCCACCAAGGAGGAATCAGATGGCACAAGGGAAAATTGATTTCCAGGGAGTTCATTTTGAAGATTTTAATGCCGCAAGCCCTAACATTTCGCCCGAAGTGTGGCAAGGTTGCTTTAGCCTGGGTGTTGCCGCAGTCAGCAAAGGCACGGACGCAAACCAGGCCACGGCATATGCCACAACATTTATGGGCGGGGACGCAAAGTCCTTCCAGGAGGATTGCCAGGATCCTCAGCAAATGGCAGACAAAGGTCGTCTCAACCCACAGACCATAACTGACCCGCGTCTGATAGTTGCCTTTGGCCAAAGTGAGCCAGGCATGGCAAGAGTACCCGTCAGCTTTGCCCTAAGTGGAGATGTCGTAACAGGATCAGAGTCGGGACAACGTATCAAAGCTATGACGGGACTTAAGAGTTGGCGAACCCTGCTGCGCATAGCAACTCATCCCGACTGGCAGGGTAGAGGTATAGCCAGTGGTGAAGGGTACATGACTTTTCGCACCGCCCGACTCTTATCGTCAGCCGCAGGCTATACCCACCCAAGTCAAGGTGAATCGGGCGCAAGATTGCTGAAACACTGGGGCATGCCGGACGATGGTGGCAGACAAGAAGTACGCCCCTATGGTCCGCATGGACCAGTAGTAACCCAACATCGTCATGCAGGTCTCAACGCCCGCCTGGTTGCGCACAGCATTGCCCAACAAGCAGGAGAGAGCAGTGACTTTCAGCGCCTCGTAGACCAATATAGCCCCCTCAACGGAATTGCCAAAGCGTTTAGTGAGGGTACCGACCCCAACAGTATTTAGAATCAATCCCAAATCTCCGGGTCCCACGCCAAAACCGCCAAAGACTTGACATGAGGATCCTGATGATTCACAATGCTATCCTAAGAAGTAGTATACGCTGGGAAGTGTTATAAGTTATAAATTTTATTATCTCCTATTCCTCACAAAATCCCACGTAGGTAACTTTCGGGCGCAAAAATAAATTCCTCCTAAAATGCAACTAAAAAGTCAATCAAATCAATCAGTAGGATCGACAGATCGACAGAAATTTTAGTAAATCCAGCAAAAACAAAGGTATATATAGACCATCCTGCATGCAGGCAACTATATGCTAGCTTTATAAACCTCAAGTAAGTGGGAGTACTACATGGCAAAAAGCTCTAGCGGCGTAATCAAGGACGCCAAAAAGACGCTTTCGAAGTCTTCTAATCTCAAGAAGCGAACGTTTTTCACCAAAGCAGATGATGTGCTCGACATGCCCAATCTTGTCGACCACCAAAACCGCTCATTCCAGTGGTTCGTAGACGAAGGGCTCGGCGAACTACTAGCCGAAATTAGCCCCATTGACGACTATACGGGCACTAAACTGTCTTTGCGGTTCAAGGACTATCGATTCGAAGACCCCAAGACAACCGAACAAGAAGCCCGCGAAAATAACGTCTCCTACGAAGCCCCGCTCAAAGCAACTGTAGAGTTAACCAACAAAGTCACTGGCGAAATCAAAGAGCAGGAAATCTACCTGGGTGACTACCCGTGGATGACCAAGCGCGGCACATTCGTCATCAACGGCGCCGAGCGCGTCGTCGTCAGCCAGCTGATCCGTTCTGCTGGCGTTTTCTTTACCGCCGACACCCACAGCACGTCCGCCCTTTACGGTGCCAAGGTCATTCCTGGCCGTGGTGCATGGCTGGAATTCGAAACTGCTGCAT
>Ga0193753_10003399_pt1 | contig 11784 bp, 5 predicted proteins | sample H1c2metaG_FD_144925 | JGI IMG/M metagenome (GOLD analysis project Ga0193753, IMG submission 144925) | Soil microbial communities from a riparian zone of the East river system, Colorado, United States - H1c2 | ecosystem: Environmental > Terrestrial > Soil > Riparian zone | place: USA: East River... | reverse complement strand
CCGGAAAGTAATAGGCGCCACCGTTACCCAGCTAATTACGCTTTTATCAAAGGATTTTTTAAAGCTGATAGTTATTGCATTTGTTATTGCTGTACCCATCGCCTGGTGGGGCTCATATAAATGGCTGGAGAATTTTGCCTATAAAACTACCATTAGCTGGTGGATATTTATATCGGGCGGGCTGATTATGTTTTTGATGGCCTTGATCATACTGGGTATGCGTACATTCAAAGCGGCTTCTGCCAACCCGGTGGAGAGTTTGAGAACGGAGTAGGATCTATTTTGAATTTTGAATTTTATATTTTGAATTGTTTGACATGATAAAAAATTATTTCAAAATCGCCTTTCGCAATTTGTGGAAAAACAAAGTGTATTCCGCTATCAATATTGCAGGCCTTGCCATTGGCATTGCTGCCTGCATTATGATCATGTTGTTTGTTTTATATGAAAAAAGTTTTGACAATTTTCATACGAAAAATATCTACCGGCTAAATGAGGTGCAAAAGTTTGAAGGCATGGTAGCTTCTCAGAAAGTTGGCCTGTCCATGTTTCCAATGGGGCCAACACTGAAAAAAGATTTTCCTGAAATTAAAAACTTCACAAGGGTGAACTGGAGAGATAAATACCAGGTGACTTTTGGAGAAAAACGCCTGTTTTTACCGCAAACCTATTTTGTTGACTCCACTTTCCTCCAGGTTTTTGATTATAAACTGTTAAAAGGCAATAGGGCTACCGTGCTGGAAAAACCGCACAGCGCCATTCTTACACAGGCCACGGCAGAAAAATTATTTGGCAATGAAAACCCGATCGGAAAAACAATAACGCATTATTCGGGTGATACGATTAGTTTTGAAGTTACAGGAATTCTTCAGAATATCCCACAGAATTCACAACAGCAGTTTGACGCGTTGTTTTCGTTCAGTTCAATTTACCAGCCCTGGATGAATAATTGGGGAGGTAACTGGCTCGATACCTACCTGGAACTCGCTCCAAACACCAATACTGCTGCGCTTGAAAAGAAATTTCCGGCTTACCTGAAAAAATATATGAGCGATGGAGATGGATGGAAATTTTATGAACTTTTTTTGCTTCCGCTCAAAGAAGTGCATGCCAGTGCTACAGATATAGGACTTGATTTTATTAACTTTCAAAAATTCGATAAAAAATATACCAATATATTTTTTGGAATTGGCCTGATCGTTTTATTGATTGCCTGTATCAATTTTATGAATCTTTCTACGGCCAGGTCGGCGGAAAGAGCCAAAGAAGTGGGTATCCGGAAAACGATAGGCGCCCGCCGCTGGCAATTAGCAGCGCAATTTATCAGTGAATCCGTTATACTTTCACTCATTGCATTAATACTGGCTGTATTGCTCGTTAAATTATTGTTGCCTTACGTAAATAATTTAAGCCAGCGCCACCTGGAACTGCCGTTTTTTACAAATGCATTCACTTTTATTTCTGTTATTTCCGGAACAATACTGTTAGGTGTTTTAGCAGGGCTTTACCCGGCTGTTTACCTTTCTTCTTTTCTTCCTGTAAAAGTGCTGAAGGGCTCGGCGCAAACAGGAAATAATAAATCACGGATGAGAAATATGCTGGTAATCGCACAATTCTCAAGCGCCATATTTCTTATGATTGCAACCATTTTCACAGTAAAGCAATTGAATTTTATGCAAGCCCGTGATCCGGGTTTTGATCGTGATCAGGTAGTTACTATCCCGCTGGATGGTATTACTTTCAAAAAATTTGACCTGGTAAAACAAGAACTGCTTGCCAGCACATTGGTGGGTTCTGTAACAGGCGCACAGGACCAGTTGGGCAGCCACCTCGATCAATCCGGTATTGAGTTCATAGGTGACGGACCCAAAAGACAGTTGACATCCACCCGTTTAATTGTTGACCATGATTATTTATCATTGTATAAAATTCCTGTAATACTTGGGAAGAATTTTTCTACGGACGTTACAGGAAATGGGAAAGAATATATTATCAATGAAGCATTGGCAAAGGAACTACTGAAAGACAATCCAAAAGCATTGCCAGCTTCATTGCTAGGAAAACATTTTGGGTTTGATTCAGCAGGCGTGATATTAGGTGTGATAGTAGGTGTGGCTAAGGATTTCAATTTTAATTCCCTGCACTATAAGATTGAAACCATGTTTATGTACAACCAGAAAAACTGGGGGTTCAATACAATGTCTGTAAAAATCAATGGCAGTAAAGCCAGTGATGCAATTTCATTTATTCAATCAGTTTGGAAAAAGAACTATCCGGATCATCCTTTAGAATACCAGTTCCTCGATGATCATTTCGCTGAAGTATACCGTGCAGATGCGCAGGTAAGCAGTGTTGTAGGGGTATTAGCCGCATTGGCCATCATCATTTCCTGTCTTGGCTTATTCGGTCTTGCTTCTTATTCTGCAGAAAGAAGAACAAAGGAAGTGGGCATCCGGAAAGTATTGGGTGCATCCATACAAAATATAACTGCCATGCTTTCAAAAGATTTTCTGAAATACGTTTTAATAGCAACAGTTATTGCATGGCCACTGGCCTGGTTTGTTATATATAAATGGTTGCAGGATTATGCCTATCGCATCAATATAAGCTGGTGGGTATTTGTTTTGGTTGGTGTAATGGCCTGCCTTATCGCGCTTATTACCATCAGCTTCCAGGCCATAAGGGCTGCAATGGCCAACCCTGTAAAGAGTTTGCGCACAGAATAATACCTCACCCCCGGCCCCTCTCCACTGGGTGGCGAGGGGTGCCCAAATGATAATCTTTGATTATAAATAGCGGGGAGGGGTTGCTGTTGAAAATTAAGTGTTGAGTACTGGGGATTGAGTCTGGTATAAAGAGAAAGACAGAAAAAATTAATGCAAAGCCGCATAAAAGAAATCAGAAATCAAAAAATCAAACATTTTTTATGCAGACAAAATATTATTTACTTCTTATACTATTTTTTTTACGACATGCTGTATTCAGCCAGGCAATTACACCTGATTTGCAGGATGCTTCCAAATGGAAACTAGTAAACCGTACTGCGGAATCTTTCAATGAGGATGGCAAAAAAGGAATTCGTTTTAATGAAGTTGCTGATAATGGATTAATGATATTACAAGGAACTGATTTTTCAAATGGCAGTATTGAACTGGATATAAAAGGCAGCAGTAAAATGCAGCAAAGCTTTGTTGGTGTGGCCTTTCATGGCAAAGATGTAAAAACCTATGATGCTGTTTACTTTCGCCCTTTTAATTTTAAAACTGATGAGGTGGCGCGGCGCATGCATGCTGTGCAATATATAAGCATACCCGGTTATGACTGGCAGAAATTGCGAACCGAATTTCCGGGTAAGTATGAAAATAAAATTGATCCTGCGCCTGGTGCAGATGACTGGTTTCATGTAAAAATAGTTGTAAACGGAAAACGCATTACGGTTTTTGTCAACAACCAGCAAAATCCCTCACTGGAAGTTGATAAATTGAATAATAATGACAGCGGCAGATTGGGCCTTTGGCTGGGTAATAACTCTGCCGGCAGTTTTGCCAATCTTATCATTACACCATTGAAAAATAATTAAAAATGATGCATGATCGAATACAAGAAATCAGACATCATCACATCAGACATCAGAAATAAGCAGTTATGATAAAGAATTATTTTAAAATCGCATGGAGAAATTTGTTGAAAAATAAAGCTTCTTCTTTTATTAATATAACTGGCTTATCTGTTGGTATGGCAGTGGCCATCGTAATTGGTTTATGGATTTGGGATGAACTTTCTTTCAACAAATACCACCAGCATTATGACCGTATTGCAAAGGTAATGGAGCAGGGTGTGTATAATGGCATTACCCATACTGGCGAAGCTATTTCACTGCCCCTGCTGGCAGAAATGCGTAAAGTTTATGGAAGTGATTTTAAACACATTGTTATAGCATCCTGGACAGAGAACCATACGTTGAACGTGGGTGATAAAAAGGTATCCTATCACGGCAATTTTATGGGAGCAGAAGGACCGGAAATGTTTACACTCAATATGCTTAAAGGTACGCGTAAGGGATTAGCAAGTCCCTCCTCTGTCATGATCTCACAATCTGTAGCCAAGGCATTGTTTGGAAACGCTGACCCAATGGGAAAAGTTATAAAACTTGACAACAAGGCAGACTTTACAGTTACAGGTGTTTACGGGGATCTTCCAAACAACAGCAACCTGCACGATCTTGCATTTATAGCGTTATGGGATTATTACCAGGCTTCTGAAGGGAACGGAAGATCGCTGACTGACTGGGGCGATAATTCTTTATTGATGTATGTGCAGATAGCAGACAATGCTGATATGGCCCGGGTTTCAGAAAAAATAAAAAATATAAAGCTGAACAATATTGGGCCGGGCGAAGCCAGGTCCAAACCGCTGATATTATTGCACCCTATGAGCAAATGGCATTTGTATTCAGCATTTAAAAATGGTATTAATACAGGCGGCGCCATTCAGTATGTGTGGCTGTTTGGCATTATAGGAATGTTTGTGCTGCTGCTTGCCTGTATAAATTTTATGAATTTGAGTACAGCCCGCAGCGAAAAAAGAGCAAAGGAAGTAGGCATACGCAAAGCCGTTGGGTCTTTAAGAAAACAGTTGATCAGCCAGTTTTTTTGTGAATCATTGCTGATCGCTGTATTGGCATTTGCCTTTTCATTGTTATTTGCCTGGCTGATATTGCCATTCTTTAATGAGGTAACAAATAAAAAAATGATTATTCTGTGGGGCAACCCGCTTTTCTGGATAATGGGTGCAGGCTTTACCCTGTTTACGGGATTGATTGCCGGCAGTTATCCGGCATTGTATTTATCATCTTTCCGGCCAGTTAAAGTATTAAAAGGAACTTTTAAAGCAGGACGGCTGGCAGCTGTTCCACGCAAAGTGCTGGTAGTTGTTCAGTTTTCAGTGTCGGTTATTTTAATTATTGGCACCATCATAATTTTTAAACAAATACAGTTTGCTAAAAATCGTCCGGTTGGCTATAACCGCGATGGACTGGTTGTTATTGAGACCAGCACAGATGACCTGCATCACAATTTTCAGGCGGTAAGATCCGACTTGCTCAAATCAGGCACCATAGCGGAAGTAGCGGAATCTTCCAGCCCGGCAACGGGCGTAAACAATGACAGGAACGACCTTGTATGGAAAGGAAAAGATCCTTCCATGACAACGAGTTTTGCCAGCATTCGCGTATCAACAGAGTTTGGTAAAACTGCTGGTTGGACGTTTACAGATGGCAGGGATTTTTCGCGCCAGTTTCTTACAGATTCAAGCGCAGTTGTATTAAACGAGACTGCTGTAAAATATATGGGTCTTAAGAACCCGGTAGGAGAAACAGTAAGGGTTGGAAAAAGGGATCTCCTCGTAATAGGTGTAATAAAAGATATGGTGATGTCCTCACCATACGATCCCGTTAAACAGACAATTTTTTATATTCAAAAACAGGGTTTAGATTATGTCACTATCAGGATCAACCCAAATACAAGCGCCCATAACGCTATAAAAAAAATTGAAGCAGTTTGTAAAGCATATTCTCCATCGGTTCCATTCTCGTACAAATTTGTTGACGAAGAATATGCAAAAAAATTCAGCGATGAGGAACGGATTGGCAAACTGGCAAACCTGTTTGCTATCCTGGCTATTTTCATCAGCTGCCTTGGCCTGTTTGGCATGGCGTCTTTCATGGCTGAACAGCGCATCAAAGAAATAGGTGTAAGAAAAGTATTGGGTGCAACCATCTTTGATCTCTGGCGTTTATTATCAAAAGATTTTGTGGTGCTGGTAATGATTTCATTGCTGATTGCAACGCCGGCCGCCTGGTATTTCATGTACAGCTGGTTGCAGGGTTACCAGTACCACACAGAAATTTCCTGGTGGATTTTTGTAGCAACAGGCGCTGGCGCCATTATCATTACTTTAGTAACAGTGAGTTTCCAGGCAATTAAAGCGGCGTTGGCCAACCCGGTAAAGAGTTTGAGAACGGAATAGCACCTCAGCCCAGTCCCCTCTCCAACAAGTTGGCGAGGGGTGCCCAATTGACAATCTTTGGTTATAAACGGCTTGGACGGGTCCCTGTGAAAAATTGAGTATTGAGTACGGGCGATGGAGACTAATGTAAAAGGAAGGTCTGAAAATAATAATGCATAACCGCATAAAAGAAATCAGACATCACTAAATCAGAAATCAGAAATTTTCGGTCTATGTTCAGCAATTATATCAAAATCTCCTGGAGAAACCTTGCTCGCAATAAAAAGTTTACGATTGCCAACCTGCTGGGTTTAACCATCGGTATAACCTGTTCCATATTCATTTTTTTATGGATGCAGGATAATGCATAACCGCTTAGAAGAATCAGAAATCAGCCCTTTAGGGTGCCGCGGTATTGGGATGTGGTTTCAAAATCGTACACCAACTGTACGTTTCCGGACACTTTTACACTTTTGCAACCCTTGAAACCCAATGCCAGTAAAGCTTACAGCATTGGCATAACTGTTGGAAAACACGCTGTAAGGCGGGCTGTTTTATTACAGGAAAATACTTGATTTCCGGGAGCGGCTGTTCTGCTGCCCTTTACGAATAGGGTGTTTTCGGTCAAATAACAGCATGCCGGTAAACCAGTAAAGTTCCTGAACAGTGAATGAGAAAAAGAAATATGCAACGATTGCAGATCTTTTAACAGATGACAGTTTCCTGGCATGGCATCTTAAAAAAAATGGCAGGCATGAGCAAACCTGGAATAAATGGATCGCTGAAAAACCAGTACATGCAGCATTGGCAAAACAAGCGGTACAGGTGCTGACTGTATTAATAAACCCGGAAGAGGAAAAATTATCAGACCGGCAGATTAATGCATCATTTGAAAAGCTGCTAAGAAAAATAAATAACCAGGGGAAGACAATTCACAACCTGATATAAGAAAAAAATGTGATAGTGTGGAAAATAGTGATGAATGTGGAACATGGAAGAACCGGTAAAAAATTATACAATAACAAACTTTTCACTGCTCGCAGCTCAAAGCTTTCTAATATGATACAGAATTATTTTAAAATCGCCTGTAGAAATCTTTTGAAAAACAAAGCCTTCTCATTCATTAACATATTTGGTTTGTCTATTGGCATTGCTGTTTGCTTTATCATTATGCTTTTTGTACAGGACGAACTGAGTTATGATCGTTTCAATAAAAATGCCGACAGGATTGTTCGCATTTATTTTAAAGCGATGATGTACGGCGGCAAAATAAGCGAAGCAGGTGTAATGCCTCCGGTAGCGAAAGCGCTGAAAAATGATTATCCCGAAGTGGAAGATGCTACCCGCTTTAAGAGAGACGGACGTCCTAAAATAGAATACCAGCGCAAAATTTTTAAAGAAGCAGAAGCTGCATTTGTCGACCCCAATTTTTTCAGCGTTTTCAGTTTACCGTTTTTGAAAGGAGATCCCAAAACAGCATTGGTGCAACCCAATACCCTCGTTATTACTGAAGAGATGGCGCATCGTTTTTTTGGCAATGATGAACCCATTGGCAAAACGCTTACCTATAACAACGGCGGACAGTTTAAAGTAACAGGTGTTATTGAAAAGATACCGGCAAATGCGCATTTTCATTTTGATTTATTTGGTTCACTGGAGACAATTGATTTTGCAAAATCTGCTACATGGATGGAAGGCGATTTCTTTACCTATGTAGTAATGAAAAAAGGCACCGATTACAAAAAGCTGGAAGCAAAACTGCCGGGCATGGTGGAGAAATACATGGGCCCGCAGATTGTGCAGGCAATGGGCATGAGCCTTTCGCAATTCCGCACCAAAGGAAATGAGCTGGGTTTTGCGCTGCAGCCTTTAACTGCTATACACCTGCACCCGGAAACCACTACAGAACTGGAACCCGCCGGCAACGTAAAGTATGTCTATATATTTGGCGCCATTGCCATTTTTATGCTGCTTATAGCAAGTATTAATTTCATCAACCTGTCAACGGCGGGTGCATCTAAAAGGGCAAAAGAAGTGGGTGTTCGCAAAGTGATGGGGTCGGGCAAATGGGATCTGATAAGACAATTTTTATTTGAGTCGTTGCTGGTAACTACTATTGCATTGCTCATAGCTGCGCTGATGGTGCAACTGGCCTTGCCGGTCTTCAATGATCTTTCAGGAAAAAATTTACAGTTTGGTTTTGACATGCGGCCCATAGCCGGCCTTATTGCACTTGGCCTCGCCGTAGGATTGCTGGCCGGCATCTATCCCGCTTTTTTTCTTTCATCGTTTAAACCAATTGCCACATTAAAAGGAAAGCTTGGCGCAAGTACAAAATCATTGGGGCTAAGGAGCAGCCTGGTTGTTTTTCAGTTCTTCATCTCCGTTAGTTTAATCACGGGTACCATCATCGTATACCAGCAAATGAAATTTATACAGAACATAAAACTCGGTTACAACAAAGAACAATTGCTGGTAATACCAAACTCGTGGGCACTGGGTAAAAATGAAAAAACTTTCAAAGATCAGTTGTTGAAAGATACAAGGGTAGAAAATGTAACGGTATCTGGTTACAAACCTGCAGGACCCACCAATAATAACAATGCGATGGCATACCCCGAAGGAAAAGACAAACAGGTGATGACATCGCTGGAGTATAAAATAGACGAGCAATACATTCCAACACTCGGCATACAAATGGCTGCGGGAAGAAATTTCTCACCTGCTTATGGAACAGATTCTTCTGCCATGATCATTAACGAAGCCGCAGCCAAAGTATTTGGTTTTGGCAATAATGCTATTGGAAAAGTAATTGTGCGGCCGAACAGCGACCGCGGAAGAGACCATCATTTTACAGTAGTTGGCGTGGTAAAAGATTTTCACTTTAAATCATTGCATGAGGCTATTACGCCGCTGCTGATGGTGCTGGAACCAGAATCCGGCATCATCGTTAAAGTAAGAACAAAAGACATTCCAGGTTTATTGAGTACGATGCAACAACAATGGGCCTCTTACAATGTAGAAGAGCCGTTCAGCTATGCATTTATGGATGAATTGTACAACAAAACGTACTCGGCAGAACAGAAAACCGGTAAAATACTAAACATATTTGCCGTATTAACCATATTGGTTGCTTCTATGGGTTTATTTGGACTGGCTACCTACACCGCGGAACAACGCTCAAAAGAAATAGGGATCAGAAAAGTATTGGGTGCAAGCGTTACACAGGTAACCAGTATGCTCTCAAAGGAATTTATAAAACTGGTTTTGATTGGATGCGTGATTGCATTTCCATTATCCTGGTGGGCCATGTATAAATGGCTGCAGGATTTTGCTTACAGAATTGATATCAGATGGTGGGTGTTTGTACTGGCCGGATTTGCAGCATTATTAATTGCATTGCTTACAGTGAGTTTTAAAGCAATAAAAGCAGCATTGGCCAACCCGGTGAAGAGTTTGAGGACGGAATGACCTCACCCCCGGCCCCTCTCCATCTTCGATGGCGAGGGGTGCCCAAATGATAAACTTTGATTATAAAATGCATGGAGGGGTTCGCGTGAAGAAATTAGTATGAAATATAAAAGATTAAACCATTCAGATTAAGAGCAGTTAACCAAAAATATTGTTTTCCGAAACAGAAGAAATCAGCTATCAGAAATTTTTCTTATGCTAAAAAATTATATCAAAATCGCATGGCGAAACCTGTTAAAGAACAAAGCGTTTTCTTTTATCAATATACTGGGTTTAACCATTGGCATTACGGTTTGTATGATGATCTTCCTGTTTATCATGAACGAATTCAGTGTTGATAATTTTCATAAGCAGGGAAAAAATATCTACCAGGTTATGCGGGGTTATGATTCATCAAAACCAGCCGTACCCTGGTTATCGGGTCCATATGTAAGTGCCTTGCTAAACGATTACCCGGGCGAAATAAAAAAAGCCGTGCGGATAATGCCGTCAAACGGGTTAGTATCTTTTGGTGAAAAGGCTTTTAATGAAAAGAAAATTTACCTGGCAGACCCTGATTTCTTTAGCTTGTTTTCCTTTCCATTAATTAAGGGCAATCCTGCCACTGTGCTAAGGGATCCCAACAGTGTGGTGCTAACCGAAACAACTGCCAGGAAATATTTTGGCAATGCGGATCCCATGGGTAAATTGATTGAGTTGGATAAACACCTGCAGCTGAAAGTGACCGGCATCGCCAAAGATGTTCCTTCCAATTCTCACCTGGATTTTGACCTCGTTCACCCCATTTCTATTTATTACAACGAACCATTTTTTAAAGTATGGATCAACAATAACAGCTTTGCCTATATTTTGCTGGATGAACATGCTGAAGCAGCAAAACTTGAAAAAAGCTTTCCCCGGTTTATGGATAAATACATGGGAAAAGACATGGAAAAATTTGGCTATCGCTTTTTCCTGTCGCTGACTCCTTTAAAGGATATTTATTTTCAGCCGCAGGGATCTTATTCGGCGGCAAAGCATGGCGATAAAAAAACAGTCTACATCTTTCTTTCCATAGCCACACTCATCCTGTTGATAGCCTGTATTAATTTTATGAACCTTTCTACCATCAGGGCAGTAGAAAGATCAAAGGAAGTGGGGTTGCGAAAAGTAATGGGCGCACTTCGTAATCACCTGGTGGCACAATTTATCGGGGAGTCTATATTATTAACTTTTATCTCTTGTCTCCTGTCCATCGGCCTTTTACAGCTGGTCATGCCCTTCTACAATCAACTGTTGGGTTACCAGTTAACTGCTTCCTGGAATGCATTGCCTGTTTATTTATTCCTGGCAGGCGTTATTATTGTGGCAGGTTTCCTGGCGGGAAGTTACCCGGCATTTTTTCTGTCTGCCTTCTCTCCCATACAGGCATTAAAAGGTAAATTAAAAATGGGCAAAGGCGGTTCATTTTTCAGGATGGCACTGGTAGTGGTGCAGTTCAGTATCTCTGTTTTCCTGATTGCCGGTACTATCATCATCATGAGCCAGATGAATTATATGAAAAATAAAGAGTTGGGTTATAATAAAGAACAGACGGTTGTTATTCCATTGACAAATGATGATATCTATAATCACCTGGTCTCATTCAAAAATGAACTCCAGGCCAATAGCAATATCGCGGCTGTATCCATGATGTCCGGTGAGCCGGGCGGTTTTTTTGATACCCAGGCATTTGAGGCAGAAGGTCAGCGTGAGACCTGGAAAGCAAGATCAGAATTTGCCGACTTTGAATTTGTAAAAACACTTGGATTGAAAATTATTGCCGGTAGGGATTTCTCACCCCAATACCCAACCGATACCACAGAAGCTGTGTTGATCAACCGCACCGCAGCAAAAGAGCTTGGCTTTAGCCCTGAACAGTCAATAGGCAAATGGATAAAGAACACGGTCCGTGACAGTTTGAGAAGAAGGGTTGTTGGCGTAATAGAAGATTTTAATTTTCTATCACTTAAAGAAAATATGGATGCCCTGGTCATATCACCATCACAAGACAGAAGAGTAGCGTTGGTAAAACTAAAGCCCGGCAACGTTCCATCTTCCCTGGCAGCGATTAAACAGGAATACAATAAAGTAGCCCCGGTATATCCGTTTGAATACAGCTTCCTGGATCAAAAATTTGATGAGTTGTATAAAAAAGATATCCGGCAGCAAACCATACTGGGCGTATTTGCCGGGTTGGCTATTTTTATTGCCTGCCTGGGTTTATTTGGGCTGGCCATGTTCACAGCCACCAAACGAACCAAAGAAATTGGTGTACGGAAAGTATTG
>Ga0193753_10003398_pt1 | contig 11786 bp, 6 predicted proteins | sample H1c2metaG_FD_144925 | JGI IMG/M metagenome (GOLD analysis project Ga0193753, IMG submission 144925) | Soil microbial communities from a riparian zone of the East river system, Colorado, United States - H1c2 | ecosystem: Environmental > Terrestrial > Soil > Riparian zone | place: USA: East River... | reverse complement strand
TCGGTAAACTGAAAGATCTTGCGGCGAAGGACCGCGAGGTCAAGTACATCGATCTGAGTCGCAATTTCGGACACCAGGTGGCCGTTACTGCAGGTCTTCACTTTTCAAAAGGCAAACGTGTGGTGATCATCGACGCCGATCTGCAAGATCCCCCGGAGCTGATAGCAGACATGGAGAACAAGATGAATGAAGGATGGAATGTTGTGTATGCACGTCGTCGTCAACGGAAGGGTGAGAGCTTCTTTAAGAAGATAACAGCACGCATCTTTTATAGACTGTTAAAGAGTATCACAGCAGTCGATATTCCAGTTGATACCGGTGATTTCCGCATGATGGACTGGAAGGTTGTTGAGGTTCTTAATCGCATGCCCGAGCAACATAAGTTCATAAGAGGAATGGTGTCGTGGGTTGGATTCAAACAAACTTATGTTGAGTACGATCGCGACCAAAGACATTCAGGAAAGACTGGTTATACGTTTAGTAAAATGCTCCGATTTGCAGTTGATGGCATCACTGGTTTTTCTAATATACCCCTGAAAGTTGCGACATGGGTAGGCTTTGGCATTTCTTTTGTGTCTTTCATTCTTATATTGTACACCCTGTACGCCCGTTTTGTATCTGGAAATTATGTTCAGGGTTGGGCTTCTATTATGATCAGCATATTATTTATAGGTGGCATACAGTTGATTTGTTTGGGTTTGATTGGAGAGTACATCATTCGTATGGATGCCAACCTGAGACAGCGGCCATTGTATATTATCAATGATACCAATGTGGCAGGTGATGAAAAAGTTGTATCTTAATTAAACACAATCAAATAAACCCCTTTTACAATGAGAAAAATCCAGATGCTCGCAGTTGTGGCATTTGCTGTTATGGCGAACGTCGCCATGGCGCAAACAAACGCGATCAAGATCAACATCCTTAGCCCTGTCGCTCGAACTTTCAACATAGCGTACGAAAAGGCTATCTCGGAAAGTGGATCGCTTCAACTAGGTTTTTACTACACTGGCGCAAAAGCAGGTGACACTAAGATCAGCGGTTTTGGTATCACGCCGGAATATCGCATGTACCTGTCACAGACTCCGGCTCCAAATGGATTTTACGTAGCGCCATTCCTGAGATATTCAAGTTTAACACTTACCAGCACTATCGATGGTCAGAAGAGTGAAGGTACCCTGAGCAACTTTGGTGGTGGTGTTTTAGTTGGCCGCCAGTGGGTCTTCAAAGAAAAGGTAACATTCGACCTTTTCATCGGTCCACGCTATCAGAGTGGTTCTGTGAAAGTGAAATCAGGTAGTGACAATTTTGAAACCGGCTTCTTCAATGGCTTCGGTGTTCGCGGCGGTATCACACTTGGTATTTGGTATTGCATTCTAAAAAGTTAATAGTTAAAAGTTAAAAGCTAACGGACAGTTAGCTTTTAACTTTTCACTATTTACTTTTAACTCCTGTGTGGGACTTAGGGGATTCGAACCCATGACCTTTGCTCTGTCAAAGCAACGCTCTAAACCAGCTGAGCTAAAGTCCCGAACCGTAAATGTATTTATTTTCAGTTTGCCCCGTGTTTTTCCACAGGAGATTTATCCTATCTCCAGAACCTTCGCCCGATAATTCTTCATACTTGCCTCTTCCGGCATACAGTCTTCAATTGCTTTCTTCAACGCTTCGAGAATACTTTTTCGTGAATAGTTTGAGTTCACAACAAGACTGATCTCCCGCACTGGTTTCGGTGGAGCGAAAGACCGGATCTTCTTTCGTTGAGACGTCGTCAGATCACGCGTCGCCAGCAATGGAAGTATCGTGATACCTTTGTTGTGATCGACCAGGTTCTTCAACGTCTCCAGGCTTCCTGCCTGGTAATGTAAACGGTCACTTTCAACATCCATTTTTTTGAGTTCACATAAGTTGAACACCTGGTTCCGGAAACAGTGTCCCTCTTCGAGTAACCACAGCTTGCTGAGGTCTATGTCTTTTGGCAACAGGTATTTCTTTTTCGATGCCCTGTCGTGGGTGGATGTATAGGCAAAGAACTCTTCATAGAACACCGGATATTCAATGAGCTTACGATCATGAAGAGGTGTGGCGAGTAAACCAATGTCAACATCACCGTTCTTCAGTGCCCCGATAATGTCGTGGGTTACCAGCTCCGAAATGTTTACCCGCAAGCTTGGATATTGATCTACAAAAGACGGAAGGAACAATGGCAACAGGTATGGCGCCAGCGTCGGTATGATGGCAATACGTATCTCGCCGCTGACATCGCTCTTCAGGCCTTTCGCAAACTCTTTCAGTTGATTGACATCTGCCATGATCTGTCGCGCACGCAGGAGGATCTGGCGCCCCTCGGGCGTCGGTTCAACGGGCTGTTTACTCCGGTCGAAGATGCGGATACCAAGTTCATCTTCGAGTTTTCGTATCATCATGCTGAGTGTGGGCTGCGTGACGTTACTTTTACCGGCCGCCTTCCCAAAATGGCGGTGCGTATCAACGGCAAGTATATATTCTAACTGCTGGATGTTCATAGATCCTATCTATGTAAAGATATTACCGATTTAGTAAATTTATGTACATGAAAGCACTGGGCATTTTCCTGTTACTGATGGCGTTTTCGACACTCTCGATCGCACAAACACTGCCTGCTAACTTCAGCCGCGCCGCTGTTGGTGGCGCGATCGCCAATCCAACCGTCATGGCCTTTGCCCCCGACGGACGAATATTCGTTGCCGAGCAAGGAGGAACACTGCGCGTTATCAAAGATGGCGTTCAACAGGCAACTCCCTTCATCACCCTTTCCGTGAACTCAACCGGCGAACGAGGTCTCATCGGCATCGCCTTCGATCCGGACTTCAGCACCAATCATTACCTGTATCTCTATTATACAGTTAATGTTGCTCCCATTCACAATCGCATCAGTCGTTTTACTGCCACTGGCGATGTCGTTCTTGCCGGCAGCGAAAGTATTATCCTGGAACTCGATCCTCTTAACGCCACCAATCACAACGGCGGCGCCCTGGCTTTTGGAAAAGATGGTAAACTCTACGTGGCTATCGGCGAAAATGCTGTTAAGACAAATGCTCAGAGTCTTGAGACCTATCATGGAAAAATGTTGAGGATCAATAAAGATGGATCGGCGCCAACCGACAATCTCTTCTTTGCAACAGGAAGCGAACACAGCAAACGTATCTGGGCTTACGGCCTCCGCAATCCATACACGTTTTCAATTCACCCTACATCCGGAAGAATTCTGATCAACGATGTCGGCGAGGTGACAACCGAAGAAGTGAACGATGCAACTACCGGCGGGAAGAACTTCGGATGGCCGACTACCGAAGGGGTCACGACGGATCCTCTATTCACATCGCCGATCTTTACTTACATCCACACAGGCCCTCAACCATTTGGTTGTGCGCTAACGGGTGGAACATTTTTTAGCCCGCCCAATACAAATTATCCCGCTGCATACCAAGGCAAGTATTTTATCCTGGACCTGTGCAGCAGTTGGATCTATTACTTCGATCCTTCGACGGCTGGCTCCGCAGCTACTGCATTTTCTACAAACATCGGTGGATCTTCTTTAAGTCTCACAGTTGGTCCCGACGGCAATCTCTATTACCTGAGTCGTACCGATGCGAAGTTGTACAAGATCGTTTACAGTCCACCGGCGACAGCGCCCGTCATCAACAATCATCCGCAATCGGGAACTGTTGTTGAAGGTCAACCCGCAAGTTTGAGTGTAACAGCAACGGGCACCGCGCCAATCACCTATCAATGGTATAGAGACGATGTTCTAATGGACGGCAAGACCAGCGCAACGTTATCATTCGGGTCTATCAACGAAAGTGATGAAGGAACATATCATGTTATAGTTTCAAACGGAATTGGATCTGTCACAAGTGACGATGCTATTCTCCTGGTCAGCCCCGCCACCAATCAACCTCCCGTTGCCACGATCATTACTCCAATCGAATCGGAGATCTACAGGGCTGGATCAACCATCGGGTTCGAAGGCGCCGGCAGCGATCCGGAAGAGGGAACGTTAGCATCATCGGCATTCAGTTGGTCCATCAATTTTCACCACGACACTCATAAACATGATGAGCCTGCCATAACGGGTATCAAGTCGGGGACATACGATGTGCCGACCCGCGGCGAGACTTCCACCAATGTTTGGTACAGGTTTATCCTGACGGTTACCGATTTACATGGGTTGCAGGCAAAAGATTCTGTGGATGTTCATCCGGCCACATCGACTATGACATTTGCTACCGATCCGCCCGGGCTACAGCTTACGATCGACGGTCAGCCCGCGACTGCCCCGATCACCATTACCAGTGTAGAAGGGCTCGAGCGTGATGTTGTTTATATCGACAACCAGGTTGTGGACGGAACATTGTATGCTGTGAGTTCATTGTCTCACGGCGAAGATCCCGAACAGACTATTGTTACACCTGAAGAGAACACGACGTACACCGCTACCTATGCGATTATCGCGGGCTTAGAAGACAACAGTTCGGTCGCGGTGTATCCAAACCCGGCAACGGGTTCGATCAACATCGCCGATAGCAATATCAGTTCAGTAAGAGTTGTGAACTCGATCGGCAGGTCGATTACACTGACACCCATGCGCACACCTGACGCGACACAAGTCGAAGTCAGCCAGTTGTCGCCTGGTGTTTATGTTATTTTTTACTCCGGTGCGAATGTGTCGGGCTCGAAGCGGATTGTTGTTCGCTGATATCAGGTTACCACGAACTGGTATCCTATTCCCTTTATTGTTATGATTTCGATACCGGGATCGCCCCTCAGATAGTCCCTCAACTTGGTGATGTAGACATCGAGATTTCTCGAGTTGAAGAATGAATCGTCGCCCCAGATGCGCATGAGGATGTCCTTTCGTGTCACGACTGTATTTCTGCGCTCGGCAAGTATCTGAAGCAGCATGGCTTCGCGGTGTGATAGTTTTCGCGACGTGCCTTCAATACGAAGGTCGTAACGTGTCAGGTCGAATTCGAATTTTCCGAGTTCCACAACACCACTGAGCGATACCGGCTTGTTCTTCTTCGAAAGATTCAACAGGTTATTTACCCTCACGATGAGCTCCTCCATACTGAATGGCTTCCGGAGATAGTCATTGCCGCCGGCTTCGAAGCCTTTCAAGAGATCTTCCGTCTGCGTTTTCGCAGTCACAAAAATGATAGGAACATTCGGGTTTACCTGCCTTATGTTTTTGGCGATGGAGTAACCGTCTTTCGAAGGAAGCATGATGTCGAGCACGCAAATGTCTGGAGAGATCTTGCGGAACATGTCCATCGCCTTCGCTCCATCGTTTGCCATGTTTACTTCGAAGTCGCGGCTCTCGAGACTTTCCTTTACGATGCGACCGAGGAACCCCGGGTTTGCTCACCACTTCGATCAATCCTTTATGGCTTCGCACTACACTGTCGACGTAACTGAGACCAAGCCCATAACCCTTGATGTTGTGAACATCGCCTGTTGGAACGCGAAAGAATTTTTCGAAGATCTTTTTTTTGTATTCTGCGGGGATGCCCATGCCTTTGTCTGAAACTTTCAAGACCACCCGGTTCGCGTCTTCTTCAAGACGGACAGATATCTGTGGTTCGCCGAAGCTATATTTTAAAGCATTGTCGAGAAGGTTGTAAATAACATTTGTAAGATGAACGGAACCTCCGTGTATGGTGAATGAATTTCCTTGTTGTTCGAACGTCACGTTGGCCTTCTGTTTTTCAAAGATGAGTTTCATCGAATGAAGGATCTGGTCTACCGTTTTGTGCAAGTCGACCTGTTCTTTTTCAAAACTGACACCGCGGTTGTCGAATGCAGCGGCCTTCAGCACTTTGTCGGTGAGAAGGGCAAGCCTGTTTAATTCACCCTGTGCTATGTCGAGATATTCCCGGGTGGTCTTCGGATTTTCGAGTCCTTTGAAATTTCTCAACGCTTCGAGGGCCACGCTCACCGTTGTCACAGGTGTTTTCAATTCGTGTGTGATGTTGCTGATGAAATCATTCTTAAGCTCCATCAGTTTTTGTTGCGACCGCATGCTTCGATACATCATGAAGAATGCAGCGGAAGTGATGAGTGTTAACGCCACTGAGAAAAGAATTTGCGGACCGATCTCCATGTACAGGTATGGTCTTACATTTTCGAAAACTGATGAATACCGCAGGCCCGGCGCGAACCGCACCCACTCCGTCATGATCGCCCCTTTTTCGGCGATAACCTCATCCCGTTGCAGGGTGAGTTCGCGCGTAAAGAGTCTCGAAGATCCGAGGATCACATCGCTGTCGAGTCTCGGAAACTCAGGCTTGTCGACTTTTATTTTGAATGGCAGGGTGATCTCTTCCTGGGCCAGTACTTTTTCGAAGTAACGCCTGATGGAATCCGACCTTAGCGAGTCGGGCGCGAATTTGATAACAATCTTTCCACGGTTGTTTGGACCCGAGGCATTGGAGAATTTATTGAGAACATACTTCGCGCTATCTGTTACCGCACCTCTTACCAGGATCTCGGTTCGCGCATGGAAGACCGACTTGTTTAATCTTGTTGAATCGGACGACCTGGCCGTATCGTGATCCAGCGAAAAGAACACGGCTCCTCCAGGCTTTGGGAGTGTATCGACAGCTCCTTCGAATCCACGTATAAAAATAGAATCGCGCATCTCCATGACCGTGTTGCGAAACAGGTCGCTGGTATGACGGCGCAAGTCGTTATATGCCTGGTCATAGGAATTCACCAACCACAATGTTTGTAACAACAGCAAAAGAACAATGCTGCTGATCATCATCGCTACTGACAAAAGATTGCTCTTTTTCATCACTCAAAAGTAACCTGTTTCAGGCTATCATAAATCCCCCTTTAACCTTAATTAACCTTCCTTTCAGGACTATTAACCCTGCCCCTCCATCCTTAAGACGTTATTTGCACCATACCAATCATGAAACTATCTACCATGAAAAGAATTATGCTACTGGCAGGGGTCATTGTATCGCTCGTGGCGGGCGTCAATGTTTTAACCGCCCAGACCACAGAAGGTGTCATTAACTACGAAGTGAAGATCGACAATCACCGACGTATCCCGAAAGAAAGGGAAAGTATGAAGGCGATGATTCCTCAGTTCAGAACAGAAAAACAACAATTGTTTTTCAATGGCAACGAATCGCTTTATAAGAAATTAGAGGAAGACTCAGAGGAGGAGATGGCGCCCGGTCATGGTAGCGGTGGCGTGCAGGTCAGGATGCAGGTACCCAAAATGGAGATCTATCTCGACAACACGCAACAGGTAAGAGTGATGCAGCAGGAGTTCATGGGCAAACAATACCTGATCACGGATTCATTGAAAGTTTCTCCCTGGAAGTTCGGAACAGAAACAAAAACCATTCAAGGCTACGAATGTCGTATGGCCTACTACACCGACGAAAGTCGCCCCGACCAAAAACTGGACGTCACTGCATGGTTTACCGACAAGATCCGTCCGTTCCTCGGACCTGAGAGATTCCAAACATTGCCCGGAACTGTACTCGCGATCGACATCAACAATGGTGAACGCGTGATCGTTGCCAGGTCAATAGAACTGAGACCCCTCAAGAAGAATGAGTTAAAGCCGCCGGCAACCGGCACCAAAGTTACTGAAGCCGAATATCGTGCGATGATAGACGAGCAGCTTAAGAAGATGAATAGCGGCGGTGGACAAGTTTTTATAAGAAACTAATAAACATTGACACTTATCCATTAACCATTCCACATTGGCATGAAACGATCTTTACTACTTATCCTCCTCATTCTTCCGTCCCTTGCCTTTTCACAGAAGTTCGATCTGCATGGAACGCTGCTGGACACTCTTAACAGTCCACTTCCGTCAGCAACAATCATGTTACTGAATTCAAAGGATTCTTCTTTAGTGAGCTTCGGCGTAAGTGACGTGAAAGGCGCTTTCACTCTGAAGGGAATCGCTCATGGTAAGTATATTTTCAAAGTATCGTTTATCGGTTATGCAACCCATACTCAAACTGTTGCTCCGGATGCCGGGGTCATCGACGTGGATCTTGGTCGCGTGAGGATCAAACCGCAATCGACCCAACTCGATGAAGTCGTTATCAAGGCTGACCTCATACCTGTTTCTGTGAAGCACGACACGATCGAATTTGCGGCGGGAGCATTCAAGACAAAAGCAAATGCAAATGTTGAGGATCTTCTAAAGAAGATGCCTGGGATTGATGTTGAAAGCGACGGTACCGTACGCGCACAGGGCGAACAAGTCCAGCGTGTTACAGTCGACGGGAAAGAATTTTTTGGACGCGATCCAAAACTCGCTACAAGAAATCTTCCCGCTGACGCCGTTGATAAAGTACAGGTATTCGATAGAAGGTCAGACCAATCACAATTTACCGGTATCGACGACGGCCAGCGTGAGAAGACCATCAACCTCGAATTGAAACCCGAGAAACGGAACGGCGCATTCGGTACCATGATGGCCGGCGCAGGAACGAACGACAGGTATCAGGCTCGCGCCAACCTCAACCGGTTCAGCAAAGGAAAGCAACTTTCGTTTTTGGGGATGGCCAACAACGTGAACGAACAGGGCTTCTCGATCTCGGACTACATGAATTTCTCCGGAGGCACACAGGCGCTCATGGGCAGCGGCGGATCTTTCCAAATGCAAATCGGCGGTGACGGCGGTAATGCGTCAGGAGTTCCAATGAACATGGGTGGCCGTCAGAATGGCGTACTCACCAACTACGCCGGCGGTTTGAACTTCAACAACACACTGAGCAACAAGACCGAGGTCAACGGAAGTTATTTTTACAACCACCTCGATCAGAACATCAACCGTGCCGTTGAACGCATTAACTTCCTGCCCAACGGGAGTAGTTACAATTACAATTCATTCAGCAGGCAGCGGAACAACAATGAGAATCACCGCCTGAATTTTACGATCGATCACAAAATCGACTCCTCGAACTCGCTCCGGTTCACCACCAGCGCATCCCTCAGCAACACAAGTCTCAATACCACCAGTGAAAGTGAGACCATGACGCCTGATAATTCATTACAGAACACAAGTATCACCAACAACATCACGAAAGGCGACGGGTTCAATTTAAACTCCAACCTTCTCTATCGCCACAGGTTCAATAAAAGAGGACGGAGCTTCTCGGCAAATCTCAACGCGGTGTTATCACAAAATGAGAGCAACGGCCAACTGACTGCCAACAACGAATTCTTCGACACTGGTGAGAAACGCAACGTGCAACAAGAGAACACACAGACCAGCGACAACCAAACTATCGGAACAACGCTCTCTTACATAGAACCGATCGGAGGCCGCAAGTACCTCGAAGCCAGCTACAACTTCAGGACCAATCAAAACCAGGTTGAACGGAACGTCTTCGATGTTTCAAATGGAGACCGGACCATGAACAACCTGCTGAGCAATATCTACAACAGCAATTACATGTACAACCGGCCGGGACTAAGCTTGCGTGTTAACCGTACCAAGTATAACCTGTCGCTTGGTGTGAACTGGCAGAAGACAACCATCGCGGGCCGTTTGGTATTAAGAGATATCGATATCGACAAATCGTTCCAGAACTTCCTGCCTGTTGCGCGTCTGAATTATGACTTCAGCCAGATGAAACATTTGCGCCTCGAATATGAAACCTCGATGCAAGAACCATCGATCCAGCAACTGCAACCGGTGATCGATAACACAACGAACCAGATCAACCAGTCCATCGGTAATCCTGAATTGCAGCCTGGCTATAGTCACCGGATGAATGTTCACTTCACCACGTTCGATCCAGGGAAGAGTGTGAACTTGTTTGCGATCCTGACAGGAACATACACTTCAAATGCCATTTCATCTTCGCAAACTATCAACCCCAACCTGTCGACATTAACAATGCCGGTGAATGTAAAGAATGCGAGCACCGTGAATGCCAATTTGAACTTCGGATTTCCAGTGCGCAAGTTGTTCAGTCGCTTTAGCGTAGGTCCAACGGGCTCACAGAGAAACAACCGCGTGTTGCTGAATGAGACGGAAGTTTCGAGTAAACAGAGCACGATCGGCGGAAGGGCCAGCTACAACTTCTCGTTCAAGGATTTCTTTACCCTGGACTTGACCGCCAACCTCAGCAATCAAACAACACAATACGAAACAACGGGGATCTCGAAGCCACAGGATCAGAAGTATTTCAACAAAACATATTCCGCTGAAACCAACATCACCATCCTTAAGAACTTCCAGCTCAACGGAACATTCGATTACATGGTATATGACAGTAAGACGACCGGCTTCAACCAGGCGATTCCGTTGATGAACGTTTCAGTGTCGCGATTCTTCTTCAAGGCACAGAGCGGTGAGTTGAGACTTGGTGTTGTAAATGCTCTCGACAAGAGCCTGAGCGTTTCACAAAACTCAAGTGTGAATTACCTGGAGCAGACTACCTATAATAACCTTGGCAGGTATTACATGGTTAGCTTCGTTTATTCATTGAACAAACAACTGAACCCGATGGGCGCTGGCAGACCTGGCGCTGGAAGAGGGATGAGGATGATCATCAATCAAAACTGATTCAGTGGTTAACGGTTAATGCGCCGCGCTATTCGTCTTTCAAAGACTTCGCTGGGTTCACCAGGGCAGACCGAATTGTTTGAAAACTCACCGTTATAAGCGCGGTTGCCAGGATCAGTATCACCGGGACACCAAACATCCATGCATTCAACGTGATCCGAATCGTATACCCCGACAGCCAGTTGTCCACTGTAAGCCATGCGATAGGCACAGCGAGTAAAGAAGATAACACAATGATCTTAAGGTAACCTCCGGACAACAATTGCACGACCTGCGCGATCGACGCGCCGAGAACTTTACGGATACCGATCTCTTTGCGGCGTTGAACGATGGTGTAAGACGAGAGCCCAAAGAGACCAAGACAGGCGATGATCACAGCGAGGATTGAGAATGTTGCCATCACTTCGCCAAACTGAACATCGGCGCGATATTGCTGATCGAAACGATCGTCGGCAAAGAAATACGTAAAAGGTTCACCGGGAAAGATCTTTGACCAGGAATCCTTAAGACCCGAAACTGTTGCTGCGAGGTCCGTTGTCTCCAAATGAGCGGTGAAGTATTTCCCTTGTGAGTTGAAGACAAATACCATCGGGATGTGTTCTTCTTTCGGTGAACGCTGGTAGAAGTTTTTCACAACTCCGATAACATTCGATTGCTCCTTTGTTCTCCAGTCATAGAATGATATTTGCGATCCGAGAGCATCTTCCGCTTTAGCAAAACCAAATCGTTTCGCAGCTTCTTCATTGATCAGAATATTTCCGAATTCGGTATTGGATTTGAAATCACGGCCGGCGGCGATCGTCATTCCCATCGTACTCACAAAATTTTCGTCCGCCTCATGCCAGTAGTATTCATATTCACCTTCAGCCTTTTTACCGACCACAGATAGCATCGTTGTACTCATTTCTGAGATCGGAAGTCCAGGCATTGCATCCGTCATCGTCACCGACTGAACAGATGGATTACTCATCATTTCTGACTTGAGTGGTCCGACCAATTCAGCGTATGCCGAATCAGACAGGTCAATCAATGGCATCCGGATCGCGATCGTTCCATCGAGACTTGCGCCGATATCAACAGAGCGCATGTGTTTTACCTGCATGTAGACCGTTGTCACACCGATGATCAGTATCATGGTGGTAGCAAATTGAAACACCACCAGGGACTTTCTTAACAATTGTCCGTGCGACGATGA
>Ga0193753_10003397_pt1 | contig 11788 bp, 4 predicted proteins | sample H1c2metaG_FD_144925 | JGI IMG/M metagenome (GOLD analysis project Ga0193753, IMG submission 144925) | Soil microbial communities from a riparian zone of the East river system, Colorado, United States - H1c2 | ecosystem: Environmental > Terrestrial > Soil > Riparian zone | place: USA: East River... | reverse complement strand
TAAGCTGTAATCCTTTGAACTCGCCATTCACTTGAGGGGAGGTCAGTGTTTCATCGGTTGCGAAATACTTCCAGTCGGCCAGCCATACTTCGTGCATGGATTTTTTCTCTTGTTGCGGATCGGAATCGGGTTCTATGCCTGAGTCGGTGGCGTAGATGATCCGATCCTGGTATCGGTCGAAGAACGTGCGCACTTTCTCGCGATCCTTTTGTGTGAGATACTGAAGGTGAGGTATCCTCGCTGCAACATCGACGGCCATGTTCGGAAATTTATCGAGGCGTTTTGCCAACTCATCGAGATCCCAGTCGAGACTTCCCAGGTGGGCGCCCACGAAACGTAAGTCCGGATGGTTTTCCAGGAGATGATCGCGCGCTGCAATGACTTCGTCGTAACCCGGATATTCCGGATGCAGGTACATGTGGTACTTCGGGTGAGCTTTGAAATAACTGCGGTCGTTGTTGACTGTCATCTCCTCGAGGGGAAGCCAGCAGTTTTTCGGTTCGCCGAGGTGACCGAGTAGAGTCTTATCCTGGTCGATCAAGAGTTGGATGATCGGGTCGAAGGCAGGATCGTCGACCATGATAAAATTCCCGGTTGAGTCGCGGTCGACGATGCCGATATTCTTCCAGATCTTGATACCCAGTGCGCCGTGTTCGAACGAATCTTTCATTCGCGACAAGGTTGAGTCGCGCCATGTTGGTTTTGGCCATCCATTCATTCCAAATGTTGACAGGTATTGGACCCGTACGGGATATTGGCCCACGATGATCCGGGCGATCCGTTCCTGTTCATTGATCGGTGTGCCGGCGTCGACATTAACGGTGAGCAGGGTGAAATTATCGTCCTTCGCAAGGTCGATGAGGACGGGGTTTTCGGCGTTGAGATGAAAGTGTGTGTCGACTTTTGCAACATCCTTAAAATCATTTAAAGAATAATGATCGTTGCTGCATGCAAATGCAACCAGGCAGATGAAGGGCAGGAGGGGAAGGGAGCGTTTCATAGTAACTCGAAGTAACGTGGTTTTTAGTAAATTTTCATCATGTTTCTCGACATCACAAGGTATAAGGATGAGTATCGTAGCGAGATGATCGGTCTGTGGGAGCGGTCGGTGCGGGCAACGCATGATTTCCTGGAGCGTGACGACATTGAATTCTTTAAATCACTTGTGGAGGGAATAGACTTTCATGCGTTCGAAGTGTATTGTGTGTTCGACGATGGCAATCGGATGGTGGGCATTTTTGGTGTTGCGGAGGGTAAGCTTGAGATGTTGTTTCTTTCTCCGGATCGGATCGGTAAGGGGATTGGGAGGAAGATGATGGAGTTTGTGATGAAGGAGCTCAAGGTTGATAAGGTGGATGTTAACGAGGGCAATACGAAGGCGACGGGTTTCTATAAGAAGTTTGGGTTTAAGGTTTATGATCGGATGCCGGTTGACGATCATGGGAAGGCATACCCGATATTGAAGATGAGGTTGTAGTTGCGGGAGGGGTTGGGGGTGATGGTTGTGGGGGTGAATCTCTTACGGGTGGCGGTATTTTTTCTTTTCTGAAATTTTTTCTGTGTTAAGTTTTGTTGCGCGTGTTGCATTTATCGTGTTTTCTGTAACGTGCTGACTGACAACCTCCCTTTGTTTTCACTATCGTGTTTTCTCTATACCTCTTTTGAGGTAAGCTGACTTTTTATCGTAAGCAATTTTTGCTATTAGCATGCATGTGTGGGGATTGTTCGCGACGGAAAATCTTTTCATCATTGATGCAGGTATTCGATGTGTCGTAGTTGGCTTTGATCTGCACTTCGAGATAGAGAATACCGACCCTTTTTTAAAATTTATTTACTTAATGTTAAGCATGTATGGATAGTCATAGAGACAAAACTATTGCACGTAACTGCGCCAGTTGTTTTGCATTTCTATTTTTATTCTCTGGGATCTTGCATGGGCAGAGTGGCTGCCCGTCTCAACTCAACGTAGACGGTGAATTGTATTGCGGAATGACTTCAAGCCATTCTTTCCACCTGGTGGCGACGGCAACTCTAAACGGTAACAACGTTTCGGGCGCTTTTACCTGGGAGAAGGAAGTTGGAAGTAGTTGGGTCTTGCAAACGGAAGACTTGGGTGAGTTGTATACGCCGGAATTTACGCCCAGTACCGTAACACGATATCGCGTCACGATAACGTTTGATGGGCCAACATGTGCACCTTTGTCGCAAATTCTTAATCCAACATTTGAATCTCTTCCGGACCCCCCAACGGTAACATTACAGGAAGCGTGCGGTCCTGGCGGTTCCGCTTACGTTACAGCGCACACTCAAGGCAGACTTTACAGTTGGTATTTTAATTCCACGCTGATTGGTACTGAAACTACTATTGTTGGTGGAGTAACAGCATCCAACCTTGGCAATCAACTCAGGATCGAAAATCTTCCTTACACCATTAGCGGTTTCAGTGTTTCTGCTCAAACATCCTATTGTGGAGTCCCTGGAGCTCCTCAAACCGCGGGATTCTCTGCAGTGGTTATTCCTTTACCGGTCGTAACTATAGGCAGTGGCATACCTTCTGTTATTTGCCCCGAGTCATCACCAATTGCTTTAACAATGGGATCACCCGCGGGTGGAGTTTGGAAGTTGGACAATGTTGTATTGAATCCGCAGACACATCTATCGCCGCCGTCCGCCAATACTTCACACACAATCACGTACACCTATACAGAAGAGCATGGGTGCTCGAATACTGCGTCCACTTCATTTCAAGGTCTATATCCTGATTACCCATACTACGGCATTTCATATTTGGCCAATTACAATGAACCATATACGATAACATTGACTCCGCGTCCTTCAGGAATTCTTCCGGCAAGAACGTTTAATTGGTATAGTACTGAAACAGGTGGAACACGACTTGCAACATCAAATTCATTTACGACGGGCCCTATTCTGACCCAGACAAAAATTTACGCGTCTACCGCGTTTGTAGCTAACCCAAATTGTGAAACCCACAGAGGTGGGCTGGTGATCGAGGTCGGTGGTCCTGCAAACTACAATTATGTGCGCGAAGAGATAATTTTAGTACCAGGCATCACAAATGAAAACACCATCACGTCTATGTCGGAGACGGAAAAGATTGCTACCACGACTTACCTGGACGGGCTCGGACGTCCAATGGAGACCGTCGTAAAACGAGGATCGCCCACGGGCAATGACGTGATAACACCGGTTTTTTACGATCACTATGGACGTGAGACAGTCAGACCGCTTCCGATAACTGGAGGCAATACAGGTTATTATCAAAATATTCTTAACAGCGATGGTACGTACAAAGCTGCTGTGGCAACTTTCTATTCGTCGGTTTCCTCTGCAAGACCTGGAATTAGAACAGACACAGCCCCATACACCGATGTAACCTACGAATCAAGCCCCTTGAATCGTGTGCTGAAAACAGTTGCACCGGGCAGCGCCTTAAGAAATGGGTCGACACCAATAGGCGTTACAAAAACCTACCAAGCCAACTTTGGAACTTTTGAAACTGGTTACCCCTCGATTCATTTATTCAGGTATAACGTTGAGACGGGTTCCATCACGGTTGAAAGCGGGATCAAGGGTTTCTACCGGGATAATGAGCTCTCAATGGTTGCCACAACTGACGAAGACAACAGATTTGTGTTGGAGTTTACCGACAGGAGAGGACGCCTTGTTTGCAAGAAAGTACAGATCGGTTCAACATATGCGTCGACTTATTACCTCTACGATGATTTCGGAAACCTTGCTGTTGTATTACCCCCGGAAGCTGTGGCACAGCTGGTAAGTGCAAATTGATACCCCATCCTTTAGTAACATACCTGTGTGAGATATTATGATGATGTTTAATTCAAAGGTAAAAAGCACGACACTCTTAGGAGCTACACTTTTCGCGTCTGCGGTGTCGTTCGCGCAAAACCCAAGTTTGCCGGCTCCGAAAGCTATTGTTCCTCCATCGCCGAATTCACAGGCGTTTGCGAAGTATGGAAATATTCCTGTTTCTCTCTACACAGGAACCCCGAACATTTCGGTTCCGATCTATGAGATAAAGGCCCGCGGCATTACTGTGCCAATCAATCTTTCGTACCATGCATCCGGAATAAAAGTCTCGGAAGAAGCAAGTCGAGTAGGACTTGGTTGGGTCCTTAACGCAGGCGGGATGATCAGTCGTAACGTTATCAATGGGGACGACTTTGATGGCGGCCCTGAAGGATTTTTAAGTCCACTCAGAAACACCGCGGCTATCCTACCGTCGGATACCATTTCTATGTACATACCAGGTGGAACAACCCCACATAACCCAGGTGAATTGCAAGAGGGCGTAGTTGCCAAGTTTCTTGATCCCGGTAATCACGGACCTAATAATTACCGTTCATTTGATCTTGAGACATTTATTGACGGACAAAATTTTGATTTTGAGCCCGATCAATTCAATTACAACTTTCTTGGCCAGTCGGGAAAATTTATTATCCGGCAAAATACCAGCCACGCACTTGAGGTTGTACTCGAGAAGAAGAATAAGATGTTGATCACCACCAATGGGTCTGGGTCATCTTTCAATGTCAAGACTTCCGATGGTACTGCCTATTTATTCGACGTGGTTGAAACTTATCGGAGCCAGGGCGAAGCACAGACAGATCATAAGTCTACGTGGTACCTTAGCAAGATTACATCTTCTACTGGCGACGAGGTGTCGTTTCACTACACGACTGTTAACCAGTTTCTAAAATCATTTGGCACCATTCGTGAAACAAGACAAGGTTATCAGAGCGGGTGTGACCCACAGTATCCGTGTTCGTCCCTTGTAACGTATGATCTTCCAGAGTACATAGCAGGCAAAAACTATAATACCGTTAGACTTGATTCTATTCTTTGGGATAATGGTAAGGTGGAGTTCGTGGCAGGACAACGTGTTGATGTAATGAATGATATTCGTATCGAACAGGTTAATATCTATAGCAGGAATATAACTACCGACTCATATACTCTAAAAGAGATATACGATCTGGGGTACGATTACTTCGTAGCTTCGAATAACACAACTGTATTTACAGTTTCTGACGGGGACGCGACGCCGGATCGTCTCAACAAGCGGCTTAAACTGGAAACAGTTACAAGGAGATCGCCAGCAGACCCGATCCTTAATGATTTTCATTATCGTTTCGAGTATTATTATGACGGCCTCCCGCCGAAAAACGCATGGTCAAGGGATCATTGGGGATATCCCCTTTTCAATGGACTAACCAGTTTAATTCCATCATATGCGCACGTAGCCCAAGTGACCAACATTGACCAGGTGGAAGGCGTAATGGGTCCAGAACGGGAAGCAGACTATTCGCCACGAACGAGTGGAACACTGAAGGCTATCTATTATCCAACGGGCGGTCATTCAGAATTTCTGTACGAAGCTCATACATATGCAATACAGGGGTCGGGAAGTAGCGGGAGTAACAACGGAAACTGGCGGGATGCAATACCGTTTGTTCAGGCATGGAACGATCCTCAAACTCCTCACGACCTCGATCTCACCGATGAATACGAGGATGAACATGGATCGACGGTGGCCGTAGATATTAGCGTTGGCTTCATCTATAAAGTTGAAAATTGGTTGGAGTACGAAAATTGCAGCCCACGGGACATAGGTTATTTTGAGATATATAAAGTAGTAGGCAGCGACGTTTCGACGTATAAGAGAGTCGGAGTGAGTTTTCCTCCTTGCATCGGCTCGAATACGCTTGACTGCATGGCATGCAATCAGGCAGACAAGGTGATCAAGGTACGGGTGATGACCGTGCTTCCGAGAGGCGAGTATAAAATGATTGCAAAATTCAACAACGGTGACCTTGACAGGATCTCGTCAATGGTAACATATACTGTTGACGGGTCGATTAGGCCGAAACAACAACAGTCGTCGGATGAATTATATGCTTATGCCGGAGGCCTGCGTATCCGGGAGATAACTGATTTTGATCCAGAATCCAATCGAGAGTATAATAAGAGAACCTATGACTATCACTTAATCGGTGGAGATGGTCAAATGCGTTCATATGGCAAACTGATGGTTACTCCGAGATACTCCTATTTCGACATTGCTTATCAACGCATTGATATAGGTAACGGATTTATGGCCGATTGTACCGAATGTGTCTACGTCATAAGGCAGTCGGACAGTTTTATGCCTGCGACAGGTTCATTAGGTAATTCAGTTGGGTACACGAAAGTGAAGGAACGATTCACCGATCTGCGCATTACGCCACAAAGCCTTGCGCCGAAGAATGGGATGACTGAATACGAATACATAAATATTCCAGAGACTGTGCGCAGTTATAAGTATGCTGCAAATTCAAACTACGAAATGAGACCGCCAGCTGTCTCCACAATGAGCGACCCGTTGAATGGAATGCTGATAAGACAGACCGATTACAATACTAACGATGGCAAAGTACATGAAATTCTCTATACACACAGCGGTGGCCAGCAAAGGTGGGAATATGGTATTGAGGTAAGAAAGCTGGTGATGAAAAATTTTGATGGTTTTGTGGATCCGACGGCAGCAGACCCTAACAGGAACCCCAAATCATTTTACCAGCTTTATCTCTACCCAGCCCTGTCATCAACGTTTGTATATAATTCTCGTAAGATTGAATCTTTTAGTAATGGTACGAGTGATACTACGGACTATTTCTACGAAAACCCCCTTCATTTACAACAGACTAAGGTCAAGACCACAACAAGTGAACGGCAGACTATCGAAACGATAACTAAATATTCTCATGACTATGCCACGCCTGATGCGATCCTGACTAACATGAAACAAAGCACCAGGTATATGCCGGGTGTGCCGATTGAAACAAAGACGGTAAATCTGACAAGCGGACGGACAATCAATCATAACATCAATGTCTTTGGATCCTTTGGACCAAATAATTACATTCTTCTAAAAGACGTTATTGACCTTAACGTTGCGGTTGCCCCGTTAAGTCTGCCGGTTTATAATCCATCAGCAGGATATAATTCGTCATTTTATCGCAAGGTCTATTCAATGAACTATAATCAGCAAGGCAATGTGAAGCTGATTCAGAAAGAGTCGAATTTGCCCGTGTCTTATCTGTGGGGCGTAAGGAACACAATGCCAATTGCGGAGATAACGAATGCGACAACAGATGAAAGTTTTCTACAAAATTTTGAAGAGGGATGGGCTTTAGCGGCTAGTATAAGCCCTCACACGGGGCATAATTATTATCCCGGAGACTTTCTAGTAACCTTTAGTCGACCCAATCAAAAATCATATGTTATTGAATACTGGTTTTACGACAATGGACAGTGGCATCATAAGCAGTCAGACTATACTGTAAGCGTGACGCTAACGGATGGATCAGCTATCGATGATGTGCGTATCTATCCAAAAGATGCGATGATGAAGAGCTTTACCTATGATCCTTTAGGTGAAATAACATCGACGATATCAGAAAGCGGTCATACCAAGGTATATGAATACGATACATTTAGCCGCCTTATCAGAGTCAGAAATGATCGAAACGAAATCGAAAAGCAGTATACCTACAATTACAAAAAGTACTGATGAACCTCGTCCTGCTCATGAAACCCGAAAAACAAACCTTCCTCTTGATTGTGATAATGCTGGCCGGCGGTTCGGTGGTATCGGCACAAAACATACAGACTGCATCAATCGAATGGACTTGTAACTCGACCTTCGATGCGACCAATGGAGTTGCAACGGACGAGGTCACAAAGGTGACGACATCACCCGAACATGTCGTCTGGTATAACAAAGATGGTGAGGCTCAAAAAACCTTCTCAGTTTCAGGTCTCGCCGGTTCCTGGACCAATGTATCAAGTAACGGGTCCGTCGTCATCAACATGACATATGGAGACAATTCAGCTATTGCCCATTTTTCCCGCTCAACTGATGCTATCCGCATTCGAATTCACCTCATCAGCGAACCTGGATCGCCAATTTATGAACTCACTGTGAACTCACTTACCGTCAATTAACATGAAGTCTCTGCGGTATATAGCGATTGTCACTTGTTTCTCGGTTAGCACAGTGGTGTTGGCCCAGAATAACCAGGTGCCCGATATCGATGAGTTTAATGCATTGAAGGCTCTGTGGGAAAGTACGAATGGAGCCTCATGGACGAATAAGACCGGGTGGCCAACGGCAGGTAACTGGCCCTCCTCGGCGACCTCAGCTGAAATGGCAAGCTGGTATGGAGTTACTGTTCAGACAGGCGATGTACAGGTGATCAACCTGACGAATAATAATCTGACCGGAAGCATTCCATCGCAAGTCAACCTTCTGAAGAAACTTCGACATTTGGTTGTCAACGTAAATTCACTCACCGGAATTGCGCAAGATCTCACTGGGTTAAGTTCGCTCGAAAGTTTGCAGGCCAGCACCAACAACATCGAGGGGCCGTTGCCGAATATTAAAAACAATCTGAATACGTTGGGCAACCTAGCGTTCGGGTTTAACAGATTTTCCGGAGGAATACCATTATCGTATACGACCGCGGGTCACTTACAATATTTAACCCTTAACGACAATTATCTATCGGGTAGCCTTCCTCCCCAGTTGGGCAATTTGAGTCTCTTGGTAAGGATATTTCTTCAGAATAATCGTTTTACAGGTTCAGTCCCTGTGGAGTTTGGTGGCCTTGTGAACCTGGAGACATTGTACATATTCAACAACCAACTTTCTGGGGAATTACCATCAACCATGGCCAACATGGTAAAAATTATCTGGTTCTATGTTCACCAAAATAATTTATCGGGTGCGATACCCTCGATCTTTTCGACGATGCCTGCGCTCTACGGATTAAGTCTTCGGGACAACAAGTTCAGTGGTCCATTGCCGCCGATCCGTGGTAGCCAGATCGACGTGTACAACAACTTATTTACTGGTGATTTCCCCACCATGAACTCATCGGTGACGCTGTTGAATGCGTCGAATAATAAATTCAGCAGCCTGCCATCCGCAATCTCGACTTACACGGCTCTGTCTGTTTTGAATTTTCAGAATAATGAATTGGCATCCCTACCATCGTCATTGGTTTCGCACCCAAACAAGGCCAACCTGCAATTGTTGATGCAGAATAACCAGCTTGACTTTGGTGTGCTCGAGTCTTACGTGACTGGATTCAAGTCGAACACAATTTTAATTCCTCAAAAGACTGTTAGGGATCAGTCAACACAGACTTTGGTGCTGGGAAGTACATTCGTCCTGACAGCAAGAGCGCCTGGATCTTTTACGACCCTTACATGGGAGAAACAAAATGGCAGCACGTGGACTGCAGTTACCGACGACCAGGATAGTGCCCCGCAGACATACACCCGTACTACAGCCACGGAATCCAATGAGGGGGTGTATCGTTGGCGGTCGACCAGTACAAAGTTCGCGAGTCAGACAATTCAAAGTGACCCGATCACTGTTAAGACTGCACCTCATTTCACGGTAGACAATCTAACGTTTCAATACAAGTATGACGCCCGGAAACGAATGAGTCATAAGAGAGTTCCTGGCGCTGATTGGGTATACATGGTTTATGACAACCGGGATAGATTGGTATTAACGCAGGATGGAAATCAAAGGGCAACCAATCTTTGGGTATTCACGAAATATGATGAATTCAATCGACCGATATTGACAGGAGTCAAGGACACAACGGTCGTCCTCACGCAGGAGGCTATGCAGACTGTAGTGAATCAATACTACGGTAGAGCATCGGCGCGATGGTTTGAATTGCAAGGGACTTCGGTTCATGGATACACTAACAAATCGTATCCGGTGCTAGCCGATCCTTTTAAGTATCTCTCTGCAACTTATTATGACGACTACACATGGAAGAACTCTTTGAGCAACAGCGCACGACTCGATTTCAAAGGTGATGAACTTCCCGGCGAACAGGCGTCGGTCGCGTTGAATAAAACCAATGGATTGGCTACAGGCAGCAAAGTAAAAGTTCTCGATGGAGGAATATGGGGAGGAACGACGTGGCTGGCCACAGCAGTATACTACGATGATGATCGCAGGGCAATTCAAACTGTTAGTGATAATTATAAGGCGGGTACAGACAGATTGACCAGCATTTTCGAGTTTACCGGACGAGTATTGAAGGCAAAGACAAGACATGATAACTATGATGTTAATTGGAGAGATAGGATATCTGTAAGCATAACCGGGAACAAAGTTGGATCAACGCAGGCTGTAGCCGGGTATGGATTATCTGGCACAGGTTCGATACAGACATTGCCCGCGAGTACCGATGGATGGATTGAAGTTACTGTTACAGATCCCACTGGCAAAGGTTGGGTAGTGGGCTTATCGCAGTCAAATCCCGACGCCCAGGAAACGTCTACGCAGTTTGGTATCGGTGTAAACACCGCAGGGTATGTGGCGGTCACAAAAACTTCGAGTCATCAAGCAACGAGCGTACTTGCGGAAAAAGGGGATGTGCTTCGGATTGCACGGACCAGCGGTGTTATCAGGTTTTATCGAAATGGTGTTGAAATAAATACCTCCGAAAATTTCGGCGGTGCATTGATGGTTGACGCGGCGTTGTATTACTCAACCTCATCGTTCAGTAATGTACGGGCCTCATTTGCAATGTCAGACGAGACGGTCGTTAAGGAATTAGAATATGATCATGTGGGAAGGCTTGAAAAGATATGGCACACCTACGACAATGAAAAAGTATTGATCGTTAGTAACGACTACAATGAACTCGGTCAACTGATCGATAGAAAACTGCACTCTACAGATAACGGGACAACCGGAAAACAAAGCATCGATTACAGGTATGATATTCGGGGCTGGCTAAAGTCCATCAATGGCAGTAGTCTTGATCCGGGTTTTTACAATGATGATGCAAACGGACAGGCGCGCGATCTCTTTGGGATGGACTTGTTTTACTTCGAAGGTGAAGTCGATCTCGGCAATGTTGGTCAGTTTGGTGGGAATATCTCTGCTATAAAGTGGAGCAATAATCTAGGAATGGGGTCCGTTAAGCACAACGCTTATACCTACACCTACGATGCAATGAATCGCCTTAAAGGCGCAAGTTTTAAGCAGAAGACAACTGAATGGCAAACTAACACAACAGGCGCTTACAATGAGAGCGGGTATTCTTATGATCTGAACGGCAACATTCTTTCGCTAACCAGGAAAGGAAAAAACGGCGCTCTCATGGATAATCTTGCCTATGACTATGGCACAGGTGTTAACAAGTCAAATCGTCTGTTAAAAGTTACAGATTCTTACGATAAATCAACGGGGTTTAAAGATGGAACGAACCTCGACAACGACTATGGTTATGACTTCAATGGTAATATGATAGTCGATCAAAACAAGTCGGTGGGAACGGGCGGCAATGTGATCCGCTACAATCTTTTGAATCTCCCCGAGTATGTAAATCGCGGTGGCTCTTCGCTTCACTACGCATACGATGCAACAGGCAGGAAGCTTTCGCAGACGGCGGTGTTCATAGGCTCGGGCAGCAAGAAGACTGACTATGCCGGTGACCTAGTTTATGAGAACGATGATTTGTCGCAGGTTAATACGGATGAAGGTAGGATAGTACTTTCGACGCCAAAGCTGATTTATAGCAATTCAGGCGAGAGCGTGTCGAGTGTTGTTACTTTGAATGCAAGTGTTGCGGTGACAACCATGTCAGGAGGGGAGAAATATTTCGACGTTACAGCAACGGGGACGGTTGCAAATTCAGGTTTGTTCCCGATTGCGGACAACATTCCGGTT
>Ga0193753_10003396_pt1 | contig 11788 bp, 7 predicted proteins | sample H1c2metaG_FD_144925 | JGI IMG/M metagenome (GOLD analysis project Ga0193753, IMG submission 144925) | Soil microbial communities from a riparian zone of the East river system, Colorado, United States - H1c2 | ecosystem: Environmental > Terrestrial > Soil > Riparian zone | place: USA: East River... | reverse complement strand
ATGAACACAAAGTGTACTTTGCTCTTATATATTCCTAACAAAAACTAGCCACATGAGAAACTGCATACTCACCGCGCTTTACTTTTCTTTGGCCATCTTTCTTCCCTCAGCAGTATTTTCTCAGTCCGCACAAATTTCAGGAACCATTGTAAGTACCGATAATAATCAGGGGCTGCCTGCTGTATCGGTGATTGTTAAGGGGACAACAAATGGTAGTTTTTCTGATGAGCGTGGTTACTTTAAAATAAGTGTCCCAAGGTCATTTCCTCTCACTCTTCAGTTCAGTTCGATCGGATTCAGTGGTCAGGAGTTAGTGGTTAATGGTCCAAATGAAACTATCCGCGTTTCTCTTAGTCCCACTTCTTCACTTGGCGAAGAAGTGGTGGTTTCAGCCAGTCGGGTACCTGAACGTATACTCGAATCTCCAGTATCGATAGAAAGAATAAGTACTGCCAACATTACCAACACACCCTCGACGAGTTATTATGACATGCTGCGTCAGGTCAAAGGAGTTGACCTGGTTTATTCGAGTCTCACTTTTGCCACACCAAGTACCCGGGGTTTTAATGTCAGCGGTAACGCTCGCCTCAATCAACTGATCGATGGAATGGACAACCAGGCACCAGGGCTCAACTTTTCGGTTGGATCGGTAATAGGCATCACCGAACTGGATGTGGAAAGCATGGAACTCCTGCCAGGCGCGTCTTCGGCCCTGTATGGCCCCGGAGGGATGAATGGCACGCTATTGATCAACAGCAAGGATCCGTTTAAGTATCAGGGCCTGAGTATCCAGATAAAGACTGGTGTTATGCACACCGATCATCGTCAGCGCGAGAATGCTTCGGCTTATCACGATTGGAGTCTTAGATGGGGGAAAAAGATCAATGATCGCCTTGCCTTCAAGATCGGTGCACAGATGATCCAGGCGAAAGACTGGGTGGCAAACGACCGGACCAATTACCGTGCGGGTGACGTTTCTCAGAATCAGTATGGAGATGTAAAAACAGGTGACCGCCTTTCAGATCCCAATTATGACGGGGTCAATGTTTATGGAGATGAAACGACACTGAACCTGGCTGACCCGGCACTTCCTGTTCTTGGCCTCGTATCCAATGGCATCAAGCAGCAACTGCAGACCCAACTGCCACCACCACTGTACAATGCTGCGGCTGCCTATCTTGATTCGACAGTGGGTTCGTATAATAATTTTCCTGTTTCAAGAACGGGCTATGATGAGAAGGATGTGGTGAATAGCAATACGGTGAATGTAAAACTTTCCGGAGGCATCTATTATAATATCACCGATGCTATTCAGGCTTCGCTGGTGGGATACTGGGGTACGGGAAATACCGTGTACACCGGCAGTGACCGTTATTCACTCAAGAACCTTAAAACGGGTCAGTACAAACTCGAGATCAAACACAACAACTGGTTCATCCGCGGATATACCACGCAGGAGAATGCAGGTGATTCATACAATGCTACCATTACTACGCGTTTGTTCAATGAGGCCTGGAAGCCCAGTGCAACCTGGTATCAGCAGTATGCTCAGGATTTTCTTACTTCCAAGGTGTCGCCTTATGTTCAGGCATTGGCAACAGGGAGTGCTTTCAACCCCACACCTGATATGAACGCCCATAATGGGGCAAGGACCTTTGCAGATAATGGCCGTCCAGAGCCAGGCTCTTCCACTTTTAATTCACTGTTCGATAAGGTGAAGGGCACACCCATATCAGAAGGTGGTGGTCTCTTCCTTGATAAATCCGACCTCTACCTCGTGGAAGGACAATACCAATTCCGCGAATTGAAAGTAGTGGACCTGCTTGTTGGCGCGAGTTTCAAACAATATGTGCTGAACTCACAGGGCACGCTTTTCGCAGACACTACAGGACCGATAAAAATAAATGAGGTTGGCGCTTATGCCCAGGTTTCGAAATCGCTGTTTGAAGAGAAACTAAAACTGTCCGTGTCAGGCAGGTTCGACAAGAACGAAAATTTCAAAGGAAGGTTCACGCCAAGGTTTTCGGCTGTGTACAAGGTTGCTCCAGATCATAATATCCGCGCCTCTTACCAGACGGCATATCGATTCCCAACAACCCAGAACCAGTGGATCAACCTGGTAGTAGGGGGGGGCACCGTCCTGCTCGGCGGTCTTCCCGAGCTCCGCGATTTTTATCAATTCAATACCAATCCAGTCTATACCGTTCCCAGTGTCCAGGCCGCCGGAGCCGCCTTACTCAGTGGCACCGTGCCGGCGAACGAAGCATTCGGTTTGTTAGTGACGCCGCAATTTGGGGAATATAAACCTGAAACCCTCAAGTCTTTTGAATTGGGATACAAAGGGCTGATCAATAAAAAATTGCTGATCGATGCCTATGGCTATTATGGCAAGTATGACAATTTCCTGGGAAGGACCATCGTGTTGCAATCAATGGTACCTGGCGATCCTACCAAATTGTTCACATCTTCAACAAGGCGAAGTATATCCGTGGCGATTAACAGTAAGAGCAAGGTTACAACATATGGATTTGGCGTCAGTGCCGACTTGCTGCTTGGCAGAAATTTTGTGCTCACCGCAAATGTTAGCTCCGACAAGATCAAAGATGTTGATCCCGGCTTCGTCTCCTTTTTCAACTCACCTTCATACCGGTTCATCGCCGGATTCAGCAACACCGGATTTGGTAAAGAGAAAAGATTTGGTTTCAATATCAATATGAGGAATCAGGATGGATTTTACTATGAAAGCGATTTTCGACAGGGTGAGATCCAGGGCTACACAACCGTGGACGCCCAGGTCAGCTACAAATTCCCCAAACAAAGTGTGTTGGTGAAGCTGGGAGCCACCAACCTGTTCAACGATTATTACAAGACATCCTTTGGCAACCCCGAAATAGGAGGGATCTATTATGTCAGCCTGGGCTACAATGTATTTTAGTGTCAAACGTTGAAGCGAAAGTGCATCACGTCTCCGTCTTTGACAATGTATTCTTTTCCTTCAATCCTGAGCCTGCCATTTTCGCGGCATGCGGCTTCGGAACCATAATGCACAAAATCATCGAATGCAATCACCTCCGCCTTGATAAATCCTTTTTCAAAATCAGTATGGATCACGCTCGCGGCCTGCGGGGCCTTCCAGCCTTCGTGAATGGTCCATGCCCGCACTTCCTGTACGCCCGCAGTGAAGTAGGTCTTCAGGTTGAGCAAACGGTATGTTGAAGTGATCAGCCTGTTGAGGGCAGGTTCCTTCATTTTGTATTCATCCATGAATAACTGGCGGTCATCCGGGTCCTCCATTTCTGCAATCTGAGCTTCTATGCTGTTGTTCATGATGATCACTTCGGCGTCTTCGCCTTTGACCGCCGATTTCAACGCCTCTGAGAATTTGTTACCCGTATGCATGGAAGGTTCATCCACATTGGCCACATACAGTACGGGCTTTTCCGTCAATAGGAAGAGATCTGCGATGGCGGATCTTTCGTCTTTGTCAAGTTGAAGCTCCCGGATACTTTTTCCCTGTTCCAGGGTTCGTTTACATTTTCCAACGATGTCAAATTCGTATTTCGTGCGTGCATCACTGGTTTTGATGAGCTTTTCCATCCGGGAATATTTCCTTTCCACGCTGTCCAGGTCCTTGAGCTGTAGTTCGGCGTCGATGATCTCTTTATCACCAACAGGATTGATCTCTCCCTCATCACGGAGAATATTTTCGTCTTCAAAACACCGGATCACATGTATGATCGCATCAACCTCGCGTATATTGGCCAGAAATTTATTTCCCAAACCTTCTCCTTTGCTTGCTCCGCGAACCAGGCCTGCTATGTCCACAATCTCAATCTGTGTAGGTACTGTCCTGTTTGGATTCACCAGTTCGGCCAATTTAGTGATCCTCGGATCGGGAACATCAACGAGACCTACATTCGGCTCGATTGTACAGAAACGATAATTGCTCGCCTGTGCCTTCGCACTATTGCTTACAGCATTGAACAGTGTTGATTTCCCCACATTCGGCAATCCTACTATGCCGGCCTTTAACGCCATACTACTTGTTTAATTTTTAAAGAGTGTGCAAAGATAGGTTTTGAATGGGATTTACTTTTTCTTTGTCGCATGGTATTAAGCTATATATGGGTGTCCTTCTTCATAGTGGCATTTGCCATAGCTTTTATCAAATGGGCTTTTTTTCATGATCAGCAGATCTTTATCACCCTTGTTGAAGGGATATTCAAAGCCGCCAACGATGGGTTTGATATTTCTCTAAAACTGGTTGGTATTATGGCCCTGTTTCTTGGTTTTATGCGGATCGGTGAGAAAGCCGGCGCCATCAGTTTTCTTTCCAGGATCGTTGCACCATTTTTTTCAAAACTATTTCCCGAATTACCGAAAAACCACCCCGCCTTCGGACAGATGATGATGAATTTTTCGGCCAATCTCCTTGGCCTGGACAATGCAGCAACTCCATTTGGGCTAAAGGCGATGGACACACTGCAGGACCTCAACCCGAACAAGGAAACCGCCAGTAATTCGCAGATCATGTTTCTCTGCCTGCATGCCAGCGGCCTGACCCTGATACCCATCAGTACTATTGCCATAAGGGCTGCCGCTAACCCTCCGGCAGCAAATCCCACCGACATCTTTATCCCCTGTATGGTGGTGACCTTTGTATCCACCATCGCGGCGATGATCGCGGTATCTCTGAGACAGAAAATAAACCTGTTGCAGCCTGTGATCCTGGTGTGGATCCTGAGTATCTCCGTGCTCGTGGGTTTATTGATTGCCTATCTTTCATCCCTTGATCAGGCAGGCCTTCAACGGGTTTCCGTCCTGATCAGCAATGGATTGATCCTCCTGATATTCTTGGTTTTTCTCGTGGGAGCATTGTGGAAGAAGATCAATATTTTCGAAGCCTTTGTTGATGGCGCCAAGGGTGGATTTGAAGTGGCTATTCGAATCATACCATACCTCGTGGCCATGCTGATTGCTATCAGCGTGCTGAGAAACTCGGGTGTGTTCACTTATATTATTGATGTGATCGGCAAATTTTTCGCAATGCTGGGACTGAATACGGATTTTGTACCAGCACTACCGACTGGTTTGATGAAACCATTGAGCGGCAGTGGCGCCAGGGGTATGATGGTTGATGCAATGAACACCTATGGCGCGGATTCTTTTGTAGGCCGGCTGTCCAGCATATTCCAGGGCGTCACCGATACAACCTTTTACGTGGTGGCGGTTTATTTCGGCGCGGTGTCGGTAAAGAATACGCGGTACTGTATTCCGGTTATGCTGATCGCCGACCTCGTGGGCCTGATCACGGCCGTGATCACCGCCTACCTGTTTTTCCACTAAACAGGTGCAATTAAGAAAACTATTTTATCGTGAACCTTATTGAGAGCGCAAAGGCATCAGGAATGAACCTTGCTTCGGGAGTGAGATCCAGCTCGGGTTTGTAGTCGAGTGTGAGATTGATGGGAACATCGGTAAACTTATAATCAAGGGCAATCAAGGCGGTAGGACCGAAATAAGTCTGTCGGTTTTCAAATCCAAGATACAATCCTCCTCCATACAACCAGCTGAGACCAGGAACGGGCAGTGGCTTGTGTTTTTCATATAGCAAACCAAACCCAAACCGGGCGCCGAAGGAGATGATTGCTTCCGCGGCATCCGTATCCGTCAGGAAGGTCTTTGCGGTGACCCCATTGGCCAATGTTGGCGAGGAATTACTAAGCCTAACACCCACTGCTACTTTATAACCCTGTGCATTTGCCGGATGGCCGAAAAACATAAACAGGATCAGGATTAAAGATCCGGGGAGGATGGCTCTGCCAGCGCAAACCGGGACCAATATTTTTCTGCCTTTTTTGACAGAGGGAGCAGCATCGAAAAATTTCAGCATATACTTCCTACTTCGTTTACTCCCAGGGAGCATCAGTTTTCAAATAATTCAAATTTTGTTTTTGGTCTTTTTTCTTCCTGCCAATTGAATCCCTGTAACCTGGTATCTTCTTGTTTGACCTGCCTGGCGGGGTACATGGTTCCCTTAGCGGCGCTGATAAACACGACTTTGTTGAGTTCCTTTTGTTTGAATCGCATGTCGATAATGTCCGAGCTGGCTTTATTGACGCCAATGAGTTTTTCGAATTCATCCTTTACATAATAGACGCTTTCGGCATTACCCTTCGATCGAACAAAATCTATCTCCCCTTCCTTGAAATAACCAAAGAGCCGGTTGCCGCTGATCTGGTTGAACATTTTATCCCCGGATTGATTGATCATCATGCCATTTTCGAATACATCTAACTGATCAGCTTTCTTATTCTTCGTGTACATATAGATGGTATCCCCGGTCACCTGGCTCTTACTAGCCCAGACAACGGGATCTTTGAACATACGGAATATCGAATCCTGCCCCGAGTAGAAGAGACTGTCGCAGACTGCCTGGAGAGAATCCGAGAATATCCGCACGTGATGGAATGCACGGAAGAACCGGGCTGCGGTGTCATTGACCACAGAATCCCGCAATAAAGGGTCTCCGGCCAGGTAAGGAAAACTGTCGCTGGGATTCCAGGTGATGTGGTTGGCCGTGTCCATCATTCTCACCGCCAGGCTCAACGCGGCGCTGTCCTGCCGTGACGAGATGATGAATCGCTTCTCCGGTTTTTTTATAACCCGGGCCACGCTGTCTTTCGGGGGAGCGGGCGCACTGGAATCTGAAACGATCGTTATGATCGGAGCCTTTGCGCTGTCCTTTTGTAAAGCTGGCTGACTTTCTTTACCGGTGGCTTTGGCAATATCAGGCAACAACCCGAAAAGTTTTTTTGCAAGATCGACACTATCTCTCCGTGCACGAAGGAGGCTGTCCTTTTGTAATGCTGACTGACTTTCCTTACCGGTGGCTTTTGCAATATCTGGCAGTGACCCGTAATGTTTTGCCAATTCGATGCTGTCTCTCCGTGCACGCAGGAGACTGTCCTTCAATTTAGCACTTAAACTGTCTGGTGTATTGCCAGTTTGTACTACAGCAGATTCCAGGAGCTTTTGTTCCTCCGCAGCAGTCACCAGACTGTCCTGATAGTGTTGAATGCTGTCGCTGATGCGGCGTTGTTCCAGTTCTATCTTCAGATCTGAGAGCCGCCCTGAATACAGGGTGTCCGCGGCTACGAACGTACTGTCTTTTTCCTGTTTGAGGATCATGATGGGCTTTTGGGTGGCCAGCAGCGTACCATTTACCTTATTGGAGATGATGTAATTCCCGAGTAATACAATTCCCTGGGCCGTGTCTTTATAAACAGCATTGCCCGTAAGAACATTGATCCCTGATTTTTCATCGGTTTGAACCTGGTTGGCGATAACCGTAGCCGCGCCATCCCTGATGGTGGGTCGCCTGCCAAAGGAGGCATTTTTATTTTGCAGGTCGTAATATCCTTCCCGCGTGGTGATTGTCCGGTGCGCGCTGTCTTCGATATATGTTTTTGTGATGAAGGTCGCGATCTGCGAATTGGTGTTGTAGAGCAAAGAGTCCGACTGCAGGAAGTATTTTGGATCCCTTAATTTAACGTTGTTCTTAAAGTAAACGTCTTTAATGTCGGCGTAATAAGTTCCTTCCGTGCTGGTAAGTACAGAAGTTCCATTAATCACTTTGCCGCCATTCCTGTAGACCCCGGTTTTCTGGTTCACATCATATTGCAGGTTGTCTGTGTAGAGATTGCTCTTGCCGTCCGTAAGTCTGACGTGATCGCGGAGGAGTGCGATCTTTGTGTCGGTATAATAAAGGAGGTAATCCGAATAGGCATCGATGCTGTCGTTATCGTTGATGTGAACATGTTTAAATGCCTCAACGATTTTACCGTTGCGGTTGTACACAGCACTATCGGCATAGAATATGGTGTTCTCCTGTTTGATGGCCACCTTGCCCACCATAATAAGGATCTCGGTGAGCGAATCCAGCTTCTTGAATCCATACCTGTCCGCGCTAAGGATCTGGACCACTTTCAGTGAATCAGATTTTACTGCAGGCGCTGGTGTTTTTTGCGCTAACCCCTGCAATGAACTAATAATTACGAGGAGAAAAGCCGAAAATGATTTCATCTTAGTTTCCCGGTATAGAATCACCAATAACCGGTTGCATAATAGGAGCTGTCTTGTTCTTTTTGCCAAATACGGAAACACTGACATATCTCTTCGGATGCAGGCGCAGGTCATCGAGCAAAGTAGTCAAACTGCGATTTGTCAATCTGAGCTCATCATAGAATTGGCGATCATTTAACAACATGCCGATTGAACCGTTTTTGCTGTTGATAGCAGTAATCGTTTGTTCCAGGCGGGACATGGTGCTGTTGACCGTTTGCAGGGTTTTGGCGATGTCGGCCCTGACCAGGCCATCAGAAATTTTTGCCAGGTTGCCGAAGGTCGTATCGATCTTCCCGGCATTTTTTGCAAATGCATTTGTTACTGTCTCCGCATTGCTGAACGCCCGTCCCAGTACAACACTTTGCGTGTTGATAAGATTGTCCAATCCCCTGATGGTGGAATTCATGGATGCGATGATGCCTTGCAGGTTATTTTGTGTTTTGGGATCCAGTGTATTATTCAGTTGCAGGATCAGCTGATCGAGTGAAGCAAGCGTTTTGTTGATATTGTTGATTGCGGGATTCAGGCTCTTTGTAATTTCTGTGATCATTCCGGGTTTGAATGTAGATTCAAGAGTGTCTCCCGCGCCAACATATTTGCCTGACTGCGTGCCCATCTTTATCTCCAGAATGGTCGTTCCAAGCAGATCACTGGTAATAAGGGTTTTCGAATCCACCGGTATATTGATGTCCTTGGTCAGATCAACTGAAACCACAATCCCTGAAAGCTCCTTGTCCTTTTCTTTGAGTCCCGAGACCTTGCCCACCTGGAGGCCATTGATAAAGACAGGGTTGGAGATCTGCAATCCTTTGACTTCCCGGAATACGGTAAATACCGTGTCATTCCGTTCCGTAATATTCCGGCCTTTGAGAAAATTGAACCCAAGGATGAGGATCACGATAGCGATTGCGGTAATTGCACCGACTTTCGTTTCATTGGATATCTTCATGATCCTTGATTATTGCTGATTAGAAAGGTCAAAATTGTACATAAAAAACCATATCGCCAAACCCTTACTTGCCTTCAGTTGCATGCCGATATTTCTTTACGGCATCGAGGACATTGGCGGCTATTTCCTCCTGACCTTTTTCACTGTTGAGGTAGTCTTCATCTGATTTGTATGTAATGAAGCCTGTTTCCACCAGAATGCTTGGCATGGAAGTGGCCTGAAGCACCCAGATGCCTTTTTCATTTCGCTGCTTTACACCGCGGCTAAACCGGCCTTGCCCAATGAATGATTCTTCAACGAAGGATGCGAGCAGGTAACTCTTATCAAAGTATCTTTTTGTCCATAGCAGGGCCTTGGCCTTGAATTCAGGATCGTTAAGATCCGGAACGTATTCTTCTGTGGAGTCGATGATCTGTTCGGTGGTGTTGACATCCTCTCCGATGAATTTTTCTTTCTCATCGGTACGGTCCGCGGCCCAGATATAGGTTTCGGTGCCGTTGGAAGGATTGTCGGTATAATAAATATTGTATTTGGCTACCCGGCGGGTTACCTTTTTTCGTTTTCTACCCCTTCCTGTGTAAAAAGTCTGATTTCTGTATCCGGTGAACTTACTGTGGCGGATCCTGGGTCCGGCATTAACATGTATAGAAATGAACAGGTCACCGTGATTCGAGTTAGCGAAATCCGCGCGTGCTTTTATCTCAGGATAGATGTCAGTAGTTCGGGTGTAAAGGATCTTGATATCGGGAAAAGTAGTTTCGAGATTCTTTCCGAGTTTAAGCGCGATGTCCAGACAAATGTCTTTTTCAAACGAATACTCCCCATGTGCTCCACGGTCACGGCCACCATGGCCCGCATCGATAATAATGGTGCGTAATGCCGGTCTCCCACCAGGGATATTTGTGTGAGTAAATGAAAATATGGTGCATGCTGCAAAACAGCAGAGAAGAATTATTGGAAGTGTTTTCATCATAGTCTGGAGATCATTTTACGGTAGCTCAATCTTCACACATTCTTAATGCATTAATAGTTATTTTTGCCCACTACCTACTTATGAGTGACGGACGTAAAAATAGTTTAAAATCCAGTAGTGCATGGTTTTTATGTCTGTTCCTCCTTTATATAACGACGAACACAAGCGGTAATTATCCATCAAAACATATTTTTCAAAGCAAGGATTCACTGCATCATGACACCATTCCCAATCCGTCAGCTTCGCCCGATTCTTTAAGAAAGACAACGGACACCATACCAGAGTTGCAGGATTCTCTCGCCAAAAAAAGTGATACCGTGGACATGAACATGTCCAAGGACTCTCTCGACACCCCCATCGATTATTCGGCTTCAGATTCGATCGTTTTTCAGATTCCTGAAAAGAAGATCTACCTCTATAGCCAGGGATCTGTTAAAAAAGGAGACGCTGAACTGAATTCCGACACAATCATGATCGATCAGGTCACGAATATTGTGACTGCGCTGCCTACGAGGGACAGTGCCGGCAGGATCATTTCAAAACCCAAGATGACCCAGGCCGACGCCACGATGTCTTCGGATTATATCCGGTATAATACAAAAACCCAGCGTGGGCTGACTCAAAGCACGATTACGCAACAGGGCGAGATCTTCATCCAGGGTGAAAAGGTGAAAAAGGTTAATGTGAACGATTTCTATGCCTTTCGTGGGCAGTTCACTACCTGCAACCTCGACACGCCACATTTTGCTTTCCGGACCCGCAAGATGAAGCTCGTAAACAAGAAACTCGCCATCTCAGGACCGGTTCACCCCGAATTTGAAGGCGTTCCGATACCTATCTACCTGCCATTCGGCATCTTTCCCATCTCGCAGGGACGGCATTCAGGATTTCTGCCTCCCCAGTTCAATGCCAGCGAACAGTTTGGTCTTGGCCTACAGGGATTGGGCTACTACAAGGTGCTAAATGACAATTTTGACGTGACGTTGCGGGGCGATGTGTATAGTTACGGGGGATGGGCGGCCTACCTTGAGCCTGAATACCGAAAGCGATACCGGTACAATGGCAGGATGGCGCTGACCCTGCAAAAAAACCGCCTGATCAGCGAGGATCCAAAGGAAGAGTACACCGACACCAAATTGTTCAGCGTGAACTGGAGTCACACCGTGGATGGCAAGGCCAGACCCGGGACAAGTTTCTCCGCGAACGTAAACGTGTCTTCGAGCAAATTCAACCGCCTGCAGAACAATGCTGCGGTGAACTACAACAACAGCATGAACTCCTCCGTCTCCTATTCCAAAACCTGGACGGGGGCCAATCTTACAGCGAGTGCCAATCACAACCAGAACAACAATACCGGACTGTATACTGTCAGCCTGCCAACCATTTCCTTTACCGCCAACACCATATATCCTTTTCAGAAAAAGGAGCAGGTAGGCACGCCAAAATGGTATGAGAAATTCGGTATCGGCCTGAACACCAACATCGCCAACCAGCTGAATTTTTATGACACCGCTTTCAGCTTCAGTCAGCTGCTGGATACACTGCAATGGGGCGCTCAGCACAACGTTCCCATCCAGCTATCGCTGCCTCCCCTGGGTCCACTGCAGATTGCCCCGGGTGTGTCCTATGGCGAACGGTGGTATTCCCGGCAGCTGGCGCTTAACTGGGTACCCGATCCTGCCAACCCCGGATTTGGAAGTGTAGACACCACGGTTACAAAAGGATTCTACTCTGCCCGC
>Ga0193753_10003395_pt1 | contig 11796 bp, 7 predicted proteins | sample H1c2metaG_FD_144925 | JGI IMG/M metagenome (GOLD analysis project Ga0193753, IMG submission 144925) | Soil microbial communities from a riparian zone of the East river system, Colorado, United States - H1c2 | ecosystem: Environmental > Terrestrial > Soil > Riparian zone | place: USA: East River... | reverse complement strand
CACGGTGCCCGCGGCGCCGGCGTATACCACGATGCCGACGGTGTCGGACGGCTTGAGACTGCCGAGCAGCAGCTCCATGGACCGCACTGCCAGCGGCAGCTTGTCGGGCGAGTTCATCGAGCCGCTCACGTCGAGCAGCAGTACCAGGTTCGCATCGGGCGCGGAGCTTGGCTCGATTTCATAGCCCTTGATGGCGATATGAATCAGCTTCCGGCCCTTGCCCCACGGGGAATCGCTAACTACCACGGTGGGTTCGAACGGCACGTCGGAGGACTTCGGCGCCGGCCAGGCGTAGTCGAAGTAGTTGATCATCTCTTCGACGCGCACCGCGTCTTTCTGCGGCAGCGCGCCGCCGTTCAACATGCGCCGCGCGAAACTGTACGAGGCCGTATCGACATCCACGGAAAAGGTCGACACCGGTTCGTCGGCCACGCGCTTGAGCGGGTTGATCTCGAAGTGCTGGAACTTGTCGCGCGACTCGTCCTCGGCGGCGGGCGCAATAAGGACCGCATTCGTCGACGCCGCGAAGCCAAGGACCTTCTGCCGGCTGCCGGCGGAGCTCGGCGCGGAAATCTGCGCAATGTCCTCCGACATGATGGCGGCCGTCCCCATAGCCTCTCGCTTCACTTCCATCGATGCCTGCAGGTTGGCGCGCATTCCAGACACAACGACTTCACTCACATCGCCGTCTTTCTCCGGGGCGGGTTGTACCTGTATTCGCAATCTCCCGCTATTACGTGGCGGCGGCGCGGACGGTGGCTGGGGCTCTGCTCTCACGGGCTCGTTCTTGCTGACCGGCAGCGGCGGCGCGGCGGCCTGCGGCTGCGCCGCGAGTTTCGGCAATGGTTTGTCTTGCGCCGGTTGCTGTAGTTGGACCGTGACCTCGGGGCGCCTGTCTCCGTACACGCGTTCGCCATAGTTCGAAAACAGTGGCCACACCATGACGACGCCCAACCCCACCACGCAAACGGTCGCAACACCGGCATACATTCTTCGACTAACAACTTTGTTCATGACAGTGGGACGGAACACCTCCCAAAAACCTTGGTCGTCGGCGGTGGAATCGGCCTCTTCCTGGTTCGCCGCGTGCACGCGCGCGAACTCGGCGAGCGCGGCATGCCGGGCGCGCAGGCGCGCAGATGCATCCGGCGCCGGGGCTTTCATTCGGACCAGCAATGACTCGATCGAAGGTTCGTTCATAGGCCACCGCCCACTCTGGCTTCCTGCCGGTTCATGTGTTTGCGGATGACGTGCACGCGCCAGGATATGGTCGATTCCGAAACGCCGAGCACGGCGCCCGCTTCCGCGTGGCTCATGCCTTCCGCGTGCACCAGCAACGCGGTCTCTTTCATGCCTTCGCCGAGCAGCGCGAGCTGCGCCAGTACCTGCGTGAGATAGATGCCGTCTTCGGTGCTCGAGATCTCGGCCATTGATTCCTCGTCGGGCAATTCGTCGTGATCGTGCCGCTGCTGGGCACGTTGCCAGTCCTGCGCGCAACTGATGACCAGCCGGTACAGCCAACTGGTGAATGCCGCCTGGAATCGATACTGCGCGAGACTGCCCGCCAGCTTGAGGCAGGCCTGTTGCGCAATGTCTTCCGCGTTCGCGGCGTGACCACACCACTTCCACGCGAACCGGTAGATGGTGTCGTAGTACAGGTCCAAGAGTTCGGCGAAGGACGTTGCGTCCCCACGCTGAGCACGGCGAATTAGAAGTTGGTCATCCATCCGGTCGAACGCTGGTAACTGTTCATTGGACGCGGCGAACCCGCGATTCCTTGGAAACGGATGCAGCGCGGTATCGGGTTCAGCCGGACGACAAAGTTAAATGGCGAAACTCGGAACCTTGAAGGCCGTGCCGGGGACCGAGGATGGCGAACCAGGCTTTGGCTGCCATGCAGATGAAGTCATCTATCGAGCTGCCGGATCCTGATGTTACGGAACCACACGGGTTGCGATTCGGCCTGCAGTGCGATGTGACCGAAGGAGAGCTGCAGCGGCGCACCCGCGGCCAACAGTGCCTGTGCGCTCTCCTCTTTCGGATCGAGCTGCGGATGCTGGTAGCGCAGCACCTCGACGCCGTTGACGCGATGGATCACCTCGGCGTTGCCGTGCACCTCGACTTCAACCGCCACCCACTCGTCGACCGGGAACAATTTCGAAGTCGATTCGATGATGTGCTCGGTGAGCAGCTTGCCCTTCATCTCGAGATTGGTTCCGGGCGTACAGACATTGCCGGTCTGGCGCCCCGCCGTCGTGCCCACGCTCAGGAACTGGAACTCCATGCTCGCCGGCCATGGCTGGTTCAGGCCGATGCTCATCGGCGATTGAGAGTGGATCATCACGCCGCTGTTGAACTTGGCCCAGGGCGGCGAGTCGGCGACCGGCGTGCCCGTGATCCGGTACTCGAGCCGCAGAATGTAGTTAGCGTAGGCCTGGTTGCTGTAGAGGTGCCCGAACTGTTCGTCGAACTTGCCGTAACGGTCGTAGCTCACCTTGATGACGCCATCTTCGACACGGAACGTGTCGGCGTAGTTGTCGCCAAGCGGGTGCTTGTTGATCTTGACGGTCCAGCCGGCGAGATCGCGGCCGTTGAACAGCGAGTGCCATTCACCCTGCTCGGCTGCCGGTGCGGCCAGCGCCAGTGCGGCACCACAGCAGGCCACGCATGCAGCGACGACGATCGACAGATATCGGTTGGTCATGATTTCCCCCTTGAGTTCCATTCTACCGGCGCAGCAGCTCGACGATCGACGCGATGTCCTTGCCGGCGTATCCGGCGCGCTCCGCGGCGACGAACTGCTCGCGCGCCACGTCCGCGCTCTTGAGTTCGATTCCAGCGCGCGCGAAAGCGTCGCGCGCATATTTGAGGTCCTTGGCCATGAGCGGAACGAGAAAATTGGGGTCATAGGCACGATCGAGCATGCGCTGCGCCACGATCTTGACCAATGGACTGCCCGGCGAGCCGGCCCCGAGTACGGCGGCCGCCTGCCGGGCGTCGAGCCCGCTGCGTTCCGCCATTGCAATCGCCTCGGCGAGACTCGCCACCTGCACGCCGCACAGAAAATTGTTGATGAGCTTCATCATGGCGCCGCTTCCGGTCGGGCCCAGGTGCGCGATGCTGCCGCCCATCGCTGCGAATGCGGGCCGCATTCGTTCCAGAAGTTCGGCGGGACCGCCGACCAGGAATGACAACGCGCCGCTTTCCGCCTGCGCTTTGCTGCCCGTCACCGGTGCGTCGAGAAACTCCACACCTCGCGCGTGCGCTGCCGCCGAAAGTTCGCGCACCCAATCGACCGTCAGCGTGCTCGATTCGATGGCGACGGCGCCTTCGCGCATGGCCGCGAGCGCGCCCGAATCACCGAGCCACACACTGTGCGACGCTTCGTCATTCGCCAGCATGGCGAGAACCACGTCGGCGCCACGTGCCGCATCGGCGACTGAACTGGCGACGCGCGCGCCGGCAGCCGCCAGGGGCGCGGCTTTGGCCGAGTCACGATTCCACACGGCGACGGTAAATCCCTTGGCAATGAGTTGCCGCGCCATGCCTGCGCCCATGATTCCGAGTCCGAGTACCGAAATCTTCATGCCGTCACCTCGAATTTGCTGAGTGCTGTTTCGTCGATCGTGAGCCCCAAGCCCGGCACGGTGTCATCGAGATCCACGAATCCATCGGACGCTCGCGGCTCGCCTTTGAAGATGTACCAGAACAACTCATTGCCCACTTCGACATCGACCGGCGGAAAATACTCCGCGATCGGCGAATTGAGGCTGGCCATCACCACGTGGTAGTTGTGCATCTGCCCCGCATGCGGCACCACCGGAATCGAATACGCCTCGGCCAGCGCCTGGATCTTGCGCGCGGCCGTGAGCCCGCCGACGCGATTGGTGTCGAACTGGATGTAGTCGAGCGCCTTGGCCTCGATGAGCTGACGGAACCCGTAGATAGTGTGCTCGTGTTCGCCCGCGGCAATGGGCGTCGTGCCGAAGCGTCGCAGCTCCTGGTAACCATGGATGTCATCGGGAATGATGGCTTCTTCGAGCCAGCGCAGATTGAAAGGTTCGATCAGCCGCATCATTCGCTTGGCGTAGTCGAGGCTCCAGCCCATGTAGGCATCGGCCATCACGTCGATTTCATCGCCCACGGCTTCACGCACGGTACGAAGGAGCTCGACATTGCGCGCCATCCCTTCGGCGCCATCGACGGGTCCCCAGCCGAAACGCAGCTTCATGGCCCGGTAACCTTCGGCCTGGTAGCGTTTCGCTTCGCGTGCAAGTTCTTCGAGCGGAGTGGAATACAACCGGCTGGCATACACCGGTATGCGTGCCTTGGTGCGCCCGCCCATGAGGCGATAGCATGGTTGTTTGGCCGATTTGCCCATGAGATCCCACAGCGCGATGTCGACCGCCGATATCGCGACCATCGCCACACCCTTGCGGCCGAACGCCATGGTGCTGCGATACATGTGCTGCCAGAGGAATTCAGTATCCCAGGGATTTTCGCCGATCAGCAGCGGGGCGAGATGCTGATCGATCAGTTGTTTGGTCAGAAGTGGCGAGAGTGCGGCATTGCCGATGCCCACCAGACCCTGGTCCGTGAAGATTTCGACGATGAGCCACCCATGAAAAGTGAAAGCTCCCATCGTGCCGGGCGCCAGGCGCGGCGAGATCACATCCATAGGATTGGTACAGAAATGCGGCGGCAGCGGCGCAGTCTTGCCTTTCCACTGGACGACACGTGTTCGGACTTCGGTGATTTTCAAGGGGTCAGATCCTTCGCGGGAATTCGAGTTGTTGAATGCGCGGAATGGTCATGCAGATGAGCGCGAATGCAATCACGTGCAGCGAAGCCGCGGTGACCAGCACCGGCGTGTAGCTGAAGCCGTGGTCGAGCGCCCAGCCGGCAGCCTGGCCCATCATGATGCCGCCGCAGGCCCCGCCCAAACCTACGAGGCCGGCGAGTTTGCCGAGCGCGCCGCGCGGCACCAGGTCGGTGGGCACGGTCATCACCAGTGTCGACCAGCTCTGCTGCCCGAAGAACGCCAGACTGAACAGTCCCAGCACGAGCGGGATCGAATCCACCTGCGGCACGAGCATCACCCAGGGCATCAGCGCCGCGCTCGCCCCCAGCGCGATCTTGCGCGCGGCGTTTACGGAAAAATTGCGCGCCAACAGGCGGCTGGATAGATAGCCGCCACACAGACTGCCGATACCCGATGCGGCGTAGGGAATCCAACCGACGCTCGCGGCCTGCTTCAAGTCGAAGGCACGGGCCTCGAACAGGTACTTGGGCAGCCAGAATAGATAGAAATACCAGGCGCCGTCGCTCAGCAGTTTTGCGCAGGCGATGCCCAGCACCTCGCGCTTGCGCAACAGCTGGATGAGCGAGGGCGCGGAGCCCGCCGCGGCTCTCTCGATTGCCGCGCTGTCCGGGTCGGGGGCAATCGTCGGCGTGCGATAGCTGGCCCACCACCACACGGCCCAGACGAGGCCAGATGCACCGGTGATGAAAAAGACCCAACGCCAGCTCTCCAGATTCCACCAGGTGCCGTGCAACAGAATCAGCGCGATCAGCGGCGGCGCGATGACGGCGCCGACGGCTGTGCCGGCGTTGATGATGCCGAGCGCCGCCGCGCGCTCGCGTGGCGCAAACCACTCAGCGGTCGCGCGTGTTGCAGCGGGAAAGCCACCGCCCTCGCCCACACCCAGCAACAGGCGGCTCGCGGCGAGCGCGATCACGCCGCCCGCGAACCCGTGACTCGCGCAGGCGAACGACCAGAAAATCATGATGATCAGGAACCCGCGACGCGTACCGATGCGGTCTAACAACCAGCCGCCACCCAGGTACATGAGCCCGTAGGTCGCCAGAAACGCCGAATCGAGGTACGCCTTGGTCTGGTTGCCGATCGGAATGTCGGCCTGGATGTTCTTGATGGCCCACGGCAGCGTCTGCCGGTCGAGGTAGCTGATGGCGATCGCCACCGCGACCATCAACGCAATCCCCCATCGTCCGCGCATATCAGTTGCCGAGCACGATCAGCGCGACACCCTGCCGCGGAACCGCCAGATCGAAACTCCGTGCGCCCAGGCGCGCCCGCTGCGACGGCAGCGGCTGCGAGACGAGCTCGGAGGCTTTCTCCAATTCCTGGTACTGCGTGGCGTTCGGGGACTGCGGCGCTCCCAACTTCTGCCATGCCGTGAATGCGTTGGCATTCGCGGCATCGACGCGCCAGAGCGTCGCGCTGCTCGCGGCCTTGAGCTTGAGACCGTTGATCAACAGATGCACCGCCGCGTCGGCGCCAGGCAGGTCGTCGTCGTGATAGTTCCAGATCAACACGGCGACTTCGCCCTGGGGCGTACGTGTCGCCAGCGCACCCACGTCGGTCTCGCCGCGAACTCCATCGGCGACGATCTGCTCGAGTGGAATCTGTGCGCTGCTGTTGGCGGCGATACGCTCCGGACCGAGCCGCGCAAACATGCGGAACACGTTGAGCACGGGCAGGTTCACGCCGTTGGTGGACAGCTGACGATAGCCGGCGAACCAGGGCTGATTCTCGAACTCGAAGGCCCACGTCAAAACGCCCTCGAGATTCACGCCGCGCTTCACCGCCAGCTCCCAGATGCGCGCGAAACTCGCCGCGGTGTAGCTCGAATACATGGTGCCGTTGCGATAGGCGTTCTGCGGGCCAGGACAGGCGGCGCAGCCTTCGGGATCGCTCTCGCCGATCACGATGGGCTTCGCGGCCAGCGCCGGCACCGCGGCGATTTTCTGAAAGCCGTTGTCGACTTCCTTGAGGTGCGTGGAGATGCCCATGCGCACGTGCCCGTCGACAAAGCTCGGGCGGCCCTTGGAATGGAACGAGAGGAAGTCCGTGGGTGTGCCCACCTCGCCGGTCACGTAGTTAGTCCCCGACGAAACGTGCCTGAGGAAGCCGTCCATGAATTCACCACCGGCGCCGGCCACGTCGGGCCCGCCGACGCGCGCGCTCGGCAGTGCGCGCCGCACCGCCGCGATTGAGAAATCGTGCAGCTTGTAGAAATCCTCCGGGCTGCCCTGCCAATAGGTGTTGAAGTTCGCCTCGTTCCAGACCTCGAAGTACCACTTCGCTACCTCGTCGCGCCCATAGCGTTCGACGTTGTGCAGTGTCCATTGATAAACCAGCTCGCTCCACTTCTCGTAGCTCTTGGGCGGATAGCTCCAGCCGGTGGCGATCAGCTTGTAGTCGAAACCGGGCCGCCACAGGTGCTGATAAGGGACGTCCGGCGGCGCGGTCGACATTGCCTCGGGCATGAAGCCGATCTGCAGATACGGATGAATGCCGCGCGCCAGATACGTGTCGATGATTCGATCGACCACCGTCCAGTCGTACACCGCCTTGCCGTCGCTGGTTTCTGTATATGCGTTGGTGCTGCCCCACTTGAATGCCGGCGTGCCATCACCGGTGTTGAGCAGGTTGTGCGCGCGGAAATAGACCGCGCCATTTCGCAGCTTGCCGAGTTCGACCAGCAGCTTGCGGCCATCCTTCATGGTCGCGTAGTTAGGCTCGTCGGCGCCGAAGAAGCGCCAGACCGGCGGCAGCGCGCCGGCGGAGCGGGTCGCATCGACGGTGATCGTCACCGGCCTCGGCGCCTCCGCGACGCAAGGCGCGGCGGCCAGTAGAAACGATACGTAGATTCCCGTCCTTTTGACTGTCAGCTGCATGTGATCATTCCCCCTGTTGGCCAGTTCGCATGCGCGCCCTGAATTTGTCGCGCTCGTTTCTACTAGTGGAATCGTGCATCCGCAAGGATTGCCAGGATCGGGCAGCCGGGGCCCCGCCTGTGCCGATGTGGACCCCGAAACCGGAAACCCATGGTTAATTTTCGTCAGATGCGGTAGAAAGCCGTCAAATCCGCTCAGCTTTGTCTTGGCTAGGTAACCGGTTACCAAGGTTCGAAATAGAGCTGAAAATGCTGACGGTTTCTTCGAATACGAAATGACAAGGGGGGCTCTTCAAATGTCGAAATTCGATCACGCATCCGCGTCCTTGAAAACCGCGATCTCACTGGCGCTGATGTGCACCGGACTGATGCTCACGGGGCAAACTACCTTCGCGCAGGACGCCACCGCGCAGGACACACCGGCATCTCAGGAACTCGAAGAAGTCGTCGTCACGGGTTTCCGTGGCTCGCTGAACAACGCGCTCTCGCAGAAGCGTGCCGAAACGGCGAGTGTCGACGTCATCGCGTCCGAAGACATCGGCAAATTCCCCGACAGCAATCTCGCGGAATCCATGCAGCGCATTCCAAGCGTCGCGCTGTCGCGCGGCGACGGCGGCGAAGGCAAGAACATCTCCGTACGCGGCCTCGGTCCGACGTTCACGCGCGTGCGCATCAACGGGATGGAAGGCTCGGCGCAAACCGGCGCGAGCGACATCTACGGCGCGGGCAATAACGGCCGCAGCTTCGACTTCAACGTGTTTCCGACGGAAATTTTCTCGCAACTCGCCGTCCGCAAGACGATGTCGGCAGATGTCGAGGAAGGTTCGCTCGGCGCGACGGTCGACTTGCGCGCGCCGCGCCCGCTCGACCTCGCCGACGACACTGTGTTCACGGTTACCGGACGCGGCATCTACAACGACGTGTCCGAAGACATGGACCCGCGCGCCTCGGCGCTGTTCTCGAAGAAGTTCGCCGACGACACCTTTGGCATCTTGTTGTCGGGCGCCTACCAGAAGCGCCACACTCGCGAAGTCGGTTATTCAGCGGTCGACGTCCTCGCCGCCAGCGCCAACGCCAACAACATCGCGGTCACTCCCATGGGCGGGCCGGTGCCGCCAGGGATCTACCTCCCGTACTGCACGCCAATCGGCTGGACGACGACGGCGCCGAGCCCGGTGCCGGGCACGCGCGGTACGACCGGCACGAGCTGCAGCAACAGCGCCGTGTACGGCGACAACCCGCGCACCAGTGATCTCGCGGCTTTCACGACTGTCTACAACATGACGAATCCTGGCATCGTCGATCCGGTTTCTCACGTGCCGATCCCGGGCGGTGGAGCCTACTTCCCGCGCCTGCCGCGCTACGTGAATTCCGAGCAGGACACGGCGCGCACCGGCGGTACGGTCAGCCTGCAGTGGGCACCTGCCGATGGCACCAAGGTGTCGCTCGACGGTCTGTACTCTCGCTACCAGGTCGTGCGCCGCGACAACTACATCGCGGGCATTTCGACGGGCCGCAACCTGACCAACAACGGTCAGCCGATGACGTCCATCAGAGCAGTGAGTTTCGACGACAAGGGATCCGTTCAGACGGCCACTTTCGATGGCATGGACGTGCGCTCCGAAGGTCTGGTCGACAATTACATCGCGACCTTCAAGCAATTGAACCTCGACTTGGAGCACGAGTTCTCCGAGAGCTTCAAGATCACGGCATCGGCCGGGCGCTCTCTGTCTGTTTGGGACGGCCCGAAGCGCCTGCAGACGTTCATCGACGCAATCGACGTCGACAACTTCACGATCGACTTCACCGGACGTGAGACTCCGCTCATCGGCTTCGGCTTCGACGTCTCGAACCCGGCCAACTTCGCGTACGCGCCCACGCCGGATAGCAATCAAACGGTGGTCGGCGGCTACTCGTTCCAGGCCAAGCCGTCGCGCAACGTCACTGCCAACACATTGTTCGAACTCGCGGGCGAATGGCAGGCGAACGATGCCATCAAGCTGAAGGGCGGCTTGCAATGGCGGCAAAACAACTTCAAGAGCCGCGTTTCCGGCATCCTGGCGGCGCAGACCGTGACGCAAGCGCTGCCGGCGGGCACGACGCTCGCGGACTACACGCTGACCATCGACGATCTCGACGACAAGTTCGGCGGCGGCGCTCCCGCCAGCTGGGTCGCGATGGATCCGAAGAAGTGGGCCGAGGCGTTCAACTACCCCGACGCATTCAACTTCTGCGGCATCGAGTGCGGCGCCAACCGCAGCCAGATGCTCGAGGAGATCACGAGTGCGTTCGCAATGCTTGCGTTCAACACGGAGTGGGGAATCCCGGTGCGTGGTGACGTCGGTGTGCGTTACGTGAACACGCGCCAGTCGGCGGTGGGATACATCCCGATCGCGGCGCCGATGGGCGCGCCGTTCCCGAACGTGGGCTTCCGCCAGGACGTCGACAATGAATACCACGACTTCCTGCCGTCGCTGAACATGGTGTTCGAGTTCATGCCCGATCTGCTGATGCGCTTCTCCGCGGCGAAAGTCATCGCGCGCGCCGATCTCGGCAACCTGACACCGAGCGTGTCGGTCACCGCGACCACGCACACCGCATCGGTGAACAATCCGCTGCTGGACCCGATCAAGGCGAACACCGCGGATCTTTCGCTCGAGTGGTATTTCTCGGAAGGTTCGCTGCTGTCGGCGGCGGTGTTCTACAAGGATATCGAGACCTATATCCAGCGCATTACGGGTGACGAGCCGTTCCGCAACCTGGGTGTGCCGGACTCGGTGCTCCTCGGCTCGCCGTCCTCGCCCACGGATACGTTCCAGGTGAGCCGGTTGCAGAATACGGATGGCGGACCGCTCAAGGGCATCGAGCTCAATGCGCAGGTCCAGTTCCGCAACCTGCCGGGCTTCTGGAGCAATACGGGCTTCCTCGCGAACTACACGCACGTGGAATCGACGATCCAGTACGTCCTCACGAGCGCCGCCGGCGTGCCGCTGACGTTCACCGAGGACGACCTCGTCGATCTCTCACCGAACACGGCGAGCGGCACTCTGTTCTACGACGACGGCAAGTTCAGCGTCCGCACCACGGGTTCGTATCGCGACGCGTTCATTCGCGGACTGCCCGCCTCAGCAGGCAGTGACATCCGCGCAAACAAGGCGAACTTCTTCGTCGACGCTTCGGCTTCGTGGAACGTGAGCGACAACCTGTCACTCATCCTCGAAGCACAGAACCTGACCGATGAGCGCAACACGCTCTTCATCGACCGGACGCGCGAAGACACGTTGTTCCAGACGGAGATCGGTCGCACGTTCACAATCGGTGCGACCTTCAAGTTTTAGTCCAACGCTGACAAAACCTGAAAATGACCGCCCGAAAGGGCGGTCATTTTTTTTGGGCGGGAAGGTTCAGCCGATTGCGGCCGGCGGTCAGCGGATACGGTTTGCCATCCCACACGAACTCTCCCGGAAGCGCACGCGGCAGATCGATCTGCGCACTGAGACCCTTCCCGGTGAATCGATAGCTGACCGTCACCGGCCCACTCGGCGTGGCCGCGGTCGCATCGAGCGAAGTGAGAGAGCCGAGCACGGGCGCGATACGTACCCGTGCATAACCGGGCGCCGCGGGCCGGATGCCCGCGACGATGCCGAGCAGATCGGCGGTCGGGTGTGCGCTCCACGCATGCGTATCCGAACGCGTATCGCCGCGCGACTCCGGCCAGGTGGTGTAGTGCAGCTTCAGCAGATCGCGCCAGGTCTGCAGCAGGCCGACATATCGATCGGCCATGCCCGCGTGCTCGAACGCGCGCACGATATACCACGCGAAATAGTAGGTAGACGTGAACATGCCCGGCGGCGCATCGATGCCGGCGCCCGGCACGACAATGCGCTCGAGAATCGACGGCACTTCCTGCGGCGTGGCGACGTCGTAGAGCACCGCGAAGGTGTTCATGTGCTGACTGAATACGTTTCGGTCGGGGTTGTCGGCGAACAGACCGCGCTCGGCATCCCAACAGTGCTCGCGAATCGCCGCGCGTGCGCGGTCCGCACGTGCCGTGTCTCTGGCCGCCTGCGCCGCATCGATTCGCGAGCACTGTTGG